>Ga0208327_1000025_pt1 | contig 41889 bp, 38 predicted proteins | sample LakMenEpi26Jun08_FD_150733 | JGI IMG/M metagenome (GOLD analysis project Ga0208327, IMG submission 150733) | Freshwater microbial communities from Lake Mendota, WI - 26JUN2008 deep hole epilimnion (SPAdes) | ecosystem: Environmental > Aquatic > Freshwater > Lake > Epilimnion/Euphotic zone ...
ACCAGGGAACCTACACTAAGAGCGGAGCCGACGGCTCCGGCCTCGGAACCGGAAGCAGCCTCATCGACAACGCCGTCCGCTTCGGAGTCTTCGGCACCTACGGCCAGAAGGATGGCAAGGGACTCTTTGTCAACGCCCTTGCCGGAGGCGGCTACCACAACTTCCAAGCCACCCGTGTCATCCAGTACGCCGGCATGAACCGGACGGCCAACAGCGCCCCCGGAGCCGGGGAACTCGATACCATGCTGGCCGCGGGCTACGACATCAAGAAGGGCAAGTTCACCTTCGGACCGACCGCCTCGCTCCAGTACACCTACCTGGGGGTGAACTCCCTGAACGAAACAGGAGCCCAGAGCCTGAGCTTCAACTCGGGCGGGTGGAACAGCTCCAGCATGCTCTCAAGCGTGGGAGCCCATGCCGCCTACAGTTGGGTGGCCAGCAAGAACATCCTCGTGGTGCCCCAGGTGAACCTCTCCTGGCAGCATGAGTTCCTGCAGAACCCCTACAACATTACCGGCAATCTGGGAGGAACCAGTCCGACCTTCAGCAACACGAGTGCCACAGGGATCCGAGACTACCTCTACACGGGAGTCGGCTTCACCGTGGAGTTAAACAAGAAGTGGAACACCTCCTTCTTCTATAACGCCGCCGCAGGAAATAGCGATCTGGTCAGCCAGAACATCTTCTGGTCGGTAGGGGTGAAGTTTTAGAGGAACCTGCGGGGAGGAGAGCGAATTTCCCTCACAAACCCTCACAAGATCGACAGGCTCTTAACCCTCGCTTAGGCGGGGTTTTATTGAGTTCATTGTTCTCCTTTACAGGAGTGAGCCCTTTTAGCACTTCAACCCGTTCCTCTTCCCGCTATGATCTTGACCCCATGGCAGGCAAAGGCCTCTTCATCACATTCGAGGGTTCCGAGGGGTGCGGCAAGTCCACCCAGATCGGACGCCTCGCCGCGCGTCTGCGTGATGCGGGCCGAGAGGTGGTTCTCCTGAGGGAGCCGGGCGGAACCCCGATCGGGGAGAAGATCCGTCACCTGCTCCAGTATGATGAGTCCGCCGGCGCGATGACACCCGAGGCGGAACTGCTCCTCTTTGCGGCCAGCCGAGCGCAACTTGTTCGGGAGGTGATCCGTCCGGCCATGGAGCGCGGGGCCGTGGTGCTGTGCGACAGGTTTTTGGATTCCACGACGGTCTATCAGGGGGTGGCCCGGGCGCTGGACCGACGGGATGTTGCGGCGGTCAATGCCTTCGCCGTGGGAGGGACGCTTCCCGATCTCACCCTGCTCCTTGATCTCGATGCCGCCGAAGGCCGCCGCCGTGCGGCCTCCCGCAAAGGGCCCGTCGATAGGATGGAGCAGGAGGGGGAGGAATTCTACGAGGCGGTGAGGCGCGGCTATCTCGAACTCGCAGAGGCGAGCCCCGGTCGCTTTGCCGTGATCGATGCCTCGGGCAACGAGGCCGCGGTGGAGAGCCTCATCACGGCCGTACTTGCGGAACGCTTCAACGGGGGGGCTCATGGCATTTTCTAGGGAAGAGGCGTTCCGGTTACTCGAGAAGGCCCTCGCCGAGGGACGCCTCGGCCATGCCTACCTGATCTCCGGCGGGCCCGGGTCGGGTGTCGGGGAATTCGCGAATGAGGTGGCCGGTCTCTTCCTCGGCGCCGGGACGATTCATGTGCAGCAGGATCCCGACTTCCATGCGATCGAGCCGGGTTCGAAGTCCCGCCGCATCCTGATCGAGCAGATCCGGGAACTGGAGGAGGCAATCCATCGCACCCCGGAAAAGGGATCGCGCAAGGTGGCGGTCATCCGCGACGCGGACCGACTCATGGTTCAGGCTGCCAATGCCTTCCTGAAGACGCTTGAGGAACCCTCGGAGGGATCGCTTCTGCTACTGACCACTCAACTTCCCGAGGCGCTTCTCGAGACGATCCGCTCCCGTTGCATCTCGGTGGTGCTCCACTCGGCACAACGCCCCCCCGCCGGATCGCGCGAGGAGAAGCTTTCGGCGGCGATGCCCCGTTTTTTCGGGCCGGAAGCGCGAACCGATGCGACCGCGGCCTTCGGCCTGACCAGACTGTTCCGCGATCTGCTTGAGGATGTCCGCGAGGAGGCCGAGGAGCGGATGAAGGAGGAACTCTCCGCGGAGAAGGCGCATTTTGGAAAGACGACCGAGGGGGATTTCGAGGCGAGGGAGGAGGCCCTCAAAGCCTCGGCCGAAGCCGATGTGCTCGGGGAGCGTTCCCTCCTGCTCGGCGTGATGGCCGACTGGTTCGGTGCCTCGCTCAGGAACCTGCACGGAACGGGAGGCTCCCCCGACGAGGCGGAGTCGCGCCGGCTGCTCCGCTGCCTCGAGGCGATCGAAAAGCTCCGGGGAACCCTGGAACGCGGTGTTCAGGAGGGGCTTGCCTTGGAAGCGGGTTTTCTGGAACTCATGATCGCTTCGCGTCAAGAATAGGGAGTCATGAAGAAGCGTCCCGTCGTCCTCAAGTTCGGCACAGGCATCCTCGCCCGCGAGGGGGGCTGCTCGCTCGATGAATCGCAGTTCCGCAGGCTCTGCGCCGAGATCGCGGGCCTCGTGGCCGCCGGCATTCCCTGCGTTGTTGTTTCCAGCGCCGCCGTCGCCGCCGGAGTCGATGCCCTGCGGCTCGCGAAGCGCCCCTCCGACCTTGCCGGCAAGCAGGCCTGCGCGGCGGTCGGGCAACCCGCCCTCATGAACGCCTACGCGCGGCATCTCGCGCGTCACGGTCTGCGTCCCGCCCAGTTGCTCCTCACCCATGACGATATCTTCGACGCGGGCCGCCGTCGCAATGCCAGCATCACCCTCTCCAAGCTGCTCTCCTCCCCCGGTGTCGTTCCGATCATCAACGAGAATGATTCGGTTGCCGTCGAGGAACTCCGCTTCGGGGACAACGACCGTCTCTCCGCCGAGGTCGCGCAGTTGGTGAAGGCCCGGCTCCTCATCCTGCTGACCAGTGCCGACGGGTTGCTTGGCCGCAGCACCACCTCCGCCCGCGCCCTCCGCATCCCGCTTGTCAGCGACATCGGCGAGGCTTTCCGTCATGTGACACCCGAGAAGGGTGAGCATTCGACGGGCGGCATGAAGGCCAAGCTCACCGCCGTCCGGACGGCCGTGGAGGCCGGGGTTGAGACCGTCATCGCCCATGGTCGCCTCAAGGGCATGATCGCGGGGGCCGTCGCGGGTGACGATGTCGGGACGCGCTTCCCCATCGTGAAGAGCAGGGCCGCCGTCACCCGCCGCAGACGATGACCGCCGCACCCACCCGCATCATCGCCATCGGAAGGAACACCTTCACCGAGTTGGTGAGGCAGAAGGTCTTCTATTTCCTTCTTCTCTTTGCGCTCATCGTCATCGGCAACTCCGCCTTCCTCGCCAAGTTCTCATTCCAGGAGGAGTTCCAGATGCTCAAGGATGTCGCGCTCGGCGCGATGTCCGTCTTCCTGAGCCTGCTCGCGATCCTGGCCACGGCGATGCTCCTCCCGCGTGATCTCGAGGATCGCACCATCTTCACGATCCTCTCCAAGCCCGTTCCGCGCCACGAGTATCTCCTGGGCAAACTGCTCGGCGTCGTCATCCTGCTGGCCCTCTCCACGATCGTCATGGGGGCGCTCTTCCTTGGTGTGCTTTTCCTGAGGGAACAGGCCGCGCTGATGGAGACCCAGCGATCCCTGTCGGGTTCGCCGCAGGAGTTGGCCGCGGCCCTTGACGCGATCAGGAAGGGGGCTTTCAGTTGGGATCTCATCCCGGCGATGGCGATCCTGCTGGTGAAGGCGATCCTGCTCTCCTCGCTCACCCTGCTGATCTCCACCTTCGCCACCTCAGGCATCTTTGCGATTCTCGTGGCCACCTCCGCCTACTTCATCGGGCACCTGCAGGTCACCGCCCGCGAATACTGGATGAGCGGAGTCGGGATCCACTGGTGGACCCGGATCTTCACGGCACTGGTGGCCCTGATTTTTCCGGATCTCCAGGCCTTCAACCTCAGCGATGACATCGTGGCGGGAACCGCGCTGCCGATGAGTCTCTTCTGGCAGACCATGGCGCTTGGCGGCGTCTACACGGCCGTCTACTTTGCCGTCGCCTGCTTCCTTTTCCAGAACAGGGAGCTCTGATCACCATGACCGGCGCGATGAACCCGTTCCGCAGTCTGGCGGCCATCCTGATGCTTGCGGTCGCGGGGGCGCTCCTCCTCCCTTGGCAGATGGAACTGCAGCGCCTCTCCAAGGAGGCCCGATTCCGCACGACGCCGATCGATCTCTCGCTTCGTGAGCAGGTTGGCCAGTCGGGATTCCTCGCGGCCCTGAGCGGGTTCCGCGCGCCGCTTGCGGCCTTCCTCTGGATCGAGGCGCACACCGCTTGGGAGAAGACCGAGTGGGGGCGCATGACCCGGCTCTTCAAAACCGTCACGACACTCCAGCCGCATTCGCTTCTCTACTGGGACATCGCCGCCTGGCACATGGCATGGAATGCCTCCGCTTCGGCCCTCCAGGACACCAAACAGCGGAGCGAGGTGCTCCGCGAGCGGGCGCGCCGCCAATACATCGACCTCGGACGCGACTTCCTGGAGAGGGGCATCCGCAACAATCCCGACAGCTACCTCCTTCAGGAGAGGCTTGGGATCCTCCTCCGCGACAAGCTCGATGATCATTCGGGAGCGGCCGATGCCTTTGCCAAGGCCGCCTCCCTCCCCGACGCTCCCACCTACCTGAAGCGCTTCGCCGCCTACGAGGCGGCCAAGGTGCCCGGTCGTGAACGGGAGGCGTATGACCGCCTGCTCGTCCTTTACAACGAGGGTGGCAGGATGCGAGCGCCGAACCTGCTCACCCTCCTGCGGAAACTGGAGGAACAGTTGAAGATCCCTGCCGCCCAACGGATCAAGGAACCGGCTCCCGCATCCACATCCCCCTCATCCCCCGGAAACCCGTCACCCTCCCCCCGTCCCCGAAGCTGATGCGCTGCGCGATCCTGGGTGACATCCATGCCAATCTGCAGGCCCTCGAGGCCGTTCTTGCGGACGCGCGCGAGTATGGCTGCGGGGAGTTTTATACGCTGGGTGACGTGGTGGGTTACAACGCGAATCCCGCAGAGTGCCTCGAGACCGTGAGGGCGTTGCCGGGTGCCTGCATCCTCGGCAACCATGACCAGGCCGCCGCCGACGAGCGTCCGCTCCGCGATTTCAGTCCCGAAGCCACCGCGTCGATCGAGTGGACCCGGCGGCAGTTGAATCCTGAGCAGAAGAGCTGGCTTGCCTCGCTCCGCGTCCAGCGCCAGATCCGCCGCATCACCCTTGTCCATGCCACGCTCGATTCGCCGCTCTCCTGGGGATACATCCGCACCGCGGACGACGCCGCGATGAGCCTGGCCTGTCAGAGCACGCCGGTCTGCTTCATCGGTCACACCCACGTTCCCAAGGCCTTCGCGAAGGGAAGCGGCGAGATCCTGCTCTTCGGGAACGAGGGGGAGGGGGTCCAGCTCCCCATGGATCGGAAGTTTCTCATCAATGCGGGCTCCGTGGGGCAACCTCGCGACGGTGACCCCAGGGCCGCCTACATGATCTACGATGAGGAGAGCTCGGGGCTCTGGTTGCGCCGCGTGGAATACGACATCAGGGCCGCCGCCGCGGCGGTTCGTGCCGCCGGCCTCCCCGAGAGACTCGCCGAACGTCTGCAGACCGGATCATGAAATCTCCCGTGTCCCGTCCGAAGCGCATCCTGCTGGTGAAACCGAGTTCGCTCGGTGATGTCATCCATGCGATCCCCGTGGTCTCCGCGATCCACGCGCACTGGCCCGACGCGGAATTGCGCTGGCTCATCCAGCCCGCGTGGCGGACGCTTGTCGAGGGGCACCCCGGAGTCGCGGAGACGATTCTCTTCCCCCGCGACAAGTTCCGGGGAGTGGCCGGATGGCTCCGTTCGGTGGCCTGGCTCGGAACCCTCCGCGACTGGAAGCCCGATCTGGCGATCGACCTCCAGGGACTGCTCCGCAGCGCCCTCTTTGCCAGGGTCTCCGGAGCAGATCGCGTCGTCGGACTCTCCGATGCACGCGAGGGGGCGCGCCTGCTCCATGGTGAGCGGGTGCCTGTCTCCGGCAATGACCATGCGGTGGCACGCTATCTCGCGGTGCTCGATCACCTCGGGATTCCGAGGCCGGAGCGACCGGAATTCATCCTGCCCGAGGGGAGGATGCCCGCCGGATTCCGCGGGACAGATCCCTATCTGGTCATCCATCCCTTTGCGAGGGGAGGGGGAAAGAGCCTTGATGCCGGACTGGTGAGAGCCTTCGCCCTCGGTGCCTCCGGCTTTCGGGTCGTGGTGGTCGGGCGTGGGGATTTGCCTGATGACCTTCCTTCCAATGTGGAGAACTGGACCAACAGGACCGATCTGCTGGAGTTAACCGCCATCCTGAGGGGTGCCTCGTTCATCGTCAGTTCCGATAGCGGCCCCATGCATCTGGCCGCAGCGCTTCACCCCTCCAGGACGCTTGCCATCCATCTTTGGAGCGACCCGCTCAAGGTAGGCCCCTGCTTTCCCGAGTCGCTTGTCTGGAAGAATGGTCGGGTCTCCCGCGTCTCCGATCTCGACGAGTCATGCCGTGGAGAGGGAAGACCCCCGACCGAAGCCGAAATGGAAACCCTCGGCCGCATGGCCGCGGAGAAAATGATGAAGGAAAAATGAAAAATGCAAAAACAGGGGGTTTTCGTATCTCCCCACTTCTTCATTTTTCATTCTGCCTTTTGCCTTAGTATTCATCCGTGTCCTTTTCCACACAGATCGATTCGGTTCTCGCGTCGCCGCCTCAAGAGCTTGCCGCCTTCCGGCGTCTGCTCGAACCGCTCGGCGATGCCGCGCTTGAGGAACTGGCCCGCCGGTCCGTCGCGCTGACGCGCAGGCATTTTGGAAGGACGATGCGGATGTTCGCCCCGCTCTACCTCTCCAACGAGTGCGTTAACAACTGCTCCTATTGCGGCTTCTCCCGCGACAACGCCATCCTGCGCGTCACCCTGGAGATCGAGCAGGTCGCGGCCGAGGCGCGCCATCTTGCGGCGGAGGGATTTCGCAACATTCTCCTGGTTGCCGGGGAGCATCCCAAGTTTGTCTCCGGCGGCTATCTCCGCCAGTGCATCGAACGCTTGCGCCGTGAGATTCCGAGCATCTCGCTGGAAGTGGCCCCGATGGAGACCGAGGAGTACATCCCGATGGTCGATGCCGGGGCCGAGGGTTTGGTGGTCTATCAGGAGACCTACGACCGGGAAGCCTACCGGGAGTTCCACACGGCGGGCCCCAAGAAGGATTACGACTGGCGTCTCGATGCGGCGGAGCGCGCCCATGCCGCAGGATTCCGCAGGCTCGGTATCGGCGTTCTCTTCGGTCTCTCCGAATGGCGTCGTGAAGCGACTGCCTTGGCGGCACACCTGTTCCATCTTCAGCGAGTCTGCTGGACCTCCCAGATCACGGTCAGTCTCCCGAGGCTCCGTCCCGCCGCGGGTTCCTTCGAGCCGAGGTTCCCGTTCGAGGATCGCGATCTCACCCAACTTCTCTGCGCGCTACGCGTCACCTTTCCTCATGTGGGGATTGTTCTGAGTACGCGCGAACCGGCGCCACTCCGCGATGCATTGTCCCCGCTCGGTGTCACGATGATGAGCGCCGGAAGCCACACCGAGCCCGGCGGATACACCGGTCAGGGGGCCGATCAGATCCATCATACCGTGAAGGGGAAGAAGGTCGAAGTGTCGATCCCTGTCAGCGCCTGCGGATCGACAGCAGCGACCGAGCAGTTCTCGATCAGCGACGACCGCTCCCCCTCCGAAGTGGCGGCGATGCTTCGATCCAAGGGGCTTGAACCGGTCTGGAAAGACTGGGACGCAGCGATCCTAAGAAATGAAGAAGGAAAAATGAAAAATGAAAAAACAGGGACTTCAATTGCAGTGCCGATACCCGCCTGATTCCCCCTCTCTTCATTTTTCATTCTGCCTTTTGCCTTTTTCCCATGCCCCTTCTCACGGTCAACGGTGAATCCAAAGAGGTCGTAGCCACGTCGATCGAGGTGCTTCTTGCCGAACTCTCCCTTCCCGCTGCCCTCATGCTCGTGGAGCATAACGGGAAGGCCCTGCTCCGCTCGGAATGGACATCCGTCGCTCTCTCCGAGGGTGACCGTCTCGAGTTGATGCAGGTCTCGGCGGGGGGATGAGCACAAAATTATGAAGGATGAAATATGAAGGATGAAGAAGTGAGAATACGGGCTTTTTCTTCCTGCTTTCCTGCGTTCCAGATTAAAAAACTCCCCTTCGGATCCTCTGTTGCCACTCTCGGGACACGGGGCTCGGTGGTGACGATCCCCACGGAAGCCCACTCAGAATAGCGAGGAATAGCGAGGAATAGCGAGGAATAGCGAGGAATAGCGAGGAATAGCGAGGAATAGCGAGGAATAGCGAAGAGCCTCTTATCTTTCATAATTCATCCCTCATACTTCATCCTTTCACTTCCATGCCTTCCATTCCCGAACTCCTCGCCCCGGCCGGTGGGTGGGATTGCCTGAAGGCGGCGGTTGCCAACGGCGCCGATGCTGTGTTCTTCGGCCTACCCCGCTTCAATGCCCGACTGCGCGCCGATAATTTCACCGAGGAGGAGCTTCCCGAAGTCACCGACTTCTGCCACCGCCACGGGGTGAAGGCCTACGTGACACTCAATACCCTTGTCTTCACCGGAGAACTCGATGACGCCGCCGAGTATCTGCGCCTCCTGAACCGTTGCGGCGTCGATGCGCTGATCGTCCAGGACATCGGCCTGATGCGTCTGGAAGCCGCGATTGTTCCGGAGCTTCCCATTCATGCCTCGACCCAGATGACCCTCACCTCGCCGCAGGGTGTCGAGGTGGCCCGCGATCTCGGGATCACCCGCTCCGTTCTGGCCCGCGAACTCTCGCTGAGGGAACTCAAGCGCTTCGACAAGGAGCGGATGCCGCTCGAGGTCTTTGTCCACGGTGCTCTCTGCGTCGCCTACTCCGGCCAGTGCCTCACAAGCGAGTCGCTCGGCCAGAGGAGTGCCAACCGCGGCGAATGCGCCCAGGCCTGCCGCATGCCGTACGAACTTGTCGTGGACGGGGCGCTCCGCGATCTCGGCGACAAGCGATACCTGCTCTCCCCGCAGGACCTCGCGGCTGTGAATGACATTCCGGACCTGATCGCCTCGGGCGTCGAAAGTTTCAAGATTGAGGGACGCCTGAAGTCCCCCGAGTATGTGGCCGCCGTCTGCCAGGTTTACAGAAAAGCCATCGACGCCGCCATGGCTGGTCAACCCCGGGAAGCCACCGACGACGATCGCTACCAGCTCGAGATGGCTTTCTCCCGTGGGCTCTACTCCGGCTGGATGCACGGGGTGAATCATCAGGAACTCGTCCATGCCCGCTTCGGCAAGAAGCGGGGGGCCTTCCTTGGTACGATCGCGGGAGTGGGGCCGGACTTCATCGCTTTCGACCCGCAGGCTCCTCTCAAGCCCGGTGACGGCATCGTGTTTGACACCGGCGCCGATACAGATCAGGAGCAGGGAGGCCGGATCTACGAGATCAGGGAGAACCGTCATTACTTCCGCCACGGTCATCTCGACACCAGTCGCCTGAAGGTGGGGGACCGGATCTGGAAAACCGATGACCCCGACTTGAACAAGCGTCTCCGCCAGTCCTACGGAGGGCGGATCGAGGCCAGAAACGCCAAGCCCTTCGACGTGGTTGTCTCCGGAAAGTCGGGCGAGCAGCTGGTGATGAAAACGGGTGAGATCATAGTCTCATCGCTGATCCCGCTGGAGACCGCCCTCAAGGCCCCTCTCACCGCGGAGAAAATCCGCGCCCAGCTTGAGAAGACCGCCGAATCAGGACTGGCCCTCCGTGACATCACCCTCATGATTGAGGGAGATGTGATCCTGCCGATCGGCGAGATCAACCGGATGCGCCGTGAGTTGCTGCAGAAGCTCGTGGTTGCCTCCGAGCGGAAGCGTCCCGAGGAGTGGCTCAACTGGAGAACCCTCTTCAATCGAGGCAACGAAGGGCTGACCACCCTTCCCGAGGCTCCCACGGCTCCCTCCCTGCGCGTTCTTTGCCGTTCGATGGAGCAGATCGGTGCCGCGCTGGATGCCGGAGTCACGGAAGTCTATGCCGACTTTGAGGATATCCGCCGCTACAAGGAGGCCGTTGGTCTGGTGAGGGAGAAGGCGCGCTCCTCAGGAAGCCCGGTTGCTTCAGCCCGCATCCTGCTGGCCACACCACGCATCCAGAAAGCGACCGAGGAGGGTTTCTTTAAGCTCATCGAGAACGCGGAACCCGACGGCGTCCTCATCCGCAACCTCGGCGCAATCTCCCACTTTTCCGGGAGCGACCTTACCACGGTCGGTGACTTTTCGCTCAATGTCTCCAACCCGCTCACGGCCCAGTTCTTCATGATGCAGGGATTGCAACGGGTGACCGTCAGTTATGATCTCAATATCGCCCAGGTGCTAGACCTGCTTGAGGCGGCCCCTCCCGAGTGGTTCGAGCTCACGCTCCATCAGCACATGCCGATGTTTCACATGGAGCACTGCGTCTTTGCGGCTTTCCTCTCCGAGGGAAAGGATCACACCGACTGCGGCCGTCCCTGCGAGGCCCATCGCGTCCACCTGCGCGACCGTGTCGGGATGAAGCATCCCCTTCGTGCCGATGTCGGCTGCAGGAACACCCTCTTCAACGCCGTCGCCCAGACAGGTGCCGGCTACTTCAAGGAACTCCGCGCCGCCGGTCTCCGCAACTTCCGAGTCGAACTCTTGGAAGAGGATGCAGCACAGACCGGCAACATCCTCCGAGCCTACCAAGCACTCCTGAGTGGCAAGACTGAAGGTGCCGACCTGTGGCGCTCGCTCCGGGCGAACGCTCAACTTGGCGTTACCAAGGGAACCCTTGCAGAGCGTTCGGCGTAGGCCGAACGCGAGACTGTTAGGGATTTAGGCTGTAGGCTGTTAGGTCAAAAAGCATGGGCGATGCGTTTCATTACCGGTAAGCAACTTTGTGTACCTGTCGATGACATCGACATATTCGCGGGATCTGTCGAAAAATCACGATTTCTTGAACATGTCTCCGTGAACGTGAAAAGAAAATACGTTTTAATTTACATGTTGCCAAGAGCATGGTACTCAAAGCTCCATGTTCTTTGCGTGAGTTGATAATAAAATAAAGAAAATGAGAATTTCTTTACATGTATTGGTATTCGTGTAAAGATATATTAACTTTATTTACATGTCATCCCTTCCGCCGCTCCCCATTCCAGACCTCGCTGCTGCTCTAGAATGCCGCGAAGTCTGGATGGCTGTCGCTGAGGCGGAGCGCCACCTTGCCGAATTGAAGGGGTTTTGCGCATCCCTGCCCAACCAATCGATCCTGATCAGTACCCTCTCGATCCAGGAAGCGAAGGACAGTTCTGAGATCGAAAACATCATTACCACACACGATGAGCTCTTCGCCGGTCAGGAGGAGGGATCTGCTCCCGGTGCCGTCAAGGAGGTGCGACACTACGTCGAGGCGCTGAGCGTGGGCTTCGATGCTGTGCGTGAGAGCGGCCTGATCCGACTGAAGACCCTGCTGGATGTTCAGGCGAGGATAGAACCCGGTAAACCCGGGCTCCGCAAGCTGCCCGGAACCGTCCTGAAGAATCCTGCAACGGGCCGCATCGTCTACGAGCCGCCACAGAGCGCGGCCGAGGTGGAATCTCTCATGGGAAATCTTGTCGATTTCCTTCACTCGGAGGATGACCTGAACCCGATCCTTCGCATGGCGATCGCCCATCACCAGTTCGAGAGCATTCATCCCTTCTATGACGGTAACGGAAGAACCGGTCGTATCCTGAATTTACTGATCCTGCAAAGGGAGGGGCTTCTTGACCTGCCGGTGCTCTACCTGAGCCGTTACATCACCACCACCAAAGGTGAATACTATAGGCTATTGCAGGAAGCCCGAGAGAAGGGGCTCTGGAAGGAGTGGTGCCTCTACATGGTCCGCGGAGTCTCGTTGACGGCATGCAGCGAGATCGCGTTGGTGAAGTCACTCCGGGATCTCATGCACGAGACAAAAGAGGTGATCCGGAAGCGGTTGGAGAAGATCTATTCGCAGGATCTGCTCAACAATCTCTTTCGCCATCCCTACACGAAGATCGAGTTCGTGGAGAAGGATCTTGGAGTCTCACGCGTCACTGCGGCGAAATATCTGGAGTTGCTGGTTGCGGAGGGAATCCTCCGCAAGGAGAAGAGGGGAAAATCCAATTACTATATCAACGAACCGCTCTATAACCTCCTAAGCAACGTCTCACTCTAAAATGAAGAGATTCCCCCTGATCGCATGGGGATGAACGGACGCTGATGCGGTATGGTTGGCTGATGGGCCTCTGCTTTTCTGTAACCTAACAGCCTTCAGTCTTCAGCCTAAATACCTAGGCGCTCACGCGCCTCCCTACATCAACTGTGCTCCCATTTCGGCGAGGGGACTCCTCTCTCCCTTGGTGAGAGAGATGTGGGCGGTGAGCTTGTGACCGCGCATTTTGTTGCGGGTATGGACGAGGCCGTTGGAGCGCCTGTCCACGTACGGGTTGTCGATCTGGGCGGGGTCGCCGACCATGACGAGCTTGGATCCGCGTGACATGCGGGTGACCACGGTTTTGGCCTCGAGCGGGGTGAGTTGCTGGGCCTCGTCGAGGACGAAGAAGCGGTTCGGGATGGAGCGGCCTCGGATGTAGCAGAGGGCCTCGATCTCGAGGAGGCCGCGCTGCATGAGCTGTTCGTAGGGCTTGAGCGGTTTCTGCTGGCCGGGTGTCGCCGATTCCTGCTGCTGCGCCGCCTGTTTCTTCTGCTTCTTGCGCTCTGAGGCGTGCCGGCCGTTCTCGCCGGATTGGGGATTGGCGGGCAGGAGGACCTCGAAGGCGTCGTAGATCGACTGGAGCCAGGGGTGGAGTTTCTCCTCGAGGCTGCCGGGGAGGAATCCAAGGGTGTCGCCCATGGCCACGACGGGGCGGCTGACGGTCATACCGTTGTAGGCTTTCTGTCCGGTGAGGTAGAGGCCGGCGCCGACGGCGGTGAGGGTCTTTCCGGTGCCCGCCTGGCCGTAGCAGGTGATGAGCGCGATCTCGGGATCGAGGAGGGCGTCGAGGAAGCAGAGCTGGCCGAGGTTCGCAGGGCGGAGCTCGATGCCGCGCGGCATCTGGAGGGTCTGGGGAACCTTGAGCCGCTGGAAGTGTCCCCCTCCCATGTGGCGGGCGGGCATGAGTTTCTGCTCGGAGGCGGCAAGGAGGACATACTCGTTGATCTCAAGCTCCCCGGTGCGGCTCGCCTCAAGGTCGATGCTGAGGGAGCTGCCGAAGCGCTGGAGTTCGTGGGCCTCGACGATGATACGGCGGATCTCCCCTTCCTCGGCATCCTCGGCGGAGACCTTGTCATTGAGGTAATCCTGGCAGGTGATGCCTACGGCCATCGCCTTCAACTGCATGTTCAGATCCTTGGTGACGAGGATGCAAGGGGTACCTTCCTTCTCCATCTCCTGAACGGCGAGGCAGGCGGCCATGATCCGGTGATCGACGGGCTCGCGATCGGGGAAGATCTTGGCGAAGCGGCGCATGGCGGGGGAGGGCTTCTCCCGGCGCATGGCGTCGTTCATGAAGATGCGGACGGTGCCGCCGCCGGCGGTCTTCACGCCGCGTGTCACTTTTTTCGTCTCGTGGTCGAAGATCTGGGTGAGGAAGCGGTGGACGGTGCGGGCGTTGGCGCCGCGCTCGGTCTGCTCGTTCTTGAACCGGTCGAGTTCGGAGAGGACCTCGACGGGGATGAAGAGATGGTTGTTGTCGAAGCGGTTGAGGCAGTGCGGGTCGTGCAGGAGGACGTTGGTATCGAGCACGAAGTTCTTCACCTGGCCGGCAACCGCTCCTCGACTCGACCTCGTCGGGGTGGAAAAGAAAAGGTTCTGTTCCTCGGAGGTTTCCAGCGGGGTGGTTCGGTGCATGGTGCGGGTCAGGTGTTAAGGTTGGGGTGACTTAGAGACTGTCTGAAAACTCGGGAGAGCCGCGTTGGCGGGGATTTTTCCGTTGGCCAAGAAGGGAGGACGGCGGCAATACCCGTGCGGTCTTGTCCCGTCCGATCCGACAATGGCCAAAGGGAAAAGCCACCGAACCCTCCGGGCAAGAGCAAGGGACGCTGTCTGGCTGCGTTCCCTGCTCGGTCAAAGCCCGCTGCGGGGATTCTCCCTCGCAGGTGCCTGACCATCCAGACACCCCTTGTTCTCGCGCGGCATTCCCCAGTTTTCAGACAGTCTCTTAAAGGAAGCGCTTGCGCTTTCCTAAACGAACCCCTCCAAGGGAGAGGCCGAAAGGGGAACACGGCAGTTGAATCAGTAAGCCGTGAAGACAAGGGGCCGGCACCGGTGAGCCCTACCGGAGTTTCAAACCGCACCGAATCGCAGTGGCGACGGGTTCGAGTCAAGATGAGCGGATATTCACAGGTTATTCACAGACTCCACAACAGAAAAAACGCGCCTTTTTCGACATGGATCGCAAGTGGCTGAAGGAAAGGGGAAAGGCAAAAGTGAAAGGGTGGCAAACTGTTCAACAACCTTCAGCCTTCAGTCTAAAAGTCTTCAGCCTGAAAGAGCTTCCTCAGCCCATGACGCTCACGACCCAGCCGACGGTGGCTCCGTAGATCATGTGGGCAGCCAGTTGAGCCAACCCTGTTTCCAACCCTTTCTCGTGATAGCCCGCAACGGGGTGGTGTTCCATGATCATGATGCTCACGAGCAGCATGATGATCACCCCGTGCAGGCTACCGAGGAGAAGCCCCGTCATGGTATTGAAGGGAAGGCGGGAGAGATTGAGAAAGCCCGCATACAGAAAGGCAAAGAGGATGCCCATGCCGAGATGTAGGACTAACCCGTTCCCGAAAACCCGTTCCTTCCTGCCGGTCATGAGTGACCCAACGGCGCGGATGACATCGATCTTGCCCCACTCCATCCAGCGCGGAATGAGCAGGAAGCAGGTCATTGCGGCGGTTCCGGAAAGACCTCCCATCAGCAAGGGAAACCATGATTTCATGAATCACGCTACGGCGGGAGTTGCGCCGCGCAAGGAAGAGAAGTCTAAGCATTAACCCTATCTCATTACCTTTAGCCTTCAGTCTTGGGACTTCAGCCTTTAGTCTCTCCCGATGCATTCTTTCCGCTATGTCGATGGCTCGCTCAAGTGCGAGGGTGTGGATCTCGATTCCGTGGCTTCCGAGGTGGGGACTCCCGCCTATGTGTATTCGGCCGAGACGATCAGGAACAATTTCCGCCGACTCGATGCGGCGCTCGCGCCTCTCGGCGACCGGATGATCTGCTACGCCATGAAGGCGAACAGCAACCTCTCCGTGCTGAACCTGCTCGCAAAGGAAGGTTCGGGATTCGACATCGTCTCGGGCGGCGAACTCTTCCGGGTCCTCAAGGCGGGGGGGCGCGCCGACCGGTGCACCTTTGCAGGTGTCGGCAAGACGGCGGGGGATATCGACTTCGCCCTGCGCCAGGGGATCTACAGCTTCAATGTCGAGTCGGAGGAGGAGCTCGAGCGCATCAACGAGGTGGCCGGCAAGGCGGGCCTCGTGGCTCCCATCGCCGTCCGGGTAAATCCCGACGTCGACGCCCCGACCCACAAGTACATCTCCACGGGCAAGAGCAAGAACAAGTTCGGCATCGGCCTCGACCGCGCCGCCGCAGTCTACGAGCGCGCCGCATCGCTCCCGCATATCAGGATTCGGGGTCTCCAGACCCACATCGGCTCCCAGATCCTGAAGGCCCCTCCCTTTGCGGAGGCGGTCCGCAAGCTTACTCTGCTTGTCCTCGAGTTGAAGGCGAAGCACGGGCTGGAGTTCTTCAGCGTCGGGGGCGGTGTGGGCATCGTCTACCGCGGCGCCCTTGCCAGCGGTGACGCCGCCTGGTGGAAGGGAAGCGGCGAGGAGAGCTTGGAGCTTGATGGTGAACGTTTGGCCCCCGAGGTCTATGCCGCCGAGGTGATCGATCCGCTCAAGGCTCTCGGGCTCCGCATCCTTTTCGAGCCCGGCCGCTTCATCGTCGGCAACGCCGGGGTCCTCCTTACGTCTGTGCTCTACCGCAAGTCCACCCCGACCAAGAATTTCGTGATCGTCGACGCCGGCATGAACGACCTGATCCGTCCAGCCCTCTACGAGGGGCATCATGAGATCGAGCCGCTGCGCCAACCCAAGGATGCCACGCTTGAGAAAGTCGATGTCGTCGGTCCGGTCTGCGAGAGCGGTGATTTCTTCGCACAGGACCGCGAGATTCCGGTGTTCGCTCCCGGCGACCGCATCGCGCTGATGAGTTCCGGTGCCTACGGCTTCGTCATGGCCTCGACCTATAACGCCCGTCCGCTTCTTCCCGAAGTGCTGGTGGAGGGCGAGAAGGCTATGGTCGTCCGCGAGCGCCAGACCTGGGATGATCTCATCCGTGGGGAAAAGGTGCCTGGGTAAGGATGGGGCAAAGGAACCGCTCAGCGGTTCCCAAAGGAGAATGAAAAATGAAATAGAGCTGAACTCCTGATATTCACTTGTTCAGTTTCATTGGGCCGACCTTTTCGCCGGGTGGCCTGAATTACGGCTGTGCGGGAGCCTGTATGGGAGCTGCTGGTGGTGCTGCGGCAGCATTTGTCACGGTATCGGTAGGGGGGGTGGTCGGGTTGGAGGAGGCCGCTTGAGCCGTTGCCGGGGGAAGCTGTGTCCCCGAAGAATTGGTCAACATTCCGCGTGCGGTCGTGATCCAATCATTCACGGAATGATTGGAGGGGTAGGTGCGGATAAGTGTCATCAATTCGTTCAAGGCGCGGTTGGGTTGGCCGATGGCGGCTGTGTCCTTGAGTTTCAAAAAGATGAGTTCCGGAAGACGTTCGTTACGGAATGTCTCGGCTTTTTGCGGGGAATCCCCTGAGTTCGCAACAGCCGACTCGGCATTGATCTGGAAGTCCCAGGCGCCGGGCAACCGCGGGTCATTGGTTCCGCGAAGAGGATTTTTCACATTCTTATCGATGATGCCGGCAAAGTTACCCGCCGATCCCTCAAAATCCTTTCCCTCCGGCAGAAGGTCGCTGATCTGGAACCACTCGACCACGGCGCAGTTGCGAATCGGTTGCTTGATGAGAGCTGAGGCTTCCGCGATCACTTTGTCCGAAGAGGGCGGGGGTGCCTGCATCCCCCGGTTGGATTTCTGGGCCGAGGAAGACGTTTGGGGTTCCTCAAGAAAATGGAGCTCTTGGAGGGATTTCAGATAGGCAAGGCTCTCTGGAATCTGCGTCAGGGCCGTTTTCTGATCCGAGCGCTGAAGAGCCAGAAGGAGGTAGCGGAGTTGAAGTTGGGCGGCGTTTTGAAAGGAGGCATGGCGAAGGCAATCCTGGTTCTTCTGGCGCCAATCGATGAACTCCTGATGCTTCTCCCGGTATCTCGTGTTGTCCAATGCGTTGAGATATAACTCCACGGCCGCGCCTCCGGAGGAGCTTGCGGACTGGACGCGGGAAATGGCCTCGGCCCGGCGCTTCCGGACGATGGTCTCAGAACCGGAGGTGATCTTGTCGAGTTCCTGCAGGAGTGCGGTTTTGTTCTGCGGAGCCGGGGCATCCTGTGCCGTGACGCGCGACACGGGGGAGAGGATGACGGTGAGGGCGGCGACGATATACGCGGATGGGGGCAATTTCATCGGGAAAGAGGTGTTTGGGAATTTGTGCGGGATCGCAGTATATGCACCGTGATCTCGGGCGGGCAATGGAAGCGCGCTGCCACGCCGGCTGATCCGCTGCCGCGTGAGGTGTAGCCGATCATTCCGCCTTCACGCCAGGATCCGGCGAGGTGCTCCCTGCGGCATCCTGGAGCATTGCGATAAATGGGGAAGCCTCCCGGGGCGCAGATCTGGCCACCATGCGTGTGGCCGCTGAGGTGGAGGCTGTAACCGAGCGCGGCAGCCTCCCGATAGGTCTCGGGCGAATGGGAAAGCAGGATGGCGGTCTCCTCGTCAGGGATATTCGCACGGGCCAGGTCCAGATCGTGGGTGCGGAAGAAGTGGGGATCGTCGACTCCGGAGATCCAGAGACGCTTTCCCCCGCGCTCGATGGAGACCGATTCGTTCAGCAGGAAGGGAAGTCCCGCCTCCTCGAGGGGGGCGACATTTTCCAGGAAGTCGTGGTTGCCAAGGATGGCGAAGCGGACGGGATGAAGTGACGGGAGAAATCGGAGCATCTCGGCCAGAGAGCGGTCGAACGGTGCGCGCACATCGTTGTGGAAGTCGCCGGTCAGGACAACTGCGTCGTGCGGGGTGGAGGCCATCCCTTCACTGATCCGTTCCATCACGCGTGTGTCGAGATCGCAATGGAGGTCGGCGAGTTGGAGCATGCGGAATCCCTCAAAGGGAGAGGGTAGCCCCGGTATCACCACGTCGTGTTCCACAACCTGCAGGTCGAGGATGTTCCGGAGGCCGCGTTCACGCAGTCCGCAGGCCGCGACAACTGCGGCAACGCAGGCATTCACGGAGAAAAAACGCTCCAGCGCAAAGGGGCCGAGGCCCTGAGCCACCTTCCTCCGGACAAGGCGATCCTGAAGATGGAGGCGGCGGAGCGTCCGCTCCTCACCCAGTCGCTCCCTGATTCGATCGGGGATGGTGTTGGTCAAAGAGGGCATCGAAAGAAGATAAGGCAGAGCCGCAAAATTGCTAATCAGGAACTGATAAGTGGAGTGGGTGGAAATGAGATTTTTCCCGCAGTCGTAACGCAGGCCTATTGGCCGAGGCCGGGCAAGCAATCGCAGAGGAGCGGAGAAAGGATTAAGGCACAGGGATGAAGGGGATGAAGGGGATTGTAAGAAAGGTATGGCAGCAGTTGCTGCCGGGCAGAACTTCGGTGAGGTTGGCCTTGGCCTCTCTCTTGCAAGTGAGCTTGCAAAGTGATTCCAGAGAAAAGCGGATTTGCGTTCCAGAGCCCATGCCTCCTGAATCGGATAACCTGAACTCAGCCTCGGTTAGTTCTCGGGAACAAGGACTCGGTGATGAACATCCCTTTTATCCCCTTCATCCCTGTTAAAACCTCCATGCATCTCTATCCTTGTTTTACTTCTCTCTGATTCATCCACTGACTCTCCCAAAAAAGGCAGCCCGGTCGAGTTTTCGAGTCCTCCCCCGAGATCTCGAGATTTTTTGCGACCGGGCTGCAACCACAAACCGCATCGATTAAAGCACAGGCTGTGCCAACTCTTTACGCCTGCTGAAACGGCTTGGGCAGGACATCGACTTCATTTTCGTGCTCAAAGATCGCCACACAACCCTTCTTACGGCTAAAAAGTGACCATCAACCGATGAGCACGGACGATCTTTTCACCATGGCTGAGCAGTCCGGTTCCGATGCCCTATCCTTGGCGGCGAGGAGTGAGGAGCTCCGCCGCCAGATCGCCCATCACGACCGTCTCTACTACGAGAAGGCCAAGCCGGAGATCTCCGACCGCGAGTACGACGCCCTCTATCGGGAACTGGTTGATCTGGAGCGGGCCCATCCGGAACTGCTCACCCCCGACTCGCCGACCCAGAAGGTTGGAGGGAGGCCGAGTGAAAAATTTGCACGGGTAAGGCACATCGTTCCAATGCTCTCGCTTGATAAAATTAAGGCCAGCGATCACCCGGATGACAAAGAAGAGCCGAATCGTGAAAAAAGAAGTGTGGCTCAGGACAAGGAGTCGGTCAGGGAGATACGCGCATTTGACGCCACCATTCGAGAAAAGCTGGGGCTTGAAAGTGTGGAATACACGCTGGAGCCGAAAGTGGATGGGGTGTCCATTGGGATTCACTACCGGCATGGCCAACTGGTCTTGGGAGTCACGCGAGGTGATGGAGCTGCGGGGGATGACATCACGAAGAACATCAAGACGATCCGAGGTATTCCCCACATTTTGAATCTGGAAAACCCGCCGGCGCTACTCGAAGTACGAGGGGAGGCCTACATACCGCTTACTGAGTTTGATGAGCTCAATGCTCACCTTGATGCTGCTGGAGAAAAGCCCTTCCCGAATGCCCGCAATGCAACGGCAGGAACTCTCAAGCAACTGGATCCGCAACTAGTTGCTAAACGACCGTTGAGAGCGGTTTTTTATGGGGTTGGAGCCTTGGAGGGCATTGAGTTTGAATCAAATGCCCAGATGCTCAAAGAACTGGCAGATTATGGACTTCCGACCCAGCCGATCTGGTGGTGTTGTCGAGATGTTGAAGAGGTTATCAAGACCTACGAGAAACAGGTTGTTGCGCTCTACGATGAAAAACACGATCTGAGGCAAAAGCTTCCATACGAGATCGATGGCGTCGTGATCAAAGTCAACCGTGAGGAAGAGGCCCGCCGAATCCCTACGAAAACGAAGTTTCCAGGCAACGCCATCGTTCACAAACCTATCCCGTGGATTACTCCCGCAGAAACAATCCTCAAGGGAATTACTGTCCAAGTGGGGCGTACTGGCGTGTTGACGCCTGTCGCGGAATTGGAACCTGTTTTTGTGGCTGGAAGCACGGTTTCAAGAGCAACCCTTCACAATGAATCAGAGATTCGCATCAAGGACATTCGGATCGGTGACACGGTTGCAATCCGCAAAGCAGGGATGGTGATTCCAGAGGTTTTTGAGGTTGTGCTGTCCAAACGCCCTCCTCAATCTGTGAAATTCAGCCTGCTAGAGCATGTGGGAGGGAAATGCCCTGCATGTGGTGGTCCTATTGAAAAGGATCAAAACAGTCCTGGGAGTAACAAGGAAGCCGTAGCATGGCGGTGTCAGAACGTAGCCTCATGTCCCGCTCAACTCACACGGCGTCTTGAATATTTTGCTAAACGGAGTGCTTTGGATATCGAATCACTTGGGGGAATCGTGGCTGAGAAATTGGTGGATAGCGGCCTAGTCAAAGAGCCTTTGGATCTTTTTGATCTGAAGATTGAGTCTCTGGCTGAGCTGAATCTTGGAACAAGCGAAGAGCCCCGCGTTTTTGGAGAAAAAAATGCATCAAGGATTCTTGATGCTCTAGAGGCGTCCAAGACTGCTCCTTTGTCAAAATGGATAATGGCTCTAGCGATTCGTGACGTTGGAGAACAGACTGCTATAGACCTTGCCAATTTTTTCCCTGATCTCCACACAACAGCTCATTCAAGCCTGATTGCTGATGCTGCCGATTTGGGGAGAGCAAATGAAAAATTTGAAGCCAATTCTATAAAACAAAAAGAGACTGACCTATCTTTGGATGAGAAGAATCGGCGCAGGAAAAATCAGGCAGATGCCAAAGAGGAGGGTAATCCTATCGGCAAAAGGCTGATTGAGGCAGGTTTTGTTAAAAGAAAGCCTTTTGATAAAGAGCATCCCAGGGAGGCAAAAACTCTGATTGGTGGGGTTGCGGCAGCCTCAATTCAAGAGTGGGCTCAAAGCGACTATGGCGTAAGGACTTTAAAGCGACTCAATGAACTGGGTATCAGGCCGGTTGGGAAAAAGTTGAATGCAAAGAGCATCACGGGTCCGTTTGAGGGAAAGGTATTTGTATTGACCGGCACTCTTGCTTCTCTGTCTCGCACTGAAGCATCTAACCTTATTCGAGAGGCTGGTGGTTCAATTGTAGGGACAGTCACCAAAAAAACTGATTACTTGCTGGCTGGTGAATCTGCTGGTGCAAAGTTGGACAAAGCCAAAGAGTTGGGTGTCGAAATTTTGACCGAGAAAGAATTTTTAAATCATCTAGGTGAGGCAGATCACCCCAAAGAAAAACAGCAAGAGGGTCAGTCTAACCTGTTATAGGTAGATCATTCCATGAAGCAGTACACATTGAATGTGAAAGCAGTCTTGCCTGCATGGCATTTTGATCCTGCAACCTCTCGTCAACTAAAGTTGTTGAGATTTTTCGGTGTAGATGCCGACAGAACAATGACCAAGGGAGTCTGCTCCGGAATCATCGGCCGTATTTTTTCTGATCCGGCCAATAAGCACCTTTGGGCAGCGTATGTTTTTATAACCGGAGATGATGGCGACGCATCAGAAGAGTTGTTGCCCCATGACAAGTCGGCTTTAGCTCAAGTTTCTATTCCTGAGGATTGGCGGCCCCGGAGCAGTTCGACGACTTCTTCTGCTCATAAGGCTCTTGAAGGGATGGTTACAGACATCCTCAAAGACGGATCGCCTTTCGACGATCCGTTGCCGGAAATTGTGATTGCAGAGACATCGTTTTGCTTTACTGGCGAATTTGATTACGGGACTCGCAAGGAGTGCCAGGCTGCAGTGATTGCAAGAGGTGGGGCTATTACCGATGGGATTACTCGAAAAACCCAGGTCTTGGTTATAGGGAACGACCCGAATCCAAATTGGTCCCATGGTAGCTATGGCAACAAAATTGCAGATGCGATGATTCTGCGACTTCAGCACGCCAAACCATGTATCATTCCAGAGCTTCTGTGGCAGAAGCTGCTATCCGAATAGAATTATGAACAACTTTTCCACCGCCGAGCTTTACCGCGACTACGTGATGCCGACCTACGGCCGCTTCGATCTGGCTTTCGCCCGGGGGGAGGTATCGCGCGTGTGGGATGAGGAGGGGAAGGAATACTTCGATTTCGGCGCGGCGTTGACAGTGGAGTTGACTCCGTTTAGTTCAGATCGCCGATGAACACCTTTCCCTTTCCCGCCGAGCCAACCGAAAAGCAGAATGCCATCGAAGGGGCCATCGGCCGTTGGTTGCTCGTCGGTATTCCCGTGATCCTGATCGGACACCTGCTCGGCGCTCTCGCGTTGGTCGCCGCCCTGATGTCTGCCAACTTCAACATCCTGAGCTGGGTGGAATGACAGAGGTGGGCAATCGGTGATAGGGAATGGGTGATTGGGAATAAACCCGGATTATGCATTAGGGACAGGGTTGTGGGAGTGGGGAAGGGGTTAAAAAAGTTAGGAAGTTGAAGCGTTACAAAGTGGATCAAAACAGCCCTGATCTGAGAATCGTGATGGCGAATTCAGAAAACTCGTCCCAGCAGCGCGGGCCGAAGAGTCGAATCAAAGTTTCCAATTCATTCCCTTGTAACCCTTTTAACACTTCAACGTTTTTAACTTCCCGAGGCCCCTCCATCAGGGTGAACCATCCACACCTATTGATGCCGTTCTATTGCATAATCCGGGATAAACGTTTGGGGTCTTTTTGCTCCCTATAACCCATATCCTACTCACTATCCCCCAACCGTCGCTGCACGACGGCTACGGCTCCGGATGGTCGTCTCCCGTGGTGCGCGCCCCGATCTGCCGGTGGTTGATGTAGGCGTGTCCCTGGACATGGGCCATCGCCGCGCAGAGGCATCCTCCGAGGATGATGATGACGCCGGCCATGTATACCCAGAGCAGTAGGAACATCATGCTTCCCATGGTGCCGTAGATGGCGCCGTAGTTCACGAGCTTGGGAACGATGTGCACGAAGAAGGCCTGACCCAACTGCAGAAGGATTGCGACCGTCAGCGCGGGGATCCAGATCTGGGGGAGGGTGATCCTGTGGCGCGGGGCGAGCTTGTAGAGAACCGCGAAGCAGTAGAAGAGGACGAGTGTGCCGCCGATGCAGCGGCTGATGTCGACGAAGGCGAGGACCCGGCCGAGGTCGAGGAGCGGGAAGTGATCGTTGAGGAAGTCCTCTAGCAGTCGCAGGATCCTGGCAACCCCCTGCAGGATGGCGGGCACCACGGTTCCGATGAGCAGGGCCCCGGTCATGGCTAGGATCATGGCGAGATTCTTCAGCGGCATCTGCCACCAAGGGAGGCGGCGCGTGCCCCAGGCGTGGTTGATCGAGAGAACCAGCGCGTGGAAGAACTGCAGCGAGGCCCAGGTCAGGATCAGGAGCGAGACGATGCTGACGCCGCCGCGCGCATTCTCCAACCCGTGCACCATGCTCCAGAGCAGCTCCTGCTGGTCATCCCCCATCGGGACAAAGCGGTGGATCGTCTCGAACACCGAGTCGGCCGGGAAGATGTAGGAGCCGAGCGTCAGCAGCAGTGCCACGAGCGGCACCAGGGAGAAGAGGGCGTAGTAGGCGAAGGCGGCGGCGCTCTGTTCGCCGTTGATGCGTGAGTAGATCGTGAAGGTCTCCCGCACGAGCCTCCAGAGGAAGTGGAACCGTTGTCTCAACCGCTGCATCTTTCCTTTAGCTTATCCCTTACGGACTGAGCCGATCGATGAGCCAGTCTCCTCCGCGCGCGGACTCCGCGCCGACGGGACGACGGTAGCGGAAGCGGTCATGGAGGCGGTTGGATCGTCCCTGCCAGAACTCGATGGTCGCGGGAACCACCAGGTAACCGCTCCAGAACTCCGGCGCGGGGACATCACCCGTGCCGAATTGCCGATCCAGTTCCTCCGCGCGTCGGTCGAGCGTCTCGCGGTCGGGGAGCACTTCGCTCTGCCGGGAGGCCCAGGCACCGATCCGGCTGCCGCGCGGACGGCTGGCGAAATAGGCTTCCGTCTCCGCGCGCGGGAGGCGGGAGGCCGGCCCGTTGATCTGAATCTGGCGCTCGAGCGGTTCCCAGTAGAAGAGCAGCGAGACCGAGCCGTTGGAGCCGATCTGGGCGGCCTTGCGACTTCCCGTATTGGTGAAGAAGCGGAACCCCTTGTCATTATAGCCCTTCAGCAGCACCACGCGGGAGGAGACATCCCCCTGGGCCGAGGCGGTGGAGAGGACCATGGCGGTCGGTTCCAGGAGGTTCGGGCAGGCAGCGGCCTCGTCGATCCAGTGGTGAAAAAGCACCAGGGGATCGGCGGGCAGGTCGGCGCGCCGCAACTCCGCGTGGAGGTAATCGCGCCGGAACGAGGCGACATCGAGGAAGTCAGGTTTCTCGTTCTTGGTCATCGCGGCATCATGCAGCAGGCCCCCCCTCGGAGGCACCCCTAAAATTGGTTGTAAAATTGCTTTTGACAGGAGAACGCGGGCGAATCATTCTTTCTATCCGCTTTTTTCAGGAAAGCATCGTCGCGTCGCGTCCCCATGAAACGGATGCCGCTTCGGTTGGAGCTTTCAAGAAGTCTGCGGAATCGATCCGGCCCGCCCGGGTCTCTGTTCTTTCAATAACTTGGCCGGTCTTCGGACCGGACAGGCCCATGTAGCTCAGTTGGTAGAGCACGTCCTTGGTAAGGACGAGGTCACCGGTTCAATCCCGGTCATGGGCTCCAGAGGAACGAATCACCAAACAAAAAAACAACCACCAGCACACCCACCCATATGGCAAAAGAAGCCTTCAAACGCGAAAAAGATCACGTGAACATCGGCACGATCGGCCACGTTGATCACGGCAAGACCACCCTCACCGCCGCCATCACCACCGTGCTGGCCAAGACCGGCAAGGCCCAGGCCCGCGCCTACGACCAGATCGACGCGGCTCCCGAGGAAAAGGCCCGCGGTATCACCATTTCCACCGCCCACGTCGAGTACGAGAGCGAGAAGCGCCACTACGCGCACGTCGACTGCCCGGGACACGCCGATTACGTCAAGAACATGATCACCGGCGCCGCCCAGATGGACGGTGGCATCCTTGTCGTCAGCGCCGCTGACGGTCCGATGCCCCAGACCCGTGAGCACATCCTGCTCGCCCGTCAGGTCGGAGTTCCTTCCCTCGTCGTCTTCATGAACAAGGTCGACCTCGTCGACGATCCGGAGCTCCTCGACCTCGTCGAGATGGAGATCCGTGATCTCCTCAAGAGCTACGACTTCCCCGGCGACGAGATTCCCATCGTCAAGGGCAGCGCCAAGAAGGCCCTCGAAGGAGATCCCGAGCAGGAGAAGAACATCCTCGCCCTCATCGAGGCCGTCGACAACTACATCCCGATGCCCGAGCGTCCGAAGGATCAGCCCTTCCTCCTCCCCGTTGAGGACGTGTTCAACATCGAAGGTCGCGGCACTGTGGCCACCGGCCGTGTCGAGCGTGGTATCCTCAAGAAGGGTGAGGAAGTCGAGATCATCGGTCTCCGCGACACCCAGAAGACCACCGTTACCGACATCGAGATGTTCCGTAAGCTCCTCGACACCGCGGAGGCTGGCGACAACGTCGGAATCCTTCTGCGCGGCGTCAAGAAGGACGACATCGAGCGCGGTCAGGTCATCGCCAAGCCCGGTTCGATCAAGCCCCACAAGAAGTTCAAGGCCGAGGTCTACGTTCTGAGCAAGGAGGAAGGCGGACGCCACACCCCTTTCTTCGCGAACTACCGCCCTCAGTTCTACTTCCGCACGACCGACGTCACCGGCACCGTCACCCTCCCCGAGGGAGTGGAGATGGTCATGCCCGGCGACAACGTCGCCATCACGGTCGAGCTCATCACTCCGATCGCCATGGAGAAGACCATCCGCTTCGCCATCCGTGAGGGTGGACGCACCGTCGGTGCGGGTCGTGTTTCCGAGATCATCGAATAACACATATCCCGAGCCTAGGCCAGTAGCTCAATTGGTAGAGTAGCGGTCTCCAAAACCGTTTGTTGGGGGTTCGAGTCCCTCCTGGCCTGCTCTGCATCCTTCGCCCATTCCAAAATTGATATGAAAATCGCACGCTACATCGGCGAGGTTCGCGCGGAATTGGCGAAGGTGCAGTGGCCCTGGGACGACAGCGAGCGCGGATTCCGGAAGTACAAGGAGCTCTGGGATTCCACCATGGTCGTCATCATTGCCATGCTACTCGTCGGCGGTTACATCTCCTTTTTCGATTTCATCAACATCAACGTGGTCGGCTGGCTGACCAAGCCTTAAGAGCCCCGAAGCCGCACCTTAGTTTCCCCAATTTTTCATCCCATGGCACTAGCCCCGAAAGACCAGTGGTTCGTTGTTCATGTCCTCTCCGGACAGGAACAGAAAGTCCACGACAACATCGTCAAACGCATCAAGACCGAGGAGGTTGGCGATCACGTCTTCGAGGTGCTCATCCCCACCGAGCGCGTTCAGGAGATCAAGCGCGGCAAGAAGACCGAGACCACTCGGAAGTTCTTTCCTGGGTACCTCATCGTCAACATGCACCTCCTCGATGAGAACAACGAACTCATCGACAAGACCTGGTACTTTATCAAGGACACCAACGGCGTCATCGGATTCGCCGGCACCAAGGACAAGCCCATCCCGATGCGCAAGAAGGAAGTCGAGGGAATGCTCGCCCAGATGAAGGAGCGCGAGGATACCGTCACTTCCAAGATCTCCTACGAGGTCGGTGACAAGGTCAAGGTGGCCGACGGCCCCTTCCAGAACCAGCAGGGCATCGTCGAGGAAGTCGACCCCGAACGCGGCAAACTCCGCGTTTCGGTCAGCATCTTCGGACGCGACACGCCGGTGGAGCTGGAATACTGGCAGGTCGAAAAAGCCTAGTGGCGGGGGCTTTTTGCCCCGGCCTGCGTTCTCGTCCCTCGCGCTATGTTTCATATAGCGCTTCAGTCCTCGGGCCTTGCCCGGGACTAAAAATCCCCTCGCCACTTTAACTTGGGGCCTCGGGCGGATTGCGGCGTTATTGCTCACTTGCGGTATGAGGATATACCGCAGCGCTCGCATGCCTGGCACTCCATCCCAAATCCACTCGTCATCATCATTGATGTTGGATTTTGGAGCGGGGCGTTGTTGCCCTGCGCTTGCAGCATGACTCCTACAGCTGTGCTTGGGCGTCTAGCCCCGCATCCAAACTTCCTACGCCCTACTATCATCAGGGGATTCGGTCTTCAGACCCTGTTCAAGGCCAAAATACCATCGTCTCTACCTTCTGATGCTGCGGTGCAATCACGCCTAAAGGGCTTTTGGCTTGCGGCTTTGTTGCCGCTCGTTCGCCGTAGTTCTACTGCGGGTTCGCTCTCCCGCTTAGCCGTTCATCCAAATTGCCTGACCTAACGGGAAGAGGGGAGGCGAGTTCTGTGAAAGATTTGCCAAGGAGTTGGACATTTCGGTGAAGGAATCGGATCTCTGTCACCAAATCAGCAAGTGGGGCTTCTGTCCCGAACTCCGAAGTTAAGCGGAGCGATCTTAAAAAATCTACTGACCCCAAAGAAGTCGCGCCGATTCACACCTGTATCAATCGATAAGCCCTCGAAATCACCTGAACTGCTATCTGCCATCATCTTACGTCAATTGAATCGCTCATTACCATGAGACTAGCCACTCGCTGCACTCGGGCAATCTTCGTCACTCTAACCTGCTCATCCCTTTCGCGGGTTGCATCTCTTTCATCCCCGAAGTTTGGGTTAATTGCTTTTCATCGATTTTCATCTTGTCCCTCCGCCTCTTAAGCCCGATTTTCCATTCTTTATGAAAGCCGTCGTTACCGTTATGCCGAAACCCGCCATCCTTGACCCGGCCGGAGTGGCCGCAGGCCGCGCCATGGATCACCTGGGCCTCAAGGGAGTCCGCTCTGTCCGCATCGGCAAGTCGATCGAGATCGAGGTCGATGGAGCTGATGAGAAGCAGCTCCACGAGATCTGTCACGACCTCCTCTCCAATCCGGTGGTCGAGGATTACAAGCTCGAGATCCTTTCCTAAGGTGGCTGCCACGATGCCCTCGGTCATGAAGGTGGCTGTCATCCAGTTCCCGGGGTCGAATTGCGACACCGATTGCCAGACGGCCCTGGCCTCATTCGAAGGCGTGAAGGCGGAGATCGTCTGGCACAAGGAGACCTCCCTTGCCGGTTACGACGCCATCGTCCTGCCCGGTGGCTTTTCTTACGGCGACTACCTCCGCTGCGGATCGATCGCGCGTTTCTCCCCGATCATGGGGGCCGTCCGTGCGGCGGCCGATGCTGGAGTGCTCGTGATCGGTATCTGCAACGGCTTCCAGATCCTCTGCGAGGCGGGTCTGCTACCCGGCACGCTGATGCGCAACAAAGGACTCCTCTTCCGTTGCGAGAACCTTCATCTCCGCGTGGAGAACAACGACTCCCCATTCACCTCGGCCATGACCAACGGGCAGGTACTCGAGATTCCTATCGCACACGGCGAGGGGAGTTTCGTCGCTGACGAGGAGACCCTGAAGCAACTCAATGCCAACAACCAGATCCTCGTGCGCTATTGCGACGCGAAGGGAAATGTCTCCCCGGAGGCGAATCCCAACGGTTCCCTGGAAAACATCGCCGGCATCTGCAGCCACGGCCGCAATGTCTTCGGCCTCATGCCCCATCCCGAGCGCGTCTGCGATCCCCTCCTCGGAGGCACCGACGGACGCGGTATCTTCCAGTCGATGATCGAGGTGGTTCAAAAGACGAAGGCAAAATGAAGAATGAAGAATGAAGAATGAAGAATGAAAGAGAGAGTGATGCCTCCACGTCACCCCTCTTCGATTTCTGCCCTTTTATCCTTCTAACTTTTTAAGCTTTCACTTTCCCACTTTTCACCTTCTGCAGTTCATCTTTGCTAACAGTCTTCAACCTTCAGTCTAATAGCCTTTCACCCATGCCCAATCCCGCGATCACTCCCGAACTCATCGCCAAGCACGGACTCTCACCCGACGAGTACGAAAAGGTTCTCTCCATCTTGGGCCGCGAGCCGAGCTTTGAGGAACTCGGTGTCTTCTCCGTCATGTGGAGCGAGCATTGCTCCTACAAGAACTCCCGTCCCGAGCTCCGCAAGTTCCCGACCACCGGACCCAGTGTCCTGGTCAAGGCGGGCGAGGAGAATGCCGGCGTCATCGACATCGGCGACGGCTGGGCCGTGGCCTTCAAGATCGAGAGCCACAACCACCCGAGCGCCGTCGAGCCCTTCCAGGGAGCGGCCACCGGGGTTGGTGGCATCATCCGTGACATCTTCACCATGGGGGCTCGTCCCGTCTTCCTCATGGATTCCCTCCGCTTCGGCTCCATCGAGGGTGACAGCGAGCAGGCCAAGACCAACCGCCGCCTCTTCGCGGGCGTGGTCGCTGGCATCGCCCACTACGGCAACTGCATCGGCCTGCCGACCGTCGCCGGCGAGGTCTACTTCGACGAGAGCTACAGCGGCAACCCGCTGGTGAACGCCTTCTGCCTCGGCATCCTCCGCCACGAGCAGATCGCCCGCGGCGCCGCCGAGGGTGTGGGTAATCCCGTCTTCTATGTCGGCGCCGAGACAGGCCGTGATGGTCTCGCTGGCGCCGCCTTCGCCTCGCGCGAGCTGACCGAGGAATCCAAGGCCGACCGACCCGCCGTCCAAGTCGGCGATCCTTTCCGCGAGAAGCTTCTGCTCGAGGCCTGCCTCGAGCTGCTGGCCACCGACGCAGTCGCCGGCATCCAGGACATGGGTGCGGCTGGACTCACCTGCTCGACCTGCGAGACCGCCAGCCGCGGCGGCACCGGTGTCGAGATCGATATCCAGCTGGTGCCCCAGCGCGCCAAGGGCCAGACCCCCTACGAGGTTCTTCTCAGCGAATCGCAGGAGCGCATGCTCGTGATCGTTAAGAAGGGTCAGGAGGATGTCGTGAAGCGGATCTTTGAGAAGTGGGACCTTCCCTACGCCGAGATCGGCACCGTCACCGACGACGGCATGATGCGTGTCCGCAACGGCAAGGATGTCGTTGTTGAAATTCCGGCCCGCTCGCTTGCCGATGACGGCCCGCTCTATTTCCGCGAGGCGGCTCCCTTCACTCCACCCGCACCGCTCGATCTATCGACTGTCACTCAGGCCGATCCTTCCGCGGTCCTGCCGAAGCTCCTTTCCCATCCCAGCATCGCCAGTAAGCGCTGGGTCTGGCGCCAGTACGACCACATGGTCCGTACTGGGACGGCGGTTCTCCCCGGATCCGACGCGGCCGTCTTCATTGTCCGCGAGGCGAACAAGATCCTGGCCGCCGCCACCGACTGCAACGCCGTCTACTGCCGCCTCGATCCCACGGTCGGTGCGCGCATCGCCGTCGCCGAGTGTGCCCGTAACCTGGCATGCTCCGGTGCCGTTCCTCTCGGTGTCACCGACAACCTGAACTTCGGCAACCCCCACAAGCCGGAGAACTTCTACCAACTCCGCGCCGCCGTGGAGGGAATCTCCGAGGGATGCCGCGCCTTCAACGTCCCCGTCACCGGCGGCAATGTCAGCCTCTACAACGAAAGCCCCGCCGGTGCGATCGATCCGACCCCCACCATCTCCATGGTCGGCCGCATCGACGACGCGACGCACATCACCACCCAGGCCTTCAAGGAGGCTGGTGACCAGATCTTCCTGATCGGCGAGACCGGCAGCGAACTCGGTGCTTCCCACTACCTTCTCGCCATCCATGGACGCAAGGAAGGGGCTCCTCCGGCGCTCGACTTTGAGAAAGAAAAGGCGATCCACGCCGCCCTCCTTGGCGTCATCCGCAAGGGACTCGTTCGCAGCGCCCACGACTGTTCCGAGGGTGGCCTGGCTGTCACGCTCGCCGAGTCCTGCTTCGGCAACGGACTGGGTGCCGTGATCGACCTTGGCGCCAACGACCAGCGTCCCGACGTGGTCCTCTTCAACGAGACCCAGGGCCGCATCGTCATCTCCGTGAAGGCCGCCGATGTGTCCGGGCTTGAGAAGGAACTCGCCGCCACCGGCGTACCCTTCCGCAAGATTGGCGAAGTCACGGCCAAGACCGACCTCTCCATCCAGACGGGAGCCAATTCCTATAGCTGGTCTGTTGCTACTCTCAACGAGACCTTTGAAGGGGCTATCCCCTCCCTGATGGAAGGATAGGGCTGGGTACTTTGCGCCATAGTGGCGTTGGCCTGCGCTTGCAGTAGTTCACTACAGCAGCGCTTGACCGCCTAACTCTGGCATCAAATTACCGTCGCCCTGATCGAGGGCAGACAGGCGGCTAGGCATTCTTTGTCTGGTGGAGGTGATAGAGTTTCGCATGGATTCGAGCCATGCATCCGGATCCATTCCCTACTCGTCAGAAAGAGAGCGTTCCGTTAATTGTCTGACACGCTCAACTATGCCTGCCCCGCAAGCCATCTTGGATTTGGTAGCCCGTTTTGAGGAGCACAGGGAGACCTATAAGTCCGCCTCCTATAACGAAACCCAAGTCAGGAGGGATTTCATCGACCCCTTTTTCCGGGAGCTTGGATGGGATGTCGACAACAAGGCCGGATACGCCGAGGCATACCGTGATGTGGTGCATGAAGACAGTGTGAAAGTATCCGGTGCTACTAAGGCACCCGATTATGGGTTTCGTATCGGGGGCCAGCGGAAATTCTTTCTCGAAGCCAAAAAACCGAGCGTCAGCATCAAGAGTGATATAGGGCCTGCCTATCAACTTCGCCGTTATGCCTGGAGCGCCAAGCTTCCGATCTCCGTCCTCACAGACTTTGAGGAATTGGCTGTCTATGACTGCAACAAGAGGCCGCTTCCGGGCGATGCGGCCAGTAAGGGACGCATCCTCTACTACACCTTCGATCACTATGCGGAGAAATGGGATGAGATCGCCGGGATCTTCTCCAAGGAAGCGATCCTGAAAGGCTCCTTCGACAGGTTTGCCGTCTCTGCAAAGGGGAAACGCGGTACCACTGCCGTCGATGAAGAGTTTCTAGCCACCATCGAGGAGTGGCGTGCGGACTTGGCTCGCAATCTTGCTATCCGAAATCCCCTGTTAAGCCAGAGGGAGTTGAACTTTTCCGTCCAGCGGGTCATTGATCGCATCATCTTCCTCCGCATCTGCGAGGATCGGGGGATCGAGGATTACGGGCGACTTCGCCAGGCTACTGAAGAGAAGGGTGTCATCTATCCGCGGCTTGTTCAGCTCTTCAAACAAGCGGACGCGCGCTACAACTCCGGCCTGTTTCACTTTGAAGAAGAGAAAGGCAGGCAGGAGTCGCCCGATACCCTTACTCCCGGACTTCAGGTAGATGACAGCACCCTCAAGAAGATCATTCGCGGACTCTATTACCCCGAGAGTCCCTACGAGTTCCGGGTTCTGAGCGCCGATATTCTCGGATCAGTCTATGAGCAATTCCTTGGAAAGGTGATTCGGCTCACGGAGTCGCATCAGGCAAAGATCGAGGAAAAGCCCGAGGTCAAAAAAGCGGGGGGCGTCTACTACACACCCACCTACATCGTCGATTATATCGTCAAGCAGACCGTGGGACCGCTGCTTGAGGGGAAAACCCCGAAACAGATCGAGAGGGTACACATCCTCGATCCCGCCTGCGGCTCGGGCTCCTTCCTGATCGGGGCCTATCAGTTCCTCCTCGACTGGCATCAGCGCTATTACTCGGAGAATGAACCCGAGAAGTGGGCCAAGGGAAAAGCCCCGCAGATCGTGGCCTCTCCGGGAGGCGGCTGGGAACTCACCATTCCTGAGCGCAAGCGCATCCTCACCACCCATCTCTATGGCGTCGATCTCGACTCTCAGGCCGTTGAGGTCACGAAGCTCTCCCTGCTTCTCAAGGTGCTGGAGGGGGAGACTGCTCAGAAGCTCCAGCGGGAACTCATCCAGGAGCGCGTCCTGCCCGACCTAGGTGATAACATCAAGTGTGGCAACTCCCTCATCGGCTCCGACTACTATACCCAGCCGGGGCTACCCGAAATGGGTACCGAGGATCATTTGAGGATCAATGTCTTCGACTGGGATGGGAAGGATGGCTTTTCCGAAATCATGAAGTCAGGCGGCTTCGATGCCGTGATAGGAAATCCTCCCTATGGGGCATACCTTCAGCCAGAGGATAAAAATTATCTGATACAGAAATTTCCAAATCAGACATATCAGTTGGATACGTATTTAGTGTTCATTGAACAGTCTCTATCTGTATTGCTAAGGCAGGGCGGCAATCTTGGCATGATTACCCCAAATCCCTGGTTGACAAATCTTAAGCAGGATAAAATCAGACGATTTGTATTAGAAAAGGCGACTTTAACAGAGATTGTTCATTTCAAATTTCCCGTTTTCCCCAAAGTCGTAGTAGATACCGAAATAGTCCTAATGACTCGTGGAATGAAGGAAGATAATGAAATTCGGGTCGCCATTTTTGGAAGTCTTAACGATTTTTTAGGGGGCAGTAGTGAAGCCATACAAATCGAAAGAAAAATTCATTCACAAGCTAAGTGGAGCGCACTGGGTGGTGATACAATCAATATTTTCACAAATTCTGACGAAGAGGATCTAGCAAAGAAAATTAGAGCGATGGCAATGCCTCTAAAAATCTATTGCGATATAAATGTTGGAATTAAGCCATATCAGACTGGTAAAGGGATCCCGTCACAGACGAAAGACACAGTAAAAAATCGCCCTTTTGATAGTAAATATAAGGAGTCCTCTCATCATCAGCTGTATCTACGAGGACGAGATATCAATCGCTACAAAATTGCTCCTCTAGAAGAGCGCTATCTGAAATATGGTGAATGGTTAGCTGAACCGCGACCTGCTGCAAGATTTGATGCACCTGAAAAACTATTCATGCGTCAAACCGGAGATAGTTTAGTTGCAGCTTTAGACACCAATCAGTTCTTATGCCTTAATAATATGCATGTTTTGGTTCCTAACGAGCAGGCTCCCCCCGTAAAACTGATTCTTGGATTATTAAACTCTCGCCTTATGAATTGGTTCTATCACTTCATGAACCCGGAAGTCGGTGAGGCTCTCGCGGAAGTAAAAAAAACAAATGTAGCAAAGCTGCCTATTCGAAATATTAAATCTGCAAGTGAATGTGATCTAAATATTCATTCCAAGGTAGTTGCTTTGGTTGATCAAATGTTGGGCCTGCAGAAGCTTCATTCTGAGGTGACGACACCACATGAGCAGACAGTGATCGAGCGCCAGATCAGCGCAATCGACTCACAAATCGACAGCCTGGTCTATGACCTCTACGGCCTGACCGAAGAAGAAATCAAACTCGTCGAGGCCACGGCCTAACGTGAGCGGATGCAGCCATCACACACTGGATTGATCTTTTTCCTGCCTTCCTGAGTTCCAGATTAAAAATCTCTCCGCACCTCTGCGGGGGAATCCAGTAATCAGGAAAGCTCCGCAACCACCTTGGCGTAGGCCTCTTTGGGGCTTTCCGCGGCGGTGATGGGTCGTCCGATGACGAGCCAGTCGGAACCTGCCTTCACGGCTTCGGCGGGTGTCATGACCCGCTTCTGGTCGCCTGCAGTGGCCCATGTGGGACGGACGCCCGGAGTGACGATCCGGAGATCGTTGCCAAGTGAGTCCCGGATCGCGGTGACTTCCAGAGGGCTGCAAACGATACCCCCGATGCCAGCGGCCGATGCAAGTCCCGCAAGGCGGAGTACCTGCTCCTTCGGTTCCACGCTGATGCCGGTCGCCGATAACTGCGCGGCATCCATGCTGGTAAGCACCGTCACTGCCAGCAGGAGAAGATCGTTGTTTCCGGAGGCTGCTGCGGCCTTCGCCGCGGCTTCCAGCATGACCGGTCCGCCTGAGGCGTGGAGCGTTGTCATTGCGACGCCGAGATCGGCCGCAGAGCGGACGGCGTGCCCCACGGTGTTCGGGATGTCGTGGAACTTGAGGTCCAGAAAAACGGAGCAGCCCCGTGACTGGACGGCCTTCACGACCGAGGGGCCCTGAGCGGTGAAGAGCTCCAGACCGATCTTGCAGAGGGTGGGGCTGCCGAGAGCGTCGAGCAGGCGCATCGCCCCGTCGGTGTCGGGGACATCAAGGGCGACGATGATTTTGTCTTGGGGTCGGGACGGCAGTTTCACACGATGGGCAGATGAGCAGGGATTCTGCATCCATCACACTCGCCGCTCCGGCCAAGATCAACCTTTCTCTCCGCATTCTGGGAAAGCGTCCTGACGGCTTCCATGAACTGGAGACCCTGATGGTCCCGATCAAGCTGGCCGACCAGATCGAGATCTCCGCCGTGCCGGGACACGGCGTCACGCTGGTTTGCAATGATCCGGATCTCTCCTTGGGTTCCGACAATCTCTGCGTGAAGGCTGTGGAGGCTTTCCGGGAGGAGACGGGTATCTCGCACGGGGTGGCCATTTCCCTCATGAAGAGGATCCCTCATGGAGCCGGCCTCGGCGGAGGGAGCAGCGATGCGGCCGCCGTGCTCAAGGGGATGAATGAGATCTTTGACCGGCCCCTCGTTGCCGAGGAGTTACATCAACTGGCGGCATCCCTGGGATCCGATGTCCCCTTCTTCCTGCATGACGGGGCGGCCTGGTGCCGTGGCCGTGGGGAGATCCTTGAGGATGCGACGGCATTGCCCGGGAGGACTCTTCTGCTCATCAAGCCTCCCTTTCCCGTGCCGACGGCCTGGGCCTACAAACGCTATGCCGAAATGAAGGCTTCGGAGGCCGGCATGCCGTCACAGGAATCCCAATGGCTCGGGGACATCGAAATCACCAATGACCTGGAGGCTCCTGTCTTTGGGAAATACCTCCTTCTCCCCGTGATGAAGGAGTGGTTGTGTCAGCAACCGGGGGTGGAGAGCGCCTTCATGACCGGCTCGGGATCGACCATGGTGGCCGTGCTGAAGCAGGGAACATCACACCCCGCACTTACCGAGCTGGAGGGCGAGATCCGCGCAGAATTCGGGGATACGATCTGGATCAGCGTGACGGGCTGGGAATAAGGAGCAGATTTGGAGGCTCCTCGCCAGCTGACAACCATGAGTAGAAATAAAAACTGCGCGGAAGGGCGCCTGATGGACGTCTCTCCCGCGCAGTCGCTGTCATCCCAGGCCCCCCGACCCGGGAATGACAAAATCCGTTACTATCCCTTACTTCTTGGGTGAAGGTGAAGGGGATGGGGAGGGGCTCTCTTTCTTGGAGTCGCAGCTTCCGCAGTTGGCTTGGGCCATGGGTGCGGAGAGGGTTGCCATGGCAATGATGAAGCCGGCGAGGGCGAAACGTAGTGAGGTCATGTTTGGGGTTTTGGGGTTGGTTGTTCTGTTGTTGGCGCCATGAAATGCTCGTCATCTCATGGGTTGGGATAAGTATGACAGCTTCGGAGCAGGGATGTTCAATGGATTTTCAAAAAAATCCACAAACGGGGATTTGCTTCACGGGAATACACTTCTGCCCCGCCGGGTGTCACCCCCCCCTTTTTTTTGGAGTCGAGCTCCCATGAAACGCTCCGGTTGTCCCGGGACCGAAGCTGTGGAATGATGGAACCGTGAAACGGTGTTTCCTGATTCCGGTGCTCACGGTGCTCCTGTTGCTCCCGGGTTGCGTCAGCGTGAAGTCGACGGCTGTCTTCTACACCCCCTCGACCAGCGTGGTCTATCCGCCGAAGCCCAAGGGGACGGTCGTTCCGGTCATGAGCCAGCCCCCATCGCGCCCCTACGCCGAGATCGGCCGCCTCTCCTTCCAGTCCGATCTCGGCTATTCCTTCATGATGAGGGCGATCCAGTACAATGCATGCCGAGTCGGCGCGGAGGGTGTCGTCATCAAGGAATCCAAAAGCTGGACCCTGCCATATCTCTACACGGTGCCTCCGACGCTGAACTGGATTCCCGTCGGCGGCGGCTGGTACGGGGGTCGCTGTGGCGGTTGGTACGGCGGCGGGATGACGGCCGTTCCCGTCTGGTATCCCGGTTATTCCGGGGTGAGCTACGACACCTTCACGGGAATTGATGCACGGATGATCATCTTCAGGTAGAAAGGGGCGATGAGCGGATCCAAGAAACCCTTCCAGCGACCGGTGCTCGCCCCTCCGGGCGGCGAGAAGCGCGTGATGCTGCACTCCTGCTGCGCCCCCTGCTCGGGCGAGGTGATCGAGGCGATGGTCGCCTCGGGGCTGGAGCTCGAGATCTTTTTCTACAATCCGAACATCCACCCGCGCGAGGAATATGAACTGCGCAAGGTCGAGAATATCCGCTTCGCCGAGGAGCACGGGATCCCCTTCACCGACGCCGACTACGACACGGACAACTGGTTCGCGCGCGTGAAGGGGCTCGAGTGGGCTCCGGAGCGGGGTGAACGCTGCACGGCCTGCTTCGACATGCGCTTCGAGCGGACGGCACTTCATGCCTTTGAAAAGGGATTCAAGGTTATCACGAGCTGTCTTGGGATCTCCCGATGGAAGGATATGAACCAGATCAACGGCGCCGGTGAACGCGCCGCCGCCCGCTGGCCCGGCATGAGCTACTGGACCCATAACTGGCGCAAGGGAGGCGGCGCCGAGCGGATGGTCGAGATCTCGAAGCGGGAGGAATTCTACGCCCAGCAGTATTGCGGATGTGTCTACTCGTTGCGGGATACCAATAAATGGCGGCTGGCCAACGGACGGCCGAAGGTCGTGATCGGTCAGGATTATTACCGGACGGAGGGTGAGCAGCCCAGGATCGAGCGGGAGGAACCGGCGTGAGGCGGCGAGTGATTCCCGCCCTGCTGCTCTGTCTGGTCTCCATCCCGGCCGGCACCTTGCTGGCGGAGCTGCCCGCCCCCAGGCCCGATAGCTCCGCGGTTCCCTCGCTGGTCTGCTTCGCGCTGGATCAGAATGCCGTGGGTCCCGGAATGACTCCGCGACAGGCAGTCGTCTCCCGCATGATGGCCGGCCTCGTCTGCGCCGTCACCGGGAAAGCGACCCCAGACGCCGCCTGGAGATCGCTCGTGAAGCCGGGGGAGAAGGTCGGCATCAAGGTCTCCACCATTCCCGGTCCGGTCGGGGGGACCCATCCCGAGATCGCCTGCGCGGTGGTCGAGGGTCTGGTGGCCGCCGGCATCAAGCCGGGCGACATCATCGTCTGGGACCGTCGCCGGGAGAATCTCGTTCAGGCGGGTTATGACAGGATCCCGGGGCTCAATCTGCGTTGGGTCGAGAAGGGGGGTGGATTCGACCCGCGTGCCGTGGTCTCCTGCGCGGCGATCGGCCAACTGGTCTACGGCGACCTCACCTTCAAGGAGTCGCGCAATTCCCTGGGCGACTTTCTCGGTCCGACCTCCCAACTCAGCAACGAGAGCCACCTTCCGGTTCTCCTTTCGCGTGAAATCGACAAGGTCATCAATATTCCCTCTCTCTGCGACAGCTACCACACGGGTGTTCATGGCGCCCTTGCCGGCATGACGATCGGGATCCTCGACAACTGGCGCCGCTTCGGAAAGGGGGATGGTTACGGAGACTCGGCCCTCGCCTCGGTCTATGCCGACGATCGCATCGGCAGGAAAGTGGTGCTCACGATCATGGACGGCATGGTGCTCCAGTACGCCGGTGGTCCCTATCCGAGCCCGGTGAACTGCGTCGCTTACTCCACCCTCTTTGCCTCCAAGGATCCCGTGGCCATCGATGCCACCGCGTTGAGACTCATCGATGAGCAGCGCCTCCTTTCCAAAATGCCGAAGGCATCCGCCGATGGTGGCCATGTCCTGGAGGCTGAGGCAATCGGCCTCGGCAATGCGGAGGAGAAGATGATCCGCCTGAGAAGGATCGGCGCGGGGGGGGCGGCGGCTTCGCCGGCACCCGCGGTATCCCCTTCACCCGGCGTGGGAACGAGTGCCGCCCCGCCACCCATGACCCCATCACGCCTGTGAGCGTGTCACCAGCGGCGATGACGACCCGGATCGACATCCCCCGCCTGCTGCGTGATCATGCGCGGACTTTCGCGCTGACGCTGAGGCTGCTCCCTTCCAGTCTGCGCGAACCGCTCGGGATCGCCTACCTGCTCGCTCGGGCATCCGACACGATCGCCGATGCGCCGCGGATCCCCGCGGATCGGAAGCTGGGGTTTCTCGGGGAACTCGAGACTCTGCTCGCGGATGGAGACCCGCAATCCTGGAACCCGGGAACCGATGGAGGATTCTCCCCCGCAGAGGCGGTGCTGATGGATTCCGTGCCGGATCTCCTCCGCGCACTGGAGTCACTTTCCGACAGGGACTCCATTTGCTCTCTCTGGCGCACGATCCTTCGGGGGCAGCTCTTCGATCTGAAGCGATTTGAACCCGGTGCGGAACCGCTCTCCGCTCAGGAGCTTGATCTCTACTGCGGGCTGGTGGCCGGGAGCGTGGGGGAGTTCTGGACGCGCCTGATCGCGAAGCATGGCTCCGGCGTCCTGAGGCTTCCCCTGAAGGAGATGATCCGGCTCGGGATCTCCTACGGGAAAGGGCTCCAACTGGTGAATATCCTGCGGGACAGGAGAGCAGATCTCCTGCTCGGACGCCGCTATGCACAGGATGACGATCTTCCGGGGTTGTTCGATCAGGCCGAAGAATGGCTTCGCCTCGGGGAACGTTACCTCGCCGGCCTCCGCCCCGGCCGGATCCTCATGGCGACATCGCTGCCGCTGGATCTGGCGGTGCCGACGCTGGCGGGGATCAGGAATTCCCCCGGCGATGCGCGGGTGAGTCTCGGTCGCCGTGAGGTGCGGCGCATCCTTCTCCGGGGCGTGCCATCTCTATGGTTGTCCAGAGGCCTTGATCCTGCTTCATAGGCGGGATGCAAGCATTCGACTTCATCCACTGGTTTCAGGAAAACTTCATCCACCTCGACAAGAGCCTCGCGCACATCGTCTCGCTCTACGGCGTCTGGGTCTACGCGATCCTCTTCGCCATCGTCTTCTGCGAGACCGGGCTCGTCATCACGCCCTTCCTGCCCGGAGACGCCCTGCTATTCGCGGTCGGCGCCTACTGCGTTTCCCATCCCGACGCCGGGCTGGAGTGGCCGATCGCCATGGTGCTCCTGATGGTGGCCGCCGTGCTGGGCAACATGGTGAACTTCGCGATCGGCGGCTCAGTGGGTGGCAAGATCTTCAAGGAGAAGGCCCTGATCCTGAAGAAGGAGTACCTCGACAAGACGCATCTCTTCTTCGAGAAGCACGGCGCAAAGGCGATCATCATGGCACGCTTCCTCCCGATCTTCCGCACGCTCTCCCCCTTCGTGGCGGGCATGGCCTCGATGGATCGCCGGAAGTTCACGCTCTACACCGTGGTCGGCAGTTTCCTCTGGGTCTTCCTGATGATGATCGCCGGCGTGATCTTCGGCCAGATTGACTGGGTGAAGAAACACTTCGAGGCCGTCGTGCTCGGCATCATCGTGGTCTCGATGATGCCCGTTGCGTACGAGGTGATCGTGCAGTTCTTTGATGGCCGCAAGGCGCGCAAGTAGGAGAACGAACGCATCGGCTGCAGAACACCATAAAACCTGACTCCGCGGAGGATCTCCGCGCGAGGCGATTTCCTGATCGCCCGCAGACCCTCATAAAAACTGGGTTTGCGGGCGATCTTTTTTCCGGGACACAAGGATCGAGTCGAAGGGAATATTGAGGTGCGAAAATATTTTTCAAAAAAATGAAAGAAGGTGTTGACCTTCTCTCGAGTCCGTATATCTTCATCAATCCCGGCAGCGACTACGGTCACTCGCTCGGGAATGTTCTTCGCCAGTCTGCCTCGAGTACACAAACAAGTACGAGGTGGTGCTGACGACCCCAAGTCGGCTTCCGCGACAAAACGGAAGCAACAGGGGTCGACTCACCGCTTCTGCAGCCACTGGATAACGATCTTTGATAGCGTTGGTCCGGTTTCGCACAAGCAACGGAAACCGGATGGATCATATACGAAACAGTAAGAACTGAATTGTGCGTTTTTCGTCGATTTTCTTAATCGAAGTTTAATAACAGATCGTCCCTCGGTCGCTACGGCGGCTTGAGGAAAAGATGATGCTGGAAATTTGCCCCTAGTTTAGCACGAGGTGGCGCAAACTTTCTACGGAGAGTTTGATTCTGGCTCAGAACGAACGCTGGCGGCGTGGATAAGACATGCAAGTCGAACGGAAATTCATTTGTAGCAATACCGATGAATTTTAGTGGCGAACGGGTGCGTAACACGTGAGCAATCTGCCGGGAAGTGGGGGATAACTCGTCGAAAGGCGAATTAATACCGCATATGGCCAGGGGGGACATCCTCCCGAAGCCAAAGTAGCAATACGCTTCCTGATGAGCTCGCGGCCTATCAGCTAGTTGGTGAGGTAATGGCTCACCAAGGCAATGACGGG
>Ga0208327_1000026_pt1 | contig 41164 bp, 35 predicted proteins | sample LakMenEpi26Jun08_FD_150733 | JGI IMG/M metagenome (GOLD analysis project Ga0208327, IMG submission 150733) | Freshwater microbial communities from Lake Mendota, WI - 26JUN2008 deep hole epilimnion (SPAdes) | ecosystem: Environmental > Aquatic > Freshwater > Lake > Epilimnion/Euphotic zone ...
TCGGTATTCAATCCCGGCCCGCCTGCCAAGTTCCCTCCATTCCTGTTTTCTTGATAAAATTCTTTGCACACCACCTTCGAATGCAATTTTTGGGTTAAAGAGTGGCTGAGTGCCGGGACGTCGCGGCGTGGGGCAACAGTTCAAGGCGATCGGCTTAGGAAAGGACTTCCCCGCCAAACCTCCGCTTGGATGCTTCAAGTACCAACGCCCGGGAATCGAGGCCCTGAAGGATGATTAATCAGGAAACAGGGAAAGGTTTCACGCAAAGGCCGCAACGATCGCAAAGAAGTTTTCCCGCACGATTCGAAGCAGTGAATCCCGGCCAAGCAGTTGCCCGGAGGAATTTTTTCTCTCCATACGTTGCGCCCTCCGCGCCCGTTGCGTGAAATAAATACGCCGACTTTTGCGAAAAGATCCCCGAACCGCTAAAGATTCAGCTTCCGGTCGAGGATCTCCCCCAGATGCTCCTGAAGCATTGGATTCTCCAGACGCTCGAGGACGGTTCCGAAGAAACCCCGGACGATCAACTGCGCCGCCTGCTTGGGCGGAATGCCCCGGGCCATCATGTAGAAGAGTTCGTCCTCGTTGAGTTCGCCTGACGTGGCGCCGTGGGTGCAGCGGACATTGTCGGCGAGAATAGTTAAACGCGAGCTACTTAACAAGAAAGCTATACGTCGTGTCGCGCATGCTTCAGGAGTTCATTGACTCCGAAGATCGGTAATGTCTGTTCAATAACTGCGTCTCGTATCCAGCATGCTACTTTGCCACTCCACTGCCCTGCACTTCCAAGCCGGTTCGAATCTCGATTGATTGCAGCCGCTCTTGAGTATCTCAGCTTCACAAACGCAGGCAGGATCTCATCCAGATTAGATGACTTAGAAAATAAATGGTACAAGCATGCAGCGTCTTCTATCGCGAGGCAACCTCCTTGACCGAGATTGGGGGTGGTTGGATGCGCTGCGTCTCCAATGAGCAGGCATCGTCCTCGATACCAATTCTTGTCAGGTCGCCGATCAATGATGTCGTTTTGAAAGAATGAGTCTTCCGGTGTTGAAGAAAACAGCTCAGGAACGGGCTCTGCCCACAGACCAAATTTATTGCATAGCCAACTTCGTTTATCATCAACGCGAAGATTTTGCGGCGTGTTGATAGTCGCCCACCAATACACTCGACGATTGCTCAATGTAGTAATCCCCACTCGACATCCACGCCCCCACCATTCGCCAAGATAACCAGGCTCAATGCTCGCTGGCTGTTTCGTGACCCCACGAAAACATGTATAGCCTGAATAGCGTGGCGGTGAAGAATCCATGAGCAGCGATCGGATTTTCGAGTGAATTCCATCGGCTCCGATAACCAAGTCCGAAACTTCGCGACGGCCGTTGGTGAATTCTACTTCTACATGTTCGCCAGTGTCGCGAATTGCCAACGCTTCATGGCCATACCGCGCTACATTGTTTGGTAGACAACCTGCGAGTGCCTCCACCAATTCTGCGCGATGTATCATCCCGATAACCGGTCGGCGCCCTAAAGCTGCCTCCAAATTTAATGCAGGAAACGATGCTGCAATACGGAAACCCTCTTTACCACGAAACTCACTTTTACGTAGTGGTTCAATCCGTTCGCGAATAGCTGTACCAGCACCGATCTTGTCGAGTGCACATAGGGCATTCGACCAAAGACTTATCCCGGCTCCGACTTCTTTCAACTGGGGCGCTTGCTCATAAACGTCGACCTGCAAACCAGCTTTACGCAATGCAATTGCCGCGCTAAGGCCAGCAATTCCCGACCCGATAACAATTGCTTTCATTGGAGCCTTATATTTCTTTGAGGAATTCGCTTTTTGGGGATGGGGATCGAGATCAGGCTCGTTCTACGGAAAGCGCCTAATTAAGGTTGGGTAATAGCTCTCCACCCCGAAAAACTGGTTCATCCGAAGAAAGAGTACTTCTTGGGTCGTCTCTAGGACACCACACGCCGCTTCCTGTTAAAAATCGGGGAAGAAATCCATGTGCGGATACTTTCTCTTTGGTGAAGTTTCGCTCCAAAGCCCAATGAGGAGCTCCTCGGGGATTGTTACCATCGCTATCACCCCCTTCATCCCTGTGCGTAATTCTTTCCCTGCTCGGCGGAAGAAATCTCATATCCACCCACTTGCAGAAGCGAGTAGCCTCAGTTCTTTTTCTGAGTTGGCTGGCCCGGCGGATGCTGCGCATCTATTATGGCTGATTTTACAGGTTTAGCTTCCGGTCGAGGATCTCCCCCAAATGCTCCTGAAGCATGGGATTCTCCAGACGCTCGAGGACGGTGCCGAAGAAGCCGCGCACAATGAGCTGCGCCGCCTGCTTGGGTGGAATGCCTCGGGCCATCATGTAGAAGAGTTCATCCTCGTTGAGTTCGCCTGACGTGGCGCCGTGGGTGCAGCGGACGTTGTCGGCGAGAATCTCGAGTCCGGGCATGGAATTGGCCTCGGCCTCGTCACTGAGCATGAGATTGCGAACCTTCTGGTAGGCATCGGTCTCGTGGGCAGCCTCCTCGACCTTGATCAGGCCGGCGAAGATCGTCTTCGAGGAATCGGCCAGGGCATTGTGGTAGAGAAGGTCGCTCGTCGCACGCGGGGCGAAGTGATCCTGAAAGGTCCTCTGGTCGATCTCGCGCTCGCCGGAGGCGGGATTGATCGAGAGCATGACGCTACGCGATCCCTCGCCACGCAGGTGACTGTCGCTCTCACCGCGGATGTAGGCGCCGCCGAGGTTCAACTGGAGGGCGGTGGAGGTGCCCGCTTTCTCCACACCGGTGGTGTTGAGATGGAAGGCCGTCGTCTTGTCGCTCCAGTCCTGGACACCGACATAGGTGAGCCGGGAACCCGCACCGAGCGAAAGGTCATTCACCGCAACGGCCAGAGAGACATCGTTTCCAGCGGAGACGAAGCGGTCGATGACGGTCGCGGAGGCGCCCTCCTCGAGGACGATCAGGGTGTGGGGAAAGACGGCCGCCGACTCACCCTCGACCCAGTGCCAGATCTCGATCGGCTTCAGCACTGCAACTCCCTTGGGGACATGGACGAAGGTTCCGGCGCGGAGGCGCGCCTTGTGAAGGGCTGCGAATTTCTTCGATCCGAGGCGGACCTCCGAGGTCATGAAGCTCTTCCTGAAAAGATCCTCATGCTCTTTCGCCGCTTTCTCCAGCGGCAGAACAATCACACCGGCAGGGAGTCCAGCTGTCTCGGAGTGGAGAAGCGCATCGTTGCCGAAGACCAGCTTGGCCGAGAGATCGGTCAGTCCCGAGGAACGGGAAACAAGATCCGCGGCATCCCTGACGGGAGCGGCCGCAAAGAAGCCGGAGAGATCGGTCGCCTTGAGGTTGGCAAAACGCCATGGTTCCTCATTGCGCTTCGGTTGCGGGAGTGCCTGGAAGAGATCCCATGACGCCTGCTGATCGTGGTGAAACCACTCAGGCCAGTGACCGTTGGCGGGGGCGACGGAGGTGACGGAATTGGAGGAGCTCATCCGACCGATCCCTCCATCTCGAGGTCGATGAGGCGCTTCAATTCGACGGAGTATTCCATCGGGAACTGCTGGACGAGGTCGTTGACAAATCCGTTCACGGCAAGACTCATCGCCGCCGCCTCACTCAGGCCGCGCTGCTGCATGTAGAATATCTGTTCCGAGCTGATCTGGCTCACACTCGCCTCGTGCTGGACGGCATTCCCCTGCCCGCGGACGCTGATGGCGGGGTATGTGTCGGTGCGGCTGTGGGTGTTGATGAGCAGGGCGTCGCACTCGGTGTTGTTCTTGCACCCCTTGAGGTGTTTTGGAACATGAACCATCCCCCGGTAGGTGGCACGGCCGGTGCCGAGGCTGATCGACTTGGAGATAATGTTGCTGGTCGTGTTATCGGCAGCATGGATCATCTTGGCTCCGGTGTCCTGATGCTGGCCGTCACCGGCGAGTGCAATCGAGACGACTTCACCGCGGGCACCCTTCCCTTTCATGACAACGCCGGGATACTTCATGGTGAGGCGGGATCCGATGTTGCAGTCTATCCACTTGATCTCGGCATCCTCGTGGGCGAGGCCGCGCTTGGTGACCAGATTGAAGACGTTCGAGCTCCAGTTCTGGACGGTGACGTACTGGATCTTGGCCCCCTTCATGGCGACCAACTCCACGACCGCGCTGTGTAGGGTCGATGTCTCGAACTTCGGCGCCGTGCAACCCTCCATGTACATGACCTCGGCCCCCTCGTCCGCGATGATCAGGGTGCGCTCGAACTGGCCGAAGTTCTGCGCGTTGATGCGGAAGTAGGCCTGGAGCGGGTGCTTCACCTTCACTCCCGGCGGGACATAAATGAAACTGCCGCCGCTGAAGACGGCGGAATTCAGCGCGGAGAACTTGTTGTCGCCGCTCGGGATGACCTTGCCGAACCACTTCTTGAAGATCTCGGGATGCTCCTTGAGCCCCTCGGTGGAGCCGACGAAGATGACTCCCTGCTCGCCGACAGCCGCTTTGATGTTGGAGTAGGCCGCCTCGCTGTCGAACTGGGCCTCCACTCCGGCGAGGAACTTGCGCTCCTGCTCGGGGATGCCGAGGCGCTCGAAGGTCTTCTTGATGTCCTCGGGTACCTCGTCCCAACTCCGCTTCGGCTGCTGTCCCTGCGCGAGGTAGTAGCGGATGTTCTCGAAGACGATATTCTCCAGATCCTTGGTCGCCCAGTTGGTCGGCATCGGCTTCTCGAGGAACTTGCGGTACCCTTCCTTGCGGAAGGAGCGGACCCAGTCGGGATCCCCCTTCACGTCGCTGATGTAATCGATCGTCGCCTCGGTCAGACCGACGCCGGCATCGTAGGCGTAGTCCATCTCGTAGCGGAAATCGCCGACGGAACGGTCGATATCGATGTCGGGCTTGGTCTCTGTGCTCATAGGAATGAAAAGGGGTTTAGGCTAAAGGTTGTTAGACTGTTAGGTCAGAAAGGAAAAATTGGGAAAGCATCTCGCTGCAGTGTCGGGTGTAAAACTAAGGCTCGGTGTGTAGGTGAGTGAAATCGTTTCGGGATCTGGATTTTGTTCCGGCGAATAGTCTAACAGTCTATCAGTCTAAACTGCTGCTGCCATTCAAGCGGCCTTGGTGCCGTATTCCTTCTCGACCCAGTCGTAGCCCTCGGCCTCGAGCTTGAGGGCGAGATCCTTGTCGCCGCTCAGGATGATGCGGCCCTCGGACATGACATGAACCTTGTCGGGGACGATGTAGTCGAGCAGGCGCTGGTAGTGGGTGATCACGAGCATTCCGATATTCGGACCGCGGAGGGCGTTCACACCGGCGGAAACAATCTTGAGGGCATCGATGTCGAGACCGCTGTCGGTCTCGTCGAGCACCGCGTAGGAGGGCTCGAGCATCGCCATCTGGAGGATCTCACAGCGCTTCTTCTCGCCGCCGGAGAACCCCTCGTTCACCGAGCGCGAGGTGAACCCGCGGGGCACACTGAGGGCATCCATCTTGGCGTAGAGCTTGGCATAGTACTCGGTCGCCTCGAGTTCCTCCCCCTCGGGAAGGCGGGCCTGCAGGGCGGCTCGGATGAAGTTGGCGATGGTCACGCCGGGAATCTCCATGGGGTACTGGAATGCCAGGAAGAGTCCGAGGCGGGCACGGACATCGGGCTCGAGGCCGAGGATGCTCTCGCCGTCCAGCAGGACATCGCCGGAGGTCACGGTGTAGTCGGGGTGACCGGCCATGATCTTGGCGAGCGTGCTCTTGCCGGCCCCGTTCTTGCCCATGATGGCGTGCACCTCTCCCTTCGGAATGTCGAGGGTGAGCCCCTTCAGGATCGGCTTGTCACCGATCGAGGCATGCAGGTCGCGGATGGAAAGGGAGGCTGAAAGTGAGGGCGAGGAGGCGGACATGGGTCTTACTTGGTTGTTGGTTTTGATTTGGAGTGGTTGGAAGGGGTTCCGCAATCGGCGCAGAGGCCGCGGAGCGTCACATCGTGCTGAGAGACGAGGAACCCGTCGGGAAGCTTCCACCCCTTGTCGTGGGCTTGCGAAAACTCGATGTCGGTCACCTTGCCGCAGTCGGAGCAGTGAAAGTGGCCGTGCTCGCGGAGATTTGCGCAGAAGCGGGTCGGTTCCCGGTCGACATGGACGGCTTTGACCAAGCCGTTGCCGACCATCGTCTCGAGGCAATTGTAGACCGTGGCGAGCGAGATCGAAGGCATCCGCTTCTGGGCACGGATAAAGACTTCCGTGGCCGTGGGATGGTCCCGCTTGTCCATCAGCACCTCGTAGACCTGACGCCTCTGGGGAGTGAGCCTCAGGCCCTCTCTCCCCATCGCGTTCTCATAGGCTGGAATGGATGAATCCTTCTTCATACGGCGGGCTGAAAACCTACCAGTATGCAAGCCTCAATCAAGAATTATTCTAAATAAGGCTATAAGGCGAGGCGATAGGATCTAAGGAACCGCTGATTAAAGAACCCCACCGCAAACAGCGGGGTATTTGGTTTCTTTATTTCTTGGGTCGCACCAAGGGGCTCGGAATTTACCCTCATGAGATTAAAGGGTAGGTCTGAATGATCCGGCTTGGAGGGGGATGGTTATTGTCCTACACTCCATTCGATGCTGCTTCATCCGAAATCACGGGAACTTGCGAAGTATGGGCTGTTTGCAGATAGATCTTCGCTCGGAGAACCAATACCCCTGATCCCTCGACCATGAGAATGCCCTCACCCATGAATTGTTTCAGGGTGGGGTGGCGCAAGCTTAAGGGACATCCCCTATCGAGATTCGGGCCCGGGCTGATTACCGGCGTGGCTGATGATGATCCGAGCGGGGTGGTTACCTACTCTCAGGCGGGAGCGCAGTTCGGCCTGAACATGCTCTGGACGATGCCGTTGGCATTTCCTCTCATGGCCGCCATCCAGTTCCTGTGCGGCCTGATCGGACGGGTCACCGGAAGGGGGCTCGCGGCAAACATCAAGGACGCCTTCCCTCCCCTGATTCTCAAAGGAGTGGTGCTTCTTCTGCTGGTGGCTAATACTCTCAACATCGCCGCCGACGTGGCCGCGATGGGTGAGGTAGGAGAGTTGGTCATGGGATTGAATCCCCGGCTCATGACCTTGCTCTTTGTCGTGGTGACACTGCTGCTTCAGGTGTTCATTCCTTATCATCGCTACGTCTTGTACCTCAAGTGGCTCACACTCTCTCTGCTGGCCTACGCGGCCGTGCTCTTCACCGTCCATGTCCCGTGGCATGATGTCGCGCTCCGCACGGTCTGGCCGAAGTTCACCCCGAATGCGCAGGCCGCCACCATGGTAGTGGCCGTCTTCGGCACCACGATCAGCCCCTACCTCTTCTTCTGGCAAGCCTCGGAGGAGGTCGAAGAGATGCAGCGCGACCAAGGGAAACTCCCCCTCTTGAACGATCCAACCTCGGCCCCTCAGGAAGTCCGCCGCATCCGATGGGACACCTGGAGCGGGATGTTCTACTCCAACATCACTGCCTACTTCATCATCCTGGCCACGGCTGTGACGCTCCATGCGGTCGGCATCACCGACATCCAGACAGCATCCCAAGCCGCAACTGCCCTCCGCCCCATTGCGGGTGACTTGGCCTTCCTTCTCTTTGCGATCGGCATCATCGGAGTCGGCCTGATCGGCGTGCCCGTGCTGGCGGGATCAGCGGGGTACGCGCTCTCCGAGGCCATGGGATGGAAGTGGGGGCTGGAAAGGAAAGTCCGTGATGCACGCGGATTTTACGGCGTCATCATCATCAGCGTGCTTGCCGCACTCGGCATCCAATACTCGCCGATCAGTCCCATGAAGGCCCTCTTCTGGAGCGCCGTCATCAATGGCGTCGTCGCCGTCCCCCTGATGACTGTGATCATCATCCTTGCCTCGAAGAAGTCCGTGATGGGCAACTACACGGCAAGCCGTCCGATCGTCATCTTGGGATGGATCGCCACGGCCATCATGGGAGCCGCGGCTCTCGGGATGTTCATCCTGGGATGATCCCGACAGTCGATGGCTGCAGGAGTATAGGCTGAAGACAAAAGGCGCGTGGGAACATGGCTTTGCTTGCCTCTCCTTCGTCGATGTCATTTGAGACTCAGGCCGAGAAGTCCGAAGCTCAGCAGAGCAAGGATGCTTGCCCGGGGACTACCGGCAGATAAAAGGCTGATAGGGGATATACCTAGTCGAGGGACGAGGATTGGGGGCAGAGTCAGAGTCGATGGGGCGCGACTAAAGGCCCTAACTCCCATCAAGCAGCCTGAAGCTCCGACAAGGGACGTACTTTGGACGTCAAAGCTCTCTCCTTCTTCCTCAGAAGGCGGAAGTCGCAGTTGCTCTGGATACGGAACCAGAACTCGGAAGTCTGTCCGAAAAACTTGCCCAGCCGGATGGACATCTCAGGAGTGATGGAGCGCTTGCCAAGAACGATCTCATTGACGGCGCGGGGCGAGACGCCGATGGCACGGCCGAGGGCGTTCTGCGAAAGGCCAAGGGGAAGCAGATATTCCTCAAGGAGGATTTCACCAGGAGTGACAGGCTTCATGATCTATAGCGTATAGCGTTATAGGGTAATGTCAATGGTAGTCGCAGATCTCAACCTCGCAGGCATCAACCCCCTCCCAACAGAAGCAAATCCTCCACTGGTCGTTGATCCGTATGGAGTGTCTTCCCGCGCGGTTACCCTTGAGAGCCTCGAGCCGGTTGCCGGGCGGAACCCTGAGATCAGAAAGCTGTCCGGCAGCATCGAGTTGGATAAGCTTGCGAAGGGCAACGCGGGCGATTCCTGAGAAGCGCGCGCTTGATCCTGACTCGTGTAACCTGCGCGTCTCATCATCCTTGAAGGAAGTGATCATAATTTTAGTCCGATTGTTAAGACGGGTAAGAAGCCATACAAACGGAATGCCCTACAAGTGACGAGGTGATTCAGGCTCATTCTTGCAAGGCTCGCAAGGCTCGCAAGATCGGATGGAGAGCAAGGCGGCCAAGGGAAGGCGTAGTAGTCCTACGCCGTCCGCAGGCCAACACAGCTATCCGCCGATATCCCGAGTCTCTAAGCCTAGAAACAGAAAGAGCCGGGCCTTTCGACCCGGCTCTCTGTTGAGCTGTTAGGCTTGGAGTCGGACTTAGTAGTCCATTCCACCCATTCCACCCATTCCACCCATTCCTCCACCAGGAGGCATGGCAGGGGCCTTCTCCTTCTCAGGCACATCCGAGATGGTGACCTCAGTGGTGAGCAGGAGTCCGCTGATGGAAGCGGCGTTCTGCAGGGCGCTGCGGGTGACCTTGGTCGGGTCGACGACGCCGGCCTTCACGAGGTCGACGTACTCATCGGTCGCGACGTTGTAGCCTTCGTTGCCCTTGCCCTTCTTGACTTCCTGGACGATGAGGGCGCCTTCCTTGCCGGCGTTGGTGGCCAACTGGCGGAGAGGTGCCTCGATCGCACGACGGACAATCTCGAGTCCGACCTGCTCGTCGCCGTGAAGCTTGAGCGTGTCGAGGGCCTTCTGTGCGCGGATGAGAGCGACGCCGCCGCCGGGGACGATGCCTTCCTCGACCGCCGCACGGGTGGCGTGGAGGGCGTCTTCGACGCGGGCCTTCTTTTCCTTCATCTCGGTCTCGGTAGCTGCACCGACGTTGATAACGGCGACACCGCCTGCGAGCTTGGCGAGGCGCTCCTGGAGCTTCTCGCGGTCGTAGTCGCTGGTGGTCTCCTCGATCTGGCGGCGGATCTGTCCGACGCGGCCCTGGATGTCAGAGCTCTTGCCGGATCCCTCGACGATGGTGGTGTTCTCCTTGTCGACGTTGATGTGCTTGGCGCGGCCGAGGTCCTCGAGGGTGATGTTCTCGAGCTTGATGCCGAGATCCTCGGTGATGCAGCGTCCGCCGGTGAGGACGGCGATGTCCTCGAGCATGGCCTTGCGGCGGTCTCCGAATCCGGGAGCCTTGACGGCGCAGATCTGAAGGGTGCCGCGTAGCTTGTTCACCACGAGGGTGGCAAGGGCCTCGCCCTCGACGTCCTCAGCGATGATGAGCAGGGGCTTGCCGCTCTTGGCAACCTTCTCGAGGAGAGGAAGGAGGTCCTTGAGGGAGCTGATCTTCTTCTCGTGGATGAGGATGTAAGCGCTGTCCAGGGATGCCTCCATGGCCTCCGCGTTGGTCGCGAAGTACGGGGAGAGGTAGCCCTTGTCGAACTGCATTCCCTCGACGACGTCCAGGGAGGTCTCGATGGTCTTGGCCTCTTCGACCGTGATGGTGCCGTCCTTGCCGACCTTCTCCATCGCGTCGGCGATGATCTGGCCGATGGTCTTGTCCCAGTTGGCGGAGACGGTGGCGACCTGCGCGATCTCGGAGCTGTCCTTCACCTTCTTGGAGATGCGGGCGAGCTCGGCGACAACGGCCTCGACGGCCTTGTTGATGCCGCGCTGGAGCGAGGTGGGGTTGGCACCGGCGGTGACGTTCTTGAGACCCTCTTTGTAGATGGCCTCGGCGAGAACGGTCGCGGTGGTGGTTCCGTCGCCGGCGATGTCGCTGGTCTTGGAAGCAACCTCACGGACGAGCTGGGCGCCCATGTTCTCGAAGGGATCCTCGAGCTCGATCTCCTTGGCGACGCTGACGCCGTCCTTGGTGATCGTGGGGCTGCCGAATTTCTTGTCGAGGATGACGTTGCGACCCGAGGGTCCAAGCGTTGCCTTGACTGCCTTGGCGAGTTTCTCGACGCCGCGCAGGAGTGCGTGGCGTGCGGTCTCGTCGAACTGGAGTTGTTTAGCTGCCATAGTGTTCTAAGTGTGTGTTGGTGGGTTAGATTGGTGGATTAGCCGATGATGCCGAGGATGTCGTCCTCGCGCATGATCAGGTAGGATTCGCCGTCGACCTTGACCTCGGTGCCTCCGTACTTGGAGATGAGGACCTTGTCGCCCTTCTTGACGGTGAAGGGGACCTTCTTACCGTCGTCGTCGAGCTTGCCGGTGCCTAGGGCGATGACCTTGGCTTCCTGGGGCTTCTCTTTCGCGGTGTCGGGGATGATGATCCCGCCTTTCTTGACTTCCTTCTCTTCGATCGGCTGAACGAGCACCCGGTCGGCGAGAGGTTGGATGGATACTGCCATGGTGTGTGTTTCCTTGGTTTGTGTGGTTTCTAACAGGCGCCCGGTCCCGCACCTGCGGGAGGGCTTGTTGTTAAAGTGTGGATGAAGTGAAACGTTAAAAGGTTAGAAGGTTAAAAAGTGGGGGATCAGGGAAGCTGACTTCTCGATCCTACTTCTCGGTTCTATTTCTTCTTGTCCTTGTCCTCGTCGACCATCTCGAACTCGGCGTCGACGACGTCGGCGTCCTTCTTGGCCTCGGGTTCAGGGGCTGCTCCGGCTCCTGAACCCGCCTCGGGTCCAGCTCCGGCTCCGGAGGCTGCCGCGTTCTTGTAGAGCTCGGCGCTGATCTCCTGGAACTTGGCCTGCAGGGACTCGTAGGAGGATTTGATCGCCTCGACGTCGGTGCCCTTCAGTGCTTCCCTCACCTTCTCGATCTCGTCCTCGACGGACTTCTTGGTTGCCCCGTCAAGCTTGTCACCGAGTTCGGTGAGCTGCTTCTCGCACTGGTAGGCGAGTGTGTCGGCGTTGTTGCGGATCTCGATGCCTTCCTTGGCCTTGCGGTCCTCGTCGGCATGGGCTTCGGCCTCGCGCTGCATGCGCTCGACGTCTTCCTTGCTGAGTCCGCTCGATCCGGTGATGGAGATCTTCTGCTCCTTGCCGCTTCCGAGATCCTTGGCCGAGACGTTCAGGATGCCGTTGGCATCGATGTCGAAGGTGACCTCGATCTGCGGCGTGCCACGGGCGGCTGGGGGGATGCCATCCAGGTGGAAGACTCCGAGCTGCTTGTTGTCACGGGCGAGCGGGCGCTCTCCCTGGAGGACCTTGATCTCGACGCCGGGCTGGTTGTCGCTGTAGGTCGAGAAGACGTTGCTCTTCTTGGTCGGGATCGTGGTGTTGCGGGGGATCATCGGGGTGGCGATGCCTCCGGCGGTCTCGATCGCGAGGGTGAGCGGGGTGACGTCGAGCAGGAGGACATCCTTGACGTCGCCGCGGAGGACGCCGCCCTGGATGGCCGCGCCGATCGCAACGACCTCGTCGGGATTCACGCCCTTGTGGGGCTCCTTGCCGATCATGTTGCGGGCGGTCTCGACGACCTTGGGCATGCGGGTCATGCCGCCGACGAGGACGAGCTCATTGACCTCGCCCTTGCTCCACTTGGCGTCGCCCAAGCAATCCTCGACGGGCTTGATGGTGCGCTGGAAGAGGTCGTCGGTGAGCTGTTCGAGCTTGGCCCGGGTGAGCTTCTTCTGGATGTGCTTCGGTCCGCTGGCGTCGGCGGTGACGAAGGGAAGATTGATCTCGTACTCCTGGGTGGAGGAGAGGGCGATCTTGGCCTTCTCGGCTTCTTCCTTGATACGCTGGACGGCGTCGGGCTGCTTGGTGAGGTCGATGCCGGACTCGGTTTTGAACTCGCTGATGATCCACTCCATGATGCGGTTGTCCCAGTCGTCGCCACCGAGGTGGGTGTCGCCGTTGGTGCCGCGAACCTCGAAGACGCCGTCCCCGAGCTCCAGGGCCGAGATGTCGAAGGTGCCGCCGCCCAAGTCATAGACGGCGATCTTCTCGTCCTTCTCCTTCTCAAGGCCGTAGGCGAGCGAGGCCGCGGTGGGCTCGTTGATGATGCGCAGGACCTCGAGACCGGCGATCTTGCCGGCGTCCTTGGTGGCGTTGCGCTGGGAGTCGTTGAAGTAGGCGGGGACGGTGATGACGGCCTGGGTGATCTTCTCGCCCAGCTTGGCCTCGGCGTCGCTCTTGAGCTTGGCGAGGATCATCGCGGAGATCTCGGGCGGGGAGAAGGCCTTGGGCTTCCCGTCGATCTCCACCTGAATGTGGGCGTCGCCATTGGCGGCCTTCACAAGCTTGTAAGGGACGCGGTCCTGTTCGCCGCGGCACTCGTCGTACTTGCGGCCCATGAAACGCTTCACGGAGAAGATGGTGTTCTGCGGGTTGGTGATGGCCTGGCGCTTCGCAGCCTGGCCGACCAGACGCTCGCCGCTCTTGGCAAATGCAACGACCGAAGGGGTCGTGCGGGCTCCTTCTGAGTTTTCCAGAACGACCGGCTCCCCGCCTTCCATGACGGACATGCAGGAGTTGGTCGTTCCCAAATCGATTCCTAGAATTTTAGACATAGCCCTTCTCATTAAGCAAAGGGCGTGCCTGATTTTATAAAAAACCCTATCTATCTTACTACAAGTTACTTATAGAATATATTCGCCATCTAAAAAAAGCGGCATAAGGGACATGATGTCTCATTTATGAGACAGGTGCCATTTTTATGAGTCTCTCTGTCTCATTCAGGAACTTCGCGGCGACCATCTTGAAGAGGGGGGTGAATTCCTCCGGGGAACGCTCGATCCACCCTCGGATCTGATCCACAGGGAAAAAGGCCCCGGTCTCCACCTCTCCGGGAGCAAATCGGAAGGGACCGTCGCACCGGCCGACCAGATACTCCACGAATTCATAACCGGTCCCCTCCGAGGCGTCGGTCTTCCAGAACTTCACCAGAGGGCAGTCGGCGCCGATCTCCTCCCGCATCTCCCGATGGCCCGCCTCCTCGTAGGTCTCACCGGCATCGACATGGCCGGCGGCACTGGAGCACCACTGGTCGGGGTGATTGATCTTCCAGGGGGAGCGTTTCTGAAGAAAGAGCTCCCCTCGCCCGTTGAAAATCCAGAGGTGAACGGCACGATGGGTCAGGTTATTCACATGGACCTCGCTCCGAAGCTTGGAACAGGTCACACGATCCTCGGAATCAACCACATCGCACATCTCGCAGGGATGATCATGCCCCTCGGGGGTGACATGGAGGGCGAGATCGGCCCAGTCATCCACAGGGAGATCCTCGGCCCTGGCGGTGAGAGGGTGCCCCTTGGCCGAGGCCCACTCTTCCCACGCCCCGTCGGGGAGCTTGAGCAGTGAGCGAAGCTGTTTCCTTCGGGAGGAAAATCCCTGCCGGACCAGGACCGAAAATCCTTCGGGATCGCAGTTCGGAAGCCCCTCAACCGGGCGCTTGCTCACCTCGATCACCGCCGACTCGACGGCGGGACGTGGCCAGAACACGTCGGGAGGCACGATGCGCAGCTTCCTCACCGACCAGCGGCGTCCGAGCTGCACGGTCAGCGCGGCGTAGTCCTTGTGCCCCGGAGCCGCGGCAAGACGCTCGGCAACCTCCCTCTGCACCATCAGAACAAGTCTGGATGCGGGTGAAAAGGCCGCTGTGAAGTGCGAGATGATCGCGGTGGAGGCGCTGTAGGGGAGATTCCCCACCATCTTCACGGGACCATGGCCATGGAGGGAAAGGAGATCGGTTTTCGCCCCGTCACCCTGCCTGATCTCGAGACGCCCGGACTCGATCTCCGTGGCATGGCGCTCGCGAAGCTCTGCGGCGAGACGGTGGTCGCGCTCGATCAGCGTGATGCGCCTCGCGGGTGAGTCGAGGATGTGCGTGGTGAGCGCGCCCATACCGGGCCCCACCTCGACGAGATGGTCTCCCGGTTGAGGGTCGAGACCGGCGACGATGGCCTTGGCCAGGTTCGGATCGAGGAGGAAATTCTGCCCGAGCATCTTGCTCGGCCGCACGCCGATCTGCTCGAGTCGGGCGCGAAGTTCTGCTTTGGACATGGGAAGATTCATAAAGCGTTGAGACGACTTGTGCCAGCAGTGATCGGGAGGGAGTTTTTCCCCTTTGTCCCCAAGTTATTCACAGAGGGTGAAGAAACCTGCAAGATTCACAGGGATGAAGGGGATGAAGGAGATTTGAAAAATCAAAGCGCCCACTCAATAAAGAATCCCCGCCGCAAGCATCGGGGTATTTAGTTTCTTTTTTTGGGGGGGCGCCCCAAGGGGCGGGGAATTTACCCGCATGAGATTAAAGCTTTTCCCATCCCTTTTATCCCCTTCATCCCTGTGAGTTATCTTGAGATGTCGTGGGGGTTCATCCACGCTGGGTGTCCGATGAAAAAGTCTGGATGCCTCTCTTTGGTCCTTTTCGTGGCGCTGGGCCTGAGCCTCTTTGGCAATCTCATCCTCCTCGTCGCCCTCGGTTCCCGAGGTTCGGGCCCGGCGAAGGTCATCACTGAGAAGAAATTAACGGAAACGAGACTCTCTCCCGGCAAGGATTCCAACGATAAGATCGCCCTGATCCGCCTCGACGGGCTGATCTCCTTCGGAGGCGGGGTCAGCAGGAACGGGGATATGGTCGAGGAACTCAAGGAAGCCTTCCAGCAGGCGGAGAATGATCCCCATGTGAAGGCGGTTGTCCTCTCGGTCGACTCTCCTGGCGGCGAGGTCACGGCCGGCGACACCATCCACCACGCCTTGGCGAAACTGAGCTCCAGGAAGCCCGTCGTCATTTTCATGAACTCGATCGGAACCTCGGCAGCCTACTACATCGCCTGCGCCGGTTCCTGGATCATGTGCACCGACACGACCTTCACAGGGAGCATCGGCGTGATCATCTCGACACTCAACTACAAGGAACTCTTCGGAAAGATCGGCCTGCAGTCGGTGATCTTCAAAAGCGGCAAATTCAAGGATGCGCTCAACGGTGCCCGCGACCTGACGGAGGAGGAGAAGACGTATTTCCAGGCGCTCGTCATGCAGACTTACGACCGATTCCTGAACATCGTGGCCACCGCGAGGAAACTCGATCCGGCCACCCTGAGGGAAGGCGTGGCCGACGGACGCGTCATGAGCGGAAAGGATGCCCTTGCGGCCAAGCTCGTCGACCAGACCGGCTATGTCGAGGATGCCTGGGAGAAGGCCCGCTCCCTGGGCAAGGCCCCCGGAGCCGAGGTCGTCCGATACGAGAAGAAGCGCGGAATCGGACGGCTTCTGCGATTCTTCGAGGATTCCGAAAAGAGCGACATCCGCCTTGATCTGAATCTCGGCACGGCTCCGGGCGTGAAGCTTGAGACCGGACGCCTCTACCTCCTTCCCCCTTTCTACGCCCCGTGATCAATTCCATGCCGCCGCTGGCACTCGCCCCGACATTCCAGGAACTCCTTCCCAGCGGGCTGATTCTGCTGATCCTGCTCGGCTTTTACGGATGGCTGGCTCATCGCGCCTCGCGGCGCGCCACGCTCGAGACACAACCCTTCGGGATCCCGGATGCCTTCTGCGCGGGCATCCTCGCCATCTGGATGATCACGGTCATCTGGCAGTCGCTCGACGCCCCCAAGGCGATCACCCTGAATGCGATCCTGGCCAACTCCATCGTCTACTCCTCGTTGATCCTGGGCGTTATCGGCGTTATGGGATTCCAGCGCGAATCCGCTGTCTCATTCTTCGGCCTTCAGCCCTCGAAGTTTCCCAAGGCCGCGGGCACGGGTCTTCTCTGGCTGATCATCACCTACCCGCTGATCCTGGTCGCTCAATCGTTCGTCCAGGCAGTCTTCGGAGAGACCGACGACGCGCAGATGATCGTGCGCTATTTTCTGGAGCACCCGGATCCCCGGCATCGTGCCGCGGTGATCTTCATGGCGGTGATCGTTGCCCCCGTTGCGGAGGAGATCCTCTTCCGCGGTTACTTCTACGGCGTGATCAGGCGGTTCGGAGGAAGGCTTCCCGCACTGCTCACCTCCTCGCTGCTCTTCGCGGCGATCCATGTCCATCTCCCCTCCATGCTCGGTCTCGGACTGCTCGCCGTGATCCTCTGCCTGCTCTACGAGCGGACCGGATCCCTCTGGGCAACGATCACGATGCACGCCACCTTCAACGCCCTGACCATCCTGGCACTGATTCTCTGGCCCGAAATGGCAAGGTGAGAAAAAGAAAAAATGAAAAATGAAAAAGGTGGCCGACCGGAATCCGAGGCGGAGTTGCTGGAGCTGATCTCCGCCTCCCTTCCCAGGCCCTCACCCGATGTGCTGACCGGGATCGGCGATGACTGCGCGGTGATCAGGCCTTCCGCCGCAAAGGGAATCGTGCAGTTACTCAAGACCGATGCGCTCGTGGAAGGCATTCACTTCGCATCGGGCACACGCCTTGATCTTGTCGGCTGGAAAGCCCTTTGCCGCCCGCTCAGCGACATCGCAGCCATGGGAGGCACCCCGCGCCAAGCCGTCATCACCGTGGCGGCGCCCACCTCATGGAAGGGTAGCCACTGGAAGGCTCTTTATCGTGGCATCGGCAAGGCGGCGCGGGCCTTTGGCGTCTCGGTGGTCGGCGGAGAGACCGTACGCTCACCCGGCCCCTGCTTTCTCTCGGTCACCCTCACCGGGGAGGTGGAGAAGAAACATCTCAAGCTCCGTAGCGGGGCCCGCCCCGGCGACTTCATCTGCGTGACGGGAAGACTTGGCGGTTCCCTCAAGAGCGGACGCCATCTCCGCTTCTCCCCGCGCCTTGACGAGGGACGGTGGCTTGGCGCCGAACGGGGTATCACCGCCATGATGGATCTGAGCGACGGACTCGGGAGCGATCTTCCGAAGCTTGCCATCGAGAGCGGCACTTCCTTCACGATCGCCCCGGAATCGCCCCCGTGTCACCGCGGGTGCACGGCGAGGGAAGCCCTCTCGGACGGAGAGGATTACGAACTACTCCTGACGATCACCCCCTCGCGCTGGCCCTCGATCATGCGACGCTGGAGCGCTCACTTCCCGCGAATCCCGCTCACCTGCATCGGTAGGATGACCGCCGCCGATTTCCCTCCCACTCCGCTTCCCTCCGGCTACGATCACCTCCGATCCCAGTAATCCATGATCAAGTTGATCTATCACAAGCCGGGCACCGCCCCCGCTTCCCTCCAGGTCGAGGGAAGCATGGAAACCATGCCCCCGGTCATCAACCTCATCCGGTACGACGAGACAACCTACGAGGAGATCAGTTGCGGCGACGCGGCTTCGGCGATCGGCCAACTCGACCGGAGGAAAATGAACTGGATCAACGTGGAAGGCCTCCATGACACGGAGAACGTGCGGATCCTGGCCTCCCACTTCGGTCTCAATCCGCTGATGATCGAGGATATCGTCACGACCCAGCGGCCGAAAATCGAGGAGACCGACAAGGGCATCTTCCTCATCACCACGATGATCTACAGGGACACGGAGCAGTCCCTTGGGGTCGAGGTGGAGCAGTTGAGCATGTTCTTCAACAAGAACACGGTCCTCACGTTCCAGTCGGAGAACCGGAAGGATCCCTTCACCGGCGTCAGGAAGCGGCTCGCACAGCATGGCACCCTCATCCGGAAATCGGCGGCCGATTTCCTGGCCTATGCCCTGCTCGACAATGCGATCGACCATTTCTTTCCCGTGCTCGAGATGATCGGCACCGAGTCGGAGACCCTGGAGGAAAACCTCATCCGGAACCCGACCAAGGCGGCGCTGAAGGATCTCTTCCAGAACAAGCGAGTGCTTCTGGAGATGCGCCGGATCGCCTGGCCGCTCCGTGAAGTCATCGGTCACCTCCTTAGGGACGACTCCGGCTTCGTGAAGGAGAGCACCCGGATGTTCCTGAAGGACTGCAACGACCACGTGACCCAGGCGATCGATATCTCGGAAAGCTTTCGCGATCTCACCGCCGGCCTCATGGACATCTACCACTCAAGCCTCAGCTTCCGCACCAACGAGATCATGCGAGTCCTCACGCTCGTCTCAACATTCTTCATCCCCCTCACCTTCCTGGCCGGCGTCTACGGCATGAACTTCAACACGGAGAAACCGTGCAACATGCCCGAGCTGAACTGGGCCTACGGATACCCTGCCTTCTGGCTCGTGGTGCTGCTGACGGCGGGTGGCATGCTTCTTTTTTTCCGTGGCAAGAAATGGCTCTGAAACTCACCTTCCGCATTTTCCCGTTCGACCCATGACCGCCGCCGCGACCAAGCGCCCAATCCTCATCCTGACCTCCGCCTTCGGCGAGGGACACAACGCCGCTGCCCGTAATCTGGCAACCGCGTTGAGGACTCTCGATCCCGATCGCCCTGTCGAGGTGCGCGATCTCTTTGCCGAGGCCTACGGCCGGCTCTACAAGATCGTCCAGAAGGGATACTTCCTCTTCATCAATCATTGCCCCGGTCTCTGGGGCGCCTTCTACAAGTATCTCGACAAGGACAAGGCGGCACCCGGTCGCGTGGCGGTCTACAAGAGGGGAGCGCGCCTTCTCTCCAGGACCGTCGCGGAGATGAGGCCGGCTGTCATCGCCTCCACCTACCCGGGGTACAACCACCTCCTCGATCACCTGCACGGAAAGACCAACCGACCTTTCAGGACCGTCACGGTGGTCACCGACTCGATCACCATCAACTCCCTCTGGTACAGCGGTCACTCGGATCTCTTCCTTGTTCCCAATGAGGAGACCGCGGAGGTGATGGAAAACGCCGGTGTTCCCCGTGCGAAACTGAGCGTCACCGGGTTTCCCGTCCCCCCGTTGTTTGAAACCCTCAGGGGTCGGCGAACAGTCCCCGGTACGGGACATCTCCCGAAGGTTCTCTTCCTTGCCAATCCCGGTCAGAAAAACGCCGCCGGCATTCTCAAGGAACTGGGTAGCGTGGAGGGAATCGAACTCTCCGCCGCCTGCGGCCGTGACGAGAAACTCCGGACCACACTCCAGGCGATCGCGTCGCGATTCCGGAAGCCGATCAAGGTCGAGGGGTGGATGCCCGATATTCCCGAGAGACTCGCGGCCAGCCACCTCATCGTCGCCAAGGCCGGAGGTGCCACCGTGCAGGAATGCCTTGCGGCCGCCACCCCGCTCGTCATGAGCCAGGTCATTCCGGGACAGGAGGAGGGGAATGCGGAACTCCTCACCAAGGCCGACTGCGGATGCACCGCCACCTCTCCCAAGGCAATCGCCGCCGCGGTGCGCCATGCCTTCGCCCGCGGCGCCCTGGTCTGGAAGACATGGGAAGCCAACGCCACAAAAACGGGAACTCCGGAAGGGGCGAGGAATGCGGCGAATGCGGTACTCGGCGAAGCCTCACTCGAGGTTGATTAGACTGAAGGCTGAAGGCTGTTAGGAGGGATCCATGAGAGACCACACCAAGCTTAGGGCATTCGAGTTGGCCGATGAAGTGGCTCTTCTTGTCTATCAGATGACCAGAGGTTTTCCGAAAGAGGAGATCTATGGCATCACCTCGCAAATGAGACGCGCGGCTGTCTCAGTGCCCTCAAACATCGTGGAAGGATGCGCCCGCAGCACGGAGACTGAATACCTTCGCTTTCTTGAAATCTCTTTCGGCTCTTTGAGAGAGCTTCACTACCAGATCGGATTGTCCCGGCGGCTTGGATATTCAGCCGGTTTGGATATTCAATCCATCGAGGAGAAGATCATTGAAACCGAGAAAGTGTTGAACGGACTGATCCGCTCACTCCGCAACCAAACCTAACCGCCTTCAGCCTTCAGCCTTCAGCCTTCAGCCTAAAAGCCTATGCCCCCAGTAAACGCTGTTATCTTCGATATCGGGAATGTGCTCCTGACCTTCGACTACTTCATCGCCGAGCGGGCGCTCCTTGCCCACACAGGCCAAGCGGTCGCCCCCTCCATCGAGGAGCTCCATCCGCACCGGATGGCCCACGAGAGCGGCACGATCAGCCGCGAGGAGTTCGTCAGGATCGTCAGGGAAGCCTTCGCTCATGACGGACCCGAGGATCACTTCATGGGGATCTGGACGCGGATCTTCGAGGTGAACACACCGATGGTCGAGTGGGCCCGCACCCTCCATGGGAAGACGCCTCTCTATCTACTCTCGAACATCGGCTGCATCCATCACGACCATATCTTCGAGGAGTATGATTTCTTCTCCGGGCTCTTCCACGACGGTGTCTACTCGTACAAGGCCGGCGTCATGAAACCCGAACGCCAGATCTTTGAACTCGCCAAAGACCAGTTTGGAGTCGATCCCTCGACCACGCTCTACATCGATGACCTGCTGGAGAATGTGCAGGGGGCGGAGTCGGTGGGCTTCATCGGCCACCACTACGATCCGAAACGGCACGACCTCTTCGAAGCAAAGTTGAAATCGCTCTCCTTCCTGTGAGTGCGGAGTCTCGGCGGACAGTCTGGATCCTCGCTGACCAACTCTCGGTCACCAACTCATCCCTCCTCTCGGCAAGGAAGGGGACGGATTGTCTGCTCTTCATCGAATCCCGGCAGACCTTCGGAAAGCTCCCCTACCACCGGCATCGCCTGATGCTCCTTCTCTCGGCGATGAGACACTACGCCGCGGAACGGGAAGCCGAGGGATGGGAGGTCGACTACCACCGGATCAACGATGCTCCCGACATGCGCTCCGTTCTGGCCCGTCACTGCGCGGCGTGGAAGCCCTCGGAGATTCATGTCACACGGCCCAACAACCACGATGAGAGCCTCGCCTTGGACTCCCTTGCAGGGAAATTGGAATGCCCGCTCCGCATCGTTCCAGACACCCAGTTCCTCTGCTCTCGGGAAGATTTCGCGGAATTGGCGCAGGGAAAGAAGCGTCTGCTGATGGAGAATTTCTACCGTGAGATGCGAAGGCGGACCGGATTGCTCATGGAGAGTGACGGAAAGCCGGTCGGCGGCGACTGGAACTACGATGTCGAGAACAGGGCCACGCTCCGCGATTGGAAGAAGGCGGGGTCACCACGCCCTCGGGCACTTCCAAGACCGAAACAGGACGCCATCACCAGGGAGGTCGCGACCGACCTGGAAATCTGTTTTCCGGATGCACCCGGCAAAGCTGCGGACTTCGCCCTTCCCGTCACACGGGAGGACTCCCTGAAATGGATGGAGCACTTCGTGGAAGAGCGGCTCCCACACTTCGGCACCTGGCAGGACCTGATGATCGAGGGAGAGCCCGACATGTTCCACTCGATCATTTCCCCGATGCTCAACATCGGCCTTCTCGATCCGCTGGAATGCGCCAAGGCGGCTGAATCTGCCTTCCGAAAAGGGAAGGCTCCCCTGCATGCCGTGGAGGGATTCATCCGGCAGATCATCGGATGGCGCGAATTCGTCAACGGGGTCTACTGGCTGAAGATGCCTGAGTACGCGTGGGTAAACGGTCTCGAAGCCGAACGCTCCCTCCCCTCCTTCTTCTACGACGGCAAGACGGACATGAACTGCCTCCGTCAGTCCCTGGGGGAAGTGCTGAAGGGGGGATTCAATCACCACATCCAGAGACTGATGATCCTCGGGAATTTCCTGCTGCTCTCGGGAGTAAGGCCCGGGGAGGCGCTCCGTTGGTTCAACGAGATGTACATCGATGCCCATGACTGGGTGATGGCCGCCAACCTGCTAGGAATGGCCCTGCATGCCGACGGCGGATTCATGGCAACCAAGCCGTATGCGGCCGGCGGATCATACATCCACAAGATGAGCAACTACTGCGAGGGATGTCCCCACAGTCCGGATGTGAAAACGGGGCCGGGAGCCTGCCCCTTCAACCTCCTCTATTGGAACTTCTATGAAACCCATCGCGGGCGCTTCGCCAACAACCCGCGCACGGCCATGATGGTGCGTTCGTGGATGAAGCGACCGGAGGAGGAACGCGCCGCCATCGTCACTCAATCAAAGGCTTTTTTGGAATCGCTTGGGTGAACCCGATCAAGCGGAACCGATTGATTCGACTGTAGAAAGGGTATGGCCACAGGAGCTTTGGGATCCGCCTCCAGAATCACCGCCCCTGTTTCATCCTGGCGGAGGAGCGTGATCCCCTCCTCAAGAAGCACACCCTTCCATTCAGAACTGGGAGTTCCGTTCCTGTTCAAAGCATCGACACTTGAGATCACGGTACGCGGCGAAACCTTGCGGATCACTCGAAGTGTGGAGGCCATGTCGGAACCGCCCAATGGAAGAACCAGCACATCGGCATGGAGTTCCTGATCGGGAAGCTTCATCACCAGTTCGGAGATTCCTCCGACAAGCCGGGGAAGGAAGAGGATCCTCACTCCACTCATCGTCACCCTGGCAACCAGGCAGTCACGATCCTTCCCGGGAGCGGCGGCGAGGATCGAGGCGGTCACGCCGGGGGACAATGCCAACTCTTCCCCCGCCTGCACCCGACGCACTTTCCTCCCGTCTGCTTGGAACTTTTTGGCCACGGGGGATCGTCCGTCTCCCGGAGGCAGAGCCGTCCCTTTCACGGGAATCTCACGCATGATCTCCGCAATTCCCCCGAGATGCGCGGCATCGGACTTCGTGATCAGGGCGCTCCGAACGGAGTTGGCTCCGCCTGATTCGAGAAGGGGAAGGATCGTGGAGATGGCATCACGACGGCGACCGGCATCGATCATGGCAAAGTCACCGCCGCTCTGGATCACCGCGCAGGAGGCTCCCCGCAGATCGAGAATCGTCATCACGGGAAAGGGCTTCCCCGGGGGGCCGACAAACCAGTGACCACCCGGCATCATGGCACTCACCTGGACGACAAGAAGCAGCAGCTTGGTGACCAGCCAGTTGGCATTGTTGAAGGCCCCCGCCACCCAGAGCGAGACGGAGCCGCCGAGAAGCGAGAGCATCCCGAGGGAAAGGACACCGAAGGCAAGCGGAACGGCAAGGAGGTTGGCCCCGAAGGCTGAGAGCGAGACGAGATGGAAGTAGGCGATCGTCGGTACCAGCGATCCGATCCATGCGGCGGCCGAGACGGCGGCAAGGCCGGCAAGGTGATTCCAGGAGTCAAATCCAAGGCGCTCCCGCCGCGTCAGCAGCTTCGGGGGGATGAAGGGATCGGGCTCATGCCTTGAGACGATCCATCGCTCGATCGGCGCCGCAGCCACCAGAATGGCGAACACGACCGTGTAGGAGAATTGCCACCCGGCGGAGAAGAGGATGTTCGTATCGATCGCAAGTTGCAGGAAGGCCGATGCGGCCAGCGTGTTGATCATCGGGGACCTCCTGTGGAGGACAAGCCCGACGAGCATGATCGAGGCCATGGTTGCGCTCCTGACACTCCCCGACTTGAGTCCCGTCACCGCGACGTAGAAGAAGAGTACGGGAATGGTCAGCGCCACGGCCCACCCCCTGGGAATGCGGGCCGCCTTCAGAACGAACCAGATGATCACGGCCAGCATGCCGACATGGAGTCCCGAGACCGAGAAGAGATGCATCGTTCCGGTGAAGCGGAAGTCGTCCGTGAATCCCTCCGGAGAGTTCTCCGTGACACCGAGCGTGATTCCCTTGATCGCACTGAGCACCTCGGCGGAATCCCCCATGTCCACGGCGAGGATCGCCTCCATCCGCTGACGTGACGAGATCGCCCAGGCAATCAGGGGATTCCCATGTCCGGAAGAGAGGATCGCCCCCGGTTCGGAAGGATCGATTCGGAACTGCGTGTGGATGCCGTGCCGCTCCAACCATCGCCGGTAATCCATCGTGCCTGGATTGCGCGGAAGCGCCGGACGGGACGGGATGGCCTGAAAGCCGACCATGTCACCGTAGCGCGGAATCACTCCGGACCATTTCACCTGGACCTCGACGGGAAGGGCGACCGGTTTCCCTGCCTGCTCCGAAGACTCGTTCGTCCCGATCGGAACAAGCGACCCAATCCGCATCGGAAAGGTGACGCTTCCCGGGGAGGAGACCTTCGGTTCCCCCGAGACAATCCCCTCGATATGAAACTCCCCCGGATGGTCATCGAACCAAACGGCCAGCTTCCTTGCGGGGGATTCCTGCCAGTTCCAGAGTTGCAGGAGGGCAAAGATGCCCATCGACAGCACCCAGCAGAGACCGCCGCGCCTACGGAAGATCACCAGGAGAAGTGAAAGCAGCGCCAAGGTGATTACCAAGGGCCACCCCGAGCCCAACCACGAGGAGAGTAGGATGCCCGCCATGGCGGCCATCAGCAGTCCCGCGAAGGGAAAGCGTTGCTTCAGGATCGGGATCTCCCTCACTGCCCGCAGAACTTGAAGAGGAGGGTCTCCATGCGTTGTTCCTCGCGGAAATAGAATCTCAGGGCCCCGTCCCTTCCCTCGATCGATTCCGACACGGCGCAGCTTCCCCTTCTGCTGTGAATCTGATGAATCCCCGAAATCTCGCGGTGGTAGGGAGTCCCCCATGCCTCCAGAAGGATCGCCTGATGCACCCGATCGAGGATCATCGACTCCAAAAACACCCTCTCCATCGGCAGGAAATCGACGGCATCGATTCCCGGGATCTCCTCATAACTGAAACGATGGCACTCGTTGATGCCGCGCTCGGGAAGGCGATCCCATGTGCCGCGCATCAACCCGAGGCGAACCCTGGGATCAAAACCAGCCGCAGCGTTGCGGATCGAGAAGGTGTTCACCGAGACCATGACGCGGACTGAAAGCCCCGGATCCATGCTGATCCAGACATGGTCCGATTCCCGGTTCCGGCTGAAGCGGTCAGCCCGTGTCTCCACACGGCCCTTGAGATGATCCCCCACCAGATGGACCAGCGGTGTGTGAAGATCCCGGAAAAGCTGGAGACCCCTGCCACGCTTCATGGATCCGAGTCGCGGGGAATGGTCGAGCGGAGTGATCGACGATGCCGAGTACTAACCGCCCCCGCCCGTGTCGAAGGAGAAGGGGCTGTAGCAGGACTCGGTGTAGGCCGAGTCATACCAGTCGTCGATCAGGGGGGCGTTGTAGAAGAATGGCTGCTGATCCTGATTCAGCTTGGAGTTATCCTTCACGTACTTAGGGACCTTGCCGCCCTGCTTGGGAGGTTGGTTGTTCCCGTAAAAGCCCTGCGTCTCAGTCAGATAGTTGAGGAGATGGGGCTTGGCACCGGCGGCCTTGAGGCCGGCAAGCTGGGCGTAACTGAAGTTGTAGACCCGCTGGGTGGAGCGGAGGTAGCCGACGACGACGTGTGTCGGGACATGACTGGATGCCAGATTCCGGATATCCTGATAGTAGAGCGGTTGGGCGTTGTTGATCTTGGCGGCGGTTCCCTGACTCACATGGGCGGCGGCGATGGCGGCCGTGATCTGGGGATCGACCTTCGGTCCGTTGGCGCACCCGGCAAGAAATAAGAAGCCGAGCGCTGTGGCGGCGGAAAGCGTGCTGGAGAAGATCTTCATTCAGTAAAAGTACCTAGCCGTTCGGTAGGGGCTCATCAATGAGATTCACGCGAGATATGCAAAGAAGCGACAAATAATCAGCAAAAAAACCTCAAAAAAGAAAATCTTGAACTTATGGCCTTTTCGAAATGAGGTACATGTTTGCTGTTCTAACAAAGAATGCCATACCCAAAAAACACCCCAAAACAATGCAATGGTATTATACACACCAAGGTCAGCAGTTAGGCCCCGTTACTGATGAGGAACTGAAGCGTATTGCCTCGCTGGGTGATTTAAAGCCAGAGGATTATGTCTGGAATGAGACTTTGGGCACCGAATGGGTCTTGGCCTCCTTGATCCCCGGACTTTGCGACCCCTCTAAAGATACACCTCGTCCGACTCCGACTCCCCTTGGAGTCGCGGTGGGATTGTCGATGGGTGGCCTAACCCCCAACCGGGAATTGATGACCAGAGCCCGCGCCTCATTGCAAGGAAAGTGGGGATTGTGCGTCGGAGTCTTCCTCCTCTACTTCGTAATCACAATCCTGCCAGGAGCCATCATCTCCGTACTCTTTAAGGGCAATGGGAGTTCCCAAGATGGGGTGGCCTTCGTGCCGTTTATCTCTGCTGCTTATCAGTGGATCGTAACAGGCCCACTTTTCGTAGGGCTCTGCCTTTTCTTTCTTAAATTGGCGAGGCTCTCGGAAGTGCGTGTGGGAATTCTCTTCGAGGGGTTCAATTTATTTGGCAAATCCCTTGCCACCTATTTGCTGACGATGCTTTTCATCGCACTCTGGACCTTGCTGCTCATTGTGCCAGGAATCATTGCCGCCTACTCCTATGCCATGACCTTTTTCATCCTTGCCGATGATCCCTCGATCAAGCCGCTTGAAGCGATCAGACGCAGCAAGGAAATGATGAAGGGGAACAAGTGGAAACTGGCCTGCCTTCAAGGACGCTTCATCGGTTGGTATCTCCTGGCTCTCTTGACCTGCGGCATTGGCCTACTCTGGGTGGCACCTTACTTTCAGACGGCTTATGCCAACTTTTATGAAGATGTGAAGGATCGTGCCCCTCTCCCTTCCTGAGTGGAGTCGGCCAAATTATCCTAGCCCCGGCCGCGAGAGTCCCCTAAACGAATCCCATGATCCTCCGATCCCTCAGCAAATACCGCGACACCGGCCTCCTGCTTCTCCGGATTCTCATCGGGATATCCTTCCTGGCCCACGGCCTGCCAAAGCTGATGGCCGGACCGGAACTCTGGATCAAGCTCGGCAAGTCGATGCAGTTCGTGGGAATGGGGGCCTACCCCATCTTCTGGGGACTCATGGCGGCTCTCTCGGAATCGGTCGGCGGTTTTCTCCTGCTGATCGGCTTCTGCTTCCGACCCGCCTGCCTCTTCCTACTCGTCACGATGGCGGTGGCCACGGTCATGCATTTCAACACGACCCCCGGCGATCTCTTCGAGAAGTGGCAGATCGCCTCCCACGCCATTGAACTGGGTTCCGTCTTTCTTTCACTCCTGCTAATCGGTCCCGGCAAGTTCAGCGTCGACCGGGAGTAGGCCGAATACTTGGAACTTCACCCCTGCAGACCAGCTTTCAGATTTTCCCACATCCCCCTATCAACCCAGCATTGAGAGGCTGTCGGCGTGCTGTCGGTCCCAGCGGTTGCTTAATCCCGCCCAGAATCTGGAGGTTTCGTTCCGCGTCCTTCTTTCGTAGCGTTCGCGGGCCTCGCGGATCCGCTCCAGCAGCGCGGAGGGATCCTGCTCCGCATCTTGCAGGGCGGCCTTTGTCTTCGGTCCGGCCAGGCCATCAGCCGGCAAACCCAACGCATCCTGCAAAATCTTCACCGCACCGGTCGGCCCCCGATTGAAGGCGGCATCACGGAGCGCGAACTGGATGGCGGGCACTTCCGAGAGCATCGCGACAGGATCGGTGTAACGCTCAATATGCTCGGCTGCGGCATCCTCTGCTTCACGATACTTTCCCTCCGCAAGCAGGAGCTCGATTCGCGCGAGCGTCTCGGGATGGTAGCGATCGTTGATCCCAGCCACTTCCTTGGTCCCTCCACCATCTCCCGATGGAAGGTGATAAACTTTCAGATGGCCAGCGGCATCACGGCGCGCCTCATAGTCGACGATTCGCCGGGCCTGTTCGCGTGGAGTCATGAAATTAGGGGCTGGGTGATTGGCTGTTGGGAATGCTGGAAATGGAAGCAACGACGTGGATCGGGTCTCGAATGTCCCTCACAATGCCAGACAGCACCCTTCGTGTCACCACCGCGTCGATCAACGATTGATGATTTTCGTTCTTCATTTTTCGATTTCTGATTAGGTTCCAGATCATGACAAGCCCCTCCCCCTCCCCAGACAAACTCAGCCCGATCGTCTACTTCATCGGGATCACCGCTGCCCTTGCCGGATTGCTCTTCGGCCTCGATATCGGGGTCATCTCGGGAGCGGAGGGATTTATCCAGAAGAGCTTCTCGATCAGTGATGCCATGATCGAGTTGGTCGTCAGCTCCCTCCTCTGGGGTGCCGTCTTCGGAACCCTGCTCAGCGGGGTTCTCTCGAACAAGATGGGACGCCGCGGCGCGATCCTCGTGAGCGCCGTCATCTTCGTCATCGGCTCCATTGTCTGCGCCTTTTCACCCGACCCCCACACCCTGGTGCTGGCCCGCTTCTTCCTGGGAATCGCCATCGGCGTCGCCTCATTCACCGCCCCCCTCTACCTCTCCGAAATCTCGCCCCAGCGGGTGCGCGGCTCGATGATCTCGATGTACCAGCTGATGATCACCATCGGCATCGTGATCGCCTTCCTCAGCAACACATGGCTCGGCAAGTACGCCACCATCGACGGGGTGACCGGCGGCCATTGGCGGCTCATGCTGGGTATCATCGCGGTTCCTGCGGCTATCATGTTCATTGGTGTGCTCTTCCTGCCCGAGAGCCCTCGCTGGCTTTTCCTTAAAGGCAAGAAAGACATGGCCGTCTCCGTCTTCCAGCGGATGCATCTACCGAGCGCCGAAATCACGCGCGAGGTCACCGAGATCGAGGAGAGCCTGCGAGTGAAGCAGAGCGGCTTCCGGATGCTGGTCGAGAACTCCAACTTCCGCCGCGCGATCGGTCTGGGCATCGGTCTCCAGATCATCCAGCAACTCACCGGAATCAACGTCGTGATGTACTACGCCCCGCGCATCTTCAAGATCGCCGGATTCGCCGACACCGAGCAGCAGCTCTGGGGGACCGTCATCGTCGGCGTCACCAACGTGCTCGCCACCTTCATCGCGATCGCCTTCGTCGACCGGCTCGGGCGCAAGCCGATCATGTATGCCGGCTTCGCCGTCATGGGAGCCGCCATGGTGGGCGTCGGGATGCTCTTCAACATGGACCTGGAGAAGACACCCGCCCTAGGCACCTGGGCCATCGGATCCCTGCTCCTCTTCATCGTCGGCTTCGCCATGAGCGCCGGCCCGATCATCTGGGTCCTCTGCGCGGAAATCTTCCCCCTCTCGGGACGTGATCTGGGAGTGACCTTCAGCACGGCCACCAACTGGATCGTCAACGCCATCGTTGGCGGAACCTTCCTGACCATGCTCAACACGCTCGGAAACGGAAACACCTTCCTTCTCTACGGTGGATTGAACGCCCTCTTTGTTCTCTTCTTCCTGCTCTTTGTCCCCGAGACCAAGGGCGTCTCCCTCGAGAAGATCGAAGCCAATCTCCTTGCCGGAAAGCCGCTGCGGCGCATCGGTCGCTGAAGTGATCAAATGAGGGTTGATCGAAGCGGAGCGAGTAGGAAAATCCCATTCCTGATTGCCGTCTCGCTTCTGGCCTTCGCGGGGCCAGGATCCGCGACCATCGCGCCCACGGCCCCCTACCTCTCCGTCCATGAATGCCGTTACGGCGTCTCGGAGAAGGGCGGTCACAGGAAGAGCATCCTGAACCTTGAGATCAAGATCGTGAGCCATCATGACGCTGAAACCTCCTACCGGGTTCAGTGTTTTTTCCTGAAGAGGGGTAAAAACGGTGGTAACCCCTCTGTAGACGACATGGTCTGCTTTGATGTCGTCGCTCCCCACGCCACCTACATTGTGACTGCTAATCCGATCCCACTCGCGGGCTCAGCTGGAACTTCCAAAACAAAAGCGGCGCGCAAGTCATCCAAATTCAAATCGCAATCCAAAGCCAAACCCATCCCATCCCTCACCTCACCATCTCCACGCGAAGGATACCTTGTGAGGATCCTCCATGGTGACTGCATCGTCAGGGAGTCTTGCTCCAGCCATTCTGTGGAGAGCCTTGCCATGGAGGATCCCGAGCTTTTTGAAAAGGCCGCATCGGGAAAAAAAGCCCGTTTCAAGCATTCCCGCGAATTGCAGATGAACCACAGGGGGCAGCGATAATCCTTGAGCACCGGGCTCAAAACGGGAATGAATAATCTACTGCTCGGATGGCGGAATTGGCAGACGCGCCAGACTTAGGATCTGGTACCGAAAGGTGTGTGGGTTCGACCCCCTCTCCGAGCACTTTCCACCCCATCATCGGGCATCGCGGTGAAAATCCAATGGACGGAACCGCGACCGTTGAGGTAGTTGTTCTCCACTCTCAACAATGTAACAAAATCATGGGCCGCATCCACAACTCCATCGTAGACACCATTGGCCACACTCCTCTCGTGCGCCTGAACCACGTTACCAAGGGCCTCCCGGCAACGATCGCCCTCAAGTGTGAGTTCTTCAATCCCCTCGGCAGCGTGAAAGACCGTATCGGCGCCGCCATGATCGCGGATGCCGAGACCAAGGGCCTCCTCAAGGAAGGAACAACCATCGTGGAGCCGACCAGCGGCAACACCGGCATAGCGCTTGCCTTCGTGGCAGCGGCCAAGGGTTACAAACTCATCCTCACCATGCCCGAGACCATGAGCCTTGAGCGCCGCACCCTCCTCGCCATGCTCGGCGCACAACTGGTCCTCACCCCCGGTTCCGAGGGAATGAAGGGAGCGATCGCCCGCGCGGAGCAGATCCTCAAGGAGACCCCCGGAGCCTGGATGCCCCAGCAGTTCAACAATGCGGCCAACCCCGCCATCCATTCCAAGACCACCGCCGAGGAAATCTGGGAGGATACCGACGGCAAGATCGATATTCTCGTCTCCGCGGTCGGCACCGGCGGCACCATCACTGGCGTCTCCGAGGCAATTAAGGCACGCAAGCCCGGCTTTAAGGCCGTCGCGGTCGAGCCCAAGGACTCACCCGTCATCACCCAGACCCGAGCCGGGGAACCCGTGAAGCCCGGCCCCCACAAGATCCAGGGAACCGGGGCCGGATTCGTCCCGGGCAATCTCCACCTCGACTCCGTCGATGAGGTCCTCACCGTGACGAACGACGAAGCCTTCGCCATGGCCCGACGCCTCGCCAAGGAAGAGGGCATCCTTGCCGGCATAAGTTCCGGAGCGAATGTCCATGCCGCGATCGAACTGGCCAAACGCCCTGAGAACGCCGGCAAGCTGATCGTGACCGTCGCCTGCTCCACCGGAGAGCGCTACCTCAGCACCGCACTCGCCGAGGAAGCCCGCGCCCAGGTGGGAGGCTGAGGTTGGCCCATGGCCAACCGAGGCTGTTAGGCTGAAGACTGTTAGACTGTTAGGTCATACAGACAGAACTGCCTGATCAAACAGTCTCCGCCGATTGGCCGCAACGGATCTGGCTCTCCCATGAATCGTGCGAGTGATTTTAAACATCCCGAGCACTTGGCTTGATCCGTTCAGCATTCCCTGCTCCTCTTACCTAATAGTCTAACAGCCTTCAGGATTGCCTTGCCCGGCAGTTACTTCGTATCCATTGCATCAAGTTTCAGACTTTTCTCCCTCTTTCATCATTCATAATTCATCCTTCATCCTTTTTTCCACATGTCCTCCCCTTTCACCCCGCCCGAAGCCGATCAGGAAATCGCCCCACCCTCCACGCTCGAGATTCTTTGGATCAACCATCGCGGAGCGCTTCTGGGAGGAATCGTCGGCCTGACCATCCTGACCATCATCGGGCTCGGAGTCTTGGCCGTGAACCGTTCCGCACGCATCGCCTCCGAAACCCTTCTCTCGGGAGCTAACAACGATGCGGCATGGAACGAGGTCATTTCCAAATACCCCCGGACCCCCGCTGCGGCGGACGCCATGCTCCTACTCGCCGCATCCCTGCGCGATGCCGGCAAGATCGAGGAATCAGACTCCCTCTACTCGCGATTTACCGAGACCTATCCTGTAAGCCCCCTGGCCGTCTCCGGCTTAATCGGACGCGCCTCCAATGCCCGCATTGCAGGAAAACCGGCCGATGCCCTCAACTCCTACCAGCAGGCCGCCGCGGCGTATCCGCAGAGCTACGGGGCACCGTTTGCCATCTTCTCCCAGGCCCGTCTTCTGGCCCAGCAGGGTAGTATGGAGGATGCCCGGCGCGTCATCCAGTCGCTCGGCACCCAGTATCCCAATTCCGTTGCCGCACAGGCCGCGGGAGTCGCCGCGCAACTTCCCCAGCAGCCTCAGAACTGAGGCTTAACATAAAAACGATAAGCAGCGCTTATCGTTTAACTTTTTGTAGATTTAGATGCTTGACTGGATGCATTGTCCTGCATCAGAAATTGAGGAAACATGAAAACATTACCCCTCATCACAGCACTCATCCTCACCATGGGTGCAAGCGCACTCCATGCGCAGACAACCCTCCTCATCCAACCCGGGGATTCGATTCCCGGAGTATCCACGAATGCACGATTATCGTGGATTCAAGGAGTCACGATCAATGAATTCGACGGATACGCCTTCTCGGGAAGTTCCGTTGAGTCCACATCCAGGACCAACATCTCCATCATCACGAACAGAAGTGTCACCACATTCTATACCAATGTGCTTACCACAAACTCCTTGATCACATTCAGGGGCACCGTGACCAATGTGCTGACGTTCACCAACAGATGGAACGTGAATGGAACCACAAACAGCTACGTCACCAGGGAGGCACAGATTCGTTATGAAAGTAACGGCCCTATCAATAGCTTCACTATCACCACGCATAGGCCCCAAGGGCTTACTTCCGTGACAAACGTCAGGATCCTCACTAATCGCTCGGTTTCGATGACCGGCATCACCAATTACTCAGGGATTTGGGCAACCGATGCCAGCAATTCACTTGCCTTGATAGCCAAAAGTGGCAATGTCGCCCCAGGCACGCCCAATAACTTCGTTTCCTTCAGCTCACCTGTTTACAACAACGCTTCGACCGTTGCCTTTATCGGTTATACACGATCGGGAGAGGTCTCAACGAAAACAATCCCAGGCATCTGGAGTACCCAACCTCGCAGTGATATCGTTACGATCCAGCCTGTTCCATTCAATCCCACCAATAAGTTGACCCAAGTTGCCATTGCAGGATCACCCGCTCCGGGCACAAAATCCAACTTCACTTCCTTCAAAAGCATCACGATCCCCGATGCAGGCGGAGTGATCTTTGAGGCAACAGCGGGAACCGACCAAGGTATATGGGTTCAGGGTGCTAACGGAACCGTCAACCCTGTGGCTATAACCGGACAGTCACTTCAGGTTGGCGCCACAAACAAGGTCATCAGATCACTCTCCATGACCATGGGAGGTTTCCCTGGTCCGATCCGCTCGGTAAATCAGGATACCGGCACGATCATCTATCAGGCATGGTTCACGGATGGAACCTCTGCATGGATGAGAGTACGCCGCTAAAGTTTACCACTTCCAAAGCCTCAGAAGCCGCTGGTTCGCCAGCGGCTTCTTTTTTTGGGTCATTCAACCCGAAAAGTCTTTGCTTCAGCTAAAAAGCCAAAACACCCAAAAACTTCTCAAGAAAGGCCGCTCTCACTATGGGAAGGCGGCCTTTTCTTTTGTCCCCCCTAATTGGACTTGAAAGCCCTCTCCAATTTGACGGTACCCGCCTCCCAGCGGGCAGTGCCGCCCTTCCGGGTCCCGCTTCGCGGGCTCTACCGCACAGCTTCCCAGCCGCTTGGTTCCACGAGATTGCCTCAGGCCTATAACCTATCGGCAATCTCTTCCGCGGGATAGGTCCAGATCTCGCTGAGCGTCGGGTGGTAATGGGGTATGACAGCCAACTGAGCCGCAGTGGCGTGGAAGGCCATCGCCACAACGATCTCATGGATGAGTTCGGAGGCCTCGGGCCCGACGACGGCACCCCCGAGAATGTGTCCTTGGTCAGCATCTGCGATCAACTTCACAAAACCATCCGTCTCCCCCTTCACAAGGGACTTCCCATGATCGGCAAAAGGATACGAAGCCGTGATGATCTGCAGACCGTTCTCTCTGGCCTCCTGTTCTGTCATGCCGCATGAGGCCATCTGCGGTTCGGCAAAGCAGGCGAAGAGCTTGAGACGGTAATCCAGGGTTGCCGGAGCACCTCCCTTGATCAAGGCGGCGGCATTCCTGGCAGCGGTCTCACCCTGGGTGATAGCGATGTGGACGACCTCATAGGGGCCACAGCAATCACCCGCCGCGAAGAGATGCCGCGCCGTCGTGCGCTGTTCAAGGTCGGTGCAGATGGCAGGGCCCTCGAGGGCCACACTGGCTTTCTCCAGACCGAGGCCCGCGATAGCCGGACGGCGGCCCAGGGCATTCACGACGAGATCGGCCTGGATGACTTCAACGCCGTTGCCATGTCCGTAATGCACGGCCATTTGATTCCCCAATTCCTCGATTTTTTCCAGCCGTGTGCCGCAAAGAACCTGCATGCCTCTTCTGCGGAATGCCTCCGCAACAGCCTCGGCGACATCGTGGTCATTGCCCGTCAGGAGTTGGGTATTGCGCTGTAGAATCGTGACCCTTGAACCAAGTGACTCGAGATAGTGGGCCATTTCCAACGCAACGGGCCCACCGCCAAGAACGACCGCCGAGGCAGGGATCTCCGTGAGTTCCAGCAGATCATCGCTGGAGAGGCATAGCTCGATCCCCTGAATCGAAGGACGGTTCAGAACCGAACCCGTCGCGATGCATCCGCTCTTGAGAGCCAGGATCCTTTCACCCCCCTCCCGCAGCGAAACCCTCAGGCAATGCGGATCGAGGAACTCCGCGCGACCCCGGATGAAATCAAAGGAACCACCCGCAAGTTGCTGGGCCCTGTAGTCGGCGAATTCCCCGATCAGCCGCCGCTTGCGTTCCACGATCTTCGCGGCGTCAAATCCGATCTTTTCGGCATGGAGGCCGAATTCCTCCGCATGACGGAGCGTCCGGTAGCGGTTACCGGACTCGATGAGGGTCTTGCTCGGCATGCAGCCTCTCAGGATGCAGAGACCTCCTACCTGCTCACCCCCCTCGATCACCGCCGTGGAGAGACCCAGAGAGGCGGCCGTCCGTGCGGCGGCATAGCCGCCGCTTCCCCCACCGATCACCACAAAGTCATATTCCTTCATGCCTTCAATCTGAAACAATTAACACCAAGTGCCAATAGGAATGGGACTTAAGCGGCGATGGAGTTTCGGCGTGTGGCTAGGCGGAAGACCAAGGGCTACCTGAAGATAACCCGATGGATGACAACAACGCGAGACGCCGAAAGAACAAGCCCAAAAGAGTGATTCCTATTGGTAGTTGGTATAAGAGAAAGGAAGAAGGTAAAATCACCAGCGTCCCACAAGAAGCAGGAGCCGATTTTCGACCTTGATTGTAACGTGAACTCGGAAATTGAGCGGAGCGATTTGAAACCATCTCCTGACCTCGATCAGAACTGTGGCTCCCACGGGGCGAGCCTTGGGAGCGTGGAATGGGAAAAGCTGAACCAAGCCGACAGGAATCGCCGCGGCAATTCAACTTTTTCCCCTTTCCTCCCATAGCCCACCCTTGCCGGGCAAACATCCCCGAACTAATCTCTCAAGATGTCCCAGACGCCCTTCGTCCACCTGCACGTCCATAGCGAGTATTCGCTCCTGGATGGAGCCATCAGGATGGAGCAACTCGTGGGGAAGGCGGCCGAGTTCGGCATGCCGGCGATCGCCCTGACAGACCACGGAAATCTCTTCGGCACGGTCGAGTTCTACCAGGCCGCCGAGAAAGCGAAGGTGAAGCCGATCATCGGATGCGAGATCTACGTCGCCCCCGGTTCGATGCACGAGAAGAAGACGACCAACGGAGGGAAGGATGTGGCTTTCCACATGACTCTCCTCGCCTCCGACGACGAGGGATACCGCAACCTGGTGAAGCTGAGCACGGCCGCCCATCTTGACGGCTTCTATTACAAGCCGCGCGTGGACCGTGAGTTTCTCTCCCGTCACAGCAAGGGGCTGATCGCGTTGAGCGGTTGCCTCAAGGGGGAGGTCAACATGGCCTTGAGCGCGGGCCAGGAGGCGAAGGCCCTCGAGAATGCCGCCGCTTACCGGGACATCTTCGGAAAGGAAAACTTCTTCATCGAACTGGCCGATCACGGGATCGAACAGCAGAGGCGCAACCGCTCGGGACTGATCGACATTGCCGGCAACCTCGGACTCGGGTTGGTCGCCACGAACGACGTCCACTTCCTCGAACGCGCCCACCACGAGGCCCATGACGTCATGATCTGCATCGGCACCGGGGCCATGATCCACGACGAGAAGCGGATGCGCTACGTCCCCGAACTCTACCTCAAGAGCGGCGAGGAGATGGCCGCCCTTTTTGCGGACCGCCCCGACGCGATCTCCAATACCCTCGCCATCGCGGAACGCTGCAATGCGAAGCTCGAGTTTGGGAAGTCGAAGTATCCTGACTATCTCCCCCCCGAAGGGAAGACCCGCGAGGGATACCTCCGCGAACTCTGCGAGGAGGGGTTACGCCGCCGCTACGGCGAGCGCGCCATGGAGGATACCGCCATAAGGGAACGCTTTGAGTTCGAGCTCTCGGTGCTCTACAAGACCGGTTTCACCAGCTACTTCCTGATCGTCTGGGACTTCATCAACTACGCCAAGAGTCAGGGAATTCCCGTGGGCCCCGGCCGCGGATCGGCGGCCGGATCACTCATCGCCTACGTCCTGGGGATCACCGACCTGGATCCCCTTCGATACGGTCTGCTCTTCGAGCGCTTCCTCAATCCCGACCGTATCAGCCCGCCGGATATCGATGTCGACTTCTGCCAGAACCGCCGCGGCGAGGTCATCGAGTATGTCCGCAGGAAATACGGCACGATGGCCGTCTCCCAGATCATCACCTTCGGCACACTCGGCGCGAAGAGCGTCGTCCGCGATGTCGGCCGCGTCCTCGGATGGAGCTACGGCGACGCCGACCGCATCGCCAAGATGATCCCCAACGAGCTCGACATCACCCTCGCCTCCCGCACCAAGAAGGGCGAGGTGAAGCCCGGGGCCATCGACAAGAACCCCGAGCTGAAGAAGGCCGTCGACGAGGAACCGTCGACCGCGCAGCTCTGGGGCTATGCCACCATCCTCGAGGGACTTTCCCGCAACAGCGGAGTCCACGCCGCCGGAGTCGTCATCGCGGACCGCGACCTCTCCGAGTACATCCCCCTCACCCGCGCCAACGACGGCAACATCGTCAGCCAGTATTCGATGGCCCCCCTCACCGACCTGGGGCTCCTCAAGATGGACTTCCTGGGGCTCAAGACCCTAACCGTCATCGATGACGCGGTGAAACTGATCAGGCGCCACGCGCCGGACTTCGACATTTCGAAAATTCCTATGGATGACAAGGCGACCTTCGACCTGCTCAATAGGGGTGAATCGGTCGGCGTCTTCCAGATGGAGTCCGGTGGCATGACCGCCACCGCCAAGCGCTTCCAGATCGAGCACTTCACCGACATCATCGCCCTGATCGCCCTCTACCGCCCGGGCCCGATGCAGTTCATCGACGACTACGTCGAGCGCAAGAAGGGTCGGAAGAAGATCGAGTACGCCCACCCGCTCCTCGAGAAAATCTGCTCGGAGACCTACGGCATCATCGTCTACCAGGAGCAGGTGCAGCAGGCGGCGAGTGCCCTGGCCGGTTACACGCTCGGCCAGGCCGACCTGCTCCGCCGCGCCATGGGAAAGAAGGATATCGAGAAGATGGCCAAGGAGCGCGAGACCTTCGTCGAAGGCTGCGCCAAGGTGAACCAGATCCCGGCCAAGCAGGCCAACGCGATCTTCGACTTCCTCGAGAAGTTCGCGCAGTACGGCTTCAACAAGAGCCACAGCGCCGCCTACGGCCTCCTCTCCTACCAGACCGCTTACCTCAAGGCGAACCACCCCGTCGAGTTCATGGCGGGCCTCCTCGGCAACGAAATCAACAACACCGACAAGATTGCGGTCTTTGTCACCGAGTGCGCGAGAATGGGGATCTCCATCCTCCCTCCGGACGTCAACCGCAGCGCCCTCACCTTCCTTCCCGAGGAGTTGCCCGGCGGAAGAGCCATCCGCTTCGGGCTCGCCGCCATCAAGAACGTCGGCGAAGCGGCCATGGCCACCGCCATCGCCGACCGTGAGGCCAACGGCCCCTTCAAGTCGCTGGAGGATTTCTGCTCGCGGCTGGATTCCAAGACGGTCAACAAGAAGATCCTCGAAAGCCTCGTCAAGGCGGGGGCCTTCGACTGGGATGGCCGCCACCGCGCCGCCCTCGACGCCGCGATCGAGCCTGCCATCGGGGCGGCCGCGTCCGTTCAGAAGGATCGGGCCAGCGGACAGGTCTCGCTCTTCGACTCCTTCGCCGATCTCGCCCCCGCACCCGCGCCCAAGGGAGACAAGAACGAAGAGACCATCGAACGCTGGACACGATCGGAGCAACTCGCCCACGAGAAGGAACTCCTCGGATTCTACGTCACCGGCCACCCGCTCGACGACTACCGCGGCAGCATCGAGGCCGGCAAATACGATTCCGTGACCGATGCCCTGGCGATGACCGAGAAGGGAAGCGTCCGGTTGGCGGGACTCCTCTCCACCGTTGAAAAACGCTTCACCAAGAAGGATGGCCGCCCCTTCGGCGTGATGACCTTCGAGGATGACAGCGGCACCCTCGAGTTCACCGCTTGGGACGAGTCCTTCACCAAGCATGAGGAGATCCTCAAGGCCGGCACCGTCATTTCCTGCACCGTCCGGGTCACCCCCAACGAAGGCTCCATCAGGGCCAACGCCAGCGACTTCAAGGCCCTCGCTCCCAAGCCTTCAAAAAAACCGCTTCGACTTCGCATCGACCGCACCGCCCTCAGCGAAACGGATCTCCCCAAGATCATCGAAGCCATCGGAAAGAACCCGGGAAAACGCTCCCTCATCCTGGAAATCATCACCCCATCCGGAACAACCTTCCCGCTTCAACTCGGGGAGGAGTTCGCCTTCGGGGATGAACAGAAGCTGAGGGTAGCCCTGGAACCGTGGCTGAAACGGTAGTGCGCGTCTGGTTCAAGTGGGTACTCACCTTTTTTCTTCACGGGAAAACAAAGGAACTGTGTTTACCTACTGATTCGACCTACCCACTCTTGTTCCTGCTTTCCTGCTTTCCCGATTGATCAACTACTTCAGTCAGTATTCATCCTCTCTGAGTGAGGAGAAGGCATCGCCCAGATGAGCGATGACCGACGTGGCGGTGAGTGATTCCTGCGAATCGACGCCGTTGAAGACGGCGATCTCCGCAGCACGACCACAGAGCCATGCACCCAGCAGCGCGGCGTCACGCGGTGATTTTCCAGCACCCAGCAGCGCGGCACAGACACCGGTAAGAACATCCCCCATGCCGCCGCTTCCCATCCCGGGATTACCAGTCTGGTTGAATACGGGAGGATACCCCTCTTGGGCGATGATGGTTCTGGCTCCCTTGAGCAAAAGGGTCACCGGATAATGCTTCGCGAAATCGACCGCCCACTCACGGCGCATACGCGCAGCTTGTGGAAAGAGCCGTTCCATCTCCCCGGGATGTGGAGTCAGGAGACGCGGTCCGGCACATGCGCCCAGTAACGAGGGATCGAATGCAACGGCATTGAGAGCATCCGCATCGACCACGCAGGGGATCGGCGCGATGGAAACCAATTCACGGATTTCCCTGTCATGTTCCCGGCCAAGCCCGGGACCGATTGCCAGGACATCATGACGCTCCCGGAGCACCTCGCCGTAGGAATCCACCTTGCTCACCATCACTTCGGGAATGCAGGTTGATGCGAGGAGATCGTGGCATTCTGCCGTCGTGTAGAGCGTGACGAGTCCACCGCCGGCATGGACCGCGGCGGCGGAACAAAGACGGGCGGCTCCAATGAATCCAGGGGAACCGGCCACGATGCCGATCCGGCCGTAGTCACCCTTATGGGTATCGAAATCACGAACCGGAAGAAGTGATCTCAATTCATGGGCCGTGGAGAGCAAAGCAGGATCACCTTCTGTGAATGAGATTCCCGGCAGGGGCACCAGTGCCAACCTCCCGGCCACGGCGGTAGCTGAATCAGCCACAAGACCGGTCTTCACCGCGCCAAGCGTCACCGTGAGATCGGCCTGCACGCACGGCTTGGCAACGGAACCCGTGGTGGCATCAAGCCCCGAGGGAAGATCGACCGCCACAGTGAAGCCTCCCTGCTCGCGACGGATAAGGTTCATTCCGGCAATCTGATCCGCCACCACGCCCCGAGGAGTTCCAGTGGCACCTATTCCGAGAAGTCCGTCCAGAATCAGAAGCATGCCGCGAACTTGGGAAAGATCGATCCCGAACTCAATATCCTCGAGAAGTTTGAAATGACGGAAAGTCAAAGGAGCCAACTCCTCAGGCGAAAAAGGGCATTGAATCTGCACCCTCCATCCGAAAGAAAGAAGATGCCGCGCCGCAACCAGCGCATCGCCGCCGTTGTGCCCCTTGCCGCAGTACACCAGAAGGGTCCCGGGATTCGGGAAGAATTGTCTGATGCATCGTGCGATCCCCTCTCCCGCAATTTCCATCAATCCTTCCGGAGTATCTCCCCGCGAGAATGAGGCCTGCTCGGCTTCTTTCATCTGTTGGCCTGTTAGGAGCATGAATTAAGGTTAAGCCCGAACTCAGACATTGGGTATAGTGATTTGACATAATCTACTGACCGCAAAGAAGTATTTGCCTCGCTCGCTCCCGCTCGTCTCGCCCTGACGGGCTGCACTTCTTGCAGGCTCACCAGCCCTTTCCCAAGGGCATGGGGTGCCTCGCTCGCTCCCGC
>Ga0208327_1000027_pt1 | contig 39649 bp, 44 predicted proteins | sample LakMenEpi26Jun08_FD_150733 | JGI IMG/M metagenome (GOLD analysis project Ga0208327, IMG submission 150733) | Freshwater microbial communities from Lake Mendota, WI - 26JUN2008 deep hole epilimnion (SPAdes) | ecosystem: Environmental > Aquatic > Freshwater > Lake > Epilimnion/Euphotic zone ...
GGGTCTTATGTAGTTGACGGGGTGCTGATGGGGTATAAGTCCCTGATCAGCAATGAAGAACAGATATTCAAAAGGTGCGCACGTTTCTGAGGCCCGATTTCGGGAGGTGATCCGCTTCTTTGCAGTGGATCTTCCCAGCCTCACGGCAGCCGAGTTGACGGGGTTGAACTACCGCACCGTGCACCGCATTTACTCCCTCATGAGGGAGAGGTTGGTGGAGATGACCTTCCAGGAGATGCAACCCTTTGCTGGTGACATCGAGGTTGATGAGAGCTACTTCGGAGCACGCAGAGTACGAGGCAAGCGAGGCCGTGGTGCCGGGGGTAAGATCCCTGTCTTGGGGCTCCATAAACGCGGCGATCGGGTCTTCGTCAGTGTGGTGAAGAACTGCTCCAAGCAAGAGCTGATGCCGATCCTCAAGGGACACGTCCTCTCAAGCAGTGATGTCTACACCGATGGATGGAAGGCTTATGATGGGCTGGTAACCAATGGTTACCAGCATCATCGAGTTCACCATCATGAAAACCAGTTCGCTCGGGGTAAGAATCACGTTAATGGCATCGAATCCTTCTGGAGCTTCGCCAAACACCGCCTCCTAAAACTCCGTTCCATCCGTAAGGAAAAGTTCCTCATTCATCTCAAAGAATGCGAGTGGCGTTGGAACCACAGACATCGTAAAATCTACCCCATCCTACTCAAACACCTCCGCCAGTACCCTCTCTCAACTACATAAGACCCAAAATATTTTCAAAAATCCCATTGACGACCGTAAAGAGCGTTATTAAAAGATTGATAAACAATTCGACTTCCCCATTGTACGAAGATGAATAAAATAAAAAACCCTATTGTATTTAAAAAACACGACCGATGTCGTGTTGGTTATTTAAAGAAACGCATTCCACCGCCAGTTCTCAAAATCTCACACACCTACAACCCATCACCCCAATAACCCACACACACCATGAAAACGAAAACACTTCTCCTGACGGCTCTGCTTGCCGGAGCAGGAATCGCCTCCGCTCAAACCACCAACTTCGTCACAAATCCAATCCTCTACATCGGCGGATCACAAGCCTTCTCGGCCTTGGATAACGCCGCACTCAGCGAGTATGCAGCCAACAACGGCTACACGCGTGTTGCCTATGCCGGCAGCTTGCCTGAAACCAGGGCCAAGGCGCTTCTTTACAGAAGGCAGAATGTCCCTCAGGTCAGGGGGAACAGGGCGACCGTAAGCGTTGACATCATCAATGTCCGTCAGTCCGGATCCGAGGCAAGTATCCGATCCGCTGCGGGCAATGGCAGCCAGTTGGTCGCTTTCCTTCCCGATAATGCATCAGGGCAGTATCCTGATACTCCGGCAAGCTACTCGAACCAGAAGCAGGCTGCCATCGGAACATCGGGCGTCTATCAGGCCAATTCCCGCTGGTTCACCGGAGCCAGGGAGGGATCGGTGAAATACCGCCAACTCACGGAAGTGAAACCGGCAGGGGAGCCGGGAATCGCCGCGCAGGTCTGGGGATGGAGTGCCAGCGCCAACTTCCCCACCAATGCGGCCAATATCACCAGCCTCACTGCCCAGACGCTTCTCCAGCAGGGGCACGTCCCTCTCTCTTACTTCACCGGAAATCCCGCCGATACCAATCACGGAGTCTGGCTGATAGGTCGTGATATCGCGGCCGGTGCGCGCATCGCCGCCTTGGTCAATGCGGGATATGGATCCCTTAATACCGTTCGCCAGTTCCGCGTCTTCACCAACACCGGAACGGTGACCCTCGGAATCGAGCCAGCGGCAACGGTTGACGGTGTCTCGGTGGCGCAGGGAAACAACGGATATGACGGAACAAGCAGCCAGGCAACAGCCACGAGGACGGTTGTTCCGTCGAACCTTCAGGTGAATTTCGGCAATGGGCTGACGAATTCCCCTTACACGGGCACCAATTACCTGATCCAGTACAATTCCCTGGCACTCACCGTGAACCAGACGAACAGCAGCGGTAATCCCACTCTGATTCCGCTACAGTTCAATGGTGTTGCCCCCGATGCCAACAACAACGGAATACACTCGGGTGCCTACACTTTCTGGACTTACGAGCACATCTACGTGACTCCGAAGCCGCGCAATACCAACACCCTCGCCGTGGCCCAGTATGTGGCTGATTACATCGGCAAGCTCAGCAGCGCCCAGATGACAACCATCTCGGGATCAGTTGGATACCTCAGCACCAAGGAACTGAACGTGTTCAGGAATAACGACGGGACACGGATTTTCAGAAAATAAACAGAGGTATTGGTTAGAGGTGGGGCATGTCGGAGATTACGGCATGCCCCAGGCCTTTTTTTGACAGTTTCTTCAAGATCGAGATCTATCGGCCCGATCCTCTTCGAGGGGTGTCTAGGAACAGTGCCGATGTCACGAAAACGTAACATTTGGCCAGTTCTCCAGAGGCCCCCCTTCTGATACCTCTATGAGCCATTTTCCCCTCCCTTGAGGATGGGGTGGTACGATCCCAAACCCTTGAAAAACCGACTTCATCATCAGAACGCGAACAGGCAGGCAGCCGGGAGGCTGACTGCCCTGATCTTCTGCATGCTGATGACCTTTCTGCTTCAGGGACTCACTCAGGTTCGGGCAAGTGTTCCCCGTCAATCCGCTTCCGATGACGGACCTCCTCCCGTGCCCGCTGTGGCGGCATCACCCGCCGGAGTAGGAACCAATTCTGTGGACAGGAGCCAGATGCTCTACATCCGGGAGTTCCGGGTGATCGGTTCCCACCAGCTCGACCGGGCTGAAATCGAGAAGGCTGTCTATCCCTTCATGGGCCCGGAGAGGACACCCGAGGATGTGGAGCAGGCAAGGGCCGCGCTGGAAAAGGCTTTTCAGGACAAGGGATTCCAGACCGTCAATGTCCAGATTCCCCAGCAGACGGGGAAGCGTGGCATTGTTTTCCTGGAGGTGCAGGAGGCCAAAATCGGACGACTCAACGTGGAGGGGGCGCGGTTCTACTCGCTCAAGGCGATCAAGAAGGGTGTGCCATCGCTCCAGCCCGGCAATGTTCCCAACTTCAACAAGGTCTCCAGCGAGATCCTAGCACTTAACCAATGGAGCGACAGGCAGGTGACCCCGACGCTCACCCCGGGCTTCGAGCCCGGCACGGTCGATGTGAACCTCAAGGTGAAGGATACCCTTCCGTGGCACGGGAGCGCGGAGTTCAATAACCGCTACAATCCCAACACCGTTCCCTACCGAATCAATCTCGCATCGAGCTACGACAATCTCTGGCAGTTGGGACACTCGCTCGGGGGCTCTTTTCAAGTCGCTCCACAGGATCCCTCGAACGCTCTCAACTGGAATGTCTTTTACACGGCCCGCTTTCCCCGCATCGACTGGCTGCGCCTGAACCTCTCCTACGGGGAGCAGAACAGCAATGTCTCCACGCTCGGTGGCACCGCTGTCAACGGCGCCGGTCAGACGGCGGCCTTCCGCTTCCTCGCCGCGCTTCCGAATGAAAAGGACTTCAGCCACTCGGTCAGCGCCGGCATGGACTTCAAGCATCTTGATCAGGCGGTCAACCAGACAACGGTGGATCCGGCCGTGGCGGAGTTGCCCCCCACGCCTCTTGACTATGCACCGGTCCGCATGAACTACAATGCGGTCTGGGCGCCGAAGAACTCGGTGACGATCTTCGATGCAGGCATCTCCTTTGGGATCCGAGGGGCGATCCTTCCTGTCTATAACATGGGGACCTACGGCAATGAGCAACAGTTTGCCGATCTGCGATACAACTCGGACGGTGGGTTCTTCGTCGTCAAGGGTGATCTCTCCCATACGCATGATCTTCCCGGCGGGTTTCAGGTCTTCGGGAAAGTGCAGGGACAGATTTCACCCAACCCCCTCGTCTACAGCGAACAGTTCGCGGGCGGAGGACTCGATAGCTGCCGCGGTTATCTCGAGGGGACCGTTGCGGGTGACAATGCCGTATTCGGGAGCATTGAGCTCCGGAGCCCCTCACTGCTGGGCGGACATGTCGGTATCAATGAATGGCGCTTCTACGGATTCATGGATGGCGGCACGGTGACATTGAACGACCCGCTTCCGGAGCAGACATCCATCTTTAATATGGCCGCCTACGGATTCGGTTCTCGTCTGAGAATGTTCAATCATCTCAACGGCTCGATCGACGTGGGTATTCCTCTCATCACCCAACAACCCGTCATGGCCTATTCACCCCTGATCACCTTCCGGATCTTCGGCGAGTTCTGAGATTTCCCTGCCCACCATTTATCCATCATGAAACCCATCTCTTCACCTTTCATCCTGTCTGCCGGTTCCGTGCGGTCGGTGCTCCTGCCGGCACTTCTCCTTCTGATCGGCGGTTCCCTTGAGATTCAGGCCCGCACCTGGTGGAACGAGGCCTGGAGCACCCGCACCAAGTTCACCGTCGACACTTCCGATAACGGCGTCCCTCTTCCCGATGCGGCCGGCACCGCCACGGTCGTTGTCAGGCTCCATGACGGGAACTTCGACTTCGCCTCCGCGAAGGAGGATGGAAGCGATCTGCGCTTCGTCGACAGCGACGACAAGACCATGCTCGCCTCCCAGATCGAGAAATTCGACCCGGTGATGAACGAGGGATTCGTCTGGGTGAAGATCCCCGACGTCAAGGCCGGGGCCACGCGTGACATCTACCTCTACTCGGCGCGCAATGAGAAGAAGAAGCCGGCCAAGGGCGAGAAGACCGACCTGCCAAAGACGGCCTTCGATGCCGACACGATCACCGTCTATCACTTCAACGAGCACGGGACTCCTCCCGGCGACTCCTCCGGCGAAGGCATCAGGGCGGAGACACCGGGGATTCCCGTCGAGGGCTCGATGATCGGCGGCGGCGTGAAGCTCGACGGGAAGAAGCCGATCAGCATCCCGGCCAATCCGAAGGCCGCCGTTCTCGAGGCCGCACCCTTCACATGGATGTCCTGGGTCAAGCCGACCGTGCTTGCTCCGGAATCGATCATCTACAGCCGTAAGGATGGCGCCGCCGCTCTGAAGATCGGTCTGGATAACGGGGCACCCTTCTTCGAGATCACGGGGCCAGCCGGCACCCAGCGCTCCGCGCCCGCCGCGCCGTTGGCCGCCGGGACTTGGAAGCATCTTGCCCTGGTCTCAGACGGCACCCGCACGACGCTCTATGTCGACGGCAATGCTGTGGGCAACCTGCCGGTGGCCATGCCCGCCCTGAATGGTCCCGCCTTCATCGGTGGGGAGGAAGGGAAGGGCTCCTTCGGCGGAGAGATCGACGAAATGGAGATCTCCAAGAGCGCGAGAAGCGCCGCCTTGATCAAGCTCGCGGCGCTCGGTCAGGGCCAGCAGAATGCGAAGCTTCTCGTGGCCGGCAAGCCCGAGCCTGCCAAGGTCAGCTTCTTCGATAGCCTCGGCCTCTTCGGCTACCTGCTCAAGTCAGTTACCGTCGACGCATGGGTCGTGATCGGGGTGCTTGGCATCATGTCGGCGATCAGCTGGATCGTGATGGTGGCCAAGAACAACTACATCAAGAGCCTCTCGCGAGGTTCCAAGGAGTTCATGAACCAGTGGCATCACCTCTCCAAGGACATCACCGCCCTTGACACCGACGACGAGGAGCAGCTTGCCACGCTGGGGGGGAAGGCCGACGCGGCTCACATCAAGTTCATCCACTCCACGCCGATCTACCGTGTCTACCACCTCGGCTGTCAGGAGATCCGGGCGCGTGTCGGGAAAGGCGAGGGACTCACTCACCGCTCCATCGAGGCCATCGAATCAAGCCTCGAGGCCCAGGTCACGCGCGAGTCGACCCGGCTCAACAGCATGATGGTCCTACTCACCATCTGCATTGCGGGTGGGCCCTATGTCGGCCTTTTGGGAACCATCATCGGAGTCATGATCACCTTCGGCGAGATCGCGATGCTCGGCGAGGTCGACATCAACGCGATCGCCCCCGGTATCGCCGCGGCGCTGCTCGCGACGGTGGCCGGCCTGGTGGTCGCGATTCCAGCTCTCTTCGGCTACAACTACCTGAGCGTGCAGGTGAAGGAGATCACCACGGATCTCAGGCTCTTCGTCGAGGAGTTCATCACCAAGATGGCGGAGTTCTATCCCGAGAAGGATTTCTCCGGATCTGCCCACTAATCACGAAACCTTAACGCTCCAGCCACGCCACGACCATGCAAGCCGATTCCGGAGGGGAAGCCATCGCCGACATCAATGTCACGCCGATGGTCGATCTCTACCTTGTTCTCCTGCTGATCTTCATCATCATGACCAGTGCCGGGATCCAGGGAGTGAAGGTGAATCTGCCCAAGGGGAGTTCCGCGCCCAGCATGGGTGGTCCCAAGACCCAGGCCGTGACCGTGAACAACGAGGGGGCGATCTTTCTGAACACCCTCCCGGTCACCCTTCCCGAACTCGAACAGAAGCTTCAGGAGGCCAAATCAGCGAACCCCGAAACCCCCGTCGTCGTCCGCGGCGACAGCGCCACCCAGTATCAGGGGATCATGGATGTTCTCGACGTGATCGGCCGCATCGGCATGGAGAAGGTGGGTCTGGCCACCCAGAAACGCCAATAAGGAAAGAGGAGCAACCATGGCCACGAATCCCTCATCACCGGAGAAGAAGAAAGCGCCACTGCCGCTGATCATCGGCGGCGCAGTTCTTGTCGCTGGCGTTGCCGCCTTCTTCCTCTTCCGTTCCGATGATGAGGGTAGTGCCCCCGCACCCAAGAACGAGGTCAGGATGGTGAGCCTCCCTCCTCCACCGCCGCCGCCCCCGCCACCACCGAAGCAGGAACCTCCCAAGCCGGAGGAGCCGAAATTCCAGAAAGAGGAAGCCCCGAGCGAGGAGAAGCCGCCCGACAAGGCTCCGGAACCGGAAGCTGCACCCTTGAGCACCAGCATTCAGGGCAACGATGCCTCGGGTCTTGCCGCCGGCAATGGCGGTGGCATGGGAGGCAACGGCTTCGGAGGCAAGGGTGGGGGAGGCAGCAAATTCGGCTGGTATGCCGGCAAGGTGCAGACCCGTGTGGCCGAGGCCCTCCGATCACACAAGAAGACACGAAGCGCCGTCATGAGCGTCCAGGTGCGAGTCTGGGCGGATAACACGGGTCGCATCAGCAAGGTTTCGCTCGCGCAATCCACTGGAAATCCGGACCTCGATGCCGCGATCAAGAACGAGGTGCTGGCCGATGTCGTGCTGAGCGAACCTCCGCCTCAGGGCATGCCGATGCCGATCGTGATGAAATTCAACGCAAAGCGACCCAACTGATACCTTTTTTCATGAAAGTGAAGCTTCTCACCAAAGCGGCGATAGCCTCGGGACTGCTCCTGCTGTGCAGCGGTTCCGTGCCTGTTGTCGCAGCCGAATCCCTCTTTGCCCCGGTTCCGGGAGTGATCACCACCACCACCGAGACAAATCAGCAGACGCCCGTGGTCGGGACGGAAGGCCCGTCTCCCAATGTGACGGATTCCAATGCCGTCCCGCCCGTTAATCCCGATTCAGCCCCTGACCCAAAGCCTGAGGCCACCAATGCGCCTGCTCCACGTGCGCGTGAAACTTTCCAGTTGGCCGAACCTCCGGAGGAAGCTGGAAAGACAAGTTTGGAGCCAGTTCCCGCTAACACGAATCAGGCTCTCATTGACACGAATTCCATCCCAGCTCCCGCCGCTGACTCAACGTCAACGAATGCCGGTTCGACAAGTGATGGTGGGACGAACAATGGAGGGACAAATGTCGTCTCTACGAATTCAAACGCAGCGAGTGAAGTTGGCACGAACAATGGCGTGACGAATGTCCTCGCAACCAATTCCAGTCCTGCGAACACGAACACGACCGCAAGTGACAATACCAACGGAACAGCCGGGGTCTCGCAACCCACCGCATCACCCGCAAGTAATACGCCGGTTAGCTCCGAGTCGGTCGCGGTATCCAAGAAATTGTCATCAATACCGGTCGATGCCCCTCCGAATCTGGAACAATCCCCCGATGTGATGGCGGCTTCAGCACCCCCTGCGGTGGCTCCTTCCGAGAACGTCACCCTGAACCTGATCAATCGTCTCGTCCAGCGAGGCATCTTGACGAAGGAGGATGCCGGTGATCTGATCCGACAGGCCAAGGAGGATGCCCAGCGTGCTTCGCAGCAGTCCCAGGTTGCACAGCAGGCCGCCACCCAGGCGGCCACTGCTCAGCAGATGGCCATGGAAGCCGCGGCACCTCCCTCCTCCGACGAGGCGGTCAGCGTCTCCTACGTCCCCGAGATCGTGAAGGCGGAGATGCGCGACGAGATCAAGCGAGATGTGATGGCCGCCGCACAGTCGGAGGGTTGGGCGCAACCCAACGTGCCCGAGTGGGTCAGAAAGTTCCGCCCCTTCATGGATTTCCGCTCCCGTTATCAGGGGATCTATTTTCCTGACGGCAATTCCGAGAATCCGCTGGATACCCTGAACTTCAATTGGATCAACACGGGACAACCCTTCAACATTTCGCAGGCAAACGGAAACCAGTCCCCTCCCATCGGTTATCCCACCTACGACACCACTCAGAACAGGCAGCAGATGCGGATTCGATTCCGGTTCGGAGCCGACATGGATCTGGGGGATAACTTCACTGGGGGATTCCGCCTTGGTACGGGTCAGAACGGAAGTCCGGTTTCAGAAAACCAGACCCTGGGAGCCGCCCAGAACGGTCAGTTCGGTGGTGCTGGCGGAAACTTCAGCAACTACGCCATCTGGCTTGATCGGGCATTCCTGAAGTACGAAATGGGAACGGATCCTGATAGGATGGCTGCCCTTACCTTTGGACGCTTCGATAATCCCTTCTACACCCCGGCCACCATCATGTGGGCCAACGACATTGCGTTTGACGGTATTGCCGCGCAAGCACGGTACAAAATCTTAAAGGGTGTCACACCCTTTGCCACTGCCGGAATCTTTCCCATCTTCAACACGGATCTGAATTTCCCCGCGCAACAGCAACCCAAGATTTCCAGTTACGACAAGTATCTCTATGCCGCGCAGACAGGCATCGACCTGAAAATCACCAAGGATCTCCACTACAAAGGGGCTGTCGGTTATTACAATTTTCAGAATGTCCAGGGCCAGGTCTCGGCGCCGCAGGTGGCCTATGACCAAAACACCCCCTTCAGCACGGATGACAGCCGCCCGACGTTTGCCCAGAAGGGTAACACCTACATGGCCCTCCGCGAAATCCCCGCTGTTCCCGAGAACAACTACGGGACGATCAACCAGTTCCAGTATTTCGGTCTGGCCACACCGTTCCAGGTTCTCTCGGCAAACAGCCGGCTTGAATACCGGCATTGGGAACCGTTTGTCGTCTCACTCTCAGGTGAATGGGACCAGAACCTCGCATGGAATGCACAGAATATCATGAACAACGGACCCTCGCAGCTTAAGGGAAACATCAACAATCCCGGCTCGAACGGCACCGGTTACGGCGGCGGAAACAACGCCTGGATCATCCAGACAAAGATTGGTTCGGGGGCCCTTCAGAAGAGGTGGGACTGGGATTTCGGCGTGGCCTATCGCTATGTGGAGTCCGATGCCGTGATCGACGGATTCTGCGATTCCGATTTCGGTGGCGGCGGAACCAACATGAAGGGATTCTCAGTTGGTGGAAATCTTGCACTCTCCAAGAGTGTTTTCATCGGCGTCCGCTGGCTCAGTGCTACGGGAATTGCCGGTCCCCAGTACAAGGCTGACATCATCCAGTTGGATGTTAATTCCAGATTCTAACAAGACCTGACATGACGATGAACCATATAATCCGGCCCCTCCTGCGCTTGGGGATCTTCCTGATGATCGCGGCATCGGCCGGGGCATCAGAAAAAAAGGGAGTTAACCCCGCCGAGCAGAAGATGCGTGAGACCATCCGCAACACGATGATCCAACTCCGTGATGCCAACGCAAAACTCGCAACAGTGCAGGCTGCCCAAGCCGAGGCCGAGGAGAAGAACAAGGAACTCCAGGGACAGCTTGAAGAACTGACCAAGAAGTCCTCCGTGGAAAAGAAAGCCGCAACCGAGACCATTGATGACCTGCAGACAAAGCTAGCCTCCTCGGAACTCCAGGTGAACCACCTCACCGAGTCGCTTGGCAAATGGAAGCTCGGCTACGCCAAGCTTGCCGACTATGCGAAGGCAACGGAGGGAAAGCGTGCGGAACTCGCCTCCAAGATCATCCTGCTGGATCGGAGGATCTCCGATCAGCAGGTCAAGAATGCCGAGATGTATCGCCTCGGCAACGAGGTGCTCGACCGCTACGCGCAGTTTGGACTGGGAACAGCCATTTCAGCACGAGAGCCTTTTGTCGGGATCACCAAGGTCAAGTTCCAGAATCTGGTTCAGGATTACCAGAACAAGCTGACCGACCAGACCATCCGCCATGAGGCTCCTGCGGAAGAGAAAAAGCCCAATTGATTGTTTCGGGAGATCGCTTTTTTTATCCAACAGAAATCCACCAGATTAACCACATCCAGATACCATGACTGCCAGATACCTGACCATCCTAGCAACCGCCCTGATCGGATTGCCCATGATGCTCTCTGCGGCCGATACCACCGTCATCGCCAAGGTCGGCGACAATGAGGTGAGAGCCGAGGACATCAAGCCCTTCATTGAAAAGCTCCCTGTGCGCGATCAACTCATCCTGTCGAAGGATCCCGCCGCGATGAATGAGTTCGTGAGGAATATCATCATTCAGCAACTTGTCTACAAGGAGGCTCTCTCCAAGAAGTGGGAACAGCAGCCGCAGGTTGCGGCCCAACTCGACCGGATCCGGCAGCAGGCGATCACCCAATCCTATCTCCAGTCCCTGGCAACACCGCCGGCAGACTACCCGTCTCAGGCCGAACTCCAGTCCGCCTATGAGGCCCTGAAGAAGAACAACGCCCTCCAGGTGCCAAAGCAGTATCACCTTGCCCAGATCTATGTGGCCTGCCCTAAGGGATGCGACAAGGATACGGAGGCCAAGGCCCAGGCAAAGCTTGATGTCGCCGTTAAGGCAATCAAATCGGGTGATTTTGCCGCCGTCGCCAAATCCCAGAGCGATGATGCCTCCAGCGCCCAGCGAGGAGGTGACCTTGGCTTCCTTCCCGAATCACAGATTCAGCCGGAAATCAAAACTGCTGCTGCCGCCCTTGCCAAGGGAGGGGTTTCCGATCCGGTCCACCTCAACGACGGCTGGCATCTCATCAAAGTTCTCGAGGTGAAGGAGCCCTACACCGCGACACTCGACGAGGTGAAGGGTTCGCTTTCCAATGAGCTTCGCAGTCAACGGGCCCAGGTTCTCGGTAAGTCCTATCTTGCCCAACTCCTTCAGCAGAATCCCGTGACCCTGAATGAAATCGCGGTCTCCAAACTCGTCAACCCCAAGGGTAACTGATGCGTGGCAGGGGCCCGGTCAGGTCCCGAGGGTTGCCATCAGATCGCTGGAATGCGCCACCCATTGAACATTACTCCGTCTCATCTCGGTAAGAGATGTCGCTATGGAGGGGTGATCTTCACGATGTTTGTCGCGGTGATCTGCGTATTTGCGACAAACTCTGCAAGCGCCCAACTTGGCGCCTCGGAGGAGCGGTTGGGCAGATTGCTTGGAAATCCGGTAAAAAAAACGGAGGGTCTCATCTACTATCACAAGCCTCCGCGCAATTTGGTCGTCCATATGTACCACGGTGCATGCGACCAGATCTGCATATTCTCGGACAAGGAGAGCCAAGGGTTCCCCGTCGTACTGACCGATGATGAGATTCAAAATCTTCTCCGTGATTTCGGCGGAGGCATGGACTGGTTGCCGGTAAGCCGTGTTTCATTAAACCGAGTTTGGAACTCCCGTGATGGTAGATCTTTTGCGATCTACGAGACCATGCACAATAAACTGGTGATGATGACGCGTGACGCCTATCGGCGTGAAAAGCACGGACAATCCCAAGAGAAGAGCATGTAAATATGCTGTGTGGTTCTTGGGAAGGAGAGCTGAGCGGGAGAAGAATTTAAATACTTTAGAATATGTCAAGAGAAAAGATGTTACGATAATGTAACAAAGTTCTTTTCAGGCCTGTCGCGAAGCTTCTAGATAAGGTGCATGGAAGCAATACGCCCATACCACGAAGAGGTATCCCATCCTCCGACTGATTGCTGTCACGGTTATGAGGACGTCCCGGAGATGTTCCCTGACAAGGTCTCCCTGCTGAAGGTGGTCGGTTACGGATTAATCATCACGCTTCTTCAGTTCTCCGTCTTGGTGATCATTATCGCCAAGCCTTGGCAGTAAGCGCCTCGGTGGTCTTTCGGGGTGTGTCGGTTTCCCGCTGATTCAAGCGTGTAAATTCAGGGAAAAATCAGCAGTAACAAATCAGCGATTTTGCGAAAACATAGCCGTTGGAACGGCTTGGGAAACCCTGAATGGGGTCTTGCGGTGGCAAGAACGACATGGAATCTGCTACAGCACAGCCCATAAGGGTCATCGGATGAGCTGTCCAATCATCAATTCAAATGCGAAGCAACGGCCGCCAGCAAAATGGGGATTAAGATACACGAAAGTTGTTAAAGCGATCCGTTACGGATCCCTGTGCTTAACCCCTTCTCTGCGACTCTGCGGGAGAAATCTCTTCTCCCCCCTCTTCAAGTCTTGAACATCAAAAAAAATGGAGGCGGGGGACGGAATCGGGCTGCGTCTGTCGCGTCTGCAGGGTCAAAATAGCACCTTCTACAGAGTAATCAAGGCTACTCGGTGCGTTTCGAAAACTACCCCAAAACCACAATCTGGTGTCCGTTTTGGTGTCCGTTTGAGGAACCGTCATCCATTCAGATGAAGATACACTGAAATCATTGAGATGAGTTTCAGAAGAAGGAGGAGATAGAGGGTTCTGTTGAAGTGTTTTAATGATTTCACGGAAATACTTATTGGGTTGAATTCGCTTTTCAAGTGGGGGGACGTGTCAAAAACGTCTGGTGCGGCAAAAATCCTAAGGCCTTGAAACTCGCTCCCGGTTGGGAGCATAAGACCGGTCCTGATCGCTCAGCGTGGGGGGATGAATACACCCCAACCACCCGATAACGACATCCACAACGCCGACACTCGGCATCCTGTTGACCACATCGAGCCAGCCCCTGAGGGAGGGGATGAGAGCATTGATCGCATATGCGAGGTTCTAGGGCGCACTTTTGAGTGGGTCGCAGAAGCGGAGGAGCCGTCCGAGAAGGGCCTTCGTGCTGCCGTGGTGCTCTACTGCGTACGTACCGATCTGATCGGTAAGGAAAGCCTGGATGACCTTGCCTTCTCTCTCCGCTACTCGGAGGGGGAGGTGGATGATCTCATCCAGGGGTTCTGCCACGCGATCAACTGGAAGTGAGAATCATCGGGATGCCTCCGGCTGACCTTCATGCCTTGTTGCTGGAGGACTATTTTTTCAGCTGGGTCGATCGGGGTGTAGCCGTGGGGGCCACCCCTCTCTTCACAGGCGTGGTGGAGGGTGAAGACCTCCCGTCTGCTGTGGGGCGCCGGTTCGGTCTTCCACCCGAGCAGGTGGAGGAACCTCTGGCACTAGCCCGGAGGGAGGTTGCGCTATGAGCCGTGACATCTACGAGAGCATCACGGCCCGCTTCATCGAGCAGTTGCAAAAGGGGACTGTCCCGTGGCAAAGACCCTGGTCAGGAGTTCAGAACCTCGTATCCCGCAAACCCTATCGTGGAATCAATTCCCTGATCCTTGGAGGGAGTGATTTCCAGTCCCCCTACTGGATCAGCTTCAAGCAGGCGAAGGATCTAGGGGGAACCATTCGTCAGGGTGAGAAGGCCACACCAGTCATCTACTACAAGCTCTTCGAGAAGCGGGATGACCGAGGGAATCTTGTTCTAAGCAGCAACGGACACCCCACCCGGATCCCCTTCATCCGCTGGAGCAATGTCTTCAACCTCGACCAGACGGAGGGTATCCAACCCCCGTCGCAGGCACTCCCTCAGAATGAGATCCAGCCCATCGAGAAGGCTGCCTCGATCGTCCGTGGGTCGAAGCTCTGTCCCATCCGTGAAACGGGGTTTGTGGCGGCATATTCGCCGCAGGAGGACGCTATCCGGATGCCCGCCCAGAAGACCTTCCGGAGTCCCGAAGCCTACTACCAGACCCTCTTCCATGAGATGACCCATGCCACGGGCCATGCCTCCCGGCTCGACCGGGAGGGTATCAGCCAGCCGGTTAAGTTCGGTTCGGAGCGCTACTCCAAGGAGGAGTTGATCGCAGAGCTTGGCGCCTCGTTCCTGGCGAACGAGGCGGGCATCCTGAACAAGGTCGAGTTTGAGAACTCTGCGGCCTATCTGGCCTCATGGATCGAGCGTCTCAAGAATGATCCCAAGATGATCTTCACGGCCTCGTCGCAGGCCCAGAGAAGCACCGACCTGATTCTTGGAGTAGAGCTCAAGGAGTCCCTCTCTGCTGAGACTCAGGCACCAGCTTTGCCGAAGGAGGAAGCAGTCCCGGCACGACAAACCATCGGGAAGCCCTCCAAGGGGCCAAGAATCTCCCTATGAGGACAGGAGTGAGCCCCATGGCGAACCATTCCCGTGTCCCTGCTCATTGGCCGGGATCGGCCGTTACACTCACGGCTCTGGGGCGGGCCAAGGCCTTGCCCCGGAGCCTTCCTCTCCCGACCAATCAGCCCACCGGGAGGAGTGACCGGCAGCGGTTCCGCCCATTACCGGGAGACCTTGGCAGAGCCTTCGGCATCCCGGCAATCGGCTCCCTTCGAAATGACCCGCGTGGAAGATCGCCACACCCTCATCTGCCCCATGATCCGACCCTCTGGAACGTCCATGGAGAGGGGAGTTTCCCCGTACTCCAAGTCATGCAGGATAGTGATTTCCCCCGGGGAAATCACAGCTTCGCCTTTGCCGTGCAAAGAACATGTTCCTGCGCGTGTCGGGCACGCTTCGGAATCCACCTGGCCTTTTTCACCGTTTGAGCATGGGCAGGACAAAAATTCCCGGCACCTACCGCGTTGAGATTCTGCTCACGCCGGAGGGACATTCCCGTCTCAAAGCGATCAAGAAAAAACTCCGGTTGCGGAACCAAAACGAGGTGATCGAGGCACTGCTTTTGAATGCAGTCGGAGAGGAAAAGGGCGGAGGGCAACTCACCGAGCAGATTGCTGAAAACGTTCTCCTGATCCTTGAGAGGTTGGAGCAGCTCGCATGAAGAACGGGCTCATCTTTCCCTTCAAAACGACTTGGCGGGAGCGCTTGGATCTCGACTACCTCGATGAGACGTCGGCGCGGAAAATTGCCGCCCGTGGAGAGCGAAATGCCATGCGGAAAGTTGATCAGGCCGATCCCTCGGCAATCGGCAAAAGCCTGAAGCAATTTGCTGACTACGCCTCCAAGGAAACCATCGGCCAGGTTCATGCAGGGGGATTCCTGCATCACCTCATAGTTTTGAATCCGGATGGCACCCGTTCCGCACCGGCGGCAATCACCAACTCGGAGCGGAAAAAACGCATTACCGAGGAGTGGCTTGCACACATGCGGACGTGGCAAACCAAGGCCAAGAACCCCGTGATCCAGCACAGGCTGATCTTCACGATGTCGACCCCGTTTCACCACAAACTGGTGGCCGCAGGTCTCAATCCCGACGCCGTTCTCCAAGGCACACTGCGCAAGATGATGCGGCAGTTTCAGGAGCGATTTCATCCCGGAGATTCGATCGGTTACGCCTATGGCATCCATCACGACACGGATCACCTCCATGTTCATGTGGCGCTCTGTCCCAGGACGAAAAAGGGGACCTATGTCGGCTGCAGCACCTCCCGCACACGGACCTCGGGGAACCGCAATCAGATCGAGTATTTGATGAACTGTTTTGAGAGGGAAAACCGCGTCTGGGAGAAGCGTCTCTCCGATCCCTTGAAGCTTCATCAGAACCTCGCAAAGCGACTCGATTCAGACAGGCAAACAATTGTTCCCAGGATCACCGCACAGCAACAGACGGCTCTCAAACGCGATCAATCCCTCTATGCAACCCGGTTGCGTTACGGGTATCAGGCGATCCTCGATCTCGAGACGGCATTGCAGAAAAAGCGTCAGGCCCAGCGTGCAGTTCGACTTCTGCGGCGAGTGCCAAAACTCTTTGGCCGCAGAAGGCCGGCCCCGATCCGAACAATCGAAAAAGTGGCTGGCGCCATTGAGAAAATGTCCATCAGGGAGATGCAGGCGCGGCTCTGTCGGATGAAGCAATCCTACCGCGCAGATCACCACATTTATTGCCAGCACTACGGCGATCCGACCCTTCAAACCCATGCCCATCAAAACACACATGTCCAAGTCCACCGCACGCGGCAGAGCCTTTGATTTTGTCTCCTGCCTAAAGTTCGTTTTCCGCCCCCGGCGTGTGGATGCCTACTTTCATCAGGTGATCGGGGAGCAGGCCATCACGACAGTGCACTTTCAGGGATACACGCAGGAGATTCCTGATCCGGAGCAGGTTCTTTACGGCTACCTATCTCGACGGCTTCAGCCGGAACCCTCCGATGAGGATTGCTGACCTCATCATCTTTTTCGGCAGTATCGCCGGAGCGATTGCCGGGCACTTTCTGCTCGTTCCTCCCTATTCATGGGGAGTTGTTTCCCTGTGCGCACTCTTCGGTACATGGAGCCTCTTTGGGGAGGTCCATGCGGGCAATGTCGTGGTACGCCTCGGAGGGCTTTCTTGGTCGATGGAGGATTTTGTCCGGGGATGGCTCATCACCGGACGGACCGGCTCAGGGAAAACCCAGTCTGGGATCAATACGATCACCTACCAGATCTTCCAGAATGTGAAGGATTGGGGCGGCATCTGCCTCGATCAGAAAGGGCTCTACTGGGAGATCTTGGTCCGGATGGCAGCCCACTTCGGGAGGAGCAATGACCTGGTGCTTCTGCAGACCCGTCCTTCGGGGGAAAGCGTCCTCTGGAGGCCACCTCATACGATCAACATTACCGGTAATCCCGAGGTGCCCTCCTCCACCTATGCCAAGGTGATCGTTGATACAGCTCTTTCACTGACTGGGGGGAGGGGAGGGAACCCCTTCTTTCCCATCCGTGCTCAGCTGGCGATCCAGATGGCCTTCGACATTCTCAGGCACCTCGAGTCCTACGTCACCATCCCGAACATCCATTCCATGCTCCTCAATCAAGAGGATGCCGAGGGGGTCATGAAGCAGTTACACAGGTTAGGCGATGAACGCTCCTTGGAGCTGCTCTCCTCACTGAGGATCTATCTGGAGCAACCCCCCGAGCAGCTTGGCGGTGTTCAGGGGACTCTGAGTACGTATCTGGAGTTCTTTCTGAACCGCGAGATCGCCGAGGTCTTTTGTGCCGAGGAGCCGACCTTCTCAGTTGGCGAGATCGATCAGGGGAAGATCGTCTGCCTCGCGATGCCGCAAAAGTTCCAGAGCGAGAGGCTCTACATCAATACGATCCTGAAGCGCTCCTACTACTTCCATGCCCTCAGCCGCTTCGACAAACCTGCCGAGGAGCGGGAAAAGGATAACCTGCTGATCCTCTTCGCCGACGAGGGACAAGAGATCATCACCGGGGCCGAGTCGGCCTTTGCCGATCACCGTGCAGCAGGAGTGATCCGTGAGGCCAAGGCGACCATCGTTCTGGCCACCCAGGCCTACACCTCGCTCTTGGGATCCTTGGACAAGCGATATGCCGATGTCCTGATGCTGAATCTCAGCAATGAGCTGATCTTCACCGTGGCCAATCATGATTCCGCTGTCATCGCGGCGAAGAACATCGGAGAGCATGAGGTCACCGAGAAATCGTGGGGATGGTCAGCCGGAAAGCGCTCCTACAACTACCAGACCCGGATCAAACCGTGGTTCGATGCTTTCCGTTTAAGGAAACTTCCTCGATTCACGGCCATCGTTTGTCACTGCGAGAAACCGTTCCGGAAGCGGCTCCTGGCTCCCATCACCCCGGAGGGGGCTTACCCAGTGTGGTTCACTCGCCTCCGCCCCGACTATGCCCTCCGCCAATGGTGGCGGGGTACAACCCCATCACCATCGCGCTCATGAATCCCGATGCCGCCCTCATCCAGAAACTCTCCGGCTTGGAGAACTACCTTGCTTCCAAGATCCGTGGACAGGGGCATGTCATCCCAAGGGTTTGCTCGGTCTTGGAACGGGGAGAACTTGGGCTTCAGCCCCCGGACAAGCCGCTGGGATCATTCCTGTTCCTCGGACCTACCGGCGTAGGGAAGACCGAGCTCACTTTGGAATGCTCGCGCTATCTTTTCGGAGAGGGGGCTCTACACCGGTTCGACATGTCGGAGTTTCAGCATCTCGACAGCGTGAAGCTCTTCCTTGGAGACGAGACCGGGATGCCAGGGAGGCTTGGGAAAGTCTTGGAGTCCCATACTCGGGGTATCCTCCTCTTTGACGAGGTGGAGAAGGCCCATCGACTGATCTGGGATTTGTTCCTCCAGATGCTCGATGCCGCACGAATCACTCTGGCCGATCATAGGACCCATGACCTGAGCGGGTTCTATGTGGTTTGCACCAGCAACATCGGCTCCCACCAGTTGATTAGACCCACTCGGTTACCCTTCGCGACGTTGGAAAGAGCCGTGCTGGCCGAGCTTCACCGACACTTTAGGCCAGAACTGATCGGCAGGTTCGATGAGAAAATAGTCTTCAAACCTCTTTCACCTCAGACTCAGAGGGAGATCGCGATGATCGTGATCGAGGAGGAGGTCGGGCGCTACCGGAAGATGGGGATCGATCTGACGGTGGATGCTGAGACTGTGGAGATGCTCATAAGAAAGGGAATCACCAAGGCCCTCGGAGCTCGTCCGATGAAGAGAACAGTTCAGAAGTACCTGGGAGATGTTATCAGGGACAGGTTGAAGTCCCCTTGAAAGACTCCTTCATTAGAAACTCCTAGACGCAGCTACTATTGAGTGAAGCTTGGCTTCCTTAGCGCTGTCTTCTCTGTTCACGTCGCTCTTTTGCCAATAAGACCCTCTTAGGTTCGGTGTATAACCTTTCAAGAAGCGCCACTGCGAAATCCTGAATATCCTCTGAATCGTGTTTGCTTAGAGTTCCATCGTGAGCACCATCATTACCGTCGTCTTTAATACAGCTGGAAAGATCTTTTAGACTTTCAGGAAGACGGTTGTTGTTAAAAAGCCATTCAAGGCGAGGACCAAGATTTTTTCGAGTATGGTTATTTAAACCAGCTGTCGCTGGTTCCTCTGGAGGAAGAAGGCCCTTCGTAGCGAGATCTAAACAAAGTCTGAACATAGTTGCTCCTGCATTGAAGCAACCTATAGCCATACATGATGCCCCCTCCCGAAATGCTGCCTCTATTGGCTCAGGCAAGTGTTCTGGGGGATTGCATGCAGCCAGATCTTTTAACCCCACAAAGCCCTCTACTTCAAACATGCTATTTACCGTGCCGGGAATTGTCATAAGAGTTCCATGCAGCCCATAATCACTCGTGGATGATTGACTTAAAATAAAGACTGTCGACTTCTGGCAATGATTACATACACAGAAAGCTTCAAACCAGTTCTGCCAGCCATATTTTGTTTTGGTGTGATTCTGCTGAAGCAGGTCAAACGTAATGCGCTTGGTGCGACAGCGCGGACAATCAGAAACTAGTTTTGACATATGATTAAAATAGGGTCTTTTCTACAAAAGAATAACGTTTATGAGAATCTGATGATTAGATATTTATTGTTTAAACGAGATTTTATTAGATATTTCTTTAGCTCTTTGCTGAGCTTGTAAAGTAGCGCGATTTCCAATTTCTCTCTCTAGGCCATTAAGTGCATTAATGCCTTTTTGGCTTTTATCATAGTTACTATTTGCGTCTTCAACATAAATCCAAGCCAAGGCTTCGATTTCATCTTTAGTTGTTCCTTTTCCGTACCAATACATATGAGAAAGCATAGAAAAAGCATTCTTTTCACCTCTATATGCTGATTCTAAATAGGTATTTAATGCTTTTTTATAATCTTTAGGTACTCCAGTACCTTCATAGTAACATCGCGCAACAGCATAGAGTCCGTTCAAATCGCCAGAATCGGCTGCTTTTTTATACCAATAAAATGCTTTTTGGGCGTCTGGTTTAACGCCTCTTCCGTGCTCATAATCAAATCCTAATTGCCAGGCTGCTTTGCTATTACCCGATTCTGCAAGTTTCTCAAATAGTTGATGAGCTAATCGCGTGTTATCTTCACCTTTTTTCCAAATAATAGAAAGCCTTACTGCCTTTTTATATTCTTCATCGCTAGATTCATTGCCATGATATGTTTGTTGAATAGCTTTCTTACGAATATCCATAGCCATTCTATCGAAATCCTCAGCAGTCAGATTATTAGAGTTACTCTCAATCAAGCTGGGCAAAGCACTGTTCAAAGATCCCACCGCCAAAAACATAATAAAGAGAACTAAGTGAAGGGATGTATTCATGATTTGATTTATAATTTATTTTAGTTCTATGAAAAGCTTATATTGCCTCACAGATCTAGGCTCTAGCCTCTGGGATTTGCCGCCAGTCCGTCGTGTAGTGCGGGGAATGCCTCTCTGCTTTCGTCACCCGGGTCTTCCCTGATCGAGGAGGCCCAAACCATCACGCCTGAGTTGTTCTGATTACCAAATCCCCTTCAGATCCTCGTCATCCTCACAACAGCCTGTTTCCGACCCTTCAGAACACAAGAAGCTCCCTCAGATACCCTATGGCCATTTCCACTGCAGGCCTTGTCTCCGCCGTCCTTTTCTTCCAGGCGAGAACGATCTGTCGCGTAGGAATCACCGACTCCGGAATCTTGATGCACCGGACGGCATTGCCCAAGTCATGGGCCGCGAGTGTGGGTAGAACCGAGGCATAGTGGCCGGCCTTCACCGAGGCGACCGCGTTGAGGTAGCCGCTTGTCCCCAGAGTCCCCGCCTGAAGCTCACCCGCATACTTGATCACGGCATCCCTGACTCTCCCTCCGATCGGCATAGCCAGAGGTAGCTCACGAAGCGCATGACGCAGGTTTGATCCTCCTCCCAGCTTTTTGGGGATATAGAGGGCGTAATCAATGGCCCCCAGGGGAGCCGCTGCGAACTGCCTCCCCAGCGGTTCCTTGGCGATGATCGCCAGATCGAGGCTCCCCTCCTGTAAATGCTCGATCATTTCGGCCTGCCGCTCGTGATGGAGGTCAAACTCGACCCCCTCCATGGCCGCCGGCCCCAATCGGGGCGCGACCAGCCACTCCAGGATCGTATTGCCGGCCCCCAGGGAAAGACGGACGGATTTGCCTGTGGTCGATTTGCCAAAGTCCTCCAGCGCCTGAAAATGCTCCCTCACCAGTGCGGTCAGTCGCTTTCCCTCTTCGGTCAGGATCAGGCCCTTTCCCTTTTTGGCGACCAGCTCGACCGCAAAGAACTTCTCAAGCTCTCCAAGCTGCCGGCTTATCAGGGAACTCCTCACGGGATCCCCGTCCGCCGCTCGCACGATGCTCCCCGCATCGGCAAAGGCCAGCAGGGAGCCCAGTCGTTCCAGCGAAAGGCCGCTTTTAGCCAAGAGATTCATAGATGACTGAATAGTAATGCATCTTACGGATTACTACAATGAAGGGATTGCCGGCTTGGTGCATGCTCCTCTCATGAAAGAGAAACCAAACAACACGCCCGAGACAATCGAAGCGACAGCCGAGAGGATAGCCATCAGTGCCCACCTCGGGCAGTTCCGCAATGACGGCACCACACCCTACATCGCCCACTGCGCCGCAGTGGCGGCACGCTTAAGGGAAGAGGGAACTGATGAGGAAACACTTGCAGTGGCATGGCTCCACGATGTGTTGGAGGACTGCCCCGACTGGACCGAGGAACGCCTGCTCGGGGAAGGGATCCCCTCCCGACTGATCGCCGCCGTAAAGGCCATGACCAAAACGATGGGTGAAGACTATGAAGACTACATCGGGAGGGTGAAGTCTAACGCCCTGGCCTCCAAAGTGAAGGTGGCCGACATGCTCTGTAACCTCTCCGACTCACCGAGTCAGAAGCAGAGACTCAAGTACGCCCGGGGGCTACGGGAACTCAACCGATAATTACTATGAATCAAGGATACAGAGTCGTCGTGGACGACAACTACCACTACATGGACGAGGATTCGCGGTGGGTTAAGGGGGAATATGCCACCCTGGAAGAGGCCCTCGCGGTCGCCCGCAAGATGGTGGAGGGCTTCTTTGAGAGCAGAGATCGGCGCCATACCGCCAAGCAACTCTACGATGCCTTCACCATGATGGGTGACGACCCGTGGATCGAGTCCTTCGGCGGGGCAGCGGAACCTCCGGAGAGGTTTTCAGCCTGGGCCTACGCCAAGGAACACACAAAACGCCTTTGCCAAAGGGGAAAATCAAAAAAGGAGAAGAAACATGACCGATGATGAAATCCCTCTCACCTGGCAGGATGTCGAAACATCAGCCAATAGAATGTTCAATGTCTGGGTTTACGGCGACGAACTGAAGTGGGCCAAGGAATGCTGGGGGCATTTTGAAAAACATGGGTTGGCCGGCAGGGAAGGCCCCCTCGAGAATACCGCCGCCTTCCTTCGCCTTGTCTCCCTGGCCCTCATCTACGAGGAGTTCTGTGGATACGCATGGGAGGAGAACCCAGAGACACCCATCACCGATCTGGCCGAGGATCTCCCCGACAATGATCTGGCCCTGGGCATCCTCGCCGGCGCAGCCGACAAAACCGCATTCGCCACTTGCTGCGATATGGATGAACTCCGTGAAGCAGCCCTGATCGCAATTTGCGATTCGCAGCGAAAAGAAATCTTCAACTGCCTCTGCAAAGGATTCGGCGGGTACGTCCAACTCTACTCCAGCATGTCCAAAACATACCCGACTGATGACGACGATGACGACGATGACGAAATGGAGGTGACGGGAGCCAACGCCCAAGCCCTTGATTTCGTAAGCAATGGATTCAGGTAATGCGATGGAGTCCATGAACGATCAACCAAAGCCCGAACCCGAACGACTAACGGAAGCCCTGCAACGGCAGGAGCTACAGGAGAGGGTGAACAACCTGTCGGAGGCGCTTCAAACGCTGGACAGGGAGAAGCAGGAGGAGTCAACCATGGCAGCTAGATTCCGGTGGGAACTGATGGAGGCAACCAAGGATTGGGCGCAGGAGCCACCTCCCCATTCGCGCCCAGCAGTGATTCCCAATCCCAGCAGCCCAGGAGAATCATCGCTACCCGCCTCAACCCCGCCGTTCCTGCGGCTATCGCTAGAGAAGCAAGAGGAATTACATCAGGCTTTCAAAGCTCATGGGCCTTCGCCTCCTCCCTCCGGAAGATAATGCAGCCGTCGTTATTGGAAAGCCCCACTATGGGCTTCCCCATGAGGGCAGGGTTAAAGACCCGATCACAGGGGCAGAAGAAGTTGTTGCAGTCTACCAACGCAATGCGGGTCATGGCTGTCCTTGAGATTTCAGCACAAGCTTTCCGATGACAGGTATCCGAGAGAATTGTCTCCGGAAAAACCCGGGGCAGTTTACCCTCACCTCCTGCTTCACAACCCTTCCCTTGCGAATTTTGATCAGAAGATCCCTTTCATGAAGGGGGTTCAGTGAAAATGTAAAACAATCCAGATAGTCTCCTTGAGGGAGACGCAGGGTTCCAGAAAACCATGTGGCTGGCACAGGATCAGGGCCGTCGATCTTGTATTGACCGATAACTTGTTTGAGGAAGAACTGCCCATCTCGAACTTCCCAAGTCCCGATATAATTACGCCAGCATGCCGTGGAACCGATAAGTGAATTAAGGGCTTCCTTGATATTTTCTGCCGGCTCGCGATGAAACTCGTGGAGGATCCTAGGATGATCCCGAGGAATGTCCGGAAAGTTGAACATAAAAGCAGGTTCACCGTTCAGGATGAGTTCTTCGTGAACTTGGTAGGTCATGGTTGCTGAGTGTTGGAGATCCTTGTCCTACTCCCCCTTGAGCAGTCGGAGCGCATTTTCTTCGGGAATACCGGATTCCCTGATCCGTTGAATAGCCATACCCACATCGTAGGAGACGCGACGAAGGGTAAAGAGCCCGATCTCTGTCTCATAGATCCCATAGGAGGCCTTCGGGTTGTCATCGCGGGGTTGCCCTACCGAGCCGACATTGATGGCACATGGCTTGGATCGATCCAGCAGGACATCCCCCTCATGGAGTAATCCCCAGCGGATTTCCTTCCCTTGGAGCAAGATTACCTCGGGCCGATGGGTGTGTCCGTAGAAGCAGACTTGGGTCTTCTGCTCATGGAAATGGAAAAGGGCCTCTTGGTCATTGAGGAGATAATTGAAGTGAGCCGGATCCGAGAGGCTTGCATGGACGATTGTGAATCCATGCCGCTCTACGACAAGGGGCCTCCGCGACAGCCAGTCCAGATCCCCGGTAGATAGGGTTGCCTTGGCGAGGAGCAAGGGTTCACGGATTCTCTTGCTCAGGACGAAGTTGTCGGGATCCTTCGCCAGATACTCGTCGTGGTTCCCCATGAGAACGACGGCACACCGTTCCTGGACAAGACTCAGGCATGCGGCCGGCGCGGCCCCATACCCCACGACATCACCGAGGCAGAGGATTTCATCGATCCCTTGGGAATCAATATCCACAAGCACGGCATCCAGAGCGTCTATGTTGGAATGTATGTCCGAGATGAGGGCGATTCGGGGCATGGGACACGCAATGGTAAGGGGCTTTCGGGGTATTGGCAAATTGCGTCCTCATTCTACCGGAGAGAGAGGCCACCAAGCGCCCTACCCCTGGATGCCTCTCCCTGATTGTGCTGCCTGTGCATATTATCTGCCGGTCGCCCCGACCAGGCATTCTTTAGATCTACTTATCTTCAGACTTCTCGCCCCTTCGGCCTCGAGTGATTAAGCCTCCTCCACAGGCGCCTTTTGTGGCTACTCTTGCCCGTGCCCGAGAACGAATACGACTACCTTGAGCAGGCGTTGCCTGGGTTCTCGAAGGCGCGCCTGATCGTGAAGGCTGCCGGGGATAGCCTCAGGCCACTGGGGTTCAAGGGGAGCAAGTTCGACTTTTACCGATTCGCCAACCGCTTTCGTCTCGCGACTTCTTTCCGCGGGATGGATCTGGAGGGATTTGCCCCTGAGACTGCGGATGGATATGGAGCCCTGACTCGGGTCTTCTTCTCATGGTCCGCCTTTGAGGGATACTCAGACTTGGCTGGGGACCCCGCACCGCCCTACAAGACCCTTCTGGCCCATCATCCACGCCACCATATCCGTGATCTTGCGAAGCTCTGCCGCGAACAGGATCCGCAGAACCGGCTGGGGGAATTCCTCAGAGAACATGCGCAAAGCGCCCCTCAGGTCATCTTCCTGACAAAGTTTCAGGAGGGCATGGATCTGGCCGTCCTCACTCACGCAGCTTGCATCCGCCACATCTTCGCCCATGGCCGACTCACCGCACATCCGAACGGACTTCCTGCGGAGAACATGACCTCCATCTGCGATGCCCTGAGCAGCTTCATCGCGGACTTTATCAGGAGTGATTTTGACCGCAGAGTGAAACTGTCAGAGGCTTTTAAAGGATTCTAAGCAGTTTCGTATGGAGCTTCAGCAGTTTGTAGATTGGATTCATCGAATTCCGTACGGGAAGAAGCTCCCAGGGGCGCTCTATATCGCACAGCCTACTGACTGGAGTACTTTATCTCCTGAACTTGCGGCGACGATCGAGCGGGCGATGATCGCAGCGGGGCCCGATCCCGAATGGAACCTTCTAAAGCTCCACACAGATCAGGTTGCCATCAGCTTTCTCACATACCCTGATTTCGACGCAGATCCTCATCCTGCCCTAGCCGAGGCCGTTAAGATCAACATGAACTCGGGCACAATCTCCAAGACCGACTACCGCAAGCGAGCCAACCCTCCAATCCTTCACCGCAAGGAAACCTTCTTACCCGCGAATGATCCTCGTGTGCCGATCTTCACTTCACTCACCAAGCAAGAGGAGGAGGCAGGTCTACTGCGCGATCTCTCACGTATCGGCATGCGGATACACTGGGAGACTTTGCTCAAACGGTGCGGCCTCAGCTACGAGGGCCATCAGTTGGTCAAAATCGAGAAGGGGTCGACCTCCTCAATCGCACCAGCTGATGCCACTGTGGAACGCCACCGCACAGCCATCAAACGCTACGACCTCTCTCGCCCTATCAAGATCGCCTTAGAGCGTGGACTCATTCAGAAGCGCCATACACTTTTCGACTATGGATGTGGTCACGGCATGGATATCGAGGCTCTCCAAGGCCTGGGCTACACCATCAGTGGCTGGGATCCTGCCTTCCGCCCCAAAGCACCCAAAACCGAGGCAGACATAGTCAATCTCGGATACGTCCTGAACGTCATCGAGAACCCTAGGGAGCGTATTGAGGCGATTAAGGGAGCATTCGCACTCACTCGCAAAGCCCTATTGGTTTCCGTCATGGCAGAGGGCCAGCAGACTGTTGCCCACACCCGAGCTTGTGGGGATGGCTTCCTCACTAAGAACAATACCTTTCAGAAGTTCTATGCCCCGGGGGAACTGGAGCACCTCATCGAGGTGACTCTCCAGGCCGAGGTCATCACTCTCTCATTGGGTATCTGTATCGTATTTCGCGATCCCGATGATGCCGAGGCATTCGAGGCATCCCGCAGTCATCGTCGGATCGACTGGCTTGATCTAAGTTCACAGCTCAAGTTCACCTCACCCTCAGCTCGTGAGCATCGTCGTGCAGATCGCTACGAGCTGCATAAGGAACTCTTTGACAGCTTCTGGACTAGCCTGCTCGAGTACGGCCGCACCCCAGAGCCTGGCGAGTACGATCGTATCGCAGAGATCCGCAAGGCAGCTGGCGGCCTATCCCGAGCTGTCTCTCTCGTAGTTCAGAAAAACAGTGAACCCCTCTGGCAACTTGCCCGCAAGGCTCGCGGCGAAGATGTCCTTGTCTATCTCGCCATGACCAATTTCCGGAAGAAGTTCTTACGCCGAGAGATCCCTCTTCGCATTAAGAACGACATCAAGGCTTTCTTCGGTGACCTAATGATTGCCAAGAAGCAGGCGCATGACATCCTCCTTGCGGCGGCAGATCCGGATGAAGTCGGCCTAGCCGTCGAGGGACTCGATTTCGGCATCTACGACCAGGAGGAAGAGCAGTTCACATTCCATCGGAAATTCCTCAACCAGCTCCCACCAGCCCTTCGCGTCTACGTCCAGTGCGGAGCGCTACGCTATGGAGATCCTGAGGAAGCCGATCTCATTAAGATCCATGTTGCCTCAGGGAAGCTCACCCTTCTCCACTACGACGATTTCAAAAAAGCGGAGCCGTTTCTTCAAACGAGGATCAAGATCAACCTCCGCAACCAATTCGTACAGGTTTTCGATCATCGGACGGAACGACAGCCCCTGACAGACAAGAACCGCTACCTGCAATCAGCTTCTAAGAAGCGAAAGGCGTGAGCAAACCTCACTCCAGTCGGGAGCAGGCGTCAGGTGGCACCATGAGATTCTCAGTGCAGTTAGGATTTCATCCTCAGGGAGCCCCATGGACTGCAGCACATGACTCAGCGTGTAGCTAGCCGAGGTGCAAGCCGATCCATTCGAGATGGCTATGAGATCCTTGATCCCTACCATCACGGCTTCTGAGTTCACACCCGGAATGGAGAGATTGAGAACAGAGGGCAGCATCTTTTGCTGATCGCCATGAATGACAGGCTCCAGCTGTGCGATCCCCTTCATCAGCTCCTCACGGAAGGCCGTCACCTTCTTGAGCCGCTTGGCATGATCTCTCTTGGCGATCGCGGCTGCAGTTCCGAAACCAGCGATCAAGTGCACAGGGAGAGTTCCTGGACGTAGCCCTCTCTCCTGCCCTCCCCCGAAGGCGAGCGGCTTGATCGGCACACGCTCATATCCGCGCCTTCTCAAGATGAGAGCCCCTACTCCCTTAGGGCCGAAGATTTTGTGCGCGCTCACGCTGATCAGCTCGATCCTTGTATTCTTAAGAGCATCGAGCACTTTCCCGTAGGTCTGTGCTGCATCTACGTGGAGGAAGGCCTCATGCCCCTTCAGCACTTCAGCAATCTCCTCGATCGGCTGAATCACCCCCGTCTCATTATTGGCGTGCATGACCGAGACCAGAAGCGTGTCTGGGTGCAGAGCCTCTTTCACTTGCTCTGCCGAGATCCATCCCTCGCGGTTCGGAGTGAGAAGCGTGATTTGAAAACCTCGCCGCTCTAGCTCCTCGAGCGGTTCCAGCACAGCCTTGTGCTCGACCCGAGTCGAGATGATGTGCTTACGACCTGTCGCTTCTCCATGAGCAGCCAGTCCGAGGATCGCCATATTGTTCGCCTCGGTAGCTCCACTTGTGAAGATCACCTCATCACGACTAGCGCCGACGATAGCGCCGACTTCATCACGCGCTTTTTGCACGGCCTGTTTTGCGCGTGCTCCGTATTCGTGAGTGCGGCTTCCCTCATTCCCAAAATCCTCTTCGAGATACCGCTTCATCACCTCGATCACCTCTGGCTCCAGGGGGGTCGTAGCGTTGCAATCGAGGTAGATCGGCTTGGACATTATTTCTGAGATTACGCAGTGAGTTTACCCACAGGAGTTTGTGATTTCGTATTTTCTGTATGCCTTTTTATTGACATACAAGAATCAATCTAGAAAACCTATATCCCATACATGGAGGCTCTTTCCACACTCAATTTTCCAGTCATCCGAGGCGTCCAGGCCGGCCGCGAATACTACGTCGCCATGTGGACGCTTCGCACAATGCGTCAGATCTCGATCTTCGATGAAAAGGAGCTTTCACCTGAGATGAGAGCCCAGCGGACCTTGAACAAGGGGCGCATCCCCGAGATGGCTCACTACATTCTCGACAACCCAAACGACTACGTTTTTTCGGCCATCACAGCGTCCATAGACTCAGAGGTCATCTTTGAGCCGATTCAGGGACACGATCGCCTCGGGACATTGAAAGTCCCCATGGATGCCAAGTTCATTATTAATGATGGCCAACACCGCCGTGCAGCCATCTTGGCAGCACTAGAGCAAAAGCCTGAGCTCGCATACGAGACCATCGCTGTCGTTTTCTTCCTCGATATTGGACTTGAGCGCTGCCAGCAGGTTTTTGCTGATCTGAACCGTTACGCGATTCGCCCCAGCAGGTCGCTGGGACTCCTTTACGATCATCGGAATGACAAGGCCAAGCTCGCGCGCCTCGTCATCATGAACTCCTCCATCTTCCGTGACATGGTCGACATGGAGAAGAGCTCCCTGGCCCCACGCTCAAGAAAACTCTTCACCCTCAGCGCCTTCTTCAATGCGTGCGCAGACCTCGTTGAGGGCATCGCCACCGGCAATATTGAGGAAGATGCCAAAGTCGCGCGTGACTACTGGGAAGCCGTTGCTCAGTACTTCCCAGCCTGGACACAGGTCCGAGATGGCAAAGTCCCGGCCAGCGATATTCGAGAGGGATTCATCCATTCGCATGGCATCGCTCTCCAGTCGATTGGGAAGGCCGGCAATGCCCTCCTCAAGGCCCATCCCGGCAAATGGCGTTCCAAGCTCCCCGCCCTTGAGAAGATCGATTGGTCTCGCAGAAATGCCCGGCTCTGGGAGGGGCGTGCCTTGATCGGAGGCAAAGTCTCCAAGGTCACCACAAACGTCACCCTCACAACCAACGTGATTAAGAAGCAGCTCGGACTTGATCTGACTGAGGAAGAGCAGCGAGTGGAGGACGCTCATCAGCGGAAGAACGATTGAAGCCTATACCAATGACTGAACCAACCAAAGCTCCCCCAGCATCCAAGAAATCTGCTTTCTCCGAGCTGGGCCTTAAGAAGACCGTTGAGCTCCTGAGTGAGGAGATCCGCGATCTCTACAGCACAGATGATGTCCCTTGGATCATCGGGTACAGTGGGGGCAAGGACTCTACGGCGACCCTTCAGCTGATCTGGAATGCTATCAGCGAGCTCCCCCCCGAGAAGCGCACCAAGACAGTCTACGTGATCTCCACAGATACCATGGTGGAGAATCCCATTGTGGCCGCTTGGGTTACCCGTTCGCTTCAAACCATGGAGCAGGCCGCAGACCGTGAGAAACTTCCTATCAAGCCCAACAGGCTCACTCCCCGCACCCAAGATTCCTTCTGGGTTAATCTTATTGGCAAAGGGTATCCGGCCCCGCGACATCTATTCCGCTGGTGTACTGAGCGCCTGAAAATCAAACCCTCTAATCGCTTTATCACGAGCATAGTGAGCAACAGTGGAGAGGCCATTCTCGTCCTTGGAACAAGAAAGGCGGAAAGCATCCGACGTGGTGCCAACATGCTGAAGCATGAAAAAGGACGCGTGCGAGATCGCCTCAGTCCCAATTCGAGTCTTCCCGGAACGTTAGTTTACTCACCTATTGAGGATTGGACTAACGATGACGTCTGGATGTTCCTCACTCAGGTGAAGAACCCCTGGGGCTACAACAATGCTGATCTACTCGGCATGTATGCGGGTGCGACGGCTGATGGAGAGTGCCCACTTGTGGTCGATACAAGCACACCGAGCTGCGGCGACAGTCGCTTTGGATGCTGGGTTTGCACTCTTGTCGAGAAGGACAAGTCCATGACAGCCATGATCCAAAACGATGCAGAGAAAGAGTGGATGCTCCCCCTACTCGAACTCCGCAACAAACTTGATTTTAGAGCGATGGGACCCAATGCAGACAGAGACCTTCGCGATTACAGGCGCATGAGTGGACTCGTTCAGGTCACTACCAAAAAGGATGAGTTTGGCGAGAAGGCTGGGGAAAACATTCCTGGTCCCTACCTTCAGTCCGCTAGAGAGAATTGGCTTCGCGAACTACTCAAAGCCCAGACATGGATTCGCGCGAATGGTCCAAAGGATGTGAAGGATCTTGAGCTCATCACGCTTGATGAGCTTCAGGAGATCCGCCGCATCTGGGTTGTCGAGAAGCATGAGATGGAGGACTCCTTACCCAGAATCTATCGAGAGGTCATCGGCGAGCCCTATCCGGGACCACGACTGGATGACAGCATGGCGATTCATGCTGCTGATCTAGCCTTGTTGAGAGAAGAGTGTGGCGATGATCAGCTTCATTTCGAGCTCACCCGTGAGCTCATAGGCATCACCCGCCAGAGCCAACAGGAGCAGAAGCGCTCAGGGCACTTTGATCTCATGGAGAAGACCTTTGCCAAGCACTACTTCGAGAGTGCCGATGATGCGATTTCATCAGCAAAGACCAAAGCTGAGCGCCGTGCCCCATTGAAGACCCCCAAGAAGGAGTCATCGAAATGATCCTCCATCGCGTCACACTAGAGAATGTCGGGGTCTATCGGGGCAGTCACTCCGTTGAACTCGCACCACCAGATTCCGATCATCCGATCACCTTGATCGGAGCATTGAATGGAGGGGGCAAGACAACCCTCCTAGGAGCCGTCCAGCTTGGTCTCTACGGAAGCAGAGCTAAGGGAATCGAGCGTACTAAGAAGGGATACCAACGACACCTCCAGGAACTCATCAACCGCTCAGTTCCCCAGGAGGAAGGCGCGGCAGTGGAGATTGAGTTTGAGCGCAGGATTGATGGGCAGCCCGTCTTCTACAGGATCCGCCGTTCCTGGCGCATGAAGGGCAACTCTGTCGATGAAACCCTTGAGGCCCTACGTGACGGAAAACCAGATGCTCTCCTTGCTGATCATTGGGATGAGGCTATCGATTCATTCCTCCCCTCGAAGCTCTCGCACCTCTTTTTCTTTGATGGAGAACAGATCGAGAAGATGGCCGATGAAGAGGAGGCAACGAAGTTACTGGCCACAGCTTTTCAGAGCCTGCTAGGGCTCGATCTTGTCACTCGGTTGCAGGAAGACTTAGCAACGCTTGAGCGGAAGAAGCGCCTCTCTTTGCGCTCACCTGAAGAGAGAGAAAAGCTCAAGACCCTTGAGGAAGAAGTGGAGAAGGCTCAGCTCAAATGCGAAGGAGCTCATCAAGAATTTGCAGGGGTTAAAAACCAGATCGATCAAAGGGAAAAGAGCATTCGTGAGCTGAAATCTGAATTCAAAGCGAAGGGAGGAGAGGTCTACCTCGAGCATGAGAAGCTTGAGGCCAGGCGATCCGAGATCTCTGCCCAGCTCGAGAAAGCGGAGGATGAGTTCCGTGAAGTTGTGGCAGGAGATGCCCCACTGCTGCTAATTCCGAATCTCTTACAGGAGGTGCTGGAACAAGCCGAGAACGAAGAAACTGCCGACCGTGCCGGGATCATCCACAAGGCCGAGCAGGAAAGAGACAAAAAGGTCCTAAAAACGCTTCAGTCCAAGCTACCCGTAGACTCTTATGAGGAGATCAAGCTGACTTTAGAAACCCACAGTACGCCAACAGATCTCTTTGATATCCCTAAAATCCTCAATGCTCCTGAAGGCTTTATCGGTGAGCTCAAGGGGCTGATCTCCCATAGCTTGCCACAAGCCAGGAAAGAGCTAGAGCAGCTAGGCACAGAGATCCAGCGCCTGTCGGAGGAACGTGATTCCATTGACCGCTTACTCAGCGCAGTGCCTGATGCTGATACCTTAGCTCGCATCCAAAATGAACTTCTGAAGGCAGAGCAGTCCCTAAGAGATCTTGGGGAAGAACGAGTCCGCAAAGAGGAGGCGATCCGGATCGCTGAGCTTGAGGTGACAGTTCGGAAGAGGGCCTATCTCAAGGAATACGAGAGCCACGTCGAGGACTCCGAGTCCTCCGAGCATGATCAGCGCATCGTAGACCGGATTCCAAGGGTGAAGGACACTCTGGAGAAATTCCGGCAGAGGGTCGTCGCTCGCCATATTGGTGCGCTAGAGCATGCGATCTATGAGTCGTTCCAGCATCTCATTCGCAAGCCCAAGCTCCTCGGATCGATCAGGATCTCCCCTGAGAACTTCGAAATGACGCTTCTTGATCCCACAGGATCGATCCTTCCTTTTCAGATCCTCTCAGCTGGAGAGAGGCAGCTCTTGGCCACTTCGATTCTCTGGGGCCTGGCAAAAGTCTCTGGCCGCCCCGTACCCCTAATCATCGATACGCCCCTAGGACGATTGGACTCTACCCATAGATCACATCTTGTGGAGAAGTACTTCCCCGCCGCCTCGCACCAAGTCGTCCTGCTATCTACAGACGAAGAAATAGTCGGAGATTACCACCAGCGCATGAAAAAGCATGTAGGACGGCAATTTCTCTTAAGCTTCGATAACGCTGCAGGCAGTTCCATGATCACCAGCCAGTACTTTGATAAATAGTTTATGATTGATTCAATACGACTCACTAATACGGAAAAAGACCTGCTAGTCCGTATTAAACGAAAGACCGGCATCGATTCTTGGAATATATTATGCCGGTGGGCTTTAGTTATTGGTCTTACCGCAAAGGATGCCCGCAATCGAATAAATCCAGAAAAGCGAGACGCAATAGAGATTAGATGGGATACATTTGTTGGTAAGAACAAACATATTTATAATGCATTAACTCTTTTAGCTTATGAAAATAATGGTGATAAAGGGATAGATTTCTCTGACTTCATTCACAATCGAATTGAATACGGAATAAGAAGTATCCAAAAACAGATCAACGATAAATCGATTCTTGTGTTTTCAGATTTTTCCGAGAGCTAACTACAAAAATGTTTAACTTTTAAAGTGAGCTCTACTGACTAATCTTAAATATTTAATCGGATCATGATCAGCGCATGTAATTTTTATATTCAGTGGATTTGCTGAACCCTTTTCATAGGCAAGGGAAGCATAAAGCATTGAATTAAGGTTTGTCTTTTCGCACCCCTCAATAAACTCGCACCGTTGTTTGACGGCAAAGATCCTCACAAGCCAGAATGGCTGAGGAACTGTTACTTTACCAGTTTTAGGGTGTAAGAAATTAATAGGATTAGATTCCGAATTGTATAGCGACGTCTTCCAGCTTTTGTATTTGTTGCAGTATCCGCAAGCTAATCGAAGATTTCCTTCTTCACCTCCACCCAGACAAAAGGGATTAACGTGATCAATTTCAATTCTTCTATCACGCGTGTTTAAGCCATGAGGTCTTAGGTAATCTAAAAAGTCCGGGAGAGGGGGCTCCTCCGAATAACTAGTACCGTCCAGAAATATATCTATATAATAATTTAGAAACTTATAACCACAAATCCAACAACGGGGTGGCGTACCAGCCATATCCAACAACTCCCCTTTGACTGTGCTGTCGTATCTAACTCTAGCACGTTCTTCCTGATTCTTTATTTTATTTTGAACAAGTTGGGTTATTTCGGACAGGAGCTGTTTTCTTTCCTGAAGTGGGGTATCAAGCGGCGCAATTCTATCGATTCCCTTTTTTACTGATTCAACTACAGATACGTGACTGTATCTCTTTGGATCAATAGAAACAGGATCTAAAAGGGAGTCTATAAACCAGGATGCCCATAACTGATTTATATCCGCTTTAAGAATTGATCGTTGGTTTTTGAAAACAACATCTGGAACGCGTGTTTTGGATACATTATCGATGCCTCTTTGAGACCAGAAGGCACCTGGATCAAAGCAGCATACACGCAGAAAATCTGCAGCCTCATTTAGGCTCATTTATGGTGCAGATATTCTGAATTCGCTAGGGCGGGGTGCATTGCCGCCGCCTTCTCTATAATTTACCCAGAGATTGGCCCACTGCTTTCTAATACCCGGACTATCCTTTTTAATTCCAGCTAGCTTCCAATCTCGTGCAAAGTATGAAGGTTTAGCTGTTTCAAGCCAATCTTCTGTTACTATTGACCTAATTGATTCGATAGTATCAAGGCTTTTTCTTCTCTCATTCAAGTGCTTAAAAAAGTCAGCCGCAAGTATTTGGAGATATATTTTGTTGAAGATATTGGATTTTCGCGTATCCCCCCAATAATTATGACTATCGGGATCATCGGAGGCAAGTTGCTCTCGAACAGTATTCCAGAATTCAATGAATACCATGCGCCAGGGACCCTTTTGGCTCCTCCAGAATTCCCTGGCATTGGTATACCCTTGAGAGTGCCAATCTGATATTATTTGGGAGCTCTCAAGCATATTACGACTCCAAAGATCTGCGTAATCAAGCTTGCTTCCCCAGAGCTTACCTCCTTTCAAATCTCTGAAAACCTTAACAAGTTCAACTAGTACGTTAAATGGCAACTTTGAGTTGCCATCTGAACTAAGACCTCGTTCAACAAAATTGCAGAAGGGGCTTGACGGATCTCTGCTTAAAAACGCTACATGCCTGGCTTCCTCGATTTGTATTCCAGAATCAATAAGCCTCGATGATACTCTTTCGTTTTCCTCATTTGAAAGAGTAGTGGCTACTATTGTCCCAAGGAGGGCTTTTCCAATAGGTGTAGCTTTTTGGTTAACTATAACAAATTGGAACACATGTTCTGCAGGATCGCTATTGAATAGCATAGACACAGGAAGTCTTCTGCTGACCTCAAGTAGTAATTTTGGTTCTATTTCTTCTGTAGTTGCACCAGATTGGACTAACTCCTCTATCCGCGTGCTGTATGGTTCTTTACTGAGTTCATTTCTTGCAGCAGTTAAGGCACCCATCAAACGATGTTGACCATCTACAATAATGGCTGGTTTCAAAAATGATATTATGGCGTCTTTATTGAAACCCAAAAACTCAGATCTATCAAAGTCAGGTATTTCATTAATAACTGCAATTCGTGCATTTACTTCATCAAAAAACTCCATGACATGGGATTCTTCGGAAAATAAGGCTGCCTCGACATCTGAGCTATTATCATCGTTGTTTGATTCGCTATTTTCTTCCGCTTCGTCCTCTTCGTCTTGTGATTGACTCAATAGCTCATGCCCTTCTTGACCTGCCCGTTCCTTAAAATCATTCACCATATCCTCGAGTAGAGGGCGAGACGCAAATTCAGGCACTCTTTGTATCAAGCTATCTTTGAGCTGCTGTAAAAGCTCCAAAAGGTTGAGCTTGTTTAGATCTTTAACTTTAATTACCAGCTTCCCATGCTGAATCATTTCATCTTCTTTCGATGATTCAGTTGGGAAAAAATTTATTTCTGAGCCTGGCTGTGTTCTCGGTGCAATTAAAAGCGGGTTTTGAATTGTATTCGAGGGGTTACTATAAAAGGCCCCAATTTTGTTAATCCTATCGGGATCTTCATCTCTCTGAAATCCAGTAGTTTCAGTTCCATCTCTGCCGCCAAGCTCTTTTTTTTGCGGCACACCACCCCACTCCTCAATCTCTACTGCTGGGGCACCAAACATGATGATAGGCTGACCATCCTTAGCCTGTTTAACTTTTACGGCTTTATATTCGTATTCTTTCATAAACTTTAGGATCTAATTGGTTTCTTTAAAAAAAATTGATGGCGTGTTTTGCATCGGCAATTTTTCCCATTATAACTCTAGTGTTCATTTTGAACGGTACGGCTTTTGTTATGGGTTATCGGATCGATGCCTTCTTTGCCAGTCTAGATTAAGCCCACTTTTGACTCCCTAGCCGCATAGGAGCAGTAAGGGCACTCTGGATCTCTCGCAGGAGCTCTTTCCTGATCCAGTACCCTCCTTGCCTCTAGAACAGTCTCCTCGATCCAATCAGTGCTACCCTCATGGGGGAGCAGGGAGATCCGGAATTCCAGCTTGGCATCAAATCCAGGCCGATCCTTGCAGCCATTGACGTAGACAAACCAAGCAGTTGGAGAGACCTCAAATCCCCTCTGCCTGAGCAGCCATTGGTAGAACTCAACCTGGCGCTTGTACCCATCCTGCCACTCGGCATCGAGGGAGACCTCGGTGTCCTTGGCCGTGGCCTTGTAATCGACCACGAGGAGTCGACCCGTCCCCCTCTCCTGCCAGATGTCGTCCACCGCACCGAAGAGTTCAAATCCTGAGGCTGCATGGGGAATGAGGATCCCCTTGAAGTTGCTTCGCCAGATCTCGAGCTCCGGATGTTGGAATGGGACTGCGTCGATCCCGGCGGCTGTCATGAGCGGATGAGGGGTGGCATTCTCCCGATGCACGTCGAATTCCTTCTTGAGTAGTGCATCCACTGCCGAGTTCAGACTGAAGGGAAATCCAGGCGGTCGACTGATCCCCAGACGACGATCGAGATAAAAGCAGCGACGACACTGCTGGAAGAGCTCCACTTTGCTACGGCTCAAGGGAAAGAGCGCTTCCTGACCTGGAGTGTAGAGCTTGGAGTTCTTGGAGGGGCGAGCCATTTGGGGCGGATTGGAAGATGGGGTCTAGGAGCTTGGATCTGCGAGATGCACAAATCCAGTCGCAACGTAAACAGGTCGATGTGGTTCCTGGATGATGCCAAGCTTCATCAGGGGCGCGATCACGATCCCGAGTGCCACGATAAGGAGGGTCACCCGAACAATGGCCTGCAGGATGGGGTGCTTGGGGCGACGACGGTTCGTCCGGTAGTCGCGCCCGTAGTGAAGGTAGAGGGTTTCGGCAGGCATCGATCTAAAGGGGTAATTCATCCTGCCCTCCGGGGCTTTTCTTGGGGCGAGTTTTTGCCTCCCCCTTTGTGCTGTCAAACGGATGGGGTTGTGTGGTGGCCTCTGGATTCGCCCATGCATTTTTTGACGGCTTGGGGCCGTTAGCGGGACGTTCGAGCTGAAGGTCCATCTCGGCATGGAAAACGGCATCCTCGGGGGTGTAGCCGGCGTGGATGTGCTGCATGAAGGCGGGGAAGTACCGATCCATCGTGAAGTAGGCTGTCATGAAGTGCTTCTCGATCATTTCGGAGGTCAGTCCCAACTCGCCGATCACGTGGGTGAGGTGGAAGCGGACCTCGCCATCGGCCATGTCCATCTCGAACTTACCGAGGGGCATGCAGTAGTTGGCCCGGGTGATGAGCTCGGCCGTGGAGGGGCGGAGTTTCTCCTCGCGGACGCTGAAGGGGTAGAGCGCACTAACCTGGAGGTAGTCGTCGTCGTTGGTGATCCGAGCGGTGAACCGGAAGTTGGCGTTCTTACCGCTCAGGGAGAGGGTCACCCGCTTCTCCTCGGGGTACGGGGTGTGGTTGAAGTTCTTTGACTCGATGTAGTCGATGAGGGCCTGGAAGGCAGAACTAAACTCTGAAGACATAATTTTTAATTGGTAAGAGTTTTAGGCTGAGGGGGAAAAGGTGCCTGGGAAGGCAGCTTAGTCATACCGTAGGTAGTCCCCGCATTTTGCGGGGATGCCTGATTGGGGACAATCGGCAGACAATATTGAGTGGCCATAGGTGGGATAGGAGCTAGGAGTTGCGAGAAGGGGGGAAGCGGGTGGTGATGTAAGACTAGGGTTTTAAGAAAGAGAGGGAAGAGGGAACTGTGTCATTGGAAGGTTGATGTCTTGGAAACCTAGGGATGGATTGGCAGAATAAATGAAGGGGTAATCAATGGCCGAAAACCGAAGGGCAGCCTTTCTTCCCGGGGACCCAGAATCCACCACGTCCATCTGAGGTGATATGACCATCCTTGGTCCAGTAGCCTCCTTGTCCGTCTGAGGCGACATGGCCTTCCTTGGTCCAGTAGCCACCGCGTCCATCCGAAGTGACATGGCCTTTCTTGGTCCAGAAGCCTCCTTGCCCATCTGAGGCGACATGGCCTTCTTTAGTCCAGTAACCACCGCGTCCGTCTGAAGAGACGTGTCCTTCTTTGGTCCAGTAACCACCCTGACCGTCAGAGGAAATATGCTCTCCGGAAAAGGCTGATGAACTCAGTGCCAGAACAGTAGTGAGCAGGAGGGCCAGGTTCTTGATATTCATAGGATTTCAGTGCCGATCGAGGTTGATGAGGATGTTCCCATAACGGAGGACGGTTCCTTTGCCCTCGCTGGGGTAGGTGACCGAGAAGTCTCCGTCACCGACGACGACACCGGTGTAGTTTTTCCTGGCTTTGTCGTAGACGCTGTAGACGGGGGCAAAGTAGGTGCCGCTGTCGAGTTCCTCTCCGCCGATCGGGAGGACGGGAGTCGGGGAGTCTAAATCGTATGCCGTTGCGGCAGGGAGCAGGGTCAGCAAGGCCAAGGCTGCGAGTCGAAGTGGGAATGCGGAGTTCATGGGATTTAATCAGCGGTTCCTTAATTTCCTGATGGTCCGAAGATGACGGCGTTCCCATCCCGAACGCGAGTGACGGTCACAGGGCCTCCATCGGGCCAGGAGACGATCGTCCCGTTGCCCTTCTCATCGAGTCGGGGGTGGTAGTTGCCGGTCTGCCTGGTGCCATCGGTCAGGGTGATGTCGTAGGCACCACTGGCCACGATCCCGGATCTGATCTGGGAAGGGCTGACGGGTAACCCGACAACCTGGGCCCGAAGAGACGAGGAAAGGATCAAGGCCAGGAGGCATAGAACCAAAAGGCTGCTCAATGAAGAAACAAGGCGCTGGGATGGGGATACGAGTGTGTTCATGATGGAAACATAGCACACCAGGTAGGTCGTAGAGCGTCCTAGGCCCCTAAAAAAGGTGGTTAGGCTGAACCAAGCCGCTGGGATGCGGCGCGGTAGACTGCGAGCGTAGCGAACAGCCCCGATAGGGGTGGCACCGCTTGCCTGGAGGCAAGTGCCGTCAATG
>Ga0208327_1000030_pt1 | contig 37769 bp, 33 predicted proteins | sample LakMenEpi26Jun08_FD_150733 | JGI IMG/M metagenome (GOLD analysis project Ga0208327, IMG submission 150733) | Freshwater microbial communities from Lake Mendota, WI - 26JUN2008 deep hole epilimnion (SPAdes) | ecosystem: Environmental > Aquatic > Freshwater > Lake > Epilimnion/Euphotic zone ...
TCTTTCGGCGATGGGCGTTGTTGTCATCCCTCGGGTTATCTTCAGATAGCCCTCGGTCTTCCGCCTAGCCCATCACCAAAATCCCTTCGCCAATTCCACTAGACTAATCATGGAAATGGTATTACTTCGTTCTCAACCAAGCCGCAGGGAAGCGGTTTTCGTGGTGTTTTATGGTTTTTCGGTGCTTTCAGCCTTCAGTCTAAACTACTTCAGTCTTTTCACTCCTTAGTCAAACATCATCACGATATAGGCGGCGAAGAGGAGGAGATGGACGAATCCCTGCAGGATATTCGTCTGTCCCTGGCCGAAGGTGATGAAGCAGCTACCGAGCGTTACGGCCAGCAGGGTCATGTAGGAGGGGGAGAGGCCGAGGTGGATAGGTTTTCCGGAGAGGATGCCGATGGCCAGCGCAGCGGGCACGGTCAGGCCGATCGTGGCCAGCACCGAGCCGAGCAGGACATTCACGGAGCGCTGCATTTGGTTGCGTGCCGATGCCTTGATTGCGGCGAGGCCCTCGGGCGCAAGGATCAGGATTGCGACGACGAGACCGACGAGTTCCACCGGCAGGCCCCCTCCGCGCACCCTGTAATCGAGCAGGTGGGCGAGTTGCTTGGAGAGCAGGACAACTGGGACAAGGTGAAGGATCAGCAGAACCGCCTCGACGGCGATGGATCCGTGACTGACGGAGTGTCGGGGTTCCTCGGGTTCCCAGTCCGTCTCATTGAAGAACTCCCGGTGCCTCATCGTCTGCACGGCGAGGAAAACTCCGTAAATGATCAGCGAGAGCAGGATCAGGCTGGCCGCATGAAGCGTTGAGAATATTCCGTCGCCTCCCGTGCGCGTGAAGTTGGGAAGCACCATCGAGAGGACCGAGAGCGGCAGGATAAGGCCGAGGAATGAATTCACCCCCTTGAGGTTGAAGTTCTGCTCGCCGAATTTCAGACCACCCGTGAGCAACGCGGTTCCAAGCAACCCTCCCAGCACCACCATGACGACGGAGAACATCGTGTCCCTGGCCAGTGCCGGGTTGTTGCCGTTAAGCATCAGGGCGGAGATCATCATCACTTCAATGCTCGTGACGGCGAGGGTGAGAATGATCGTGCCGAGCGGTTCGCGGAGAATTTCCGCAAGGTGGTCGGCGTGACGCACCACGGAGAACGAAGCCGCAAGCATGACCGCGAAGAGCCAGAGAAAGAGAAGCCATCCGAAGCCGAGCCCGGGATTCGTTCCCAGCCAGTCATGGCCCTTGATCAGGAAGGCCGCCGTGGTCCCGTAGCCGACCAGGAGCACCCACTCGCGGCGGATCAGACCCGGGAGGAATCCTAGGTGTTTGGATGGATCGTTTTTCATGAAGGAGTCAGTGCTGTTTCGGGATCACGCTGATCGTGCCGTCGTTTTCGAGGATCGCCGCCCTGATCGCGTTCAGGTCGGCATGCCCGGCCTTGTGGACGGCGGCGATGAGTTCCTGACGCGTGATCTGGGCGTCGGCCAGGACATTTTCATAAACCTTGCCGTTATGGAAGAGTACCTGCGGATTCCCTTCGATGAGTTGCTCCATCGTCTTGCTGGAGGTGGTGATCCTGCCGACGATCCAGTTCGCCGCGACCAGGGTTACGGCGAGGATCACTCCTGCCGTGACCGAGTTGTCGCCGCCATTCATCGAGTTCTGCACCGCGTTGCTGAGCACCATCAGCAGGACCAGATCGAAGGGGCTCATTTGTCCTATCTGACGCTTGCCAGTCGCCCGCAGCAGAAGGATCAGGAAGAAATAGATCAGCAATCCCCTTCCGATGAGTTCCCACCAGTGAATCGACATGTTCCACATCCCTCCCGATTATCGGATTCGACCCGGGGCTTCCACTCCTTTCGGGTTGTCAATACGGGGTTGGTTGTCCTTCACTGCATGCCATGAAGTTGCTTGGGAGACTTGCCCTGATGGGCTTCACGATCACCACCATGAGCGCCGCCGATGTCACCGCCGTCATGAAGAGCCCTTCGCTGGTTTACCGGCTCAAAGGGAGCAATGGGGCGTTCCTCGGTCAGATCCAACCCTCGGGAGGCGTCCTCTCGGTCGGATGCGACAGTGAGACCATCGCGATCCTCTCGCCGCACGGAGTCGTCTCCCGTTACAATGCCGAGAACGGCGCCTTCATGGGCCAGAGCCAGTTTTAGTAAGGGATGAGATTTGAGTCGGCGCATAGGCGCCTCCGGGCGCGATCTATCTGCCCTCAACGGATCAGGACACGCCAGCTGGAATTCGAGAGGGATTCCCTGAGGGACTTGAACACCTTCGGGAACTTCGAAAGCCACGCAGGAGGCTTTCCCCCTTGGATGAGGTGATCCAGTGCTCCAAGGAAGAGCGGGATCTGTTCCTCCTCCGCGACCTGTAGATCCTCCGGGAAGCAGGCATCCAGGATCCATGTGCCTCCCTCCGTTGTGATCGCCAGCTCACCCGCCCATCGTGCGATAGTCGTGGACGGCTTTCCGGGGAAACGTTCACCGATCATTGCCAGAATCCGCTCCCGATCCGGAACCGTCAGCAGCAGCGCGAGGAAGAAGCGGTGCTCCACATCCTCGATGGAGGAGCGCATCGCGACCAGGGCGTCGCGACGGACGATCTCGTCGAGCGTCGGTGAGATCATCACGGCGGCTTTCCCATGCTTCTTGGCGAAGGTCTTCCAGACCCGTTCCCAAGCCCCGATCGCCCGCAGGTGACCCATGCAGTTCTGCAGGATGAAGAATCCCCGCTCCAGATCGAGCTTGCCCACCATGGTGTTCACCAGGGACGCATAGCGGTCATCACCCGTTCTCTCCATCGCGTCTAGCAACTGCTTCCTGCGCAGGGTCAGGGCATCCTCCTTCACCGGATCGAGAGCCACATGAGGCGGAAGGTACGTGAACTGCGGCGATGAGCCGGGATCAGAGTGAGTCCTCACCACCACCGTCACGGAGGGCGTCTCCAGATGGAAGAGCGAGTGGATGCATCCGTTACCCGAGAGGATCGGAACCGTTGATCCGGTCTCCAGGAGTCCGGTTTTTTTGAGCTTCAGATCACCAAGGCGGAAATGGGCCGTTACGGGGAGGGGATTCAGGAACTCGAACTCGGAGTGGATGCTCGACCCCTCCATCACGTGAAAGGCTCCCGAGAAACCGTGCTGGTGGATATCGGTCGTCCCATCCAGCCAGAAGAGCAGTTGGATGTAGAACTTAGGGTTATCGTACACGATCAACTCCGGTTGCCCGAATCCGGAGGAGGTCTGGAAAGACTGCTCATCCTCCAGCAGGAAATCGCTCATCAGCGCCTTCAGATCGACATGCTTGGCCGGAGGCTTTTCCGTCAGCGCCTTGGTGGCGATAGCCGGAAAGGCTTCAAGTGAGAAGTTTTCCTTCTCCCATCGTGCGTAGACCCTCTTTCCCAGTTCACTGAAGTACGTGTTCATTGGGTCGACTTTCCTTCAGGAAGCCCTTTCCGGCAAGATTGGACCCAACTCCTCACAAGAAACCCCCGTGTTTATGAAAAAATCAGCATAGTTGGAGGGGCATTGGACTTCCTGCGGCTTGTCGTTCGTAGAACTCCCTTGCCGATACCAGATCCTCAAGCGCGAACCGAAGAATCCGGAACTTTATTCAAACCGGGCGCGCAGCTCCTTCCTAGCCCCTGCCAATCCCTGCACCTCATCTTCTCCACGCGCCATCCAGCCATTTTTAATCTTAAGGAACCGCTGATTAAATCGCATAGAGGCCATCATGGGATTTAATCAACGTTTCCTTAACGCTCTAATGCAATTTTTGGGATAATTCATCCTTGCAGGCCGGCTTCTCCGGGCTATTCTACCCGACCGCGCATCAAACATTTGCCGTCGGTCCTTGGGTGATCTGCACTTGCAGATCATCGGAAAGCGCCAAGGGAAACCCGGCAACGAGAACCATCAGACACCATGCCTATCCGCCTCGGTCGCTTCGAAATGCCGAAGACCCTCGTCAAGAACGAGAAAACCGCCACTGAAACCTACGCGCAGTTTGTCGCCGAGCCCTTCGAGGCCGGCTACGGCCACACCATCGGCAACTCGCTCCGCCGCACCCTTCTCTCCTCGCTTGAGGGAGCAGCCATCACCTCGGTCAGGATCGAGGGGGCTCCCCACGAGTTCACCAGCATCCCCGGCGTCGTCGAGGATGTCGTCGAGATCATCCTCAACCTCAAGCAGGTCAAGTTCAAGGCCCACGACCACGAGCCCCGCAACCTGACCCTCTCGGTCAACAAGCAGGGAGCCGTCACCGCCGGCGACATCCAGTCGACCGCACAGTGCGAGGTCCTCAACCCCGACCAGCACATCTGCACGCTCGACAAGAAGATGAAGTTCGACGCGGAGTTCGAGGTCAAGGTCGGCCGCGGATTCGCCACCGGCGACGAGAACAAGGCCGCTGACAAGCCGATCGGCGTCATCGCCATCGACTCCATCTTCTCGCCCGTCACCAAGGTCAAGTACGCCGTCGAGCAGACCCGCGTCGGCCAGCGTACCGACTACGACAAGCTCATCCTCGACATCTGGACCGACGGCCGCCTCACACCCGACGAGGCCCTCCTCCAGTCCGCCGCCATCCTCCGTCACCACCTCGACGTGTTCGTCAACTTCGACGACACCCAGGTCGAGTTTGACGAGACCCCCGTCGAGGTCAGCCAGGAGAACAGCCGCCTCAAGAAGCTGCTCGCCATGAGCGTCAACGAGATCGAACTCTCCGTCCGCGCCGCGAACTGCCTCAACAACGCCAACATCACCACCGTCGGACAGCTCGCCCTCAAGAGCGAGGCCGAGATGCTCAAGTACCGCAACTTCGGCAAGAAGTCGCTGAACGAGATCAAGGACAAGCTCGTCCAGCTCGGCCTAGGCCTCGGCATGAAGTTCGAGTCCGGACTCGTCGATTCCACGACTGTCGCCGAATAAGCACCCATAAAAAGAACGACACGCCATGCGTCACCGTAAGAAAACCGTCAAGCTCGGCCGCAGCCAGGCACACCGGGATTCGCTCCTCGCGAACCAGGTCTGCAGTCTCATCGAGCACCGCCGCATCAAGACCACCCTCGCCAAGGCCAAGGCCGTCAAGCCGCTGGCCGAGCGCATGCTCACCCTGGGCAAGAAGGGGGATCTCCACGCACGCCGCGTCGCGATCTCCTACCTCAAGCACAAGGACATCGTGAAGACCCTCTTCACCGAGATCGCTCCGGCCGCCGCCGACCGCAAGGGAGGATACACCCGCATCACCAAGCTCGGAGCCCGTCTCAGCGACAGCGCCCCGATGGCTTACCTCGAGTGGGTCGATTACGCCCCCGAGGTCAAGAAGGAGGAGCCTGCCGCCGAAAAGCCTGCCAAGGCTAAGAAAGCACCCAAGGCTGAAGGCGAGGAGAAGCCCAAGAAGAAGGCCTCCAAGTCCAAGGAAGAAAAGGGCGAATAACCCATCTCCAACCAATCAACGAAAAGCCCCGGAGTAATCCGGGGCTTTTTCGTTTCCAAGGGAGGATTGAGATATCGGCGGATGGAGAGCGGATCAACTTCTCGCGCAGAGGCGCAGAGGCGCGGAGGGGAAAAATGAGCCCAGGATCAATGACTCGTGCCCCGGTGCTTCCTTTTAGTGTGGTTTTGGTTTTATTGGATGCATTTACAAGGCAAGAAATCTCGCGCAGAGACGCAGAGGCGCAGAGTTTTTATGACCAATGGCAATGCGTCTTTAGAAACATCTCCCTTGAAAGTAGTCGTCAGACCCCATTGTGAATCGGCCAAGTGATTCTCCGATTCGATAGGAGTAACGCTGACAACCTTCTCCGGACCCAATCCTTTGTCTTTTCCTCCGCGCCTCTGCGTCTCTGCGCGAGTCCTTTTAATTATCGACGGTCAAGATGATCGCCCAAGGAACGAAAGATTAACTAGATGATGCTCTAGGTCTGCGGATATTCTTCTGATCTGACCTAACAGTCTAATAGCCTTCAGTCTAAACCCCTATTGGCGGCCCTCAGGCCACGCTTGGCTCTTCCCTCAGGGGATGCTGATCATGCCGTCCGGCCAATAGCCGGATCCAGACGCTAGCGCAGGAGGCGACGATCAGGAGGACCAGAATGAGGAACAGGGCGGTGACGGAGGCGTTGAGGTAGTTGTTGAAGATCTGGTGCTGCCAGCCTGCGAGATCCCTGGCGGAACCGCCCGAGGCTGCGAGTTTCTCGAAGTGTCTCGCAGCGCTCAGGAAGCCGAGGCGGATGTCGGCGGCAAAGATCTTCTGCCATCCGGCCGTCAGCGTGACGGCGAGAAGCCATGAGAGCGGCAGGATGGTGACCCAGAGGTAGCGCTCCTTTCGCATCTTGAGGAGGACAGTGGTGCCGAGACTCAGTGCGATCACTGCCAGGAGCTGGTTGGCCACACCGAAGATCGGCCAGAGGGAATTGATCCCCCCGAGCGGGTCGATGACTCCCTGATAGAGGAAGTAGCCCCAGGCACCCACAAAGAGGATGCTGGCGGTCCACCCCGCAAGAGCGGAGTCAGTGCGCGCGAGCGGCTTCCAGAAGAGGCCAGCGAGGTCCTGTACCAGAAAGCGGCCGACCCTGGTGCCGGCATCGATCGTGGTCAAGATGAACAGGGCCTCGAACATGATGGCAAAGTGGTACCAGAGGGAGGTTGCAGCTGGGCTGTTGAACACACCGGCGAACATCTGGGCCATCCCGACGGCAAAGGTTGGGGCCCCTCCGGTGCGGCCGAACATGCTCCTTTCCCCGACGCTTGCCGCAAGGGCATCCATCTGGGCCATGGTGACCGGGAATCCCTGAGCGGTGATGGAGGCGACGACTTGGGAGGGCTCTCCCTTCATGTTGATCGCGAAGTATTCCCCGGGAACCATCGAGCAGGCCGCAACCAGCGCCAGCAGGCCGACCAGCATCTCGGTGATCATGGCCCCGTAGCCGATGATCCGGATGTCCTTCTCATTGGCGAGGAGCTTCGGCGTGGTTCCCGAGGCAATCAGCGAGTGGAAGCCCGAGACGGCCGCGCAGGCGATCGTGATGAAGGCAAAGGGGAAGACCTTCCCAGCAAAGACGGGGCCGGTGCCATCAATGAATCTGGTCAGTGCGGGCATCTGGAGTTTCGGGGCGAGGGCGACTATAGCGATGCCGAGCAGGGCAACGACCCCGATCTTGAGGAAGGTGCTCAGGTAGTCGCGGGGGGCGAGCAGGAGCCAGACCGGGAGGACGGAGGCCAGCAACCCGTAAATCATGATACCGAGAGCGAGTGTCCGTCCGTCGAGAGTGAACCACGGCTCGAGCGGGGATCCCTTGATCCATTGGCCTGCTACTACGGAAAGGAGAAGCGCCGCGACTCCGAGCGTGCTGATGAGTCCGAGATGAATCTTTCCCGAGCGCATGGCCACCCCCATGCAGAGGGCGATCGGCATGGAGGCCACGATCGTGAAGAGGCCCCAGGGGCTTTCGGCCAGAGCCTTGACCACGACAAGGCCCAGCACTGCCAGCAGGATCACCATGATGGAGACGACTCCGATCAGCGTGACGAGTCCGGCAAACGGGCCGACCTCCTCGGAGACCATCTGCCCGAGGCTCTTGCCTCTCCGTCGTGACGAGCAGAAGAGGATGATGCAGTCGTGGACGGCTCCCCCGAGGGTCGCGCCGATCAGCATCCAGAGAGTGCCCGGAAGATAGCCGAACTGGGCGGCGAGCACAGGCCCAACCAAGGGCCCGGGTCCGGCAATGGCGGCAAAGTGATGGCCGAAGACGACCCAGCGGTTCGTGGGGACGAAGTCCTTCCCATCCGCATGGCGGGAGGCTGCCGTCTGCCTCTCCTGATCCAGCGTCAGCACATCGGCCAGCAACCACGCGGCATGGAACCGGTAGGCGAGGGCGAAGGTGCAGACCCCGGCCACCACGAGCCAGAGGGCATTGACCGGTTCACCCCGGACGAAGGAGATGATGGCAATGGAGACCAGCAGGAGGAGGGAGATCCCTCCCCAGATTAGTTTTGAGAGAAGAGAGGAGGGCATGATCTGGGGGAGGAGGCTATTAGACTGAAGACTGTTAGACTTTTAGGTAGGGGAAGTGCAATCCCCACAAAAATCTCTGGGGATCTTGTCCGACGAACTCCTCGGATTCAGCAGCTAACAGCCTAACAGTCTTCAGTCTAAAAGGCTTGCGGCCTTTCAGGCCGCTGCGTCCAACCCAAATGCCGTGTGGGCGAGTTTGGCGGCCTCGGCGATCTTGGCCTCCTCGAGGATGACCGCGATCTTGATCTCGGAGGTGGAGATCATCTGGATGTTGATCCCTCCCTTGGCGAGGGCGTCGAAGAGCTTGGCAGCGACACCCGAGTGGGTGCGCATGCCGATGCCGACCACGCTGAGCTTGGCGATGCCATCCTGCTTACTGACCTTGCCGGCCCCGATCTCGGCGGCAACGCGGTCGAGGAGATCGCCGATCTTCTCGAGTTCATCACGGTTCATCGTGAAGGAGATGTCGGTGGAACCGCTGGCCGAGACATTCTGGACGATGACATCGACCATGACGTGCGCATCGGCGAGTGCGGTGAAGAGCCGGGCTGCGCATCCCGGTTTGTCGGGGACGTTGGTGACGGTGACCTTGGCCTGATTGCGCTCGACGCTGACGCCGCGCACGACGACCTGTTCCATTCCTGCGGATTCTTCTTTCACGGTGGTTCCTGGGTTGTTGTTGAAGCTGCTACGGACCTCGAAGGTCACTCCGAATTTCTTGGCAAACTCGACGGATCGCGACTGCATGACCTTGGAGCCGCTGCTGGCCATCTCGAGCATCTCGTCGTAGGAGATCTCCGTGATCTTTTTCGCCGTCGGGACGATGCGCGGGTCGCAGGTGTAGACGCCGTCGACGTCGGTGAAGATCTGGCAGGCATCCGCCCCCACGGCGGAGGCCAGGGCGATGGCGGTGAGGTCGGATCCGCCCCGACCGAGGGTGGTGATGTCCCCCTCGCTGGTCTCCCCCTGAAAGCCCGCGACGATCACGATCTCACCCTGATCGAGGTGCTTGCGGATCTGGTCCGGGGTGATGTTGCTGATCTTGGCCTTGGTGTGGACGCCGTTGGTGACGATGCCCGCCTGGGCTCCCGTGAGGGAGACGGCCTTGCCACCCATGCTCTGGATCGCCATCGCGGTGAGGGCCATCGTGGTCTGCTCACCAGTGGAAAGAAGGACATCCATCTCGCGCTCGGTCGGCTTTGCGGAGACCTCGCGTGCCAGCTTGATCAGGGAATCTGTGACGCCCGACATGGCCGAGACGACGGCCACGACGGAATGACCGGTGCGCTGGGTCTCGAGGAGGCGCTTGGCAACATTGGTGATGCGCTCGGGATTGCCGACCGAGGTGCCGCCGTATTTCTGGACGATGAGGGACATGAAGAGACTGAAGGCTAAAGGCTGAAGGCTGAAGGCTGAAGGCTGAAGATTATTGGGGATGAGGGAGAAAAATTGGGAAAAGCTAAAAAGCTGACAAACTAAAATTAGAACGGATTAGGGAGGTTTCCATTTTCAGTCAGGTTTCAGACCTTCAGTCTTCAGTCTAAACCGCTTCAGCCTATTGAAAGGGCTTCGCGGACGGCCGATGCGGTGGCGTCGGTCTCGATCGGGGCGGTGACGGCGTGCTTGGCCGTGTCGGGATCCTTGAGTCCGTGGCCGGTGACCGTGAGGACGACCTTGGCGCCGGGCTGGATCTGGCGGAAGGGGCAGCAGTCGCACTGAGTATTTTTTCCACTGCGGTTGTAGCATTTGAAGAGGGCCGCCACGGGAGCAGCGCTGGCCGGTTCGGCAAAGATGCCCTCGTTGGAGGCGAGCCACTTCTGGGCCGCGAGAATCTCCGAGTCCTCGACGATCTCGAAGCATCCGCCTGATTCGGAAACGGCATGGATGGCTCCGTCCCAGCTGGCGGGGCGTCCGATCCGGATGGCGGTGGCCACGGTCTCGGGATTGTCCATCGGGGATCCATGATAGAGGGGGGCGGCTCCCGCAGCCTGGACGCCGAGCATCCGGGGCAGTTTGTGGCTGCGGCCTAGTTCCTTGAATTCCTTGTAACCCTTCCAGTAGGCGGTGATGTTTCCCGCGTTGCCGACGGGGAGGATGTGGATGTCGGGTGCGTTGCCAAGCTCCTCGATGATCTCGAAGGCCGCCGTCTTCTGACCCTCGATGCGGTAGGGGTTGATCGAATTGACGATGGCGAAGTCGCCTGTCTCGCCCAGTTCGCGCACGAGGCGCAGGGCGTCATCGAAGTTCCCCCGGATGGCGATGACGGTCGCCCCGTAGATGTAGGCCTGGACCATCTTGCCACCCGCGATGCGTCCGGCGGGGAGGAGGACGGCGCACTTCATGCCGGCCCGCGCTGCGTAGGCTGCCGCCGCCGCGGAGGTATTCCCCGTGGAGGCGCAGAGAACGGTGTGAGCACCCTCCTCGGCGGCCTTGGAGATGGCCATGGTCATCCCGCGATCCTTGAACGACCCGGTCGGATTGAGTCCCTCGTACTTGAGGTAGACCTCGCCGCCGGTGATCGCACTCAGCTTGGGCGAATGAATCAGGGGAGTGGAACCCTCGCTCAACGAGATGACGGGGGTCGCGTCGGTGACGGGAAGGAACTCCCGGTAGCGCGCGATCACGCCGCAGTCATTGAATGTTTTCTTCATCGGGTCGGAATTCAGGAAAGGGTCTCCACGTTGAAGAGGACCGGCTCCCCCTTCACGCAGTCCAGGGAGGTGATCCTGGAGAGGGCGTTCTTCATGGCACCGTAGGCGGCGTCGTGGATCATCAGGACAAGAGGGGTCTCGACTCCGGCGATCGATTCCGGCTGGACCACCGAGGAGATCCCGATGCCGGCCTCGCCGAGGACTCCGGCAATGCGGGCCAGGACGCCCGGTTTGTCATCGACGGAAAGGCGCAGGTAGTAGGAGCCGACGATCTGGTCGGCCGGGCGGCTGCTGCCGTAGAGAGCGTGCGAGGAGAAGCCGTAGGTCTTGCGAGGGGCGTCGAGCACATGGGCCGCCTCGACGAGGTCGCCGATCACGGAGCTGGCGGTCGGGCCGCGTCCCGCTCCGCGTCCATAGAAGAGACTGTCGCCGACCAGATCGCCGCGGATGGCGATGGCATTGAAGACGCCGTTCACCGAGGCGAGGACATTCCCCTGGGGGATGAGGGTGGGGGCGACGCCGACCTCGACCTTTCCGTCCTTCTCACGGATCGAGCCGAGAAGCTTGATGCAGTAGCCGAGACTCCTTGCGAAATGGATGTCGGCCGCGCTGACGCGGTCGATCCCCTCGACGCGAATCGTGGAGGGATCAACCCAGAAGCCGTAGGCGAGTGCTGCGAGGATGATCGCCTTGTGGCCGGCATCCCAGCCGTTGATGTCGAGTGAGGGGTCGGCCTCGGCATAGCCGAGCTTCACCGCCTCGGCAAGTGCCTCGGGGTAGTCGAGTCCCGCCTCCTGCATGCGCGTGAGGATGTAGTTGCTCGTGCCGTTGAGAATGCCGTGGACCGACTCGATGCGGTTGCCCACGAAAGCGTCGCGCAGCGACTGGATGATCGGGATGCCTCCCGCCACCGCCGCCTCGAAGAAGACGGGAACCTTGTGCTCGCAGGCGAGGGCGAAGATCTCCGCGCCGCGCTCGGCCAGCAGGGCCTTGTTGCCCGTGACGACGATGCGACCCGACCTGATCGCTGCGGCCGTAAGGTCAAAAGCCTCCGTCGTGCCGCCGATCAGCTCGACGACCACCTTGATTTCGGGTTCTTCGAGGAGATCCTGCCAGCGGTTGGAAAAGAGCTCGGCCGGTGCCGCAACATCGCGCTGCTTCTTCGGATCGCGCACGACGATCCGGCGCACGGCAAAGGTATACCCGGAACGCTCCGCGATCAGATCGCGGTGGCGCTCCAGATTTTCATAGACCCCGGCACCGACAGTGCCGAAGCCGGCTAATCCGATGCCGATGCTTCGCATAAAGAGCCCGTGATCTTCTCTTTAGATCGCCCCTAGGTAAAGACGCTTTTGGAAGAGCTTGGGATTTAACCTTCCTAGGGAAACGCTGATTAAATCCCATGATGGCCGCTGAAGGGCAGTTGCTGATTTTTGAAGGCGCGAGCGCTGGGCGATACCCGCAGTGGTCTCGCCCGAGCAAGCAACGCCACAAAAATCGACAAATGTCTTCAGCCCATCGGGTTGCGTAGATAACAGGCCGGGGGCTTCGTTGGCTTCGCGGTTACAGCCCGCTGCGGGGATGCTCCCGCGAAGCCGCCTTACCCGCAGCCCATTCTTTCCGCAACGGCCTCTATGCGATTTAATCAGCGCTTCCCTAGGTCCGCTCACGGTACTCCGGGGTTGCTTGTTAAGAGCCCTTCTCGTGGCTTTCCCTTCCTGTGGGAGGAAGGTATTACCCATCCATGTCCAGCAGCCTCCTTGCACTGATTGATGACATCGCCACGCTGTTGGATGATGTGTCGGTCCTTAGCAAAGTGGCCGCACAAAAAACCGCCGGCGTGCTTGGTGACGATCTGGCGCTCAACGCCCAGCAGGTGACCGGATTATCGGCTGAACGGGAACTGCCCGTGGTATGGGCCGTCTGCAAGGGGTCGCTGTTCAATAAGGTGATCCTGGTGCCGACTGCGCTGGCCATCAGCGGTGTGGCGCCCTCATTGGTCACCCCGTTACTGATGGTGGGGGGTGCTTACCTCTGCTTCGAGGGTGTTGAAAAACTGGCCCATAAGTTTCTGCCGCACGGTGATGAGGGGCATGCCCATGAAGCGGAACTTTTGCACGCATTGAAGGATCCCGAGGCCAACCTGTTGGCGCTGGAGAAGGGTAAGATCAAGGGCGCAATCCGCACCGATTTCATTCTTTCCGCCGAAATCATCGCCATCACGCTTGGCACGGTGCAAAGCAGCCCCTTACTCACCCAGTTTCTAGTGCTGGCCGGCATTGCGGTGCTGATGACCTTCGGGGTCTATGGATTGGTGGCCGGCATCGTCAAGATTGACGATATCGGCCTCTACCTCATCCGTCGTCCGTCGGAAGTGCCGCAAGGTGGCCCGTTGCAGGCCTTGGGTCGCGGCTTGCTGCGGATCACGCCTTGGATGATGAAAACGTTGTCGGTTGTCGGCACGGCGGCGATGTTCTTGGTGGGTGGCGGCATTCTGGTGCACGGCGTGCCTTTCCTTCACCACCTGACGAACAGTCTGCCGATGCCCTTTGTGTGGGATGCCCTCATCGGCGTGGTGGTGGGGGTGATTGTGCTGGGAGTTGTTTTGCTCGTGAGGAAGCTACGCTTCCGGTCCGCGGGTCGCGCTCAGGCTTCCAAGTGAAGTTGAATGAACTATACTGCAAGCGGGCGACAACACCGCCCCGCGCAAAAACAGCCAGCCAATGTCAGAGACACCCGCCCATGTTGGAGAAATCCTCGAACACATCGCCCAGTTGCTCGAATTGAAGGGTGAGAACCCTTTCAAGATCCGTGCCTACACCAATGCAGCCCGGGCTCTGGAGTCACTGAGCGAGCCGATCGAGACGCTGGTCAAGGAGGAGCGCCTCGGTGAGATCGAGGGGATCGGGAAGGCGATCACCGAGAAGGTCACGGAGCTCGTGACCACGGGGAAGCTGGACTACTACGAGGAGCTGAAGGGCTCCTTCCCTGAGGGGATCTTTGAGCTCTTTGAGCTTCAGGGGTTGGGGGCCAAGAAGATCAAGGCGCTCCATGACCAGCTCGGGGTCTCATCCGTGGAGGATCTGGAGCGTGTCTGCAAGGAGGGGAAGGCGGCTGAGTTGGCCGGTTTTGGCGAAAAGACCCAGACGAAGCTGCTGAAGGCGATTGAGGATCACCGCAAGCATGCCGGTCGATTCCGGATCAACGTGGTGGCCGTGCTGGCTGAGCAACTTCTCTCCGACCTGCGCGCCCACGAATCGGTCGGACAGATCAGTGAGGGGGGGAGTTTCCGCCGACGCAAGGAGACGATCGGCGATCTCGACATCCTGGTTTCCTCCAAGCATCCCGAGGAGGTTACGGAATTCTTTATTCATCATCCGCTGGTCGAGGAGGTGATCGTTAGCGGGCCCACCAAGTCGAGTGTCCGCCTCCAGGACGGGGTGCAGTGTGATCTGCGTGTGGTAAAGCCAGAGGAGTTCCCTTTCGCTTTGGTCTATTTCACCGGGAGCAAGGAGCACAATATCCGCCTGCGCAGCCGCGCCCTGGATCGCGGGTGGTCGCTCAACGAGTACCGGTTCAGCGTGGTTGGTGATGTCGAGGGAGCCAAACAGCCACCCGAGATCCTTGATGAGAAGGGGCTCTACAAGGCGCTCGATCTTGATTTCATACCGCCTGAGCTCCGAGAGGACAAGGGGGAGATTGCAGCAGCGGAGGCAGGGACACTTCCTGATCTGATCGAGTGGAGCAACTTGCGCGGCACCTTCCACTGCCACACCACGGCAAGCGACGGGAAGAACTCGCTGCTTGAGATGGCCCGCGCCGCCATCGACCTCGGCCTCGAGTACCTCGGCATCGCCGACCACAGCAAGAGCTCCTTCCAGGCGAGGGGGCTCGATGCCGCCCGCCTCTCCGAGCAGGTCGCCGAGATCCGCGAACTCAATGCCTCGAAGGAATTTCAGGAGGCAGGCTTCCGCCTCTTTGCGGGGACCGAGTGCGATATCCTGAAAGAAGGAGACCTTGATTTTCCCGACGAGGTGCTCTCGACACTCGACTATGTCGTTGCCTCGGTTCACTCCGGCTTCACGGCCGATGAGAAGACGATGACGGAGCGGATCATCCGTGCGATCCGCAACCCCCATGTCACGATGATGGGGCATCTGACGGGCCGGCTCCTGCTCTCCCGCGAGGCCTATCCGGTGAATATCCCCGCCGTCATCGAGGCGGCGGCCGAGACCGGAACAATCATCGAGATCAATGCCAGCCCCTGGCGTCTCGACATGGACTGGCGCTGGTGGCCGCTTGCAAAAGAGAAAGGCGTGAAGTGCGCGATCAACCCCGATGCCCACACGACTTACGGGCTGCAGGATCTGATCTACGGAGTGGGCATCGCCCGGAAGGGATGGCTCACCAAGGCCGATGTCGTGAACTGCCTCCCTCTGGGGAAGGTGGAGGCTGTTTTAGCCGCCAAGCGGCTAAAAAAAGGGGTTTAGGCTGAACTAAGCATCTGGGTAGATGCGCGGAAGATCACGCGCAGTCGTGACTCGTAAGGGCGCCACTGCTTCCCGGGAGGGAAGTGGCGTCAATACTGTTGGCCCTTATTAAAGGTTCCTCGTCATAAACCGCGATGCCACTGGGAAGTATTAGGCTTTCTCCTCTTCTGGGGAAGAGTTTCGCGCCTTCAATCCTGCCAAGCTGGGCGGCTTAGCAGAAGAGAGGAGAGGATGTTGCGGATCAGACCTTCACCCGGGCATTACTTCCGCAAAAAGCGGTCTGCAAAACTTTGGGGAGTGAGCACCTCAATCCCTCGGTATCCAGTGGTCTTGAGCAATGCCTTGTCCCCACTGCAAATCAGCTTTGCTTTGGAAGCGAGCGCACAGGCTAGGAACTTATCGTCATCGGGGTCGGTGCAGACTGCCTCGGAAAGTGGCTTTGTCGCCACCATGGTTGCCTCGATAGCAAGTAGTTCCAGAAAGGGAACCAACTCCACACCGGGGAACTTATTCTCCATCTCCTCTCCCACGCGGCGATGCTCCCCAACGATTTCAGGAGAAACAATCAGGTTGATCCTCCCGTCTCGCCAGGCAGTTAGGATGTCGAGGGGAACACCTGAGAAGAAGATCCCGGAGACCAGCACATTGGTATCCAGGATAACCTTCACAACCCCTTACGAACAGTCGCGACAGCTTTGGAAATATCCGCTTGTTTGATCCCCGCAGCCTTGGCCTGCTTGTGGGCCTTTTGGATCAACCCGTCAAAATCCTTCATGGACGGAGCAGTCAGGGTCTTGAAGATAATAGCATCGCCTTCTCCCAGTACCACGAACTGGGATCCTGCGGAGAGATGGAGCCTGTCCCTGATTTCTTCGGGAATGACAACTTGTCCCTTGGAGGACATTTTGGTGGTGGCTAGTAGGCTCATGTCGATATTCTTACTGGTAAGATTACATGGCCTCAGTGATGAAGCAAGAGCTTCCGTGGGAACATGGAGGTAATGGTTTGCCCATTCGAGGTGTGCTAGGCCACGCCCTGACTGAGTTCGGCGTCAGCATCAGGATGAAGAACGACCCTCACCTGGAGAGATGAGGAGCCGCGCGATTCATTGAATTTCTCTGCGTTCTCAGCGACTCTGCGGGATATAAATCCTAGGAGTATCTTATGAAGCCTGTTCCCGAATACTCCACGGTTCGACCCGGCCTGTTCCATTGGCACGGGTATGAACCTGCAGTGAAGTGTGACTGCTCCTCGACGGCGATTGTGACCCCGGCGGGATTGATCTTCATCGATCCGATCCCTCTCGCCGATGAGGCGCTGAAGGAGTTGGTGGCGGAGTCGTTCTCCGCTCCAGCGGCCGTGGTACTGACCAGTGGAAATCACCAACGCGAGAGCCTGTCGCTCGCCAAGCGCTTTGGGATTCCGGTCTTCGCCCCCGCGGATTCAGGCGACGACATCATCGCCGATCAGCTGTTCCGATCAGGCGATCCTGTGGCCGGGATGGAGTCGATTGCCCTGCAGGGATTCGGTCCAGGAGAGACGGTTTTCTTTCACGAAGGGGCACTGATCTTCGGGGACGCCCTGATCAATCTGGAGCCGGAGGGATTACGCCTGCTTCCCGAGAAATACCGAGAGGATAAAAAGCAGTCGCTTCGATCGCTGGCCGCTCTCAAGGGTTTGAAACCTCAGATCCTCCTTTTTGCCCACGGCAACCCTATTATTCAAAACGCTGAATCACGGTTGGCCGGATGCCTCGCCACAGCAATTGCTGAATGACAGTCTGGAGAGTCGCCCTTAGCCTTATCTTTTTAGGGGCTCTGGATCGATCTCCACCCGTCCGAATCCACTCGCCGAGAGTGCGGCGATGACGGTGTGTCTGGTCGCTTCGAGCCGTGTCATTTCCCCGGAGGCAACCTGAATCCTGGCCCCTGGGCGACCTAATTCTCCCTCAGCTTCCGGTGCCCTGTAACGAACGCGGAAGACCTTGAATCCGAACTGCCTCACGATCGCCTCGCCCCTCTCCACGAAGTCCAGAGCCTCCCGGGTCACGGGTGTGCCGTGCGGAATGCGGGAGCTGAGGCATGGCTGGGCCGGGGCATCTGCCGTGGGGAGGCCGAGTTTGCGGGAGAGAGCGCGGACATCGGCCTTGGTGAGGCCTGCTTCCTTGAGCGGGGCGATGACGGAGAACTCGGCCGCAGCCACGGATCCGGGGCGCAGATGGGCGGGGTCATCGGCATTCTCCCCGTAGGCGATCGCCGCAGATTTCCGTTCCTTGGCCACCTGATCCATCCGGGTGAAGAGCTCCGCCTTGCAGAAATAGCAGCGGTTCATCGGATTCTCGGCGTAGCGCGGATCCTCCAGTTCCGTAGTGGCGACGACTTCCACGGAGGCTCCGATCCCCTCCGCGACGTGAAGAGCTTCCGCCAAGGAGGCGCGGGGGAGGCTGGGGGAGTCGGCGATGATGCCGGTCGCGTTCCTGCCCAGCGTGCGGTGGGCCACAGTCAGCAGGAGGGTGCTGTCGACGCCGCCCGAATAAGCGATCAGGAGCGGGGCATGGCGACGCAGGATCTCCTCAAGAAGCCTCTCCTTGTGGATCACCTCCTTGTCCACCGGTGCCAGGCCTGACCCAAGCCCGCTCACAGATTGAGTCGGTTGCAGAGATCGGGGATGTCCATTCTGATGCCGATGAAGAACTCGCCGAACTCCGCATACTGCGAGCTCACCTCGTCAAAGCGCATCTCATAGACGATCGCCTTGATCTCGCTGGTGGTCTTGGCAAAGAGGCTCACTCCCCACTCCATGTCATCGAGGCCCGTGGATCCGGTGATGAGCTGGAGGATGCGACCCGAGTAGGTGCGCCCGATCCTGGCGTGTCCGGCCATGAGGAGCTTGCGATCCTCGAAGGAGAGGGCATACCAGTTCTGCCCGGGATTGCGGCGCTTCGACATCGGGTAGAAGCAGAGAACCGGCCACTCGGCGGCGGAAGGAAGTTCCGGCTCGATCCGATAGCGCATGTACTTCTCCATCCGGGCGTGGAACTCAGCCATCTTCCCAGCGAATTCCAGATGCGTAGGTCCGATGCCCTCCTCCCTCAGGGTGTCGGTGTATTCCGGCTCCGTCATGGTGTATTCGCTGCGCTCTGTCATCGAGAGCCAGGAAAAGGTCGGGGTGAGCATCCCGGCGCCGAGTCCCTCCCCGAGGAGCTTGGCACAGCGGTCGGCCACCTGCAGGTCGGGCGTCACGAGCATGAAGCCCAGGTCGGCCTTGGGGCTCACCGCGCTGAAGGGGAGGAGTTGGGTATCGGGAATCCCCTGGATCTCACGGACCAGCCGTGCCAACCCGTCGCGACGCTTCCGTTTTTCCGAGGCATCCAGATACTGCCACGCCTCCTGCTCGACCCGGTAGTAGAGATGAAGGACATGGCGGCCCTCGGTGGGGAGGATCGGGGGCAGGGAAGTCGAGGTATCGGTCATGGAGGGGATTTTGACCAAAAGCCCGATTTTGGCAACGCGCGGGTCAGGACCCTCATTCACTTTCCCATCCTCCTCATTCCCCGTTCCGTTTCTTGCAGGGAGCAGCCTTTCGCCGATAGCATCACCGGATGTCCGCCGCCACGCCCCTGATCATTGCCGGTCGTGAATTTTCCTCCCGCCTCTTCCTTGGCACGGGGAAGTTTTCCTCGGGGGAGGTGATGCGAGAGGCTCTCTCGGAGAGTGGCACCCAGATCGTCACCGTCGCCCTGCGGCGTGCCGACCTGAGCGGCGGGAGGGATCCCTTCGCCAACATCCTCGAGTTCATCGATCCGGAGCGTTACCTCCTGCTCCCCAACACCAGCGGAGCCAACACCGCTGAGGAGGCGGTTCGTCTGGCCCGCCTTGCCGCCGCCGCCGGTCTCCCCAAGTGGGTGAAGCTCGAGATTCATCCCGACCCGCGATACCTGCTCCCCGATCCGATCGAGACGATGAAGGCCACCGAATTGCTCGTGGCCGAGGGATTCACCGTCCTTCCCTACATCAATGCCGACCCCGTGCTGGCAAAGCGCCTTCAGGAGGCCGGGGCCGCGACCGTGATGCCGCTCGGTTCCCCGATCGGGAGCAATCGCGGCATCGAGACGCGCTCCCAGATCGCCATCATCATCGAGCAAGCGATGGTTCCGGTCATCGTCGACGCCGGGATCGGTGCCCCCAGCCATGCCGCCGAGGCGATCGAGCTCGGAGCCGACGCGGTGCTCGTGAACACCGCCATCGCCGTGGCAGGCGATCCGGTCCGCATGGGCCGTGCCTTCCGCATGGCGGTCGAGGCCGCCTCCGAAGCCGTCGCTGCGGGACTCCCGATGCGCGCCGAACAGGCCGTGCCGACCAGCCCCCTCACCGCATTCCTGAACGGGAAATAGGGGATGGGTGATGGGTAATAGGGTCCGCAACGGTTTCGGGATCATGATCGCGATTCCGAATTCATAATCGGCTTTTTCATCCTTCATAATTCATCCTTCATCCTTTTTCCTTACCCCATGTCCTCCGAGGGAACGCCCATGATGAAGCAGTATCACGCCCTTCGGCGTGACCTGCCGCCGGGCACCTTCCTGCTCTTCCGGCTCGGCGATTTCTACGAGATGTTCTTCGACGACGCCAAGGAGGCCTCGGCGATCCTGAACGTTGCCCTGACCAAGCGCGGTGAGATCCCGATGTGCGGAGTCCCCTACCATGCGGCGCGCGGCTACATGGAGAAGCTCCTTGCCGCCGGCCGGCGCGTCGCACTCTGCGAGCAGGTCGGGGAGGTCCAGACTGGCAAGCTGGTCCGCCGCGAGATCACCCGGATCCTGAGTCCGGGGACCTTGGAGGATGCGGGCCTGGAGGAGAAGAACCACAACTTCACTGCCGCCATCCTCCCTCCGGCCAAGGAGGGGGGTGTCTACGGGTTTGCCTGCGCCGATCTGAGCACGGGGGAGTTCCGCGTGACCGAGCTCGCATCGGCCGATGCCCTGCTCGACGAGGTGGTCCGCGCGGCCCCTGCCGAGATCCTCGTTCCCGAGGGGAGGAAGGAGTTGCTCCGTGATCTCCCCCTCGGTTTCCCTGCACCCGAGGAGGTCGAACCCTACCTCTTCGACCCGATGGCGGCCCCGGAGCTTCTCCTCTCCCATTTCAAGGTTCACTCGCTTGATGGATTCGGGGTCACCGACCTTCCGGTGGCCGTCGCCGCGGCCGGGGCTCTCCTGCACTACCTCACCAGAACGCTTCGCCGGGACGCTTCCCATCTTCGATCGCTCAAGGCCTACCGGCAGGCCGATCACCTCCTCCTCGACGCATCGACCCAAGGGCACTTGGAGTTGGTGGCCTCGCGCGCCGGTCGCGGCATGACGCTGCTCGGCACACTTGACCGGACGGTCACCCCGATGGGAGCGCGCACCCTGCGCGACTGGATTCTTCATCCCCTGATCGATCCTGCGGCCATCATGGCCCGTCAGGATGCGATCGGGATTTTCATTTCCTCCCCCCTCAGGCTCGGTGATCTGCGCGACCGTCTGGGCGGTATCCGTGATATCGAGCGCTCCGTCTCCCGTCTCAGCCAGAATTCCGGCAACGCTCGCGACCTTGCCGTGCTGGCCGCCTCGCTCGGCGCGGTCCCTGCAATCCGCGAAACCTCCGGACAATGCGGCGGGGGGCTTCTGGCGGGGCTTGCGGAGAAGCTGCATCCCCTGCCGGAGATCACCGCCCTGCTTGCCTCCTCGCTTGTTGAGGAGCCTCCCCCCACCATCCGCGAGGGAGGGATGATCCGTGCGGGATTCGATGCCTCGCTCGATGAACTTCGCAACGCGTCAACGGAGGGGAAGGCTTGGATTGCCGCCCTGCAGGAGAAGGAGATCCAGCGCACGGGCATCAAGTCGCTCAAGGTCCGCTTCAATGCCGTCTTCGGTTATTTTATCGAGATCACGACCTCCAATCTGGGCAGTGTTCCAGAAGACTACACCCGCAAGCAGACGACTGCGGGGGGAGAGCGCTTCATCACCCCCGAACTCAAGGAGATGGAGGGTAAAATCCTCGGCTCCGAGGAGCGCGCAAGGGCGCTCGAGATCGAGATCTTCCAGCGTTTGCGTGCCGCGGTTCTCGAGCAGGTGCTTCCGCTGCAGGAGACCGCTTCCGCCGCCGGGGCGCTTGATGCCCTTTGCTCGCTGGCTGAGACGGCGCGCCTCTTCGGCTACACGCGCCCCGTCGTCGATGATTCCACAGTGCTGGAGATCCGCGACGGGCGCCATCCCGTCCTTGAACAGCGCGCGGGAGGCGAGGCCTTCGTGCCCAACGACACCGATCTGGATGCCGGCAAGCACCGCATGGGAGTCATCACCGGTCCCAACATGGCGGGAAAATCGACCTACCTCCGACAGGTGGGGCTCCTGACCGTCATGGCCCAGACCGGAAGCTGGATCCCCGCTGCCTCCGCCCGTATTGGTGTGGCCGACCGGATCTTCACGCGTGTCGGGGCCAGCGATGATCTCGCCAAGGGGCACTCGACCTTCATGGTCGAGATGAACGAGACGGCGAATATCCTCCACAACGCCACCGCCCGCAGCCTGGTGCTGCTCGACGAGATCGGTCGCGGCACGGCCACCTTTGACGGGCTCTCGATTGCCTGGAGCGTCGCCGAGTATCTCCACGACGTGACGGGATGCCGCGCCTTCTTCGCCACCCATTACCACGAGCTTCCCGATCTGGCGCGGACCCGCGCCGGGGTGAGAAATCTGAATGTCGCTGTGCGCGAGCAGAATGACCGGATCGTCTTCCTGCGAAAGATCGTCCAGGGGGCGGCCGATCGGAGCTACGGCATCCAGGTGGCCCGCCTGGCGGGTCTCCCCGCAGCGGTCGTCGAGCGGGCCCGCGAAATCCTGACCAATCTGGAAAAGGCCGAGCTTAACGCCGAGGGGCGGCCGGCACTCGCCGGAACGCGGAGGAAGTCCTCCGCGGCGCCCGATCCGACGGCGGAGCTTCCGCTCTTCGGTTGATCGCCCCGATGAATTTCCCGGAGAAAAAGCCGCCGGGTTTTGCAGAAGCCGTGCGCCTCTGGCTGAAGATCGGCAGCATCGGTTTCGGCGGACCTTCCGGTCAGATCGCGATCCTGCATCGTGAGGTGGTGGAGCGTCGGAAGTGGATCGGGGAGGCCGAGTTTGTCCGTGCGCTTCAGTTCTGCATGCTTCTGCCCGGGCCCGAGGCCCAGCAACTTGCAACCTGGATCGGCTGGCGCCTCCACGGGATCAGGGGAGGGATCGTTGCCGGGACACTCTTCGTTCTGCCCGCCGCACTCCTGCTCTGGGGGCTTGGCGTTCTCTATGTGCTGGGGCGTGACTGGCCGCTGCTGCATGGGTTCTTCGATGGGCTCAAGCCGGCCGTGGTGGCGATCGTGGTTTCCGCGCTCTGGCGGATCGCCCGCCGGACCGTGACGACTCTTCCGCTCGCAATCATGGCTTTGGCCGCGTTCGCCCTCTTTCTGCTTCATGCCTCCTATCCCGCCGTCGTGATCGGCTTCGGTCTGGCGGGTGCCCTGTTGCTCCCGAAGAAAGGGGAACCCGCGCCCCCGCGTCACGCGGTGGCGGAAGTAGGCTGGAGTGGCTCATGCCGGGTTGCCCTTGCCGCGATCGCCCTCTGGTCGCTTCCGGTTGCCGGATTACTGTTCTGGTTGGGATCCGATGCGCTCCCTTCACGGATAGCGCTCTTCTTTGCCAAGGTCGCGGTTTTGAGTTTCGGAGGCGCCTATGCCGCCCTCTCCTACGTCTCGCTTCATGCCTCGGGTGACTGGGGATGGATCACGCCCGGCGAGATGCTCGACGGGTTGGGCCTTGCCGAGACGACGCCGGGGCCGCTCCTGATCGCCCTGCAATTCGTCGCCTTCCTGGCCGCTTACAAGTCCCCGGGAATTCTGGCCCCGCTGCTCTCGGCAACCCTTGGAAGCCTTGCTGCTCTATGGTCCCTCTTTCTCCCCAGCTTCCTCTGGATCTTCTCGCTCGCCCCGCACATGGAACGCCTGGCCTCGCACCGCCGCATGGCCGGCGCCCTGGCCGCGATCGGGGCCGTGGTGACAGCCGTGATCGCACATCTCGCACTCTGGTTTGCGGGGAGTGTTTTTATGAATCAGTCATCCTCGGGCACGTCCTTTCACCCGCTTTCGATCGTGATGGCGCTGGTTGCCTTGGTGCTGCTCCGGACGAACCGCCTCGGAATCGCCTCCCTGATCCTTCTCTCGGGAATGACCGGCGTCCTTGTGAGGTTGGTGACTTAAGGAACGATTCCTTGAGATTCCGGAAGGGCGAAGCGGGTCTTTCGACCCACGGCATCCCCAAGCAGTCTCAGGTACTCCTCCCGGGGGATTTCGCGCGCGCCGAACTGCTCCAGATGGGAGGTAATCCACTGGGTGTCGAGAAGCGCAAATCCGCCTTCCCGCAGGATCCGGACCAGATGCCAGAGCGCTACCTTGGAGGCATCCGTCACGCGGTGGAACATCGACTCCCCGAAAAAGGCGCCTCCCAGAGCCACTCCGTAGAGGCCTCCGGCGAGCCGACCCTCGCTCCAGACTTCCACGGAATGGGCGTGGCCGCTGGCAAAGAGTTGCCGGTAGCTGGCCGCGATGGGCTGAGAGATCCATGTCTCCTCACGCTCCGCGCAGCCTGCAACCACGGCTGCGAAATCCGTGTCGATCCGGATCTCCCAACCGGGCCTTCTGAGCGCCCGCTTCAGCCCGTGAGGCGTGTGAAACTCCTCCAGAGGCAGGATCCCCCGCGGATCGGGTGAGAACCAACCGATCCTGCCATCCTCCATCCCCATCGGGAATATTCCGCTGCCATACGCCTCCAGCAGGAGTTCGGGGGGGGGGCTGGTTTTCATGACGGCCGTCAGGTTATCAAAAAAGTCGGAAGGAAAAATGAAGAAACAAGCCTTCAACTCTCCACCAATCCCCCCTCTCCGCCTTCCCGTGTTGCCATCTTGCGATTTCATCCGAGTCTCCCTAGGTTCGTCTGGTGAAATCGCTCCTCAGACTCTTTTTCCTCCTCGTTCTGCTCATTCCCCTGCTTGCCTTGGCCGGATGCGCCACCACCGAGCAAGATACCGACGATGTCGCCAATAATGTCGTCAAGGGCCTTGAGTGCAAGGGGCAGCTCTACAATGAAAAGGTAATGAAGGGCGACATGGGGGCCTTCGGAAACGACTTTCAATAATTCCCCTCAGCGCTTCCCTAAAACTTCCAATCCAGCGAACCATGCCGTCTCTCTCAAAGAAATCCGTGAAGAAGAAAGTCACCAAGAAATCTTCCGTTAAGAAATCCGCCTCCTCCGTGGCATCCAAGACTCCCAAGGCATCCTCCAAGATTGTCATCCTTGATTTCGGATCGCAGTACACACAGGTGATCGCCCGCCGCGTGCGCGAGTGCCGCGTCTTCTCCGAGATTGTCCCTCACACCACCAAGGCCGCCGAGATCATGGCTGACGGCACGGTGAAGGGGATCATCCTCTCGGGCGGTCCCGCCAGCGTCTACGCCCCGAAGGCCCCGAAGGTCGATCCCGCGATCTACGAACTCGGCCTCCCGATCCTCGGCATCTGCTACGGCATGCAGCTTCTCTCGCGCGATCTGGGCGGTTCCGTCGCCCGCTCCACCCACCGAGAGTATGGCAAGGGAGTCCTCGCGACCATCGGATCCTCCCCGCTCTTCAAGGCGCTGCCGAAGAAGCTTGATGTCTGGAACAGCCATGGTGACCGCGTCGAGAAACTCCCCAAGGGCTTCACCGCCATCGGAACCACGGAGAACGCGCCTCACGCCGTCATCGCCGACGCGAAGAGGAAGATCTACGGGATGCAGTTCCATCCGGAGGTGCACCACACCCCGAAGGGGAAGGCGATCCTGCAAAACTTCCTCCACGCTATCTGCGGCTGCAAGAGCGACTGGACGATGGGCTCCTTCATCGAGCGTATCTGCTCGCAGATCCGCGATCAGGTCGGTGACGGTCGCGTGATCCTTGGCCTGAGCGGCGGCGTCGATTCGAGCGTGGCGGCGGCCCTCATCCACAAGGCGATCGGCGACCAACTCACCTGCATTTTCGTCGACAACGGCCTTCTCCGCTTCGGCGAGCGTGATGCGGTCGACAAGCTCTTCGGAAGCAACTTCAAGATCCGTCTCAAGATCGTCGATGGAACCAAACGGTTCCTGGGAGGTCTCAAGGGAGTCACCGATCCTGAGAAGAAGCGCAAGATCATCGGCACCGAATTCATCCGTATCTTCGAGCAGGCGGCGGAGGATCTCCGGAAGTCAGCCAAGGGATCGAAACACCCCTTCCGGTTCCTTGCTCAGGGAACCCTCTACCCCGACGTCATCGAGAGCGTGCCGATCGCGGGCAACCCCGCCTCCCTTATCAAGAGCCACCACAATGTCGGCGGATTGCCAAAGGACATGAAGTTCGAGCTCGTCGAGCCGCTCCGTCAGCTTTTCAAGGATGAGGTCCGCGAGGTGGGTCGCGAGTTGGGACTTCCCCGCGAGGTGGTAGACCGCCAGCCCTTCCCCGGTCCGGGTCTTGCAGTCCGCATCGTCGGTGCGATCACGCCGGAGCGACTCCGCATCGTGCGTGACGCTGACCGCATTGTCCTCGAGGAGATGAAGAATTCGGGCTGGTACTTCAAGGTATGGCAGTCTTTCGCAGTCCTCCTGCCCGTCCAGTCGGTTGGGGTCATGGGTGACGAGCGCACCTACGACTACACCATCGCCCTCCGCGTGGTGGAGAGCCAGGACGGCATGACGGCCGATTGGGTCCGTCTCCCCTACGATCTGCTCGGCAAGATCTCCAGCCGCATCATCAACGAGGTCAAGGGGGTCAACCGCTGCGTGCTCGACGTCTCGAGCAAGCCGCCCGCCACCATCGAGTGGGAATAACCGTTCCATGAGCCGCCGACGCGCGATCTATCCGGGAAGCTTCGATCCCGTGACCAATGGTCACCTCGACCTGATCACGCGGTCGCTCGGTCTCTTCGACGAGGTGATCGTCGGGGTGGCCGACAACGAGGCGAAGAGTCCACTCTTCACCACGGAGGAGCGCGTCGATCTGATCCGCCGAAGCGTTGGCGATCAACCGGGCCTTTCCGTGGAGCCGCTCAACGGTCTCTTGGTCGATTTCTGCCGCCGTCGGGAATCCTTCGTCGTCATCCGGGGCCTGAGGGCCGTCTCCGACTTCGAATTCGAGTTCCAGATGGCACTGACCAACCGCCGCCTCGAGCCGAAGATCGAGACCATCTTCCTCACGCCCAGGGAGGATTGCATCTTCCTGAGCTCCCGGATTGTCAAGGAGGTGGCCCGTCTCGGCGGTGATGTCTCCCCGTTTGTCTCCGCTCCGGTGCTTGATGCCCTGACCGAAAAGTTTCCCAAGGCCTAAGGAATCGCTGATTTAATCGCATATAGGCCTTCATGGGATTTAATCAACGGTTCCCTAATGAAACTGGAAGAAGGGTTAGAAGGGTTAAAACGGAATGGAGAATCCGAAACCCGTCGGCATTCGGTCCCTTGTAACCCTTTTAACGGTTCAACGTTTTTAACTCCCTGGGGGCCACCATCCGGGTGAACCATCCACACCAGTTGATGCCGCTCTATTGCAAAATCCGGGTTCAATTTTCACCATCCCTTCCATCCCTGTGAATCTTGGGCTAGGGTATCCCCATGAAAGTCCATCTGCGCCAGATTCCCGCCGGGAGCACCCTTCATCTGGAGGGGGAAGAGGATTCCGCCTCCCTCGGGCTTGAGGAGGCGGGTGCCGAACCTGTCGGTCCCCTGGAGTATTCCCTCGATGTCGGTCTCTCCGACGGGGGGCTCTTTGCCACCGGCAGTCTGGCTCAGAGGGTGCGGATGACCTGTGTTTCCTGCCTGGAGCCCTTTGAGAGGGATGTGGTTGTCGACCCGTTCGCCATCCAGATCGAACTGGAAGGAAGTGAATTAGTGGACTTGACCCCCGAGGTAAGGGAGGATATTCATCTCCTTCTGCCCGCGCATCCCCGATGCGATCAGGGCGGAGAAAAGACCTGCCCCGCCCACTTCCCCGCGGGCGCCCGAACCACTCCCTTGCAAACGGAGAAGACGGCGCGCCCGGCGGTCTGGGAAGCACTCGACCAACTCAAAACACCACCATCCGATGGGAGTCCCTAAACGTAAAACTTCAAAGATGCGCCTTCGCACCCGCAAGGCCGCGAACCGCTGGCATGCCCCCAAGCTCGGCAAGTGCACCCAGTGCGGCGCCACTCTCCGCTCTCACACCGCCTGCCCCGCTTGCGGAACCTACCGCGGCCGTCAGGTTCTCGATGTCGAGGTGGCGTAACCACCCCCTCTCCTTCCGATCAGGAAGCAGAAAGCTCCAGCCCGGTCTCCAGTAGCATCATGAGGATTGCCCTCGACGCCATGGGGGGTGACTACGCCCCGAAGAATACCGTGGCCGGGGCCGTCATGGCCCTCCGGGAATATCCCCGGATCACCAAGCTCTTCCTCACCGGGGACGAGCAGGCGATCAAGGCCGAACTCACCTCCCTCGGGTGCGCCGACCCGCGCATTGAGATCGTCCACACCACGCAGGTCGTCGAGATGAGCGACGCGGCCGTCGAGGCCGTACGCCGTAAGAAGGATTCCTCCGTTTCTCGGGCCGTCGACCTCGTCAAGGCAGGCCAGGCCGATGCCATCGTCAGTGCCGGGCACACCGGTGCCGCCGTCGCCGCGACCACCATCAAGCTACGCACCCTCGAGGGAATCGAGCGCCCCGGCATCGCCTCATACCTCCCCACCGAGAAGAACGTCTGCGTCCTCATCGACGCCGGGGCCAACATCGACGCCAAGCCTTTTCATCTCCTGCAGTACGCGATCATGGGATCCGTCCTTTCCAAGCATGTCCTCGGATACGCGAACCCCGAAATCGGCCTCATGTCGATCGGCGGCGAGGATGCGAAGGGGAGCGAGTTCACCAAGGATGTCTTCAAGTTGCTCAAGGCCTCCTCGCTCAATTTCCGCGGCAACATCGAGGGGCACGACCTCTTCGAGCATCCGGTCGAGGTCATCCTCTGCGACGGGTTCACCGGCAACGTCGTCTTGAAGACCGCGGAGGCCACCGCCAGCGCCGTCTTCCGGTGGCTCAAGAGCGAACTGACAAGGACCCCGCTCCGTATGCTCGGCGCCTGGATCGCCCGCAATGCCTTCCGCGCCATCCGCCGCAAGACCAACTACGAGAACTACGGCGGCAGCCCTCTCCTCGGAGTCAACGGCATCTGCATCATAGCCCACGGCTCCAGCACCCCGCTCGCCATCAAGAACGCCATCCGTGTCGCCGCCGACTTCATCGACCAGCAGGTGAATCCCCGCATCGTCGAGGCCGTGCGCGCCTACAACGAGAAGAACGTGGTCTCCGCTTCCGCGGCAAAACCGGCGGCCTGAACGCCTGCAGGCCAAGACACTCCAGGATTTTCATGAACCGCACCGCATCCATCATCGGCACCGGCAGCTACGCCCCCGACCGCGTGATGACCAACGCTGATCTCGAGAAGTTGGTGGAGACCAGCGACGAGTGGATCCTGAGCCGCACTGGCATCCGCGAGCGCCGTATCGCCGGGCCCGAGATGCCGACCAGCGAGATGGCCGCCCGCGCTGCTGAGGCTGCCATCGAGAATGCCGGGATCCAGGCCGGTGAGATCGACCTCATCATCTGCGCCACCGTCACGCCCGACATGTTCTTCCCGAACACCGCCTGCTTCGTGCAGACCAAGATCGGCGCGGTCAATGCCGTCTGCTTCGATCTGTCCGCCGCCTGCTCCGGTTTCCTCTTTGGAGTCGAGACTGCCCGCCAGTTCATTGCCTCAGGCACCTACAGGACCGTCCTCGTGATCGGCGCCGACAAGCTCTCCAGCATCGTCGACTGGACCGATCGGAACACCTGCGTCCTCTTCGGCGACGGAGCCGGAGCCGCCATCCTTCAGCACCGCGAGGGACCCAAGGGAGTCATGGCGACCCGCATGGGAAGCAACGGTTCCCTTGCTGACATCCTCTACATCCCCGGTGGCGGAAGCGCCCACCCGGCGAACTCCCCGACATCCGCCGAGAACCCGGTCACCATCCGCATGAACGGCCGCGAGACCTACAAGCACGCCGTCACCGCCATGGTCGAGGCCTCCCAGCAGGTCCTTGTCGACGCCGGAGTCTCCCCTTCCGAGATCGCCTGCTTCATTCCCCACCAGGCCAACCTCCGCATCATCGAGGCGATCGCCAGTCGACTCGACGTCTCCATGGAGCGCTTCCATATCAATCTCGACCGCTACGGCAACACCTCCGCCGCCGCCGTCGCCATCGCACTCGATGAGGCAAACCGCACCGGCCGCTTCAAGCGCGGTGAGAAGATTCTGATGGTTGTTTTCGGTGGGGGGCTGACTTGGGCCTCCACCGTCGTCGAATGGTAATCTGTTCTGGCGGCTGCTTTTAGCGAGGAGCTTTGTTGCTGCTCGTTCGCAGTGTGTTTTCACACAGCTTCACTTGCGCGCCTAGCTCCTCATCTAAAATCACCTCGCCAAAACTGAATAGGGTTGGGCTTTATTTGAGGGCTTAACGCCTTGCTCTCCATCCAAGCTTCCAAACCTATTGGGAGGAATTGATCCCATCGATTGCAGTCATCGCACCTTCCAGCCTTCAGCCTTCAGCCTTCAGCCTATACGGCTATGATAGCCTGAGGCCCGACAGGCCGCCAGGCGGCGAGCGCTTCCCTAATGCAAAATCCGGGTTTATCCGCTTTGTGGATTGCCACTGCGAGCTAGAGTTTCTACTTCATCAATGCCAATGAAACTCATGAAGAAATTCGCACCTCTCGTTGCCATCGCCTTGCTTGCCGGTTGTGCCGCACCTCCGCCGGTGCGCATTGCCAGTTCGGTTCTCGGAAGGACCGTGGGAAAGAAACTCAAGGATGACTATCAACAGGCTCATCCGAAGGCCTCTCCGAGCCCGACCCCGGCTCCCGTCTCGAGTCCGCAATAGCCCGACTTCCCCTGGTTATATGAACATCCCTATTCGATTTGCCGTCCCGAGGTTGCTCATGGCCTCGGCATGCATGGCTGCCATGGCCTTTGGATCCCGACTCCATGCGCAGACCCAATCCCCCGAGCAGGTTCTTGCCGCGATGGAGAAGTGCCGCGAGCAGGTCATCAGCCAGCTCTCCTTTTCCGACAAGATGAAGATGAAGGCGGCGATGGGAGCCATTGCGAACGATCCCGAGTTCATCGCCGCCAACAATGCGGTCACCAATGCCTCGACGCCCCAGGCACAGGTTCAGGCCAAGCGGGCCCTTGCAAAGGTGAAGCTTTATCTGATCGAGAAGCAGGATCCCTCGTTGAAGCCGATCGTGGAGAAAATCCGCGCGGCCCAGGCCTCGGTGCTGAAGTAGGGCCTGACGGTTGCAGACAAGGGAGCGGCCGGGGGCGCTTCTCTCTACACGCTTCAGGGAATCAAGGCCTTTGTTTTCGGCCGGAAGGGCCTGATGGCCAACATCGGGTTCAAGGCGACGAAGATCTCGGAGTATACCCCGAGCAAGTAACAAGTACGGCTCAGTTCGCTGGTGGCGGATGCCATCAATGGGGAAGAACGGGATTCCCCTAAAAGTCTTCATCCTTTCCCCTCCACCTGCCCCCAACGGGCTCGTCCCGTTGGAGCGTAAGTTCTGATTGGAAAGGGCCGATGGAACTTAAGTTCTCATCCGGAGGATCTTCGACCTTCGCTCAGGTTTGACGCCACTTCCTCCCGGAAGACGTGGCGCCCTTCAGGTCCCTCTTACGCGGGATCTTCCGCACCGCTACCCAGCGGCTTGGTTCATCCCTCATATTTCATCCTTCATAAATCCGCCCCGCCCCCTTTCTCCTTGCATTCCTTCAGGGGAGTGGCGATTTTTGACCACTCGACCGGACTCTGGTCCGGTTTTTTTGTGCCAACAGCTTTAACACCATGTCGAACACCATTCTTGTAGGCTCCCAGTGGGGGGATGAAGGCAAAGGAAAAATCATCGATGTCCTGACCGGCGGGGTCGATATCGTTGTCCGTAGCCAAGGGGGGAACAACGCCGGACACACCATCGTCGATGGTGACAAAAAATACGTCCTCCACCTGATCCCCTCCGGCATTCTGCGCAAGGGGAAGGTCTGCGTGATCGGCAACGGCGTGGTGATCGACCCGGTCGCCTTGGTCGGGGAGATCAAGGGACTCCGTGCCCGCGGCATCAAGGTCGACGCCAAGAATCTCCTCATCAGCGACTGCGCCCATCTCGTGATGCCGTACCACCGCTCCATCGACGAGCGCCGCGAGGAGCTCAAGGGAAAGAACAAGATCGGCACCACCAAGCGTGGCATCGGTCCCGCCTACGGCGACAAGGTTGCCCGCACCGGCCTTCGCATGGCCGACCTGATCCGCCCCGAGGTCTTCAAGCAGAAGCTCGCACTGCGCATCAGGGAGAACAACGCCGTCCTCAAGGCGCTCGGCGGCAAGCCGGTCAGTGGTGCCAAGGTGCTCGCCGACTACGTGGCCGCCGCCAAGGTGCTCAAGCCCTTCGTGATCAACACTGCCACCTACCTGCACAAGGCAATGGCGGCCAAGAAGGAGATCCTCTTCGAGGGTGCCCAGGGAACCTTCCTCGACATCGACCACGGGACCTATCCCTTCGTCACCAGTTCCAACACCACCTCCGGCGGAGCCTGCACCGGTTCCGGCATCGCCCCGAACCGCATCGACCGCGTGATCGGCGTCGTCAAGGCCTACACCACCCGCGTCGGCGAGGGTCCGCTTCCGACCGAGGAGGATGTCATCGGCGACATGCTTCACGGGATGGGCCGCGAGTTCGGCGCCACCACGGGACGCGCCCGCCGCTGCGGATGGTTCGACGCGGTGGCTACCCGCTACGCCACCATGGTGAACGGAGTCGACGACCTTGCGATCACGAATCTCGACGGACTCGACGGCGTGAAGAAGATCCTCATCTGCACCGGCTACCGCATCGACGGGAAGGGCCCCGTGCTCGACACCCCGCCGACCGATGCCGGGGAGTTGGCCCGCTGCCGCCCCGTCTACACCTCGATGCCCGGGTGGATGACCCCGACCGACACGATCCGCAAGTACAAGGATCTCCCGCTCAAGGCCCGCCAATACGCCGAGAAGCTCGCCAAGTTGAGCGGCGCCCGCCTCTCGATCGTCAGCACCGGTCCGGGTCGCGAGCAGACGATTCATTTGTGACGGGTGGCCGGTCTGAAAGAGTCGTGAACACCCAGACGTCAGCCAAGGTGCCCCGGCACATCGCCATCATCATGGATGGCAACGGGCGCTGGGCGCGCGAGCGTGGATGGCCGCGCCTCAAGGGGCACGAGCAGGGCGCCCGCAATGTCGAGCCCGTCTGCGAGGCCTGCATCGCCGAGGGTGTCGGGTTCCTGACCCTCTACGCCTTTTCCACCGAGAACTGGAAGCGTCCCGCCCACGAGGTTGCCGGCCTGATGCTGCTTCTCGAGCGGTTTCTCTCGGAAAAGGTCGCCATGATGGAGAGGAACGGTGTCCGTCTCGCCACGATCGGCCGGACGGCCGATCTGCCAGGCCCCGTCCGCAAGCGCCTCGAGAGGGCCATCGCCGACACCGCGCACAACACGAAGCTGACCCTCACGCTCGCGCTCAACTACGGCGGCCGTGATGAGATCGTGGATGCCGTCCGCTCCATTGCGGACGAGGTCAAGCAGGGGAAGCTCGACCCCGGCTCCATCTCGGGGGAAACCCTCTCCACCCATCTCTACACCGCCGCCATGCCCGATCCCGATCTCCTGATCCGCACCTCGGGCGAGATGCGTCTCTCGAATTTCCTCCTCTGGCAACTGAGCTACACCGAGATCCATGTCACCCCTCGGCTCTGGCCTGATTTCGGAGCGGAGGATCTTCGGGCGGCGATCGCCGATTTCCAGTCCCGTGACCGCCGCTTCGGGGGTGCCGTCGAGAACCCCGTGACAACCGCATCCGCATGAGCATCCCGGCACCCGCCTCACAGACCGTCCTGATCGTCGACAGCGAGACCGACTTCCTCGACTGGGCCCGGCACCAGCTCAAGGCCTCCGGCGTGAAGGTGATCACCGAGACCAGCTCCGCCAACGCCTTCAAGATCTTCTGCCTCGAGAAGCCCGATCTCGTCATCGCCGAGATGCACCTGCGTCCCTCGGGAGGTCTCGACCTTCTTGCCAGGATCAGGGCTGAATCGCCCAACGCGATGGTGATCATCACGAGCGCTTTCGGCACCACCCAGGCGGTCATCGAGTCGATGAAGCTCGGCGCCTTCGACTTCCTGCGCAAGGAGTCGCTCCCCTTCAGCATGAAGGTGGTCGTCGACACGGCCCTCAAGGCCGCGGCGGAACTCCGCGCCGCCTCCCCCGCCAAGCCCGCCCTCACCGTCGAGCAGTACCGCGACGACATCGTCGGTCAGTCCGAGGCGATGCAGTCGGTGTTCAAGATGGTCGGCCGCGTGGCCATGAGTGACGCCCCGGTGCTTGTCACCGGCGAGAGCGGCTGCGGCAAGGAACTTGTCGCCCGCGCCATCCACAGCTACAGCGAGCGCAGCAAGAAGAGCCTGCTGGCCATCAACTGTGCCGCGATCCCCGAGAACCTGCTCGAGAGCGAGCTCTTCGGGCACGAGAAGGGGGCCTTCACCGGGGCCGCGACCCAGCGCATCGGCCGCTTCGAGCAGTGCAACGGCGGCACCCTCTTCCTCGACGAGATCGGGGAGATGCCGCTCGCTGTCCAGAGCAAGCTCCTGCGCGTGCTGCAGGAGGGTGAATTCTCCCGCGTCGGCGGCAACGCCACGATCAGGTCGAATGTCCGCATCGTCGCCGCGACGAACCGCAACCTCGAGGAGGCGATCGCGAAGAAGGAGTTCCGCGAGGATCTCTACTACCGCCTCAATGTTGTCGGCATTCACCTGCCTCCGCTCCGTGCCCGCGTCGAGGACATCCGGTTGCTGGCGGAATACTTTCTCTCCCGCATCGCCAACCAGCAGCACCGACCTCTCCTCCAGCTCTCCGGTGAGGCGATCAGGGTCATGGAGTCCTACCCCTGGCCCGGGAATGTCCGCGAGCTCCAGAACACGCTTCAGCGCGCCGTCGTGCTCGCCACCAGCGACGTGCTTCTGCCGAAGGATCTTCCCCTCGGTCAGGTGGCCGGTACCTCCGGGCAGGCCGACCTCGCGACCATCGTCGCTCCCGTTTGCGCCATGACGGTCGCGGAGGCCGCCAGCTCCCTCTTCGAGGCGCTCTGCCGCGAGGGAGCGGAACGGGAACTGCTTCCCTGGGTCGAGGAGGACTTCACCCGGCGCGCGATGGAGGCGACCGGGAACAACCAGGTCAAGGCCTCCAAGCTGCTCGGCATCACCCGCGCCACCCTGCGCAAGCGTCTGGAGAGACTGAACGGGGCCTCCGGGGAGTGATCATCCCGTGAAAGGGCGCGCGACATTCAGGGTCTGGCGCTGGGATGGGAATCGCATCGCGGCGCATCGCGGAGGGATCCCGCTGGATGACCGGGGATTCCGCTACGGGCAGCACCTCTTCGAGAGCATCGCCGTGAGGAACGGGTCGGCCCTGCTGGCACGGGAGCATCTTACCCTTCTCTCGGCCGCGGCGAAGCGCCATGCAGTCCCCTTTTCCCGATCCCTCGCCACGTCACTCCGATCCTTCCTCGGATCGGTGAAGCTGCCCGACGGAATGCTCCGTATCTACCTCACCGCCGGAGCGGGGGCCCCCTGCGCCCCGATCACCGCGCCGGGTTGTTACCTCGCCTGGGAGGCGACGCGCTTTCCCACGGAGGAGGATCTCGCCGCAGGATATCGTCTGGTCATTTCGGGGAAGGCGGTTGCCGCTGGAGGCTGGGGGGAAAAGAGCGGCAACTACGGGTCGCATCTCACGGCCCTTGCCGATGCCCGCAAGGCCGGAGCCGACGAGGCGATCGTCCTCGATGAACAGGGGAGGATCCTCTCCTGCGCCATGGGAAATCTTCTGGTGTGGCTCCCGACGCGTTCAGGAACCATTCTTTGCACGCCGCCGACCTCATCCGGAGCGCGCTCCGGGGCGGTGCTCGGATGGGTGCGCCGGAAAGCCCCCCTACACGAACGTCCCCTTCGCCCCGCCGATCTGCGCCGCGCCGTGGCGCTTGCCGTCACGAATTCCCGGCTCGGGGTGATGCCTGTCGCCCTGCTCGACGGGAAGCCTCTTTCCCATCCGGACCCCGCGCAGCAACTTGCCCGCGATTACCTCAGATCCCATGGAGTACTCCGGCGCGCATAACGACCTGCTCGACGCCGCCGCGGAGCATCCGCTGCTCCGTGCGGTTCTGGCCGCGGTGGGCAGCGGGAAGGTTGCGTCACCTCCGGTCCTGCTGGGGGATGCCTCCGAGCAGGCGTGGCCCTTCCTTGCGGCGCTCGTGGCGCGTCATCTCGGCAACGGGCGGCGCGTCTGGTTCGTCTGCCGTGATGTCAGGGCGCAGGAGGAGTTCGCCTCGGAACTCTCCTCGTGGATCGGGCAGTCGCTTCTCTTCCCCGATCTTGAGATCCCCGCGGCGGGCCTCGGCCTGCCCGACCCGGAGACGGCCTCCGAGCGACTGGCCCTGCTTGGCAGGATTGCGCGAGAGGAGAGCGTGGCACCGGTGATCACCGCGACCCAATGGGAGGAGAATGTCCCCTCGGCCGGAGACCTCACGGGTGATCTGCTGACGCTCGCCACCGGATGGAAGGGTGCTCCGGGAAGCGTGGCCGTCCGGCTTGCCGACGCCGGCTACGAGCGGGTGGCCCAGGTGACGCGACGCGGCGAGTTCGCCCTGCGCGGAGGCATCCTCGACCTTTTTTCCTGGCAGCAGGCGATGCCGTGCCGACTGGAGTTCGACGAGGAGGGGATCGGTTCGATCCGTCAGTTCGATCCCGATACGCAGACCTCCGTCGGGGAGGTCGAGCGGTGCGAGGTGCAGTTGGGGGATACCGACAAACCGAGCATTCCCCTTTCCGGATACCTCAAGGAGAACGACCTCGTGGTCGAAATCGGCTGGGAACCCGAATCGGAGAAGGGAGTCGGGGAGGGGGAGTCCGCACCGGATCGTCCTGCCGCGCAACCCCCTGCCCATCGGCTCCTGATCTCTTCCGCCCCGATGCTGGAGAGAGCCGGGGAGGAGGCTGGGGAAGCGGAGGAAGCCGGGGAGGGGGATTCCAAGATTCTCAGTTTCGATCCGATTCCCTTCGCCGCCTTCGGGGCCGGGGATTTCATCGTCGACGAGGCGCGCCGCCGCGAGTTCTTCCGGCAGCTTGCCGACTGGAGGGGGAGCGGGTGGAGGGTCGTCCTGCTCAGCGCCACGGAGGGGGAGGGGGAACGCTTCCGGGAACTCGCGCTCGCCGCCATGGAATCGCCGGCCAAGCATGCCACCGCTTCCACCGCTTCCACCGCTTCCACGGCATCCAGAGCCTCCAAAAAATCCAAGGCCGGGCCCGATCTTCCCGAGACTCGGATCGGCGCGATCTCGCGCGGCTTCTGCTTTCCCGCAGCGAAGCTCGCGATCCTCGCCGATGCCGAACTCTTCGGGCGCTCGGCCAGCCAGCGTCTCCGGAGGCTTCACCTGCGGCGCGAGCGGCAGAAGGCCTCCCGCTCCGCCATCGACTTCACGGAATTCACGGAAGGAGATCTGGTGGTCCATGCGGAGCACGGGATCGGCCGCTACCTCGGACTCCAGAAGCTCCCCGCAGCCGACGGGAGCGAGGGGGAGGTTCTGGCGCTGGAGTTTGCGGATGATTCGCGGCTCTTTGTCCCGATCGATCAGGCGTGGCAGGTTTCCCGCTATGTCGGCGTCGGAAAGCACGCCCCCGATCTCTCCTCCCTCGGCGACGACAAGTGGTCGAAGGCCCGCAAGGCCGCCGAGAAATCGGTCTTTCTTTACGCCGGCCGCCTTCTCCGTCTGCAGGCGGAGCGGGAGACCGGTCAGGGCCACGCCTACGGGCCCGACACGCCGTGGCAGCACGAGCTGGAGCAGAGCTTTCCCTACCGCGAGACCCCGGACCAGTTGCGCGCGATCGTGGAGATCAAGCAGGACATGGAGTCGCGCAGGCCGATGGATCGCCTTCTCTGCGGCGATGTCGGGTTCGGCAAGACCGAGGTGGCGCTGAGGGCTGCCTTCAAGGCGCTCATGGGCGGGAAGCAGGTGGTCTTTCTCGCCCCCACCACGGTGCTGGCCCAGCAGCATGCCCGCACGCTCCGTGAGCGGATGAGCGAGTATCCCGTCAAGATCGAGCTGCTGAGCCGTTACCGCAGCGCCGCCGAGCAGCGGGAAGTGGTGAAGGGACTGGCCGACGGATCGGTCGACCTGGTGGTGGGGACGCACCGGCTACTCTCGCCCGACGTGGCCTTCAAGGACATCGGGCTTGTCATCGTCGACGAGGAACAGCGCTTCGGGGTGAAGCACAAGGAGGCGCTCAAGGACCGCTTCCGGCTCATCGACGTGCTGACCCTCTCCGCCACGCCGATTCCCCGCACCCTCTACCTCTCGCTCATGGGGGCGCGCGACATGTCGGTGATCG
>Ga0208327_1000032_pt1 | contig 37617 bp, 25 predicted proteins | sample LakMenEpi26Jun08_FD_150733 | JGI IMG/M metagenome (GOLD analysis project Ga0208327, IMG submission 150733) | Freshwater microbial communities from Lake Mendota, WI - 26JUN2008 deep hole epilimnion (SPAdes) | ecosystem: Environmental > Aquatic > Freshwater > Lake > Epilimnion/Euphotic zone ...
GGCCGTGTTGTGGCTGGCATGCTCCCCTCCGGCCCCCTTCCTCCAGTCGAGGTAGGCTTGGGCATGCTTGTAGGTGACCTCGCTCGGCATGCGGATCCCCTGCTCGTGCAGGAAGACATGGACGGTGCTCCAGAAGTATCGGGATCGCAGGAGAGTGCGCTGGTTCTTGTAATGGTCGCTCAGGTAGGTGGGAACCCACTCGACGAAATCCCCTCCCCTGTTCGGTCTGACGATGGCCTCCTGAGAGGTCCGGCGCGCCGCCTCCTTCACGGCCTTGGCCGAATCCTTCGGGCAATCGACGCGCAGCTTCAGATTCTCATCGCGCCACCGCTGGGTGTCGATATCCCGGTAGCGCACATACCAGAACGGCGACCGCTTTTTGCGGACCAAGAACGCCATGCGTGAAAAGTTTCACACAGTTTCACATGACACAAGGAATTTAACCGCGCAGAAGTCAGCCTAACAGAGTAGAAACCATGAAAAAAACACCAAAATCCAAATTACCGTTACACCACAGGGCAAACGCGGAATGTTTCTATCCTCATCAGGGATCCTCGGCAACGACAATCCCCCGACCCGTCCGCGGATCACCTTCAATTAGCCTTCTCATGAAGCCGTCACTTTAGTTCATTGATTGTTCGCCATGACCATGAAACTTCGTAACAGGCTGATCGCGTTGGTCTGCCTGATCATTTTCCTCACACTCGGGTTCCTGCTCTTCCTCTCGACAAGCCCCAGGAAACCTTTCGCGGTCATCCTCTTCGTGGCGGACAACATCAACCCCTCCTCCCTCGGAGCCGCAAGGCTCTACTCGGGCGGAGGTGACGCCAGACTGCAACTCGAGGCATTCCCGAACACCGCCCTCTGCCGGAACGCCGCAAACGACTTCTCGGTACCCGATCAGGCCTCGGCCTCGACACAGATAGCCGGCGGCAGGCGCGTGAACCGGAACGCACTCTGCGTCGACGAGAACGGAGCCAAACTTACCTCCCTCCTCGAGGAAGCCGCCGCCACGGGACGCTCCACGGGACTGGTCACCAGCGGTTCCATGGCCGGTCCGACCGCGGCGGCCTACTACGCCAAGTCGCTCAATGCGGAGAACGCCCCCGATCTGGCACTCCAGTTTTCCTCCCATGCCCCCTTTGACTTTGTTGCCGGGGGTGGTGCGGGTGATTTTGAAACACAGGAGAAGAAAGGGGATAAGGAGGCAAAAGAGGCCACTGCCAAGGAATCTCCCCATGCCGGGCAGAACGGACGTGACAGGATGGCGACCCTGCACACGCTGAACGAAATCGAAAGCCACCCTTTCTGGAAAAAAACACCAAAGCTCGGCCTTCTCTCGCCGGGACCCCTCCACGAAACATGGGGCGGCCAAGATTCCGAAACCTCCACCCTTTCCGATCTGGTCAGGGTTGCGATCAAAAACCTCCAGACCAACAGCCGCGGCTACCTGCTTGTGGTAGACGACCCCTCCATCGCTGCTGCTGCCTCAGGAAACAAAGGGGAGGTGATGCTTCGCCGGATCCTGTCCTTTGACCAGGCGGTTTCCACAGCACGACATTATGCGGGCGACAAGGCCCTCATTGTCGTGACGGGCAGGATGAATATCGGTGGTCTCCAACTGAACGGCTACCCCTTCCTGCACGACAAGGGAGTTGCGATCCTGGCGCTCAACAACCAAGGGTATCCCTCAATCTGCTGGTCAACCGGCCCGGGATACTCCATTGAAGCCTCCGGAGAAATGCTTCAGAAAAAGAAGTCCGCCTCTGCAAGCGTCGGCATTCTCTCCCAACCCTCCGCCTACAAACTCCCGAATGCCGTCGGAACAGCCGGAGATGTGCTGGCCTTCGGTGCCGGCCAGGGATCGGAACAGATCCACGGATTCCTCAACCTGACCGATCTCAACCGGATCATCAGGGAATCGTTGTAATACCATCTCCACTCTTATTCCGGTAGAATCAGCTGGTTCTTTCGGCGATGGGCGTTGTTGTCATCGTTCGGGTTATCTTCAGATTAATGGCATCCGCCTTTGCCTCAGCATCTCCCGATGCATTGATGCCGCTTCCCCCCCCGGGAAGCTGCGGCACCCTTCGGGCAGCAACAGAGTCGCATTCTTCCGCACACCCTCCCAGGTGTTTGGTTCGTCCCTTTCGGGACTGTCCCGGCAGCAGCGGGACAGGCTACTCCGTGCCCAGCCGGGCACTCGGCGTTCGGCGGACGTTGCCACCACCTCGAGGCTGAGGCATGCGCCGCAGGCTACTGCGCCCGTTTGTACTCGCTTGCTTTGCCTCGGCCTCTCCCGAGGCCCTCGTCCTTCAGACTGCTTCGCATGCTACATCGTGCATCCCTGCACTCGATGTTCGCAAGGCTCGCCCGTTGGGTTCATCCGCCGATTCCAGATGACTACAACTCGACCTTTCCAAGGTCTCGTTTCTCGGGCTTGGTTCGCCCCTATGGGGGCTGCTTCGCGGTCCTATCAGCTTTGATTCGCTCGCTCCCGCTCGGCCTACCGATGCGGGCTGAACTTTCGTTCACTCTACCCAAGCCTTTCCCTCGGCTATACTTTCGCCAGTCGCTGATTTATTACGGATCCCTGTGCCCAATCCTTTATATGCGTCTTGGGGCTCTGCGGGAGAAATCCCATATCCACCCACTGAAGATAGCGGGGAGCCCATCGTGATAAAAGTGATGCACCAATCCGTGCGAGCTCCCTACTGGATCAGATGCTCCAGCGAGGGGTCGGGAGGTGCCCCCAATCCAATGGCCTTGGCATAATGTTTCTTCGCCATCATCTTCGCGGGTGGCTTTCCAGTAGCATAAATGACGGCCAGGTTGAAATGGGCATCGGCGTACTGAGGGTTGATTTCAAGCGCCTTCATAATCTCACTCTCACCGGCACCCCCCTTCCCCGAAGCGGCAAGGACGATCCCTAGATAGTTGTGTGCCGTGAAATCCTGTTGGTTGACGACAATGGCTTTTCTCAGCACCTTTTCCGCGTCAGCAAGCCGTTCCTGACGGTAGTGGACAATTCCCAGCGTGGTCAGGGCAAAGGAACTATCGGATGTTTTTTGAGAAGCCTTCAGGAGAAGCTCTTCAGCCTCCTTGAGTTTGCCGAGTTGAAACTCCACGACACCAAGATTGGAGAGGGCAAAATAATCGTCCGGTGAGTAGCCCAGGGCATCCCTGAAGGAACTCTCTGCCTGCAGATAATCCTGCCTGTCAAATTCCTCCTTGGCCTTGGCAAGGCATTGTTTGAATTTTCCCTGCCACTCCATGTCTTGGTTGGAGGCATTGGTGTCACCTTGCCCCGGTGTCTGAGGCGTTGCCGTGTTTGTGGGTGAGCCCTGCTCATTTTTCACCTCATCAACCTTGGCATCGTTGCCGAGGGGCTTGTCCTGTTGGGACATAGGAGCGGAAACGGATGCCTGCAACTTGCCCACCCCGTCATCAGCAATCACAAGTTGCCCTTCCTTGAAGAGAGCCCTTTCCTTGGGAGTAAGATTGATGGAGGGAGCGGAAAGAACATTGATCTGCTCGGTCAGCGATTGGGACTGGATATTCAGTCTCTTCATTTCCTCCTCCATGAGGCGGCTGGCCTGAGCCCTTCTGGCCTCCTCCTTGACTTGCCTGAGCACGATGCCCCGCAAGAGGGAGTTTTCTTCGGATGTGTTTTCATCGGCAACGGAACCTGCTTTTGACTTCTTCTTCCTGAGACGGGTCAACTCGGCTTCCTTATCGGCAAGTTTACCCTCGAGTTCCTTCAAGGCGGCACCTTTACCCTGGAGGGAGGCGATCTTCTCCTTGGCATCGGCCAGCTCGGCACGGAGCTTGTCCTCGGCTTTGCGGAGATCATCGGCGGCACTTGCACCGGCTGATGACTTTTTGGACATCTCGGCAAGTTGCTCCTGTAATTTTTTTAGACGATCCTCACCTTGCGATGTTTGTTGCTGAAGGGTGGTGACGTTTTGGTTTGCGGCAGCAAGATCGGTGCGAAGTTTTTCCGCCTCGGCTCTGGCATCGGCCAACGACTTCTCCTTATCCCGAAGCACTTTCTCTTGTTCAGGCCTGGCCTTGGACATCTCCTCCAACCGGCGCTGCGATTCAGCGTAATTTTTGGCATTCAGATCCATCTGCTGTTGCAGGGATTTCAACTGCTCCTTGAGCGGGCTCTGATCCATTCCTTGATCAACAAGCCCGGCCATTCTGGAAAGGGTCCCCTTCAATTGTTCCTGCAGGGAAGCATTCTGTTGTTCCAGCGCTTCCTTGAGCGATTTGGCGGCAAGGAGTTTCCTTTGCGCCTCAGCCTTTTCAACCGCATTGGCGCCCTCATTATCGGCAAGCTTGGTCTTGGCCTGTTCAAGCGCCTTGGCATTCTCCTCAAGCCTTCCCTTGAGCTGTTCCATCTCTTTGGACTTGGCCGCCAGAGCCTCGTTCTGCTTTCCAAGATCAGCAACCTTGCCCGTCGCTTCCGCAAGCTTCATTCCGAGTTGTTGCCGTTCCTCTTCCAAAACCGCCATTTCAGCCTCGGCATCGGCACGCTGCTTCCGTTCCAGATCGGAAGCGGCCTGAAGCTTCTTCAGCGCAGCTTCACCCTTTGCCCTTTCCGCAGTGTTGGACCCCTCAGTTGACGCAAGTTTGGTCTTGGCCTGTTCTAGCGCCTTGGCATTCTCGGCCATCTGCGCCTTGAGCTGTTCCATCTCTTTGGACTTGGCAGCCAGAGCCTCGTTCTGCTTTCCAAGATCAGCAACCTTGCCCGTCGCGTCGGAGAGTTTGGCCGTGAGCAATTGCCGCTCCTCTTCTAGGATGGAGTTGTCGCTCTCCATCTTCTTGATCTTGGAAGCTGTGATCGCGGCGGTTTCTTTTGCGGTTTTTTGGAGGAGATCCGCCTGTGATCGGGCTTCAAGCCCATTTTTCTGAGCTATCGCAAGTTGCTCCTGCAGTTGGGCGACGGATTTCTTCAACTCTTCCGCATCTTTCTGAAGTCCTTTGACTTTTGCTGCATCGCGGGCAGCTTCGGAAAGGCGGGAGGCCTGCTCGGAAATGCGCTTGCGATCCTCCTCGACCGCCATCAGGTCAGCTCGCAGCGCATCTTCGTTTTTACGGGCTTCCACGGTGCATTTGCGAGCGGACTCTTCAAGTGAGGCAACCTGCTCTCCGGAACGCTTGAGATCCTGACGGAGAACTCCCGATTCCTCCTGAAGGGACTTGATTTTCGATCGCAATGAATCAAGTTCCGGGGCCTGTTTTTGGGCATCGGCAAGCTTCGAAGAGACTTCGTTAACCTGATTCTGAAGCAGGGTGTTTTTTGCAAGGGATTCATTGGCCTTCGATTCCGCCTGCTCTAACTTCCCTTGAAGTTGTTTGATGGACTCACGTCCGCTCTCGACTTCCTTGGAAAGCCCTTCGAGCTTCTGCCGGGAAACCGACCCTTCGGCCACCTTCTGACGAGCCTCTTCGAGTTGCCTGGTAAGTTCAACCGCGGCAGCGGCCATCTTCTTTTCGCGCTGTTGGTAGAGTTCCTCCGTGGCGGCCTTGTCAGCCAACGCATCGTCAAGCCTTCGCTGAAGGTCCTTGATGTCCTTTTCCCAGGAATCCCGTTTCTTGAGACGGTCACTCAAGGTCGCCACCTGGTCCTTGGCCTCCAGGAGATCCTTATCAAGCTTCTTGCGCTCCTCCTCCCACTTGGCGGCGTCGAGATCCTTGCTTCTGTTTTTCTGCGAAGTGAGCGCTTCCCGGGCCTCCTGCAGGTCGCTCTTGAGGCCATCAATCTGTTTCTTCAACCGCCGCACCTCGGCGGAGGAATCCGCAACGGATTTCGGTTGAACGGCCGTGGAACTGCCTGACGCATCGGGGGGAACGATTGTAATACTGGGACCCTGTGCTCTTGATTCCAGTCCACTCGATTCCTGATATGCAGAGGGACGGCTGGACGGAGACTCATCCGCACCTCCACTGGCCTGCAACCGCGCCACTCCGTCGCGGGTCTTCTTGAGTCGGTACTCAATGACCGACTTTTGCCAAGCCGGATCCTTTGTCGTGATCTCGACAAGCAAGCTCTCGGCAAAACGATATCTCTTCAATGCCTCCGTGGAGTTGCCGTCACGTTCAGCTTTCTCACCCTGCTGATACGCCTGATAAGCGGAGAGGAACTGCTCGGAGGGATCCGCAGCGCAGACTTGGGAGCACGCGGTGATGAGCAGAATGGAAAGCAGCTTTTTCAACATGACAGGGGATGTTGAAACTACTCTGTTGAAACCAAAAAATCCAACCTCCCTTTTCTCAAAGAGCCCAACCTCATTAGGTCGTTAGACAGGGCATGTCTCGGCAATTATCAGGATTATCACGCATCGGCCATTGACACGAGAAGACAAGCAATGCTAGGTACACTTGACGGAGTACCACAAGATCATGGATACCCTACTTGACCAACCAGTGCTTGTGCTCAACAGGTTGTGGCAGGCCATCAATACCTGCTCGGCGCGCAGGGCCCTTGCGCTGCTTTATCAAGGACACGCCCAGGTAATGGCCACGGACGGATCAAGCAACTACCTGACCCATGATTTTTCAAGTTGGAGGCATTTCTCCCTCTCCAATCCCGAACCGAAGATGCTTCAGACCATCTCGCTGAGGATCCGCGTTCCGCGCATCATCGTCCTCTGCCTCTTCGACAGACTGCCGAAAAAGGAAGTGAAGTTCACGAGACACAATGTCTTCGAGCGCGATAAAAACACCTGCCAGTACTGCGGCAACCACTTCGAGCGATCCGACCTGAACATCGACCACGTCCTGCCTCGCGACCGGGGCGGACAAACAACATGGGAGAATGTGGTCTGCTCGTGCATCACCTGTAACACCCGCAAGGGGAACCGTCTCCCTCACGAGGCCAGAATGCAGCTTCTCAGGAAACCGAAACGTCCCAAGTGGCGGCCGTTTGTGAACATCACCTTCGCAGGAGGAATCGACACAAGCTGGACCCACTTCATCGACCTGGCCTACTGGAACGTGGAACTGGGTGAATAGCGTCGGAAGCGAGACCAGTTTTTTTGGAATTATTGCTCTTTTGCAGCGGGTGGATAAGGGGGGTTTGCAACATTGGAAAGTGGAGGGAAGCAAGCCCTGCCGACACTCTATGAACGGGATGCAAAAAAAACGCCTGCAATCAGCAGTTTTTTAGCAGCACGGTATCTTTGGTCATCGCTCCATCGCGATCGCCTCATCGGCGGCGAGGAGACCACTGGCCAGCGCGGAATCGATGCTGGCATGGGCGACCTGATCCCCGGCAAGCCAGAGATTGGCCCCCTGTCGCCGGGAGAGTTGCAGGGCACTGAAGCCGCTTTGTTGGGAGGGAAGCGCGTGACGGACACGCACCTCCTTGAGAAATTCCCATCCGGCGAAGGCTGGAAAGATCGCCGTGATCTCCTCCCGGGCATGGCGGATTAGTCCGGCCTGATCAAGTTCGTGAGGCTTGAGAATGATCGCGGAGAGGAGGCGCCTTCCCGGGGGGGCGTATTCGGGCGCCGTATTCGTGAGATCGGTGAAATGCCGCACCAGTCGATCCTTACCCTCGGGGAGCACCAGCAGAGCCCCCTCGTACAGGGGATCCTCACCCGTGAAATAGAGCGTGGTGACCTCGCACCACGAACGCCCTTCGTCCGAAGGCAATCCCAGAAGAGAGCGGGTGGCTGGCTCCCCGGTGGCAAGCACGAGGGCACTGCATTGGATCCTGTCACCGGAGGCGAGTCGTACGGCCGAGACCTTTCCCCCGCACATCTCGAGGGATGCGACATGAGCCCCGTAGCATTGGCAACTACAAGGAAGTCTTGAGGCGAGCTGAAGCGGGATCTCTCCCATCCCCTTGGCGGGAAGCAGAGCGCGCCCCAGGGCGAACTTCTTGAGATCGTAGCGGAGGATGGAGGAATCCGTTCCAAGATCATTGTCGAGGAAGACCCCGGCGAAAAAGGGTCTCAGGAATTTTTCCAAAACGGCCCCATCGAGCCCCAGACGCCGCAGTTCGTCCATGGCCGAGCGTCCGGTTTCCCTGCCAAGCAAATCCTCGTCGGAACGAAGGATCTGGAACGCCGCATACATGGCCAACGATGCTTTTTCGCGGAGCGTGAAGGATCTTCCCGTGATTGCGGGGAGTAATCCCTCCGGATGGCGGAGGGGGTTGAGGAGACGCTCCTCCCCATCCTCTCCGACCATCAGAGTCCCGCTATCGAAATAACGCGGCTGCAGCGCGGTCAGGTCGAGCAGACGCCGTGCCATCGGATAGGAATCAAGCAGGACCTGAAATCCCCGGTCGAGACGGAACCCATCCGGAGTCACCTCGGTGGCGACACGGCCACCGGGAATCTCCCCAGACTCGAGCAGGAGCCAGTCAAGACCGGCTTCCTGCAACCGGTTGGCGCAGGCCAGGCCGGCAAGACCGGCTCCGACAATGATCACCATGGCGCGGAGGGTTCGTTAGGGAAACGCTGATTAAATCGCATAGAGGCCGTTGCGGAAAGCCGTAGCGGATGCGAAGCAACGACCGGGCAAGCCATGGGCCGCGGGCAAGGCGGCTTGGCGCGAGCATCCCCTCAGTGGGCTGCCGTAACGGATGCGAAGCAACGGCCGGGCAAGCAAAGCGCCAAGCCAACACAACTGGCCCCCGTGCCACGCCACGAAGCCAAAGGCTTTGTGGCCTTTGGCTTGGATCTCCGCAACCCGGAGGGCTGAAGCCATTTGTCGATTTTTGCCTCGCCGTCTCCCGACGGCCTCGTCCTGCGGACTGCTTCGCAGGCTACGACGCGGCTCCCGCCGCTCGTCGTTGTGGCGTTGCTCGCTCGGGCGAGACCGCTGCGGGTATTGACTCGCTCGCTCCCGCGAGGCTCGCCCTGACGGGTTTGCCTGCGGCAAATCTACCCAAGCAGCTCCCGCAGCTACGTGTTGCCCAGCACTCGGGCCTTCAACCAAGCCTCCGGGACGAGGCGCGGAGAAGCATGCCGAAGGCATGATCCCCCATCACAATGGGGGACGGCACCGCTTCCCGGGAGAGAAGTGCCATTCAAAAATCAGCAAATGCTTTTCAGCGGCCTTCATGGGATTAAAACAGCGCCTCCCTAACTTAAAGATTCTCTGATCCACGTTGCATAAGGGACTGAAATCGATGTCGGCTCCAACTCGATGATCTCGGGCACCTCGTAGGGATGAAGTTCCGCCAATCGGACCATGCATCGGCTCGCTTCTTCGCTTGAGGTTTTCAGGATGACCTGCACTTCCGAGGATTCCTCGATAGCCCCTTTCCATCGGTAGATCGAGCGGGCTCCGGGGATGAGGGTGCCGCATGCAATCAGGTGTTCGTCCAGAAGCGACCTGACCACAGTCGCGGTCGCCGCCTCGTCGGCAAAGGTCGTGAGAAGGAGTCGGATTCCGGGAGTCATCGGGAAGCCTGTTTCAACACGGCCTCGTAATCATCGAGGGCATGATTGAGATCAAATGTGGAAGCCTTCTCCAGCGAGACCCTGCGGGCCGCCATCAGGATTTGTGGATCCAGGAGGAAGGGCTTCATCGCTGCAGCCAATCCCCCGGTCCCTTCGGCCAGATAGTAGAGTCGGGCATTTCCACCCGCGCCGTTTTTGTCAGGCTCGCAGGCAACGTCGGAGAGCCCCCCGATCCTGCTTCCGACAATGGCCAGGCCATGGGTCAGCGCTTCAACCGCGACCATCGGCAATCCCTCGGAGAGCGAGGGCATCAACAGGATCGAGGAATTGCCCATCTCCGCCGAAACCTCGGAGGCTGCGGCCCATCCGCGGAACTCGATCCGGGAGGCGAGACCGAGCCGTTCCGTCTCGGCACGCATCCCGGCAAGAAGAGGCCCGTCGCCAATCACCGACATCGACCAAGGCAGATCCTTCAACAGGGCAAGGGCACCGACGGCGGCGAGAGGGTTTTTCTGCACGCTCATCCTCCCCACCATCAGGAGCCGCGGAATCTCCGACTGCTTCAATTCCGTAGTCGCCGGTAACTCGATCCCGTTGAGGATGATCTTGGGGCGCACCCTGTAGGCCTCGTTCGCAAGCGCCGCCACGAAACTGCTGACGGCCGTCGTGGCCGCGGCATCTTTCCAGATCGGCACCGTGAATGGTTTGATCCAGCGGAACATGTTCCCCGTCTGTTCCGGCACACCTCCCGGCACATCGCCCAGATGCGCCGTCAGCACATAGGGAACTCCGGTGACCTTGTGCACCGCCCAGGCGACGGCTCCGGTGGGCACGGCGAAGTGGGCATGGATGACATCGGGCTTCCAGCGACGCACTTCGGCGATGGCTGCGGGAATCGCCCGCATCACCCAGGCCGCCATCTCGGGAACACTGCAGGTGTCTTCGCGGCGACGGAAGGCGCGCAGACGCCTCACTCCGATCCCCTCCTCCACCGATTCAAGGGGCAGATGCGACATGCCAGCCGTCACGATCCTGACCTGATGGCCGCGCCGCACGAGTCCCGAGGCGACCTTCGCGGCCAATCTGCCGCCGCCTCCACCTAGGGGCGGATGCTCGTAGTTGAGGACGAGGATTCTCACGATGGGGAATGGGCGGCACGCCCGGAAAGCTCTGCACGCCAGGCCGCCAGCACATGCTGGCACCAGAGGAAGAGGCGCTCGTCGCTCCGACCCGCACGATGCGCCGCCAACGACTCACGGACCAGCGAACCCGCCTCCCCTCCCGGGATCTGCGGCACGATGGCCCCCTCCCGGATCCAGGAACCGATCGGCGTGCCAAAGCCCTTTTTCTTGCGATAAAGGATCGAGGCAGGAAGCAGCGGCTCCAGCGCCTTCTTCAGGATCCACTTGGTCGTGCCGGCGCGGAGTTTCACCGAATGGGGGAGCCGGCGGGCGAAGTTGACCACTTCCAGATCCAGGAATGGGGAGCGGGCCTCGAGTCCGTGAAGCATGCTGGCCCTGTCCACCTTGGATAGGATCTGATCCTGCATGTAGAGGCGCGTGAAGAACTGGAGCGTCCGGTCGACCGGATCGGCATGTTCCCCGGCGGCCTCCCATGCCTCGATCGCCTCGCTGTAGAGCTCTTCGGGCGCGGTGCGATCACCGAAATAGGCATCGATTTGCGAGGGCTCCAGAGGGCCCATCCAGACAGGAACGCGGTAGTGGGCCGGGTGGGAGAGCCCCCTGAGCGTCCGCTTGATCTTGAAATCAAGGCTGATGTTGGCGTGAGAGACGGGCAGTCGCGATGCCAGCAGGCGGATCGCGGGGTGAAGCGCCTTGGGAACAAGCTTGTCGTAGAGCGCAGCCTTCCCCAGCGCCTTGAAGGGATCGTATCCGGCGAAGAGTTCATCGCCGCCATCACCACCCAGGGCCACCGTGACATGGCGGCGGGTGAAGCCGCAGAGCAGCCATGTCGGCAGGATCGACCCATCCCCCATTGGCTCGTCGAGCCTAGAGAGCAGGCCGGGAAGCAACTCCCTCGCCCGCGACAGGTCCAGGATCTCGCTCTCGTGGGCGCACCCGATGAAGGCGGCGGCTTCGCGCGCATACGGAAGCTCGTCGAAGGTCGGATCGGTGAAGCCGATGCTGAAGGTGCGCAGCCTCCCTGCGGGAAGATGACGCGCCGCAAGGGCCGCCACCGCGGAGGAATCGATCCCCCCGCTGAGGAAGACACCCACCGGCACATCGGCCACCAACCGCCGCTTCACGGCACGGTCGAGCACCTCCCTCAATTCGGAGAACCAGACTTCGCAGCGCGCCGGAGTCACCTCCTCGTCGGAGGGCTCCAGTCGGAACTCCCACCAACGGCGGGGCGCCCAAGCACCGCTAGAGATCGTGAAGGTGCCGCACCACCCCCCCGGAAGCTTGCGGATCCCCTCGATCGCGGAGAGGGGCGCAGGGATGTAGCCGTAGGCGAAGTATTTTTTCAGCGCGATGGCAGATTCACTGGAAGGGGCCGCCGGATGATGAAGGAGAGCCGTCAACTCCGAAGCGAAGGCAAAGACGCCGCCCCGTTGGAACCAGTAGAGCGGCTTCTTCCCGAAGCGGTCACGCGCCAGGAAGAGGGTGCCCCGTGCCTGATCGTAAATGGCAAAGGCGAACATGCCGTTCAGGCGATCCAGCATCCCGTCGCCCCACTCGCGGTAGCCGTTGAGCAGAACCTCGGTGTCGGAGTGGTCCGTCTGGAATCGGTGCCCTTTCGCCTGCAGTTGCTCGCGGAGATCGGCATGGTTGTAGATCTCGCCGTTGAAGACAATGGTCAGGTTCCCGTCCGTGGTCGACATCGGCTGGGCGCCCCCGGAGAGATCAACGATGGAGAGTCGACGATGACCGAGGTGGACTCCCGTCCTGGGAATGACGGCATACCCCTCGGCATCCGGCCCGCGATGGGCCAGCGCACGGGTCATTCTCTCAAGGGTCTGCCGGTCACCCGCATCACGGGGTGCAACGAATCCCGCGATCCCGCACATCAGCGCGCCGTGAAATTCCTGGTTTCCTTCACCAGGTAGATCGACTTGTTCTGACTCTCGTGGAAAGTGCGCGTGATCATTTCCGCAAGCAGTCCCATCAACACGCAGATCATTCCCGTCATGAAGGAAAAGACCGCCATCATCGGAAGCGGGGTCTGCGTATAGTAGTAACCGCGCGTCCTCATGACAAAGGTCCAGACCACGAAGAGCAGCGAGGCGACGAAGAAGATGAAGCCCCAGAAGCCGAAGAGATACATCGGCTTCATCATGTACTTGTCGAGGAACTTCACCGTCACCAGATCGAGAACAACCTTCAGCACGCGCTCAAGACCGTATTTCGAGTTGCCGGTCGTGCGGGCGAAATGATTCACGGGGATCTCCGTGATGCGGGCGCCATGCCACTTGGCGTAGATCGGAAGGAAGCGGTGCATCTCACCGTAGAGACGCACATCCTTCACAACCTCCGCGCGGTAGGCCTTCAGTGAGCATCCGAAGTCATGGAGTCGGACACCCGAAATCCTGGAGATCAGCTTGTTGGCCATCATGCTCGGGAGATTCCGCTGCAGGGCGTTGTCCTGCCGGTCGCGGCGCCATCCGGAGCAGACATCATATCCCTCCTCCAGCTTCGCAAGCATCTTGGGAATGTCCTCAGGATCATTCTGGTAGTCGCCGTCCATGGGGATGATCACCGAGCCGGAGGCATGGTCGAAACCTGCCATCATCGCTGCCGTCTGGCCGAAATTCCTGCGGAAATGGACCACCTTCGCCTCGGGGTTCCTGGCGGCGAGACCGTCGAGCATGGCGGCGCTCCCGTCCGTGCTGCCGTCGTTCACGAAGATCACCTCATAGTGCCGGCCGAGACGGTCCATGACCTCCTTGATCTTGGCAAAGAGAGCCTCGATCGCGCCGTGCTCGTTGTAGATCGGGATGGTGATGGAAATCATGACGGAATGCAGTCTCACAGAAAACCGGAACCCCCCCCTCAGGTCAACTCATGGGTGATGAGGAATCGGATCCCTGTGATGGGGCAGAGCGCCCCCCTCCCCCTGCCCGAGCATCCATTACCGATATCGTCCTTTACAACTCATGCTATGATTGCATCCGGATGTCCGGAACATCAGCCAATCCCAACGCGACCGCATTGCAGAAAAAGCTGCGTGATGTGCCGCACCGCCCCGGTGTCTATGTGATCAGGGACCGGTTCTCCAAGATCATCTATGTCGGCAAGGCGATCGATCTGAGGCGTCGCCTCTCCAACTACTTCACCCCTTCCGGGCGGACCAAGGCCGACATCAAGACCCGCGCGCTGATTGACAGTGCAGCCGACTACGAGTGGCACGAGGTCAGAAGCGACGCTGAGGCGGTGCTCTTCGAGGGGAAGCTCATTAAGGAGTGGAGGCCCAAGTACAACATCAGCTTCCGTGACGACAAGCGCTTCCTCCTCGTCCGCGTGCAGTTGAAGGATGCCATCCCCCGCTTCGAGTTGACCCGCCTGAGGCGCGAGGACGGGGCGCGCTATTTCGGACCATTCGCCAACGCCAACGCCCTCCGCTCCTCCCTCCAGGCCATCCGCAAGCAGTTCGGCCTTCGCTCCTGCCGTCCCCTGGAACCCACCGAGCGCGACTTCAAGCATTGCCTCGACCACATCATCAAGAACTGCACCGCCCCGTGCGTCGCCCGGATCTCGCGTGAGGAATACCGACAGCGCGTCGAGCAGGCCTGCGAAGTCCTCGAGGGGAAATCCCGCGAGATGACAGCCGTCATCGAGGAGGAGATGGCCAAAGCGGCCGAGAAGCTCGATTTCGAGAAGGCGGCCTCCCTCCGGAACCTCCTCAAGGATCTCCAGGAAACCAGTAAGCCGGTCCGACGTTTCACCCGCAAATCCCTTCCGAACAGCATCCATCCCGAGGGTGATGTCGCGGAATTGCAAGCGGCTCTGGGGCTGCCCAAGGCGCCGCGCACCATGGAGTGCTTCGACATCTCGAACATCTCCGACAACCACATCGTCGCCTCCATGGTCCGTTTCCGAAACGGAGTGCCCGAGCGGGATAGCTACCGCCGTTACCGGATCACATCCACCAAGGGACAGGATGATTTCGCCAGCATGGCCGAAGTGATCAGGCGACGCTACAGACGACTGCTGACTGAGGCCGGGAAGTCCCATCCGGATTCCCATGAATCGCAGGAGGATCCCACCGAGGCAATCGAGCGCCACTCGCGGGCACTACGCACGGAGAGCCCCCTTCCGGATCTTGTCATTGTCGACGGCGGCAAGGGGCAACTCGGCATGGCCTGCAGGGAACTTCAGGCCTTGGGATTGCATGACCAGCCGGTGATCGGCCTCGCGAAGGAATTCGAGGAGATCTACCGCCCGGGTGAATCACTTCCCGTGCGACTCGACAAGGACTCCGGCGCCCTGCGCCTCCTCCAGCGCATCCGCGACGAGGCCCATCGCGTCGCCAACGGCTACAACGAACTCCTCCTGCGCCGACGCATTTCCGAAAGCCTCCTTGACGACATCCCGGGCATCAGCGAAGCCCGCAAAAAGGCACTGCTCACGAGATTCGGAAGTATCACACGGATGCGGAAAGCAACCGTCGAAACCCTCTCGGAAATACAGGGCATCAGCCGCGCAAAGGCAGTAACGATTCTGGAACATCTTAACAAAAGACGTTCCTAGGGTTTGTTGGAGCCGCTTATCGGATTATCCCTCCCTCCTGGAGGGCTCTGGATGATGGATTCGCAGTAGCATTATGCCGCTGATCGCGGCATGGCTAATTCCTGGCCGTGGGAACGTGCGGGATAGCCTGCCTATAGCGCAGCCCACGCCGTTCGCCCCTCACCAGTGGCTCAGGGCTGCCTTTGGCAGTCCAACCTCCTTCCTCCATTCGGAGGTTTCATCCGGCACTCCATCAAACTTTGTTTGATGGAGCCGCTTATCGGATTCGAACCGATGACCCTCTCATTACGAATGAGATGCTCTACCGACTGAGCTAAAGCGGCGAAGTCAGTTAAAAAATCCTAACCGAAATGGCCTTGAAGGCAAGAATGGCGGAACTTTGACATGAGACACCTCTTATCCGACTTGTCTCTTGGGCTAGATAAGGGCAAATTTTGCATCATACAGGGAGGGGTGGTAGAGCGGTTTATTGCACCGGTCTTGAAAACCGGAGAGGTGTTAAAGCCTCCGTGGGTTCGAATCCCACCCCCTCCGCCATATCTGTCCTAAAAATTGGTTTTTAGTGGAGCATCCCGGGAGAGAGATGAAGAACACGATGATGCACTACACGATGCTTTTTCCCGTTAGGCCATTCACCCATTCACTCATCCTCCGCTTCCTACGGTGCAACAGGAGAAGCCTGGGGCTGCGGGGAGGGTGATGCCGAGCCGCCGATCTTGGGGAGCAGTTTGGGCCGCCACTTGGGATTCTTTGCCGACCCGACCGACTCGTACTCGAAGATCTTGCTAACCGGAAAGAGCACCACACCCGGCAATCCCTGTGCATTGAGGCGGATGTTCATGTTCATCCTGTCCTCAAGATAGAAAATGCTGCCGTTTCCAATCATGCTGAACCCCTTTCCCTTGATCAGCAGATCGCGCGTGGTGATGGCTCCGTTCTCGACGGTGAAGTCGGCCGTGGCCTCCCTGGCGGACTGGTAGCCGAATCCCGGGATGACCTCTCCGAGCAGGAGGGAGAGAGGCCCAAGCACCGGCATCGCGAGGACATTCCCATCCTTGATAAGAAGGTTTCCCTTTCCGGTCATGGCGCGATCGTTGCCTCCGACCGCCCTGAACGCGTAGTCACCGGTGAGACTCCCGCTCGATTCCTCATAATCGAAGTAGAGTTTGGCGAGTTTCTGGAAATCGACCTGATCGAGATGGACGGAGGCCCCATAGCGCGAGTCGCCCGGGGCCACCGAGACATCCGCCTTCAACGCCACGTCACCGCCGAAGAGCTGCGACGTCGGGATGTCGATGAGGAGCTTCTGACCCTTCAGCAGGACGGTGCCGCTGGTGGGACCGAAGGGAAGGTTTCTGCCGATAAGTGTGTAGCCCATCCCGGAGGGAGCGTTGAGGGCGATGCGGAGGTCGTTCTTGGCGGGGTTCTTCATACCCACCTTCCCGGTGAGTTGCACCTCCGGCGGCTTGTTAAAGCGATACTCCTTGAGTCCCTCGGCGATGCGCGGATCGATCCAGGTCATGATCTTGACGGGATCCATGCTGGTCCGCACACCCGGGAAGCGCCCCTCCCAGTTCTTGTAGTCGTAGACAAACTCCCCGCGGCCGGTTCCCTCACCCATCCTTACCAGGATGTCGCGGAAAGAGGCGGCGCCGTTGGCCACCTCCACGCGGGCCGAGAGACCATCGATCCAGGCACCCCTCATCGCACCCTTGCCAAGCGAAAGTGATCCGCTTCCCTTGACGGTTGTCGGATCCGTTCCCGGCATTCCTCCCTCGAAGGTCACCAAGAGGGGATCCTTGAAATCCATCGCGCCCAACGCCTCCGCCGCGTGCCCTGCAGCCACCGGGGCAAGCTTTCCGGGAAAGAGGCCGGCGGAGAGCCGCACGCGGTTGTCCCCTGGCGCGATCAACAGATCGGCCTTCACGCTTCCCGGATCTCCCTCAGCCTGCAGGTCACGAATCAGGATCTTCCCGTCGCGGAATGCCGCGCCCCCCGAAAGCGACCACATCGAGACCCCCTTGTAACTGAAACGGCCAAGCGCCAGTTCAGCCGTTCCATCGATCACCGGCTTGCCTGCATGCCAGTCCACCCCTATCTTCCCGTTCAGTCGGATCGGATCGACCCATTTCCAATCCTTTGCCTTTTCCCTGCCAAGAAGGAGCGGCGGCATGGGTGCGCCGCAGAACGCACCTCCGAATTCCAACCAGCCCCGGTTTTCCCCGAAGTCAGCTGATCCGACGGCCTGCAGGATGCCCGTCCCGTCATCAAGGAGGAGTTTTTCCAAACTCAACTTCCTCGCGGCGTAGTCGGCGGATAACTCAAGGTGACGGAAAGCAATCGTCCTCCATTTCCCGGCACCTGTTTCCAGATGCGCCTCCTCGACCCGAAGGCTCTCGGAATCGCTCAGATCCCCGCCGGCCTCAATGGTGAGAACCGGCCGCTTTCCCTCCCAAATGATCGCATCCAGTTCACTCCGGATGGCATCAATCGTCTGCGCTGTTTTCCCCGGCCCCTCGGTGGAAACGGGCTTGGGGGCGAATTTTTTCGGGTTCAGGAATGTTCCGGATAATTCCACCCTGATTTTCGCAAGCTCAAAGGAGAGAACCGAGACCCTGAACTCTCCGGGAGTACAGCTGATCACACCCCTGACGTGATCCAGCCTGAGGCGCGGTTGGTCCGCCGGCCCGAGCGGAATGTCGAGGGTCACATCCCGAAGGTTGATCCTCTCCAAGCGCGGAGCCCCCCTAAGGATGGAGTCCATGTTGACGGAAACGGCTAGATGATCGGCTGAACAGACCAGTCTCTTTTGAGGAGTGCGATCATGCACCCGGACCTGCTCCAAAATGAACCCCCGGAGCGGACTGAAGAGTACCTTGCCGAGTTGGACCTCGTAGTCTTTTCCCCCAAGCAACCCCTCCGCCCGATTCCGGATCGTGTCACCCAGGCCGTGAGTCGAGGTCACTACCAAAAGCGCGGGCAACCCGAACACCACGACCAGAAAAAGCAGGGCAAACAACGAGGCCGCCGCATACCGGAGAAGATCCTCAAACCGCTTCCAGATCGTCGGCATGATGGCACGCGGCCTTCCCAGCACATATCGCGAGCGTTTGGAAGGAAGGAGTGCCATCACCCAACCTTCCGAATTGAAGGCATTCTTGTAAAGCCGCGGAGAAGGGACCTGCGTTGGAAAGTGTAAGGTCGCCCCAACTCCGCCCCAGCCTTCTCAGGCCTCAAATCTCAACTTCTCCCCCTTCCCACTTTTCTAACCTTTCACTTATTCACTTTTCACTCCCGGGTCTTCAGCTTTGACAGCACTTGCCTCCCGGCAGGCAGTGCCGCCCTTACAGGGCTGTTCGCTGCGCTTTGCAGGCCCGGCCGTTGCTTCGCATCCGTTACGGCAGTCTACCGCACCCGATTTGTACTCGCTTGCTCCCGCAAGGCTCACCCTTCGGGTCCACCTTCGGTGGCTACAACTCGACCTTCCCAAGGTCTCGTTTTTCGGGCTTGGTTCAGGTTTCATCATTCATCATTCATCATTCATAATTCATCCTTTCTCCCTGCCCCTACATCAACGAGTAGGGATCGACATCGAGTGTCATCACCACATCCTCGGGCAGCGTCAAGGAGGAGAGGAGTTCCCGCGCCAGTTTTCCCAATACGGCACCGGATGCGGACTTCAGGATGACATGAAACCGGTACTGGCCATGGGAGCGCTCCAAGGGTGCCGGCGCCGAATCGGAGACCTCGACGGAGTCGGGAGCGAGACCCTTCAGTTTTTTGGCAACGGCCGCGGCGGCATGGGAGGTTCGCTCGGGTGACACCCCCCGCACCCTGACAAGGAGCATCCTGGCAAAGGGAGGATGGCGGAACGCCTCGCGGAAGGAGATCTCCTGTTCGTAGAAGCCCGTGAAATCATGATGTCGGGCATGCTGCAGGGAGGGGCTCGCCGGGGAGAATGTCTGGACGATCACCTCCCCCTCGGTCTCACCCCTCCCGGCGCGGCCGGCAACCTGGGTGAGGAGTTGGAATGTCCGCTCCCCCGCGCGAAAATCGGGCGAGTGGAGTCCGATGTCGGCGTTGATGATCCCGACAAGGGTCACATTCGGGAAATCGAGGCCCTTCGCGATCATCTGGGTGCCGATCAGGATGTCGATCTGACGGGCCCTGAACTTGCCCAGGACATCGGCGTAGGAACCCCGCTTCGTCATCGTGTCCGCATCCATGCGGGCGATCCGGGCGGAGGGGAAGGCCCTGCGGATCCCCTCCTCCACCCTCTGTGTCCCCAAGCCCGAGTGACGGATGCCGGGGTCGCGGCATTCGGGACAGCGTTCCGGCGGGACGGAGGCATGGCCGCAGAGATGGCAGGCGAGTCGGTTCTCATCCCGGTGAAATGTCATGGAGAGGCTGCAGTTCGGACAGCGGCAGACGTGGCCGCACTGCTCGCAGAGCATCGAGGTGGCAAATCCCCTCCGGTTCAGGAAGAGAATCGTCTGCTGACCCAGCTCCAGCCTCTTGGTGATGGCCATCTGCAGCGGTGCCGAAAGCCCGCCGTCGGACTTGGCCCTCTTCCCCTGAAGGCGCAGGTCCACCACCCGGATGAGCGGCATCAACTGCCCATCGGCCCTCTTGGCAAGAGCGAGCAGGCGGTACTTTCCCGTGAGGGCATTGCGATAACTCTCGATGGAAGGAGTCGCGCTTCCCAGCAGGACGGGACACCCCTCGAGGCGCCCCCTCATCACCGCGACGTCACGCGCATGATAACGCGGCGTCTCCTCCTGCTTGTAGGTGTTCTCATGCTCCTCATCGACGATGATGAGCCCCAGGTTGGCAAGCGGAGCGAAGACGGCGCTCCTCGCCCCGATGGCGATCCGTGCCTCCCCACGCTGAAGGCGCATCCATTCCTCGCGGCGCTCCGCATCGGTCAGATGACTGTGAAGCACGGCCACTCCCGCACCGCCCCCCCCCGCATGGTCGAATCTCGACCGGAACCGCTCGACCGTCTGGGGGGTTAGGGAAATCTCCGGCACCAGGACTATGGCGCTTTTGCCCGAATCCAGCACGGCGCCGAGTGTCCGGAGGTAGACCTCCGTCTTGCCGCTTCCAGTCACCCCGTGCAGGAGGAACGGTCTCTGAGTCGCCGCGTCGTCCGAACCGCCGATTGCGTCGAGAAGCACCGCGACAACCGATTCCTGGTCGGGATTGAGCTTGGGTATTTTTCCGGGAAGAACCTGTTCCCCGCCGCCGGGTGATGCCGTGGAGCGAACCTCGCTCAAGCCGATCCAACCCGCCGCAACCAAGGACCGGAGGGAGGCATCGGACCCGCCGCTCTCCCGGAGAAGTTCGTTCACGGGGATCGCCGAAGTCGCGGCGCGAAGCCTTTCCAGGATCGCGTGCTGCTTCGGAGCCTTCCTGGCCAGTCGCTCGCATTCCTCGGCAGGCGGCATTCCGAAGAGTTCAGCCATCCGGATTTTTTTCCCCGCGATTTTCTCACCGCGCAGCATGGGTGGGAGCATCGAGCGCATGACGGAGGCAAGCGGGGCGCAGTAATAGTCGGCCATCCAACGTGCGAGCCTCATCATCACCGGGGGAAGGGTGCTCTCGTTACCGACAAGCCCCTCGATCGGGCGGATTCCGGGAACATCGGAATGCTCCATCAACTCCAGAACGGTCCCGAGCGCCCTCCTGTTGCGCACCTTCACGATCACCCGCTCGCCAACGGAAACCCGCCCCCTCAACTCCCCGGGAAGCGCATAATCCAACTCCCTCCCCTCGGACCGATCGATCAGGACGCGGACGAAGGAAGGCATGGGGGAAGGATTGAGGCGATTAGGCTGAAGGCTGAAGGCTGAAGACTATTAGCCCCGAATCATACAGGGAGTCGTTTAACCCTGAACCTAAAATCTAACCACTCGGCACCCACCCCACAATTTTGAACCCGAACCCCGAAGATGAAAGAGATGATTTGGCGCAAGATGCTGGCCGATGCGAGTTGTGGAGTTCCGTTCCCACCTTCAGTTTGTTCTGCCCGCCTGCCCCCAACGGACTCGCCCTGTTGGAGCGCAAGTTCTGATGAGCGGTCAGTAGATTGTGTCCAATCGCCCTGACCAACTTATACCATCTCCACTCTTACTCCGATTGAATCGGCTCCTTCAGCCTTCAGTCTATCCACCTTCAGTCTGTAGCGTTGCAGCACCGCTGCAACACTACTCGGTAATGATATCCTTGTAGGTCTTGCCCGAGGGGATCATCGGAAGCACGTGCTCGGTGTAGGGGGTCATCACGTCGAGGACGTAAGTCTCCTTCGAGTCGAGCATGCGCTGGAGGGCGGCGCGCAGATCCTTCTTGTGGATGACACGCTCGGCGGGAACGCCGAAGCCCTTGCAGATGCCGAGATAATCCGGATAGATGCGGCTGAGATCCTTCGGGTCACCAAGGAAGGTGTGGCCGCGGTTGCTGTCGTAGAAACGATCCTCCCACTGGACCACCATGCCGAGGTGCTGGTTGTTCAGGATGATCACCTTGGGGGCGATGCCGTCGATATGAGCCGTGGCCAGTTCCTGGACATTCATCAGGAAGGAGCCGTCGCCGTCGATGTCGACCACCTGCTTGTCGGGACGCCCCAGCTTCGCACCCAGCGCCGCGGGATATCCGTAACCCATGGAGCCGAGACCGGCGGAGGTGACGAGGGTGCGTGGCTTGGTGAAGTTGTAGAACTGGGCCGCCCACATCTGGTGCTGTCCGACGCCGGTGGCGATGATGGCATCACCCTTCGTGAGTTCCATGAGCAACTCGATCACGTACTGGGGCTGGATGGCGTCGGGCGTGTCCTTGTAGCGGAGGGGGTAATCCTTCTTCCACTTCTCGATCTGCTTGTACCAGGCCGGGAAACGGGTGTGCCCCTTTTTCACCGGTTTACTTCCGGCGCGGTCAAGTTCCCTGTTGAGTCGCGCGAGAGCATCCTTCACATCACCGAGGATGGGGAGCTTCACCGCCTTATTCTTGTTGATCTCGGAGTTGTCGATGTCGATGTGGACGATCGTCCCGTGTTCGCAGAACTTCTCGACCTTGCCGGTGACGCGGTCGTCGAACCGGACGCCGATGGCGAGCAGAAGATCGGCCTCGTTGACCGCATTGTTCGCGTAGACCGTGCCGTGCATGCCGAGCCACTTGAGCGAGAGAGGGTGATTCTCAGGGAAGCAACCGATCCCCATGAGGGTGGTGGCCACGGGGATCTGGGTGCGCTCGGCAAACTCCGCCAACTCCGTGGAAGCCTCGGCGGTGATCACGCCGCCGCCGCAGTAGATCATCGGCTTCTTCGCCGTGGCAATGAGCCCGAGCATCTCCTGCAGGGCCACGTCATCCGCCTTGCGAACGGGATTGTAGCCGCGAAGGGAGACACTATTAGGGAAGATCGGCTGGGCGGTCTGATTCTGGATGTTCTTGGGAATGTCGATCAGCACCGGGCCGGGGCGACCGCTCAGCGCTATGTGGAAGGCCTCCTTGATGATCCGGGGGATATCGTTGATGTCCCAGACCAGATAGCTGTGCTTCACGATCGGCAGCGTCATGCCGAAGAAGTCGGTCTCCTGGAACGCACCGCGTCCGATCATCTCCTGGGGCACCTGGCCGGTGATCGCCACGAGCGGAACCGAGTCCATGTAGGCATCGGCGATGCAGGTCACCAGATTGGTGGCGCCGGGGCCGGATGTGGCCATGCAGACGCCTGCCTTGCCGGTCACGCGGGCATATCCCTCGGCGGCAAAACCGCCTCCCTGCTCATGACGGGGGAGGATGGTGCGGATCTTCGTCGACTTGGTCAGCGCCTGATGGAGCGGCATCGAGCAACCGCCAGGATAGGCAAAGATGTACTCCACCCCCTCGCGCTCCAAGGAAGCGACCAGAATCTCAGCGCCGTTCATGACGACTCCGCGCTCTCCGGAAAGGGAAGCTTTGGTCGTTTTTGGTTTCTTACTGCTCTTGGATTGGGATTTAGAGGCCATGGGTCGGAGTGTTATGTCACTTGAAGGAACTCAACGTGTCGAGAGACAAAAAAGGGGAGCCCAATTCTTAGGCTCCCCTTTTAACCGAAAAAATGTTAGGGATTTATGTTTAGGGAAGTAAATCGCCAATGGCACCCACCCCGTTAAAGGCAGCATTAATGAGGTTTGTATTTCCGGACAAATTCACAGCAGAACCCTGAGTAGTAACAAACGTACCTCCCTTGCCTCCAAACGGAGTTGCGGCAAAAGTAGCTGTTGCAGGGAAACCAGCAGTAATATTTAATCCCATATTAAAAAGCACTGTGTTTGTTGCGGCATCTTCTGAGGTTTTATAAACAGTTGCAGTATTAGTTCCCTTTGTAAGTAGCTGACCAAATGCATTGGAAGAGATGTATGCCGGCACCAACGCGTTAGACCAATCTGTACGTGCAGCATAGTATTGAGGAAATCCCACGTTTGTACCAGCAACCTGACCATCAAGATAACTACTGTGGCAAGCAAGGTACAATTGTCTAAGGTTGCTGGTCGTTTGTGTGATCTGCCCCTTGAGAAGAGCACCAGTGATGGCAGGCAGTGCCAAGGCAGCCAGCACCGCGATGATCGAGATGACGACGAGCAACTCAATCAGGGTGAATGCGGCGAGTTTGCTGCGGAGGGATTTGATGTGTTTCATGGGGTTTGTGGTGATTGTTTGGGTGGAATTTCTAGCTGGGACAAGATGGTAGCGCGACAGTGACGGGTCAAGTCCTGTTTTTTGCCTTTTTCACCTGATCGATCAGGAGATTGATCAGGATTTTCAATCCTTCGGCACACGCAGAATCACGACGGCCAGCGGGGGAAGATCCATCACGATCGAACAGGGTCGCCCATGCGCACCGGATGCCTGCGCATGACACACTTCGTTGGTAACAGCTCCGCTTCCTCCGAAGTCACGATGATCCGAATTCAGGATCTTCTCATAGGCTCCGGGGCGGGGCACTCCGACCCGGTAGCCATGCCTGACGACCGGGGTGGCATTCACGATGACCAGCAGATCGGAGGCCTCCGCGCCATCAGGAGCCTTCCGGAGGAAAGACCAGACGGTGTTGTCGGCATCGTGGAAATCGATCCACTCGAATCCCTCCGATCGATCGTCCAGCGCGAAGAGTGCCGGCTCGCTCCGGTAGATTTCATTCAGCTGCCTGACCAGGCGCTGAATCCCGGCATGGGGCTGATACTCGAGCAGGTGCCAATCAACACTGTGGTTGTGGTCCCATTCTCTCCACTGCGCGATTTCATCCCCTTGGAAAAGGAGCTTCTTGCCGGGATGCGCCCACATCCAACTCAGGAACATCCGGAGGTTGGCGGCCTTCTGCCAGTCGTCGCCCGGCATCTTGTTCAGCAGCGATCCCTTGCCGTGCACCACCTCGTCGTGGCTCAAAACCAAGATGAAATGCTCATGGTAGGCATAGAGCATCGAGAAGGTGATCTCTCCCTGATGATGCTTGCGGTGTATCGGCGGGCGCGCGATGTAGCGGAGGGAGTCGTTCATCCACCCCATGTTCCATTTGAACCCGAAGCCAAGACCGCCGTCATAGACCGGCTTGGAGACTCCGGGCCAGGCCGTGGACTCCTCCGCGATCGTCATGATTCCGGGATGACGCGCGTAGCAGGCCGTGTTGAAAGCCTTCAGGAATTCGATCGCCTCGAGATTCTCGCGGCCGCCGAAGCGGTTCGGAACCCACTCACCGGCGTTGCGGGAATAATCGAGGTAGAGCATCGAGGCGACCGCATCCACCCGCAACCCGTCGATGTGATACTGGTCGAGCCAGAACAAGGCATTGGCGATGAGGAAATTCCTCACCTCCCTCCGCCCGTAATTAAAGATCAATGTCCCCCAGTCGCGGTGCTCACCGAGCCGCGGATCCTCATGCTCGTAGAGGGCCGTTCCGTCGAAGCGGGCCAACCCGTGGGCGTCTTTGGGGAAATGACCCGGCACCCAGTCCAGGATCACGCCGACCCCCGCTCCGTGGAGTGCGTCGATCAGATGACGGAACTCGTCGGGCGTTCCGAAGCGGCTGCTTGGGGCGAAGAAGTTCACCACCTGGTAGCCCCACGATCCGTCGAAGGGATGCTCCATCACCGGCAAAAGTTCCACGTGAGTGAACCCCATCTGCATCACATAGGCGACCAGTTGCTCGGTCAGTTCCAGATAGCTCAGCGGCCTGTCTTGCTCCTCAGGGCAACGGCGCCATGATCCGAGATGCACCTCGTAGATCGACATCGGCTCGGCAGTCGCATCACGCCGTGCGCGTCGCTCCATCCAAGCGGAGTCGCTCCACCCATAGCGGCCCAGATCGGTCACCATGCAGGCGGTCCGAAGGTCGTGCTGGGCAAAGAACCCGTAGGGATCGGTCTTCAGGAAGACATCGCCGAAGGGCCCGCGAAGCTCGAATTTGTAATGATTCCCCTCAGCCACCCCGGGAATGAAAATCTCCCAGACCCCGGATCCTCCGAGGCGGCGCATCATGTGGCGTCGACCGTCCCAACCGTTGAAATCCCCGACCACGCTGACCCTCTGGGCATTCGGAGCCCAGACCGAAAAGGAGGTTCCTGCAATACCCTTGATTGTCCTGAGATGGGCCCCCAGCACACGGTAAGCCTCCAGATGCTCTCCCTTGCCGAGCAGGTAGAGATCGACTTCTCCAAGCGTCGGCGCGAAGGCGTAGGGATCGGAATAGGAATGGGAGCGCCCGTCGCTAAAAACCGCCTCCACCGTGTACTCGTAAGGATTGATGGGAAAGCTGTCGGGAACCGCCGCCTCAAAGAGACCGTCAGAATGCACCTTGATCAACGCTGTTTTTTGGCCATCCCTTCCAATTAGGGTCACGGCCGTGGCACCCGGATAAAACACCCTCGCGACACTCTCACCCTCTACACTCTCGCTTCCCGTGATCATACCGGGCCTCACTCCGAGGATCCTGTGAGGATCGCTGTGACGGCACTCCAGCAGCGGGTGGAGATCCTCAGGCGGAAGGATAGAGCCGATGGAGGATCCTTTGGGCGAGATGCGTTTCATGGCGATCAGCCCATCATGGGCACCCCGGAGAAAGGAGACAAGGGCTTCCGAAGAAGCCCTTGAAGAAGACGCTTAGATCATTTGCGTTAAAATGTCACTCTAGTCGTTGAGTATTTCACGCAACGGGCGCAACGGGCGCAAAGAAGAGCGATAGGAGGCTGTTCTGCCGAGCCCAAAACTAGCGATTACTGCCTCATGCCCTCTTGAAACACACTGGAAAACCCATCCAAAAGACTTGTACTCACCGCGCCCCCATCCCTGAAGACAACTCTTTTCTGCCCCCCTTGGCGCTCGTGGCGAACTTTGCGTGAAAACTCTGCTCTTTCTATTAGATGCTCCAAAAGGATCAGCACGTCGGAATAAATCGCAATCGTCCCACTCAGCTTCGGAGTTCGGGTTAAACAGCCTCGAAGCGGCTGAGGGTCCGGAAGATTCCGTAGCGCTCGGCGATATCGGCCTTCGAGACCGCGCGGAGGCGGTCCATGCTGAAGGACTCGACATTGAAACTCGCGATCACGCTCCCCTCGACCACCGCCTGGCGCAGGTACTCGAAAGGAATCTCCTTTTTCTCGGAGAGATCGGCATCGGAGAGATGGCGGCTTGCCAGATAGCCCGCAAGACCTCCCGCGAAACAATCGCCGGCCCCGGTCGGATCGTGGATGTCCTCCAGCGGGTAGGCGGGGCAACTGAAGAACTGCCCGTCGCCGAAGAGCAGGCATCCATGCTCTCCCTTCTTGATGGCGACCGCCGAGGGCCCCATCTCGCGTATGCGGCGCCCTGCCTTGATCAGGCTGGTCTCACCGGTCAGTTCGCGTGCCTCGCCGTCGTTGAGGATCAGCATGTCGACCCTTGCGATCAGGCGCTGAAGCTCCTCCTTGGCGATGTTGATCCAGAGATCCATCGTGTCGGCGATCACGAAGTGGGGACGGGTCAACTGATCGAGCACGTGGTGCTGGAGGGCGGGTGCGATGTTGCCGAGCAGAACCATTCTGGCCGACTTGTAGGCCTCCGGGAGATCTGGGGTGAAGTTCTCGAAGACATTTAGTTCCACCGAGCGTGTCTCGCGCTGATTCATGTCCCACATGTATTCCCCGGACCAGCGGAAGGTCTTTCCGGGGACTACCTGAAGGCCCGCGAGATCGATGTTCCGCCCCTTGAAGAATTCGATGTGCTCCTTCGGGAAATCCTCGCCGACGATGCCGACAAGATTCACGGGGGAGAAGAAGCTGGCCGCCACGGCGGCGTAGGATGCGGAGCCGCCAAGCAGGTCGGCGCGCTCTTCGATCGGGGTCTTGACGGTGTCGAGGGCGATGGAACCGAGAACGAGTAAGGACATGAAGGAAGGTGTTTGGGCTGAAGACTGAAGGTTGTGAGGAATTGATTACTTGCCGGCCGCGGCGCGCTTGTGACCGATGCGTGAGCACCAGAGGACGATGGGCGAGGCGACAAACACCGAGGAGTATGTTCCGACGAGAATGCCGATCAGGATCGCGAAGGCGAAGTCCTTGAGGACCGCTCCGCCAAAGAAGAAGAGCGCGGCGACCGAAAGAAGCGTGAGCCCTCCTGTCAGCATCGTGCGGCCGAGGGTCTCGTTGATGCTGCGGTTCATCAGCGCCTCGACGCTGCCGCCGGTCCTGTTGCGAAGCCCCTCGCGGATACGATCGTAGACCACGATGGTGTCGTTGATGGAATAACCGGCGATCGTCAGGATCGCCCCGACCATGACGAGCGAAAGCTCGCCGCCAACCAGTGAAAAGACACCGACCGTGATGATCACGTCGTGGAGGAGGGCGACCAGGGCCCCCACCGCAAAGGAGAACTCGAAGCGGATGGTGACGTAGACAAGGATGCCGATCATGCCGAGACCGAGGGCCAGCAGCGCCTTCTTGGCGAACTCCAGCCCGATCTGGGCCCCCACCTTCTCCTGCTGGGCGGCGGTGATCTTCCTGTCGGGGAAGCTGGTCCTGAGCTTCTCGAGGATCTTTCCGGAAGTATCCTCGGCGCTCCGGATCGCGAGCATCTGCTGGGTGCCGGCCTGTTCCTGCTGGATGGTGGCCTCGGTCAACTGGAGCGGCTCTAGGGCCGCGCGGACCTGGGTAACGGCAAGCGATGGCTGGGAATCAAGGACCAGCAGGTCGCCCCCGCGGAAGTCGATGCCGAAGTTGTTCACCCCTCGCTTCGCGAAGAAGCCTATCGACCCGCCGATGAGGATCAGCGAGATAAAGACCGCAAGCACCCGCTTGCCGAGGAAGTTGAACTGATGGCGCGGAGCCAGATTCGCCATGGTGAGGCGCTTGAGTCCTGCGAACCTTGTCATCCAGCGGAACGCCGTCCGGGTGAAGAGAATCGCGGAGAAGAGCGATGCGACGATGCCGAGCATCAGGGTGATGGAGAAACCGCGCACCGGACCGGTCGCCTGCCAGAACAGGATGGCGGCCGTGATCAGCGTCGTGGCGTTGGCGTCGAAGATCGCGCTGAAGGCCTTGCTGTAGGCGCCGTCGATGGCGGCACCGAGCGACTTGCCGGCGGCCAACTCCTCGCGCAGACGCTCGTAGAGCAGCACGTTGGCATCCACGGCGAGACCGATGGTGAGGATGATACCGGCGATGCCGGGAAGGGTCAGGACGAAGTGGAACATCGCCATCATCCCAAAGAGCAGGACGATGTTGAGCAGCAGTCCGAAGAGGGCGACCAGTCCCGCCAGCCGGTAATAGAAGAGAACGAAGAGCATGACGAGTGCCAGACCGCCGATGCCCGAGACAACGCCCGCCCGGATCGAGTCGGCCCCGAGCGTCGGGGAGACGCTGCGGGTCTCCTCGATGGTGACCGGCGTGCGGAGCGGATTCTCCAGGACGCTGGCCAGCTCGCGTGCCTCCTTCTCCTGGAAATTTCCGGTGATGGATGCCTGGCCGCCGGCGATGGGGCCGTTGCGGATGGCGGGCGCGCTCTGGATCTTCCCATCCAGCAGGATGGCAAGCCGGCCCTTGTACGGGGCCAGTTCGCTGGTCACATCCAGAAAGGTCTTGGCTCCCTCGCCGTCGAGATTCAGGGAGACCCCCCAGCCCTGCTGGTCGTAGGTGGCGAATGCCCTGGTCACACGCTCGCCGGTCAGGTCGGCCTGCTTCCTGACCAGGAGCTGCTCGGTGTATTCCTTGTCACCGCGGCTCTGGACCAGGTCCTTGATCACGTAACCCGGAGGGACGATCGCCTCACCCTTCCCGATCTGCGCGATGAGGGCATCGGAATTGGGATGAACTTCCGCGAACTCAAGCTTGGCCACCTGCTGCAACTGCTCCTTGGTCGTCTGGATCTGGGCGGGGTCGAGGCCTGGGATCTGGACCAGGATGCGCCGGGTTCCCTGCGGAGCGATGACCGGTTCGCTGACGCCGAACTTGTCGACGCGCTTGCGGATCACCTCGACGGCCTGCTGGAGCATGTCGCCGGAGATTTCCTGGCCGTTCTGGGGAACCAATTGGAGCAGGAAGGAGGTTCCGCCGCGCAGGTCGAGGCCGAGGCGGATCTTCTTCTCGGGGGGAGTCGCCGAATCGAGACAGAACAGGACGAGGAGCAGCGTGAGTAGTGCCCCGAGCCACCGCTTCTTGCCATCACTCTCCGTGGAGAAATACCAGGCAAAGAGACCGAGCAGGAGCAGGCCGAAGAAGAAGGTGAGCAGGGGAGTCATGGATCGATGGATTTTCGGAAAGAACCGTCTTCCGGAAAGATCAGTCTGCGCTTCCGGCGGATTCCTCCGCGGAGCGGGCAAGAACGGTGGCCACGGCGGCCTTGTCGATCTCGATCTTCACGTTGTCGGCCACCTTCAGAAGGACCGTGCGCTCCTTCACATTGGAGATCATGCCGTGGATGCCGGAGGAGGTGACCACCTTGTCGCCCGTCTTGAGCGCCTCGATCAGCTTCTGCTGCTCCTTGCGCTGCTTCTGCTGGGGACGGATGAGCAGGAAGTAAAAGATGACTCCGATGAAGATCAGCGGAGCAAACTGTGTGATGGGACTTGGTGCAGGAGCAGCGGCAGCAGCATCAAGCAGGAGAAGGGCGGTGGCGGAAAAAACCATAGCTTCCTTTGGTAGCCTACCCTTTGCCCTCAGGGCAAGGACGGGTTCTGGAAGTTGGGAGTTTGTAGCTGGCAGTTAGGGAACCGAATAATCCCGGATTTTGCATTGGAAGCACGCCAATAGATCTGGATAGTTCACCCGGATGGTGAGTCGTCGGATGGTTAAAACCGTTGAAGGGTTAAAACGTTACAACGTGCTGACAGCAGGCAGTCATTCGACTCTCCGAGCTGAGCCATGAACAGCAAACTTCTTGACGGCGCCTTCTCGAATTCAGGTTCAGGGATTTCCGGATCTACCTTGTAACATTAACGCCAAATCCTACCGGATGCCGCGGCGCCCTTTCAGGGCTACCTTCGGTAGTCTTCCGCGGCTCTTCCCAGAGCCTTGGTTGTAACGTTTCTAACCATTTTAACTCCCCTTTCCCGGACCTTCGGGTTCTTAATGCAAATTTTGGGATAATCGCCCCAACTCCTAGCTCCTAACTTCCAGTTCCCAAGTACGCCGCCTGCACTTCGGGACGGTTCCTGACTTCAGGAGAAGGACCCTCCAGATGAATCGTGCCGGTCTCGAGCACATAGGCGTAATGGCTCACCTTCAGGGCGAGGGAGGCATTCTGCTCGACAAGCAACATGGTCATCCCTCGCTCTTTGTTGAGATCGACGAGCCGGGCAAAGATCGTCTCCACCAGCAGGGGAGCGATCCCGAGCGATGGCTCGTCCAGCATCAGGCAGCGCGGGCGCCCCATCAGCGCGCGGCCGATCGCCAGCATCTGTTGCTCGCCGCCGCTCAGCGTGCCAGCCTGCTGAGTGATTCGCTCCCGAAGACGGGGAAAGAATTCCCCAACCCATTCGACGTCGGCGGCGATCTCCTTCCTGTCCCTGCGGAGGTAGGCCCCCATGATGAGGTTCTCCCTCACGGTTAGGTCGGAAAAGACAAGGCGCCCCTCGGGCACATGGGCGAGCCCTGCGGCAACGATCCGGTGAGCGGGCCATCCGGCAATCTCTTCCCCGGAAAATCTGATCGAGCCCGAGGCAGGAGGCACCAGTCCGGAGATCGTCCGAAGCGTGGTCGATTTCCCTGCTCCGTTGGCGCCGACCAGGGTGACGATGCTCCCCTTGGGAACGCTCAGAGAGAGGTCGTGCAGGGCCTGGATGCCGCCGTAACGGACGGCGAGGTTACGGACTTCCAGCATCGGAGAGTTTTCCGTGTTCATGCGGCGGCCTCCGTTTGCCCGGAAGAGGTTCCAAGATAGGCGGCGATCACCTTGGGATCCGCCCTCACCTCGGCGGGGGTTCCGGAGGAGAGAAGGCTTCCGCGATCCAGCACGACAAGGCGCTCGCAGATCCCCATGACGACCTTCATGTCATGCTCGACAAGCAGGATCGCCGTGCCGAATTCCGAGCGGATGCGCGAGATGAGCCGCTTGAGTTCTTCCTTCTCCGTGGGGTTCATCCCGGCAGCCGGTTCATCCAGCAGGAGCAGGCGGGGCTTGGTCGCCAGAGCCCTGACAATCTCAAGCCGCCGCTGGTCGCCGTAGGGAAGGCTGCGGCTGGGATGGGCGGCTGCTTCTTCAAGGCCGAAGTAAGCGAGCAGGCGGCGCCCCTCCTCGCGGATTTCCTCCTCCTCGGATCGGAAGGATTTTCCCCGGCGGATGGTGTGGAGGAGACCGCCCCGCAATCTCGCAATGAAGGAGGTCCGGACATTCATGGTCACGTCGAGTGAGCCGAAGAGACGGATATTCTGGAAGGTGCGGGCCATCCCCAGCCTGTTGATGCTGTGCGGAGGGAGTCCCGTCACCGGACGCCCCTCGAAAAGCACTTCCCCTTCGGTCGGGCGGTAGACGCCGGTGAGGATGTTGAAGAGGGAGGTCTTGCCGGCACCATTGGGCCCGATGAGCCCCACCAACTCGCCGGGGGAGATGTGCAGTGAGACATTGGTCAGGGCGGAGATCCCGCCGAACCGAAGCGAACAGTTCCTGGCCTCAAGGAGGGCCTTGGCCGGGGCGGTCGTCATGCGGAGGCAACCTTCCTGCCACCGGGGATGATCCGGCGAAGGAAGGAGGTCAGGGATTGGGTCGGACGGAAAATCATGAAGAGAATGATGATCAGGGCGTAGACGACCATCCGGTACTCCGAGAGATCGCGCAACCACTCGTTGAGCAGGGTGATTAGGATCGCGGCGACCGCGACGCCGACGGGACGACCGAGGCCGCCGAGAATCACCATGACGATGATCTCGAAGGAGCGGAGGAAGTTGAATCCCTCGGGACTGATGAATTCCACCGCATGCGCGTAGAGACCTCCCGCCACCCCGGCGAAGAAGGCGCCGATCACGAAAGCCGTGACCTTGAAACGGGTCGTGTCGATTCCCATGGCGGCCGCCGCAATCTCGTCGTCCCGCACGGCCTGGAATCCGCGCCCGTAGGTGGATCGCACCAGGGCAATCATCGTGTAGATCGTCACGACCGCGGCGCCGACCGCCCAGAAGAGATTCGTCGCCGGAACAATCCCCTCCATCCCGCGGGCGCCGCCGACCGCGTTGGTATTCTGCAGAAGCACGCGGATGATCTCGCCGAATCCGAGTGTCACCATGGCCAGATAATCACCACGCAAGCGGAGGGAGGGCCCCCCAACAATCAGGCCCGCGATCGCCGCCACGACGCCCCCGATCGCCAGCACGGGGAGAAAGGAAAGCTGGGAGGCAAGCGACGCACCGGTCCAGGAGAGTTGGGGAAAGAGGGAGGGGAGGGCCTTCCCGGTGAGTAGCGCCGAGGTATAGGCGCCGACCGCCATGAAGGCGGCGTGACAGAGGGAGAACTGGCCGGTCTCACCCATGACGAGATTCAGACTGACGGCCAGGATCACATTGATCGCGGCAAAGAGGATCACCTGCGTCGTGTAGGGATCGATCCATCCGCCGCACGACTGCAGCAGCACAGCAACGCCAATCCCTGCGGCCAGGGCGATGCGCGGCTTCCTAATAATGGCAACGGAGGAGTTGAACACGGAAGAGTTGTCGCGAAGGAAGCACCCCCATGGCAACGTCATTCGTGCACCGGAAGAGCTAAAGGGAACTCAGGAAGTGGGTGGATGGGAGAAATCTAAAAATCTTTGGGCACGGGAAGAATCGGGGCGGTCTTGTGATCCCAGGGATTTTGCCCATGGCTTCCCACCTCAATCAGGGTGGCAAAGCGGGCGGCGAGGTCCATTGCGACCGAGACATCGAACCCACGATGACGGGGTGCGAAAAGAACGAGATTTTCAGAGGCTAGCAGGAGGAGACGCCGGGCCGGGCGCAACCGCCTTCCATGCTTCGGATGCGAGGGATGTTCGTGCTGTAGCTTCATGTGAACGAAGGCGCCGGCCAACTGGATCAACCCCTTGTGAAAGCGGTAATCGGGAGCATTTCTTCCATCCTTGAGCCAGAGATGCTCGAGGACATCATGCGCCTCGTAATAGAGCTGACTGTTGAAGCACTCGAAGTATCCAAGATAGCAGCGGTCGAATTCCGAGGCAGCACTCGCGGCCTGCAATCCCTCCACGAACTCCCCGATGCGTTCCGATTTTTTCATCGGTAGTTCAGTCGAGCAGGCTACGCGTCGCGCCAGAGTAGACACGCCCCTTCCAGACAATCCCGCGCCTCATGCAAAGACGCCAACTGTTGAGCGCGATCAGCAGCGCCAGGGCGATCCCGAAGGGGTGTGCGATAAATCCCAGCCACGAGGTGCGGAAGCGGATCGTCAGGATCAGGCGCATGAGCAGGACGAGTCCGACAGCGGTCAGGACTGAGGGGGAAGCAGGAGTGATTTTCCAGGCGAAGCAGAACGGCAGAAGAAAGAGTGATCCCACGACCAGTCCGAAGAGCAGGAAGAGATGATGCGACTCCTCGAAGACAGGGCGGAGGTTTTTGGAAAATCCCTGCCAGAGATCCGCAAACCCCGCATACATCCGGCATCGCAGGAGATCGATCCCGTCCGCATTCACCAGACGCATCCCCTCGCCCGTACGGGCCGCGACCCTGCGGCCGAAGGCGATATCCTCCACCAGATGATCCCTCAGCGCCTCATGGCCACCGAGTAGCCGGTAGGAATCCCTCCGGAACAGCAGAAACTGCCCGTTCGCCGCTCCCATGGAGGCGAGGCGTTTCCTGGAGAATCCCCATCGCGCAACACGACCGGGCTTGGACTGCAGCCAGGTTAGGATTGGAAACGGGTGAAAGGCCATGAAGAGCAGGTAGCCGAGGGGAATCACCAGCTTCTCCGACCAGGTTCCGGTGATCTGGTCTGGCCAGAGCGAGAGAAGATCGGCCCTCGCCGCACGGGCATGGCCGACTGCGGAGGCCACGCAAGCAGGGTCGTGGATCGTGTCGGCATCGGTGAAGAGCAGGTGGACGCTTCCCGGATCGGCGGCTTGCGAGAGTTGATGGCACGCCCAGTTCTTCCCCACCCAGCCCTCAGGAAGATCGGCGCCGTGAACCAATCGCAACCGGCTACCGACCTCCTCGCGGAAACCGAGTTCCGCCGCGATCTCCGCAGTCCGGTCGGTGGATCGATCATTCAGCAGGATGATCTCGCAAACGGGGGGTTCCTGCGCGATGAGGGAGGCTAGGCATTCATGGATCCGCCGCTCCTCGTTACGCGCCGGGATCAGCACCGAAACGTTTTGCATCTCACACCCAGTTATCGGCGCCGATGGCTTCAGTCGCCGTAGCAGGCGCATGTTCACGAGAGACTGCAGGAGGCAAAGCCCGAGCAGCGGGATCACCACAAAATCCAACACAGCACCAATCACCCCCTGTAGGAGAACGAGCGGCCCCTGCATCAGCGGTCAGCGAATCACCCGAATCAACACTTCGGCGACACCAACCATCTAGGCGTTGGAGGGAGCCGGCTTACTGTTTTTCTTTTCCGGCTTTTTGTCGGAAGCGGGGGAGGGCGAAGGGGTGGCCTTTGCCTTTCCTTTCTTGGAAGCGGCGGCCGAGTCGGCGCCATCCGTGGAAACATTGACCTCTTTCTTCTTTGCGGCCGGCGAGGAAGCGGCTTCCGCGTCGGGAACCGGGGGAGGGTTGAGAGGGATGGTCGGCTCCACGCGAACCTGGGCAAGGCGACGCAGGTAGGCGGCGTGCATCGTGTCGATCCACTCGGAGAGCGACGGATCGATTTTCTTCATCCGCTTGGCGAGCAGGTCATAGTACTCGCGGAGCGCCTGACGCTTCGCCTCGTCGCTCTTGGCCTTGTCGGCCTTTTGCTGAAGCGAGACAAGGCTCTCTTCCTTGTCGGCCTTTACCTTCACGGTGTAGTAACGGGTTTTCTGATCCTGGCGCTGCTTCTCCTCATTGCCGGCCGCATTGATCGGGGAGGGCTGCTCAGGCTCGGCCGGGGGAGGAATGAGTGAATTCGGATCGCTGGGGGGAGGATTCTGCCCGGCGGATCCCATGCCGGAATTGGCAGCGGGAGCCGCCGGCTCGGAGGATGCCGGAGCAGGGGTCGCAGCGTCATCGCTCTTGGCGGGCTGAGTGGAGGCGCTTGGTTCGGGCGCAAAGAGGGAGGGGGCGGGCATGCTGCCGGGGGCCGGACTCTCCTGAATCTGAAGGGGCGCCGCGGGCGTCTGATCCTGCGCCCAAAGCGGGAACGCCGGAAGAATACAAAGGATGGGAAGGATCCTAACGGGAAGGGTGGAGCGGGATTTCATGGAATGAAGGGATGGAGATTCACGACGCGCGCCGCCGCAATCTTGCCAAGGAATCAAAAATGGGCGGTGATGGCAAGTGGTGCCGGATGGCACCGGTTTCCATGCCCTTAACCGACAATCCGACCACCACACCTCCCTCTTGCTCCGAAAGCGCTCCCCGCCCCCTTGTTGTGGCGCAGTGCCTGCGTGAACGGAATAGCTTTGTCTGGCTGGACTCCTCGCTGGAAGATTCCACGGAGGGGGGAACTCCCGGGATCTCCCTGCTGGCCTCCGATCCGGATCTGATCCTGGAGGGAGGACCCGCTGATTGGCATCTTCTGGAACGGGAATTGGAGGCAAGGCGAAAAGTCTCCCCGAACGAGGGGATTCCTGACGGGGCGGCGATCGGCTTCTTCCGCTTCGACGGGTCCTTCCGCTTCGGATTCTACGATCACCCCCTCATCCACACACCCGAAGGATGGCTTGGCGGGACGGCATTCCCTGCGGGAGAACTCACCGAAGATCACCCGGGACCGGCAAAAGATGCCCCGACCGACCCGGCTTCATTCCAAACTGAGATGGAACGCGCCGACTATGTCGCCATGGTCCGGGCGGCACAGGAATATGTGGCGTCTGGAGACATCTATCAGGTCTGCCTGGCTCATCGTTTTTCAACCCGATTCAAGGGGGATCCCTGGTCTCTCTATCTCGCGCTCAGGAGCGCATCACCGGCACCCCATGCGGCCTATCTGGACCTCGGCGGCGAGACGGTTCTCTCAAGTTCACCGGAATGTTTCCTCAGGATGAGCGGACGAGTGATCTCCACGCGGCCGATCAAGGGGACTCGTCCCCGGGGAAGGAATCCCAACGAGGACACAAGGGAGGCGTTCGAGTTGCAGACCTCGCCGAAGGAGATCGCCGAACTGGTGATGATCACCGATCTGGAACGGAACGATCTCGGGAGCGTCTGCGAGTACGGGAGCGTGACCGCCAGCCAACTCCTGCAACTGGAACGCTTCGCGCAGGTCTTCCATCTCGTCTCGACCGTTGAGGGGACGCTCCGCAAGGATGTCTCGCAGGTCGCGGCGCTCGCAGCCTGTTTCCCCGGCGGGTCGATCTCGGGAGCCCCGAAAAAGCGCGCCCTCGAAATCATCCGCGAACTCGAACCGGTTCCGCGCGGCCTATTCACCGGGGCGATCGGCTACTTCGGCTACAACGGGGAGAGCCAGTTCAACATCGCCATCCGTACGGTGGTGATCCGGGACGGAAGGGCCGAATTCCATGTCGGCGCGGGAATCACGGCGGACTCTTCACCCGAGAAGGAATGGGAGGAGACCCTCCACAAAGCCGCGGGAATCCTGCAAGCGGCCCGGGGGCAGTGAAATGCAGAAGGAAAAATGAGGCTCTTCGCTATTGGGAGTGGGGAAATGTTCCGGAAAAGACACGGAATGAGTTTCACGCAAAGGACGCAACGATCGCAAAGAGGGGTCCCGCGTCGCTGTTTTTTTACTGGCAGAGTAGTTTTAAGAATTTCCAAAAAACCACCGTACTTACCCCCTTGGTTTCATCGGGCGCCTCTCTTTGATCTTCCCTTGGCGACCTTGTAGGTCTGAAGCAGCGTAACTTTCTGGCTGAAGAACTTCCCTCTTGTTAAGGGAGGGGAGAGCCAAGACTCCCCAGGCCTCCG
>Ga0208327_1000033_pt1 | contig 37437 bp, 36 predicted proteins | sample LakMenEpi26Jun08_FD_150733 | JGI IMG/M metagenome (GOLD analysis project Ga0208327, IMG submission 150733) | Freshwater microbial communities from Lake Mendota, WI - 26JUN2008 deep hole epilimnion (SPAdes) | ecosystem: Environmental > Aquatic > Freshwater > Lake > Epilimnion/Euphotic zone ...
GCTCGGGCGAGCCCGCTGCGGGTATTGACTCGCTCGCTCCCGCAAGGCTCGCCCTGACGGGTTTGCCTGCGGCAAATCTACCCAAGCAGCTCCCGCAGCTACGTTTTGCCCAGCACTCGCGCCTTCAACCAAGACTCCGGGAGGAGGCGCGGAGAAGCATGCCGAAGGCATGATCCCCCATCCCGATGGGGGACGGCACCGCTTCTCGGGAGAGAAGTGCCGTTCAAAAATCAGCAAATGCTCTTCAGCGGCCTTCATCGGATTTCATCAGCGGTTCCCTGGGCAGAAGTCACTTGCCGGATCGGAACCGTCCTTGCCGTGACCTTATCGGTGCCGATTCCCAGGAGCTTGGCGGCGGCCTGACGGTATTGCTCCATCTGGCCTTCATATTCCCCGGCGATGTCCTCGGGTGTCGCCCGGTTCGTCTTGTAGTCGTAGATTCGGGCCTCCTCCGCCTTGTCGCCCTCCTTGCGGATATGGACCCGGTCGAAGATCCCGCTGATCCATTGCCCGTCTATCATCAGGTCGAAGGGCTTCTCATTCCAGAAATGCCAATCCTCCCCGGGCCTTGCGAAGAGAGATTCGGCCTCGGGAGTCTTCAGGAAGATCCCGAGCAGTCGGCGTGCCTCAGCACTGCAGGATCCAAGATCCGCCGCACCGGGATCCCAACCGATCCGTGAGAGCACCTCGTGGATCTCGGTTCCCAATTCGGCGGAATCCGATGAGAAGCTACTTTTAACCGTAAACTCCCTCGCCTGCTTCACCTTCAGGGAAAGAGAGGAGGGGGACAGAGCGTGGGGCGTGCAAGCGGAACAAGGACTCAGTCGGGCTTTCTTGACCTCTTCGTCAACGCCTTCCCCTTCCTCCTTGGCACCCTCCTTGACCTCATACCACTTTTCATTCCCCACCTCATAAACTGGGGACCCCGGATTCAGTGTTAGGCTCAGGAGTCTCCCAAAATTCCTGGCTGTTGATTTGGCGCCGATCCTGTTAGTCACCACATAGAGTGCGTTGCGCGAACGGGTCATGGCAACATAGGCCATGCAGAGTTTTTCATAAGCCGCACGGGCCTGTGTCTCCTCGAGAGCCGCTTTGAGATTTGGTTCGATCAGCGCAAGGTCCCTCCTGGGCATCAGGCACCCCCACTGGGGTGTCCTTTCCGGAGAGTCATCCCGGCGGAGATAAATCTTCTCGTCGTGATTTCCATCCGACCTGTCGAGTCCGGACACCACCGTCATATCGAATGTGAGGCCCTTGGACTGGTGCAGGGTCATCAGGCGCACCACGCCAGAAGACTCGGGCTCCTCAACCTTACGGCTCTCGATGAAGAAAACAAAATCGGCGATCGCTCCCCTGGCTGAGGCATCGTAATCTGAGGCCGCGGCCAGAAAGTCAATTGAACGCGATGCAAGAAATGGGGGCAGTTTCACACCCTTCAGCCATTTGCGTATTGTCTTCTCGTAGCCGGTATCGGAAATCGATGCGAGTACCTCCTCCCGGAACTCAGCTTCTCCGTCTTCGAGCAGTTTTTTCCCAAACTCGCATGAGTTTAACAGAGTGCTCGAAAGTTTGTCCCCGGGAGAGGCCACCAACCGAAATGCCGCCAGAATGGATGCCCCGAGCGCATTGTCCGTGCAGGGATTCGATTTGCCTTCCACAGAGACGGGGATTTGCTCCTGATCCGATTGCAGGAGAGTTGAGATCGCCTCCAGTTGCTTGTTCGTCCGCACCAGTACGGCGCAACTCTTTCCATGCTTCCATGGCTTTACTTCACGGAGGATCGCCAGTATCTCCAAATCCTGGATATGGATTCCCTCCTCCTCGTCCGCCTGCCCGTTGTCCTCAGCCTGCACCCACCTGACATAGCCTTCCAATCCCTCGTTGCGTGTTGCGACCAGGTGTTTGGTGAAAGCCCTTTTCCAATTACTCACCGTGGCGCCGGGGTACCCGAGGGGCCCGCTGACGGAGTCTATGTCCCCGAAGACAGCGTTCACCATCTGGATGATTTCGCGTGCGGAGCGCTGTGAAACCGAAAGCGGCTTCTCGATAATGCACTCGCTCTCCCCATTGTAATGATCCCGGATCTCGAAGAAGAGTTCGGGATCCCCTCCCCTCCATGAGTAGATCGCCTGCTTCGTGTCCCCGACATAGAAGAGCGAGCGATCCCCCTGGGTGTCCTGAAGCACCTCCCCGACAAAAGGACTCAGGACCTTCCATTGCTGTCTGCTCGTGTCCTGAAATTCATCCAGCAAGTAGTGCTGTATCATCCCGTCGAGCCGATACCCCACCGATCCCATCCACCTCTGGTCGCCGGCCTGCGCGGCCAGCAAGTCCGTGACATCCTGAAAGGTCAGTAGACCAGAGCTTCTGGTGCGCACGTCGTAGACCTGTTCGTATCTCTCCATGAAATCATACTGCCCGGCACTCCGGCCCAGGAGTTTTTCAAAGGCAGGCTTCAGGAGAACATGGAGCAGCCTGAGCCGTGCTTCGGCAACATTTCCGAGTAGGTAGACCCTCGTGTTGTTCCCTTTGCCAACCGGAATGTAATTCTCACCCGTCGACTTGTCCGTGCTGGGCGCAAGGAGTTTCTCGATGAAGCCCTCCAGAACCTCGGTGCACGGCTTGCCGGCATCAAAGGATGCGGCCGAATCCAGCCATGAGTCCCACAACTCCGACACCGCGTCCGTGAGGTCGGGATGGGCCGCCTTGATCGCACTCCTCAAATCCTCCGCAGCCCCCCGGGGATCCCCTCCCCCGAGCATGGTGTTACCATCGGGCCAGATCGTCTTGGGATTACCCCAACCGGCTTGTGGGGGGGTCTGTAGATAGGCCTCATGCCTAGAGACGAGGATTTTGTAGAGTGTCGTGAAAACGTCGACCTCCCCGCCGCGTCTGGAGGCCCGCCTGACCAGATCGACAAATCCCTCGAGGCCTTCGCCGTCAGTCTGTTCACGGAACACCGCGGCAAGAGCTTCCTCGCGGGCATGCTTGAGTTCCGAATCGCCGATCATCTTGAACTCCCCCGGAAGTCCGGACTCCAGAGGAAATGCCTTGGCGATCCGGGCAAAAAGGCTGTCGATCGTGCCCATCCTGAGCATGCCGGCCTTCAGCGAGAGCTTCTCGAGCATCTCCAGGCACTTTCCTTCGTCAAGGTCCGTGCACCCCGTATCCTTGCGCAGGGTGATAAGTTTCCCGGGATCAATGGCCGCCTCCGCTATCCGGTGAAAGACCGCATCAAGAAACTCACCGGCCGCCTTCCGCGTGAAGGTAAGCGCCGCGATCTTCTCGGGGTTCACCCCGTTGGCCAACAGGGTCACGAAACGCGTGGTGAGCGCGTAGGTTTTCCCGCTCCCTGCATTGGCGAGCATCATCGTGTTGGGAATCTTCACGACGCCACCTCCCCTTTTCTGCCCTTCAGCCGGGCAATCGTTTCCGCGCTAAAACACTTCTCGGGATTCCCATTGATGAAGAACGCCTCGAAAGGATCATCCCAGGTCGCGGAGTGAGGGCGAGGCGGCCAAAAAACTTCGTTTTCCACCATCTCCGCCACGGCACGGGCACACCCGTCGGCCGAGGTCATCTGCTCATCTGTCAACTCGAACTCCTCAACACGACTCTCGGACGGATCCGCGGCCAGGATGAAGTAAGCCGTCCGGACCTCCTGATCGGGGTAGAGAACCTCGGCGATCCTCCGGTAAAGGGGGAGCTGCAGCTCCTTCCAGCTCTTTTCCGAGGGACCCTTTTTGCCGGCGACCATCACCGAGGCCTCTTTGATCCATCCGGATGAGGCGGGTCCGAAATGGGTCTTTGCCGGGGTTTTCACATCGCCTCCCTGCGCCTTGTAATCGATCACCCGGATGATCCCTCCCCTCCGGTCGATGCGGTCGATTTTGGAGGATAGCTTCAGGGAGCCGATCGTCAGGGCAAGGGGATCCTCGGCCGGGATCTTGCGCTCCACCTGCTCGATCCTCCATCCCTCCGCGTACTGCTCCGCCTGCACCCGGGCAAACGAGGAGAGCCTCACCCTGGCCGCCTCGGTCTGGACCCTGATTACTGGTGACGGATCGGGACCGAAACGACGGTAAATCTCCTCTTTCAGGAAATCATGCACGATGTTCCTGATCTGGTGCTCGTTGCCTTGGCCTGCATGTTCCTTACCGAAGCGCTCCAGCACCCTGTGGATCATGTCGCCAAACTGCAGGGCATCCATCTCTCGGACCCCGGGATCGAAGCCATCGACCCAAAGGCGCTTCTTCAAATAAAAGCGGAAGGGGCAGGCCAGATAGACGCTGAAATCCGTGGGGCTGATCTTCGCCGACACACCGTCCTTTTTTTCACGAAGTGGTGACGTCTCGGGAAGATCCCAAAACCACTCCGCGGAACGACCGGGGCGACTGGATGACGCCGTCGGCTTAGCAAACAGTTTCGTGACCCGTTCCGGAAGATCCTTCCCGGGACAACGGAGCAGAAGACCCGAGGGGATCGCGGGAGTCCCGTCGGCTCCGAACTTCGCGAAACTGCAGCGGAAGTTTTCCGGGGACCGCACCCGGGCCAGACAGGCCAGGAGGTATGCGTCACGCGCGCGTCGGGAAGCGTTGTCGGCGATCCCGAGCTTCCCGCGGAGACCGTCGGGCAAGAAGGGGTGTGAATCGACCGAGGAGGGAATCATACCCTCCGCACACCCGCAGAGGGCCATTCGGGAGGCCTCCGACCAGGGAGCCTCCAGGAGACCGGAAAGCTCCGTGTCACCCTCCGAGGAGGAACCGAACACCCTCTTTCTAGCCAGCGCACGGAGCAATGCAGCATCCGAGGCAGTGCTCCAATCACCGAGGAGGGAAGACCCCTCCACCAGTGAACAGCTCTCAAGCACATCACCCAATGATCCCAAATCCCGGGGCGCATCGTGCCATACCAATCCCGGAACATCCTTCGGATCGATATCATCACATGCCGGGACAACGACATTCAGCAGGGAACGTGCGGCTTCCTCCCTCCGGACTCTTGCCTCTCTGGCGATTGGGCGCTCCTCCGGATCCTCCGGACGTTCCGCATCGAGGAAGCCCGCGGCCTGATCAAGCGATTCGACGAGTGGACTCATGGCCAGATGGTCACAGGCCTCCAATGCAAGCGACTGGCTGATTCCGGCTTTCCTACAAGCCCACCCCGCAAATCCGGGACACTCCAGCAACCGGCGCAGCGTCCGAAGTCGGGGTTCCCGGCGCAGGTTGATCCACTCGCTTAACACGGTCGCCGGCTCGGTGTGCCCCAGAGGGAGCCCCTCCGGAAGGAACGGCCTTCCTTCACGCTCCAGAAAAGCGGCTTGGAAGGGGGAAGTGAGGCTTGCATCTCCCAAGATCGCCGCATGACTGCCGCCAGCCCCGGCCAGAAAATCGATCGCCTTGGCCGCTTCATCGGCCGGATCTTTTGCCAGCACGATCTGTGATCCGGTCAACGGGATCAGGGCCTTCTCCCAAGCTTCGGGCCGGGGACGGCCCCAATCGTCGAAGCCGTGGGGCAATGATTCCGGCACCCAGACCAGAACCTCCACACGCACACCCTGTTTTTCGAGTTCTCGGGCTCGAAGCGAAGCCGCGACGGGAAGATCGGGAATGCAGGCGATCACCACCCTTTCAAGGTCTTTGACTGGCGACGATATGGTCGCTGCTCGTGCTTCGTTCGGATCCGTCAATCCATGAGCCTCCATCACCCGCTTATAAGAAAGGTAAAGCGATCCCAGCGCCGACCAGCGGTCCTCATCTTCAGCGCAGACTTCCCTGATTTTTTTCGAGGAGGGGTTCAGAGAGGCCTCCCCCAGCAGATCGCAGAGATCGCAGATTAATGATGCGGTTCCCAACAGGGCATGATCCCCCTCCAAAACCTCGGGACGCGGAAAAAGGACATCAAAGCCATCGGGAGGCGACGCCTTGGCCGCTTTGAGCGCAAGACCCCATGCAAGCTCGCGATCCGTCCGGGTCGCCGTCGCCGTCTTCGGAAGCAGCGCGGCCATTGGCTGAAGAAACGACGGGGAAAGCACTCCACTACCACCTCTCTCCGCCACCTTGGCCAGCGCATGGCGGATCCTGCGGGAGGCTCCACTGGTCGGCACCCAAACCTGTGTCCTGGAGAGATCCGGCGGATTACCCGCGGCATCCGAAAGCAGATGCTCGGCCACCTGCTCCGCGAGGGAGTTCTTTTTTTTCAGAAAGACGAGTGGCCGGGACATGGAATGGATAAGGTGTAACAAGGATCAGCCAGGTCAGCGACAGGAAGTGTCATTCAATGAGTTTTTTTACTCAGACCAGCGCCAGATTGGGCATAGCTGATCGGCCTCATACCCCAACGTGCACAGCTCCTCCTTGCGCTTCTCATCAAGTCGATGGAACCAATGACCGAAAGCATTGTAAGCCCAATCCTCAACCGCGAACTCCGATGATGAAAGTGACGCAACCTACGCAAGGGATGAGTAGGTTGGAGTGCCAAAGGCAGCCCAAGTGCAGCGAGTGGCGAGTCGCATAGGAATGAGCGAGTCAATTGGCTTAACACCATTGACGCGATTAATCTGGTGGAATTGGCGAAGGGATTTTGGTGATGGGCTAGAGCGTTTTAAGTAAAGATGTAGCCGTAGATTTGGGAGCGCCATGGGGTGATCAGTGAGGAGCAAGCGAGCGGCTGTAGTCATTGTGAGCGATGCGACACTGCTGAGTGCTTGGTGGCACGGCGTAGCCTGTCCCGCTACTGCAGGGACAGTCCCGAAAGGGACGAACCAAACACCTGGGAGGGTGTGCAAAAGGCGCCGGGGAAGGCGGCTTAATCATGCGAGGTGCAAGCCGAGCAGTCCCGAGGTGAGTACGCCGAGGGATGTCTGGTCTGGGAAGACCGGCAGATAAAAGACTGCGCCTCTGTCGCTGCCCGAAGGGTGCCGCGGCTTCCCGGAAGGGAAGCGGCATCAATGCATCGGGAGATGCCGAGGCAAAGCAAAGTGCCGTTCAAACGAGCGGGCGCGAGCGAGACAATATTTCTTTGTGGTCAGTAGATTGGGCCAAATCGTTCTGCGCAACTTCGGGACTCGGGTTAAAGTTTATGTCATCACCCCTCGAACATTGTCTGCATCTTCCCGGCATACTTCTCTGCGATGACATGGCGCTTGAGCTTGAAGGTCATGGTCAATTCCTCGCCGACCTCGAACGGCTTCCCCAGAAGCTCGACCGCGGCGACGCGCTCGAAAGGCTTGAAACCTGTCTCACCTGAGACCAGACGACGGATCTCTTTCTGGATCTTTTCGCGGAGCTCGGGGCGTGTGGCGAGTGCGGCGCAATCCGCCGCCTCAATCCCAGCGGCAGCAAAGCCACCGACCGAGGGCACGATCAGGACGCCGAGATGCTTCTGATCCTGACCGACGACCATGCACTGGTCGATAAGCGGTGACTCGAGTAGCTTCGACTCGATCGGGAGGGGCTCCACATTCTCCCCGCCCAGCAGGACGATCGTCTCCTTGCAGCGGCCGACGATCTTGATGCAGTCGTTATAGGTCACCAGCCCCAGATCGCCGGTCGAAAGCCATCCGTCACGCAGCACCTGTGCCGTCTTTTCAGGATCCTTGTGATATCCCGACATCATCTGGGGCCCCTTGGCATGGATCTCCCCCCGCCGGCCACGACCGTGATCGCGACGGGTGGTGTCCGGATAGAGGATGGCAGCGGTGACGTGATCGACGATGCGGATTTCCGTGCCGGGAAAAGCCGGGCCGACCGTTCCGATGACGAGGCGATCCCACGTCCTGACGGCCAGCACAGTACCCGACTCCGTGAGTCCGTATCCCTCGAGAACGGGAATGCCGATGTCATTGAAGAACTCGTCGACATGGGGAGGCAGCGCCCCTCCCCCGGAGATCGTTCCTCGGAAGCATCCTCCGACGATGGCGCGGAGTTTCTTCAGCACGATCGCGTCGAGCAGGAGGAACGGGAGGATGAAGACGAGCCATACCGCCGCATGAAAGGCCCCAAGCAGGAGCGAGACAGGGAATGAGCGTCCCGAGAGATCGACCTTCCTTCCGCTCAGGAAATCCTCCGCCCTGCGAACGGCATGCGATGAGATCCGAGCCGCGTGAAAGAGAACCCGTCGGATCAGGGGCGCCTTTTCCACCGTGGAGAGGATCCTTCGGTGCAGTCCCTCCCAGAGCCGGGGGGCCGAGGCCATGATCGTGGGCCGTGCCGACTTGAGATCCTCCCCCAAGTGCCGCAGCGTCGTGTAGTAGGTGTGCAGTCCGCTCGAGATGGAAAGCATCTCGAAGACCCTCTCGTAGATATGCCATACGGGAAGGATCGAGAGAGCCCTGTCCTCCGGGCCGAGGGCAAAGGGGAGATTCCTCACCTGCGAGATGATGGAGCCGTGGGAAAGCCGCACTCCCTTGGGCACACCCGTGGTGCCCGAGGTGTAGATGATCGTGTAGAGATCCTCGGGATGCACGCCGGCGATCCGATCCTCCGCCCGGCGATCGCCCCCCACCAGCAATCCCTCGCCGGCGATTTCCAGATCGCGGAGTCGGTGGACATTCACGGCTGCTGCAATATCCGCATCACCGGCCATGAGGATAAGATGGCGGAGCCCCGGCAGTCGGTCGCGGACCGACTCCACTTTGGCCAGCACGGCCTCATTCTCGACAAAAGCCACGCCGACATCGGCATGCCCGAGGATGTAGGCGATCTCCTCGGCCGTGACATCGGCGGCGCGAGGCACATCGGCGGCACCGCAGAACTGCACGGCGGCATCCGTTAGGATCCACTCGAAGCGGTTGTCGGAGAGGATCGCGACATGATCGCGTGCTCCTACCCCGAGTTCGATCAACGCGGTGGCAAGGGCGAGCGACCGGTCACGCCACGCGCGGTAAGAGACCGAATAAAAAGTCCCGTCAGGACGACGGGAGGAGAATGCGGGGAGATCCCCCCACCGTTCCCCCGCTTCCCGGATGAGGGAAGCAAGGTTCGGTGAATCAATGCGGTCTGACATGCAGGAACCGCTATGCGGGATTTAGAATGCGGCCGTCTCGGAGTGGAAGGACGAGGCGGGAGCCACGGCCTCGGGAAGGATTCCCACGGGGGCGCTGAGGCTCTCTGCAACGTAGACTCCTTCGTCGGCTTTCCTCACGCCGGCGAGCTTGCCGATACGGACGTAGAGGGTCTGGGTCGGGTTCTTGGCGGTCCAGACATATCCGTCCTGCTCGAGACCGATGAGGATTTCCTTCACCTTCATGGGGCGGTTGTAGCGCTGGAGCACCTTCACCACGGCGGGTGCAAGAGGGCCGGATGGCGATGCGGGACGGGGACGGCCTGCAAGCTTCGAGGTGCGGGGCTCACCCTCAGCGGTAACCTTGCGGCCGGAACCGGGAGGACGGCCACGGCGGCGGGGAGTGCTGGCCAACTGGTTCAGCTGACTGGTCATGGTGACGGTGGCGGGGGGCAGTTCGAGCGTGGCGCCGAGGAGCTCATGGAGCTTCTGCTGAAGGCGCTCGATCTTGACGGCGATCTTCATCGCTTTCTTAAGGGTCAGGGAATCAGGGATGGTCATATGGGTAATAGGGTTTAGGTGATGGGGTTTTGGTGATAGGTACTAGGTGATCGGGTATAGGGTTACAGGCCCTAGGTTTTTAGGCTCTAGGGTATGGGTGAATGTTATGCGGTACGGAAGGTGATGCGGGCCTTGGTCAGGTCGTAAGGGGACATTTCGACTGTCACTTTGTCACCCGGCACAATGCGGATGAAATGCTTGCGCATTTTCCCTGAAATATGGGCCAACACCACGTGGCCGTTGCCGAGTTCGACACGAAACATCGTGCCCGGGAGAACCTCGACGACAACGCCTTCGGTGGTAATTGCTTCTTCTTTTGCCATAAAGGTTAAAGTTAGTAGGGAAAATCTCTCTGTATGTCGAGTAAAATATTGATTTTTTAAGAAAAAGTGAAAAGGAAAGTGAAAGTGAGTGACAAAGCAAGGAGCAACCGAGAGCAGAAGCAGGCTTCACTCTTTAAACCCCTTTCACTTTCATTCTCACTCTCAGTTGGTACCCTGACTTTTTCATGTCCGCCCCAAAGAACATCGTCTATTTCGACCTGGAGACCCAGCGTACCGCCAATGACGTCGGCGGTTGGGACAAGAAAGCCGACATGGGGGTCTCCGTGGGGGTCACCTACAGCACGGGGACTCAGAGCTATGAGATCTTCACCGAGAAGCGTGTCGGCGAACTGATCGACCTTCTAGGCCGCGCCGATCTGGTGGTGGGCTACAACAACCGTCGCTTCGATTACGAGGTGCTGATGGGCTACACGATTCTCGACCTGCCCCACCATCTCCCCACACTCGATCTTCTGGAAGTCGTCGAGAAGGCCGCTGGTCACAGGCTGCCGCTCGACTCCATCGCCACAGCCACGCTCGGCGTCGGCAAGACTGCCGAGGGGCTTGATGCTATCCGCTGGTGGCGCGAGGGGAAAATGATGGAGATCGCGGAGTACTGCTGCTTCGACGTGAAGGTGACCAAGCTTGTGCACGAGTACGCCGTGCAGCACGGCCAACTCCACTACATCGACCGCTTCTCCAGGAAGCAGACCCTGACGATCGAGTTGCCATCATGATCCAGCCTCTCGACTCGGCCCGCAACAGCTGGCGGCTCCTCTGGATCGATCTGGATGAGCCCGTGCCGGCACCCTCACAATCCGGTGAATCCGGTGCCGGAGAGTACTGCTTGCCGACCTGCATTCTGGTGACCACCGCATCCGGCAAGCCGCTCTGCCCTCCCGAGATCCTGGAGGAACTCGACCAACCCCGCGCCGAGCAACTGCTGGGCCGGCTCTTTGACGAGCATGGCACGCCCGACAGCCTGACCATCGCGGAGAGCAGCGACTGGGATACGGAGGCATGGCGCTCCTTCGCCATCGACTGCCGGATCGAGATCGCCTTCGGAGCTTTCCCCGAAGCCAAGCCGGGCGAACTTGTCCAAGTCGGCCACAGGATCGCGCAACGGCTCAGGGGCGAAAGCTTCCACTCCCCGGGGGCCATTGCCCGTGGACTGGTCGCCACGGCGCGCCGCCTGCGCTCACCGGAAAGGAAAAGCGCCCACCTCCGCAAGGCCATCGAGCAGGATTCAGAATGCGTCCTTGCACGGATCGAACTGGCCGACGCCGACTACCAGTCGGCCCGATGGAATGAAGCCAGACGGGGTTATCAGGAGGTGACCGAGCGCGAGGAGCGGCGCTGGCGCGGCGAGACTCCCGAATGGTGGGAGGATCACGAGACACGTCCCTACATGAGGGCACTCTACGGGCGGGCGATGACCGAGTGGCACCAGGGACGCTTTGCGGAGACCGCCAAGGATTTGGAAAAACTCCTGACTCTCAACCTGCGCGACAACCAAGGCGTGCGCTTCCTGATCCCGCTCGTCCACCTGCTGGGTGATGACGATGCCAAGGCGCTCAAGGCGCTTGAGGAACACGACCGGAACTATCCCGACGACTACTGCGAGCCGTCGCTGCTCTTCGGCAAGGGACTCGCCCTCTGGCGCTCGGGCGATGATGAACCAGCCCGCGCCGCCTACCGCGCCGCGATGCTACAAAACCTCTACATCACCCCGATGCTGCTGGATCTACCCACCCCACCGGCCGACATCTGGCATCCCAACGACCGTTCCGAGATCGGCTACGCCCAGGACTTCATGCAGTCCTACGCGATCCTGTGGGACAGGGACCCAGCGGCCACACGGTTCATTTCCGAACTCCATGACGAACTGGCTCCGGAAATCGAGAAGATCCTCACCCTGCGCCGCACGATGGCGGATTGGCAGGACCAGCGCTACGACCGGGACTTCAAAGCCCGCTGGAAAGCCATGATTGAACAGGACAAGTCACTGACGGGAGGAGTCGATAGGGACTAGGGGATGGGGGATGGGGGAAATTATGAATTATGAGGGATAAAGTATGAAAGTGGGGGGGAAGTCGAAACCTGAACCAAGCCGGAGGGAACCGGCGCGGTAGACTACCGAAGGTAGCCCCAACGGGGCGGCACGGCTTGCCGGGAGGCAAGTGCCGTCAAACCTGAACCAAGCCTGTGGGAAAAGGCGCAAAAGGCGCCTAGGAAGGCGGCTTAATCATTCGAGGCCCCGTGACTGCGGGGGCCAAGAAGTCCGATCCCGCTGTTGCGGGAGAGGATGCCTGGTCGGGGACGACCGGCAGATAATAGACTACGACGCAGTCGTAGCCCCAACGGGGCGGCACGGCTTGCCGGGAGCAAACGAACCCTTGGGAAGGGTGAGTAGGACTGCTGAAAGCAGCCTCAAAGAGGCGAGCCTTGCGGGCGCAAGCGAGTTCAAAGTGCCGTCAAACCTGCCGTAACGTATGCGAAGCAACGGCCGGGCAAGCAAACCTGACTCCTGACTTCTGACAACCGACCTCTGACTTTCCACCTCGGAAAGCGTTAATACCTGAAGCTGGGCTTGGCTGGCGCGTTCGTTGAGGTTGGGGCTGCAGCAGGTGTCGGCTTGGCCAAAGCCTGCGGCGCGGCGGTTTCTACGGGCTTGAGGGCCTCATTGGCCACGTACCCATTCTGACCATCAAAGATTCGCACAAAGCTATAACCCAACTCCTTGCGCAACACCTCCACCTCGTCACCCTTCACGAGCGAGAGGTCCGGACCATTTCCCTGGGCCGGGCCGTTGTGAAAAAAAGGCGTACGCTCCACCACGACGACCATTTTGGGACTGTTGGTGGAATTATACTCGATGGAACCGCATCCAGTGACCAGCAACAATGTGGCCATCAGAGCCAAGCAAGTTAGTTGGAGGATGCGCTTCACGGATCACTCCTATGCGTTGATTTCCCAGGATTGCCAAGCCAGAAAAAGCTTCATTCCAAGCTCTTGACCCCGGAATGCAATCTCCTGACGGCCTCCTCAATGGTGTGTTCGTGCGTGGGAATTTCCAGTTCAGGATTCAAGGGTGGCTCATAGGGGGAATCGATTCCCGTGAACTTGGGAATCATGCCTGCGCGGGCTTTTTTGTAGAGCCCCTTGGGATCTCGCCCCTCGCATGTGGTCAGGGGAGTGCTGACATAGACCTCGATGAATTTCACATCCCTTGCCCGACACAGCCCTCTAATTGCATCTCTCTCACTTCGGAGGGGCGAAATCAGGGAACAGATAGTCGTGATGCCGGATCGCGCGGCCAGCAGGGCAATCGCCCCAGCGCGACGGATATTCTCCATCCGATCCTCGGCCGAAAATCCAAGATCCCTGCACAGCTCCTCGCGCAAACCGTCACCATCCACCATCAGCGGCTGCCCCCCCTCAGCCTTGATTTTCGCAGCCAATCCATCGGCAAGCGTGGACTTTCCCGCACCGGATAAACCTGTAAGCCAAATAATCATTAGTATAGGATTAGCCGTTTGCTTATCGGTATGCCAGCCAGAAGCTGGCAGCCTCTAATCGATGTTTCAATCAGCAACAAGAACCGCTTCATAAATACTCTCAATCCGACGGACAAGATGCCGGATTTCGTACCGCTCCAAAATGGTGTTCCGGGCATTCCTTCCCAGAGTGGCCCTCAATCCATCATCCTGAAGCATGCCCTCAAGTGCTGTAGCGAAGCCCGCGACATCACCCGGAGCAATAAGCAGGGCATCGTGACCGTCCGTACAGACCTCCGCGATTCCGTCCACCGCCGAGGCAACCACAGGCAACCCACAGGACATCGCCTCCAGTAGAACCATCGGCGTCCCCTCGAAATCGGAAGTCATCAGCAATGCATCAAAGGCATGATAGAGGGCTAACCGATCGCTGACATGCCCCAGGAAGCGTACCCGGTGACTGATTCCAAGCGACGCCGCCTTCTCCTTGAGCGCCTCCTCCTGAGGGCCCGTGCCCGCAATCACAAAGAGAACCGAGGGATTCACGGCAAGCGCAATGACAGCCACCTCTAGGAACAAGGCGAAATTCTTCTGTGCCACGAGCCTTCCGACCCCGCCGATCACAAAGGCATCCAGCGGAATCCCCAGCCTCTTTCTGCCCTGATCCTTTTCACTTTCATTTGCCACTCTAAAATCCTCCGTATCGATCCCATTGGGAATCATCGCGACCAAATCATCCGGGAGATCCTCACGATCAAGCAGGTAATCCCGCGTGCTTTCCGAAACTGCAATCACGCGATTAGAGCATCGGTTCCAAAAAGAATCCGCCGCCAAGAGCAGCGGGTTCTTTTCCCTCGATGCATCATTGCACTGGTCATGCACGATGATCGCCGGATGACCGGCCATGATCGCGAGTGGCTTGGCGCAGAGGTTCGCTCCAAACAGATGGAAGTGGAGGATGTCGTACCCCCCCGAGCGCATCAGTCGCCAGAAATTCGGGAGATAAAGAGGAGGGAATTTTCCGGGGGACAGTGAGTGAACGGTGATCCCATTCTTCTCAAAAGCCTCCGCATAGACCCCCCGCCCGTGCATGCAGGCCACCTCCGGAAGATAACGTGACCTGTCATGGTGCTTCACCAGTTCAAGCAGGAAGGTCTGAGCCCCGCCAAGATCCAGACTATCGATCACATGAAGAATCTTCTTCACTTCAATCCCTCCAGAAATGCCTCGGTGTTTTTCCCGTTATCAAGCCACTCGGCGACCATCCTTTGCGCCCCGTCACCCATGCTTTTGGAATTTCCGCCTTCAGCCAGCAGTTTACGGACCTTCGTGACGAAAAGTCCAAAGTCTCCCAGTGCGCAAAAACCGGCATTAAATATTTCGATCAAGCCGTCGGGATCGAGTTCCAATGATAGGATCCCTGCTGCTCCCTGTGCAGCCTGAATCATCACGTTAGGGAACCCTTCTGCCTTAGAGGTGCTTACCAAAAAGCGCGCCCTGTCGTATGTCTCTTGGATCTCATGATAGGGAACCCTCTCATGAAAAGTAAGATTGGGCATCCCTGCGGCACGGCCGACCACGGACTGCCATAACTCTTCATCCTCCCTAGGGCAGATCATCTCGCAGTGGGCTTCGGGCAATCGTTCCACCAGATCGAGAAAGAGGTGTGGTCGCTTGATATGCTGGCATCGCCCGACCCAAAGCAGATCGATATCTTTCGGTGCTGTGCGGGGCTTCGCTCGCGGGAGGATGAGATTACGGTACATGCCGCAGGGAAGCCCCGCTTTATGGAAAAGTCGCCTCTGGTATTCCGACATGGCAAACCTGATATCGGAGAGTTCCACCCCCCGCTCAAAGAGCCTTCCCTTCCATCCATGGGTTTTTCCGAAGGAACCGTCTATCTCCGTGTCGAGGCCGCAGATGAAGACGAGCCTGTAACCGAAAAGCGGCCGCAGCAGACAGAGGATATAGAGCCACGCCGTCCATCCCAAGACACAGACGAATTCGGGACGATATTCCGCCAGCAGGCCCGCGACTTTGGGTAATGCCATGATGGTGTCTGCGAGACCTCCAGTGTGGAAACAACCCGCATTCCTCGTCACCAAGCCATCGAAAACCCTGCCATCCTGCTGGCCCGTGTCTCCCCCCGCAATCACGGCTTCATGGCCACGGCACACAAGTTCCTTCGCCAGCAACGCCACCTGAAGCTCCGCACCTCCGGAAACCCGTGTCGCCGAGGGGTCCAGCGCGTAATGCGCATGGCTGGAAAGAAAAAAGAAATTCATCTGAAAGATGCGGCAAGCATGGATGCCATCATGCGCATCCATGGGATGGAGATGAGGCGCTTGGGATGGTTTCGTATCAGCGCATGAAACAAAAGGATCGGAGAATCCTCCCGGAATTGGCAAAGCGTCTGGTATTCGATTCCCGGAATTTTTCCAAGCGATCCGTGTCTTTGCTCGTGAAGATAAGCCAAACGCTCGAACACCATGCAGTAGGCTTGCCAGGGAACCGCACCGGGGCTACGCCAGGCCATTTGAAGCAAGTCCAGATCCTCCCGTGTCGCCACGCCCCCCATCACACGCTCCATATTCCCCCTCCTAATCGCGGAGATTTCCTCCACCCCTTTACCGGAACTCTTCATGATCGAGGTGGCGTGGATCCGATAGGACACCAGGGCATCGGATATCAGCCCAAATCGTCCCTCTTGCGCGATAAGTGACCAGAGCGCGTAATCCTCCGACGAGGGTGAATCCGGATATCCCCCGAATCTTTTGAGCACCTCTTCCCTCCTGAGCATCACGGAGCTGTGGGGGATGGGATTGCGGAAACAGAGATCCCACCCCAATTGCGAAGAGGTCGATGGAACACGAAGGCGTCCCCGGTGGCGTCCATTTTCATCAACAAGCAATGCGGATGACGCAACGGCATCCACCCCTGGATTTGAATCCATGTAGCGGAACTGGATGGCCAACCGTCGGGGATCGCATAAATCATCGGCATCCTGTCGGGCCACAAGGGGTGCACGGGCCATTTCCAATCCCTCGTTGAGGGTAAAAACCAGCCCCCTATTTTCACACCGACGATGCAGTCGAACCCTCGGATCGGAAAAGGAGGCCGCCGCCTCATGCGTGCCGTCCGTGGATCCGTCATCGATCACGAGCAGTTCGAAATCATCGAATGTCTGAGCGAGGGTGCTACGGATCGATTCCGCAATGTACCTTTCGGCATTGTATGCCGGCATCAGGATCGTGATGGATGGTCCCTTCATCGGGATGTCACCTCCAGCAAGATCTCTCGGTGCCGTTCCAGCCATGCCCCTACTTGGAAAGTCTTTACCGCATGGGACCTGGCCGCCTTTGACATTGCCGGCCGATTCTTCATGACCTGCTCCACCCCATCCGCCAACGCCTTCGGGTCGCCGGGAAGATCGCGTTTCCAACCCTGCTCGACCGGCACAAGAATCCCGCATTCCTTGCCAACCAGTTCAGGCATTCCCCCGCTCCGCGTTCCAACAACCGGCAAACTGCATGCCATGGCCTCGATGGGAACGGTTGGACAGGGATCGTTGTATTTCGTGTGAAGCAACAGATGGGCTGCGCGGTATATTTCCGGAGCATCTTCCTGGACGAATGGGGGCAGGATCGTGACACGACGTTCCAAGCCGCGCATCGCCTCCCTCACCTGCACCTCCGCATCCTTCCAGCGGAATTCTCCGGCAATCGTCAGATGCACGTCTTGACCCCGGGTGAGAAGCTCCCTGAGGGTGTCGAGGGCCGATTTGGTCCTGTAGAGCGCATGGCTCGTTCCCGCCGCAAGGATGCGCCACGGGCCATCCGGCAACGATTGCATGCGGGGAGAAAAGACTTCCGTATCGACGGGATTGAACAGGATCCCGGACGGCGCGTTCGATGATCCGAGATAACGCTCGGCACTGATGCGGGAGAATTCGCTCTGGTTGATGATGAAGTCGGCCTGGTCGCGGAGCGCTGCCATCCGGCGATTGAACCAGGGATAAAAGTCCCCGTAACACCCCGGATAGGCCACCCCGTTCTGGTTCCAGACAAGCTTGGCGCCCTTGCTTTTTGCGGCCCTGACAACCTCCTCAACCTGTGGTGGCAGGGCACTGCTCACCAGATACATTAGGTTGAAGTCGTCAAAAAATTCCGGGAAAGCCTTCCGGAGATGGATCAGCTTGATCTCCCCGCCGATGGGACGTCCCGCCCTTCCGGGTGCGAGACGACCGTAATTGACGGCAGGAGCTCCGGATTCCGAAATCCGCACCAGGGAGGACTTGGATCTTGCAGAGATTTTTTCCGGCAAACGGCGCACCTTGCTGCCAACCTCCCGCAGGGCGTACAGCAGATCATTCACCGGGAATGTCGGTTCGGGCCTTACCATGGCAGGTTACGACCCAGCAAGCCGGCAAGATCGGCATTCAAAGGCTTGTAAAATTCTGCTAGCATCCGCTCTGCCTCGGCAGGAGGAGCCTCTTTACCCCCTCCATCCCTTGCGTGAGGCATTTTTTTCATGGCAACCGGCTCCAAGCCAAGATGCCGCCAGATTTTTGCCAAGTGTTCCTGCGGGGATTCCGTCAATTCCTCCAGAAAAAGAACCAACGATTGATCCCGGGGAAAATGTCTCCACCAGTCCTGAAGGAGATCGGCATACATGCCGCAACCGACATAACGGAGAGGATTGTTCGACTGCCGCAGTGCTGATTGGCAGAGTTCCTTTCCAGACGGATCCGACAGCCAACGGATCGCATTCGTCACGGTCCCGGTGAAATCGGCGTGATCATCACCCGACTTCCGGAACATCCTGTACTCGGACCAAGCCCTTGCCACCGGTTCCCTGAAAATGAAGATCAGCCTGGTATCCGGCATCATCTCGGCCGCACGGGCGGGTAAATCGGGATGGAACCAGTACTCCATGCTTGCATCCCCGCAGACCCATGGAGAAAACGGCCTGACAAAAGGGAAGTTCATCCTCAGACGAAGCTCGCTTCCCGGATAACGGATCATGCTGGCCGGTTCCTTGAACGGCCCCCTTCGTACTCGTGGATGAAGGAGCAGTGCGTCAAAGAGGGAGGAAGATCCGCATTTCGGAGCCCCGGGCATCAGGAAGGAAGGTCGCGTCCTGAGCGGAGCGGTAAGCAGGCGGCATGCCTTCGAGATCTCGGCGTTGATGTCGGGTTTTTTGGCCATGTTCAGCTTACGGGAAGGAGGGATCGGATGCGGGATGCGATTTTCCCGCCCACGGCATCCCATGTAAACTCTTTCTCCACCATCGTCCTTCCGGCGCTTCCCATGACGCACGCCCGGTCTTGATCCTCCAAAAGGGCGACAATGGCGAAGGCAAAACCCTCCGTATTTCTGGGATCAACAAGCAGGCCGGTCACCCCGTCCCGCACCCGCTCGGCACCCGCTCCAAAGGGAGTAGTGATCACCGGCAATCCGTAGGCGGCGGCATCCAGCGCCAGCATGCTGGCACGTTCCACGCGACTGGGGACACAGACAAGGGCTGCCTTGCGAAAGAGCCGGTCCAACTCCACGAGCCTCACCCGCCCGAACACCCTCATCCCTTCCTGAATGACGGGTGGTTGCGCACCGACAACCCAGAGTTCCGCGGAGGGCATCTTCTGCCGGACCAGTTTGAATGCCGAGGCGAGTTCCTCCCCTCCCTTGATCCCCCACTCCGATCCGACAAACAGAATCACGGGTTCAGGCGTTGAGGCAGACTCCTCCAGAAGCGGCAGATCCATGTTGATCCCGGTGGAAACCGTCAGCACACGTTCCTCGGGAACCCCGTAATCCAAGACGACTGACTCCGCGCAGAAGCGACTAAGGGTGAAGACCGTTGTCGCCTTCCGGTAAAGAGCGGCCTCTAGTCCTCTCCATTTGATGGATGCCGGAGCCGGCGATCCACCACCCGGTTGACGCTTGTGAGCCTCGCGGGTGTGATCCGTATAGATGAAGAAGGGGATTCCCGGATGCGAGGCATCAAACATCGACTGCGTCTGAAAAATGAAGGCGACTTTGGCGGGGTCGACATTCCGCAGGATCCACAACGAGATCAATTCCCATGCCTTCGGTTCCTGAAAAACGAAATCCCACGGACTATGCCTTCCCCGAAGGAACGGCACCAACCGTTTCATCGAGGCCTTGAGTCGGAGCCACAACGACTGAAGGGGAAAGGATGCCAGAATATCCCGGGCAGCATCTACGACTTCCAGGTCATAGCTCGGAAACCGCTCCCTCAACGCCCTTTCCACCTTTGCGTTCACGTGTGAGAACGAGCCGTATTTGACGAGGATGATCCGATCCGGAATCCCGCCGGCAAGAGGAGAGGAGGATGAGTTCATTTCAGGGACAAGACGGCTTTCACCGCGTTAACATGCCGTGGCGCAACAACCTCCGTTACATAATGTTCTAAAAACACACGGCGCGCTGCTTCAGATGCCTCAGTGCGCCATCCATCACGGCGAGCGGTCTCGAATGCGGTTTTCCATTCCTCGCCGGACTCACAGATCGTCACGGCCGATCCCTTCGCGCTCCGATCCCTCACATCCAGATAGCTGGGTTGGGGGCTTGCGATGGCGGGCAAGCCGCAAGCCATCCCCAGGGTGATCTTCCATTCCGTATGGGACTGGTTGTACGGGTTCTCCAGAAACCTCGGTGAGATAATTACCCCGGGGTTTTCGGCATACAGCGAAAGCAGATGCTGGATCGATCTGAAGCGATGGGTTGTGTGGGGCAAATCGGACAGCATCGCCTCCAGTCCTGATGCGCTTGCCGGATCCATTTGCTTCATGGCCTCCCTCATATCCCCGGTGACAAGATTCAGCCTGATCTTCTTTCCCATCGAGCGCATCGCCTCTCCCGCCGCAAGCAGATCGGACGCCTTGTCAGCCATCCCAGACCACCAGACATTGAGTGCGGAATCATCACGAGAGACGGCAACCTGCGGCGTGGGGATCATTCTCGCGGGAATTTGGTCCGGAACCCAGAAAACGATCGGATTCCACGCCGCGCAAATTGCCGCCAGATGACTCGAGGAGGCAATCACGCCGTCCGCCAAAGATGTCATCCTGATTGCTTTTTCCCTCTGCGCCGAGGTTGGTCTTAAATGCCCGGGGAGCATTCCTTCCACCCCTTCGGTGTAGTAATCGACATTGGCCTCGAAGATGACCTTTGTCCCCTTCTCCTTGAGCCGTTCGGCATGGATCTCGCAACCTGCCTCCATCGATTTAAGGAAGATCACGGCGTCGTAGCGGCGCCATGGCTTGAAAAGCTCGTAACGAATCCCGAAACCTGAATTACGGTTCACCACCTCCGCAATCCAGCTAAAGCGCATGAAATGCATCGGGGAGTGCCGATCCGGCCACCCCGCCAGGAGGTGATGAGGCTTCATCCCGCGCATCACCGCTTTCCATTCAGGGAAACGGCTGTTGGTGATGAATCCGACCCTCTTCATGACTTTTGATCACTTGGAAAAAACGAGGCTGTCGGCTTGCTCACCAAGGGCCCCCTTCCATACCGCTGCTCCTTCCAGTCGATCGGAGGTCTGCGGAGGAGGAAGTCCGTCGCCGTCCTGAGGAGCTTCGTGAAGCTCCACGCATAGCGATCCATGATATTCCTGCGTGGTGACGGTGCATCGGACTCCAGCGAGGATCTCTTGATGAAGCAGAGGTGGAGGCATCTGAAATCGGCATCCTCCCAAGCAACTGACTCATGAAGATTTCTTCGGAGTTTCTCGTGATATCCCTCCAGGAAGATCACACGACCGCCGTGAAGCCGCTCGTGACACGGCCCCTCCCACGCCGAGATCGCGTTGAAATTATAGAGCTTCGTCATGCTCCGGCATGGAGGCGACAAATGCCCTTCGGCCATACCGGCCCCTTGATTGAGATGCCGCACATTCAGCACATTGCCAAAGAGACACCACTCCCGGTCGAATTCACCCGACTCAAGGCGTCTTCTCATCCTGGCCAAGCCTTGGGGATCGTAAATCTCGTCGCCATCCACACCAAAGACCCAGGTATCGGTGCCGGCGATGGGCTGGATCAGATCATGACTGATCCCCGGATGACGAACATGATGCAGCTCGATCTTGCCGCGGAACTCTGTTTCCAACTTTTTTAGAATTTCAGCCGTCCCGTCGCATGATCCGTTCTCCACGGCAATGAGACGATCACAGAACCCGATCACATTCCTGACGGCTCTCTCGACGTAGAGGTCCTCGTCCTTGACCAGAAGGATTCCTATGATTTGCATTGGGAGAAAGCCTCTTCTAGTCCCTTGGTAAGCTCCGGCCTCTTCTTGATACCGGCGTAGGCCAGATAGTCGGCGTTGATTTTCCCCTTTTTCATCACACCGCTCCAGAAGCATGGGTAGGGTCCTATCCGAGGGTGGCGCAGAGGATCGATCGTTTCGGCAGTTCCTGCCATCTTCCCGATCAACCCTTGGAGCCGGCGCCATCCTCTCTGTCCCCTATCTTTCCAATCATGAAGTGCCGCTGCCTCTGGAGTGGATGTTTCCATCCCATCCACTCTCCAGCAGGAAGCAAGCCACTCTTTCCTTACAGCTCCCCGATCGGGATCACTGCCGATCCTCTCAAACGCCCAAGGATTATGATCCGGGGCGGGGAGATGGGCGATGAGATGGGTCAGGATCATGTGGAGGCGCTCCAAATTCCAGAGAGCGGGATGAAGCGATAACTTGAAGACGGCATCCATCGGCAGTCTTTCCGGATGATATGCCCTCCATGCCGCAATAGATCCCCTTGGTTGTATCAAGGGCCCATATCCGACACTAAGGACTGTTGTGGCGTCCAGTTCTTCTGCCATTTCCGGAAGCACCCGTTCGAGCACATCGCCGTTACATCCCGCGATTGGGGGATGATCGTCGAGAATCAAATAAACCTGCTTCAGGCCGCTCCTGATCAGGTCTTCGCAGGCACGGGCCACAATACGCATCCAGTCCGCAGGGTCATCTTTCAAGGGGAGGCACCTGGGGTCTCCCTCGGCACCACAGATGATGATATCGGGATGCCCGGGCCAAAATCGTGCGATTTGCCCGCATGTCCATTGGGCCAGCGCCAGATAACGCGGCGCCGTCGGCATCAGGATGGGAATTTTTCTGCTCATGCCCTCCCGGCCAGAAGCATTCTGCAGATGTCCGCGTAGTCCATGGCCATCCGGTCTCCTGAAGGCATTTGCGCAAAAACCTTCCTGCGAAACTCGGGTAACCGGGTAGCCATCTCGACCAACGCCGCCGATGGATCATCCCGGTATCCGATCCCGTATTTGAGGCCAGCCTCCACGATGCCGCCCCCATCCTCATGGTAAACAAGGGGCAACCCGCATTGGGCACCCTCCACATGATGCATCCCGCAAGGTTCCCAGCGCGAAGCGGTCAGATAGATGTGACACTCCCGCAGTTTCCGAGCCAGTGGCTTGCCTGTCATGGGGCCGATCAGCTCTGCGGAGCGCCAACGGATCGACTTAGGCCAGCGCCCGATCACCCGAAGCGAAAAACCCGGCAGCTTCCCATCGGCGATCAGGTGATCAAGTTTCTCATAGATATCGAATCCCTTGAGCGCATTGTCAGACCAATGATGAGTGACGATCCTGAGCGTCTCCCCTGGTTTGGGAACAGCAGACCCGTAAGGATCGTAGATCGATGGATCCGCCCCGTTGTAGATGCATGAGTGTGGTCGGGTGAGGTCAAACCACTTGGCCGCGAAGTAATCCCTCAACCACTCCGCGATGAAGACCGTGTAGTCGGCCAGTTCACTGGTCTGTCGGAGTAGCTCATCGATATCATTGGTTCCCTTGCGCTGATCGCATTCATTGATGCGGTGCAGGATCGGCACGGAAGGATGCCCCTTGCGGAAGGCACGAAGTTCCTCCAGGCCGAACTTCTTCTTGGGATGATCCATCCTCGGATCGATCACGAAGACGACATCGGGCGTCGGGGAGAGCGAGTACTGCACCCTCCAGCCCCTGCGTTTCATGATCGCCTCAAGCTGCCAGACAAATGGACTTGCCCCTCCCCATGGAGAACGATTGGGCGCCATACTGATGGCCAGGATCGGTTTTTTTGCAGTGTTGAAAATCATAGCGGGCGGCTTAGTCAACAAAGCTACTCATTCCTCACCGGGAAGTCCGAGCTTTTTGGATCACGCCGCCCAATCTCTCGGCAAACCCTTGGGCCGTCCATTTTGCCGCAATCAGCGCTTTCCTTCCGGCGTGTACGCTGACCGTAGAAACGCTTGCTTGAATAGCCTTCGCCAACTCTTCCGCGTTTTCCGGACTTACCAGCCTCACTTCCTTCCCATCACGAATCACATCACTACCCCACCATCCCTGAGTCTTAGTAATCACGACCGGTGCACCGCACATCATCGCCTGCATGGCCACGCTTTGCCCGGAGGGCTGAGTGCTCTCCTTGAGAGGAACTATGACACACGAGGCCGTCTGGTAAAGATCCCGGAGTCCTTCATCGCTTAGCACGTTTTCCTTCCAGTCGCCATGGCGCCAGTAGACATTCGTCGGCAAATTGTCAGGGGCATCCAGACGCGTGATAACAGTAAGGTTGATCTTCGGAAGCAATCTTGCCGCCTCCACAAGCGTGGCGTAGTCCCGACGCCCATCGTTTCCCACGGCAAGAACACCACTGCGGTTTACGTCGGTAGACGGAGGGATCCAGAAAGTCTCATCAACACCAAACCATCCCGATTCGATTCCATGAGCTTCGGGCTTGAAACGCCTTCTGATCTCAGCTTCCTCCGAATCAGCGAAGAGCACTGTCTGCATTTGACGCAGGAGTCGGGCGGTGATGATCCTGCGAACCTCGGATCCCATTGGATAATTGACAGCTCCGCAGAGGATCCCGACAAGAGGCTTTTTGAACAGACCCAGTTCTCTCCAAAGAGCCAGACCGAAGGAAATCTCGGTCGCAGTTGCAACCACCGCATCGTAGCCCTCCAACTTCGGAAGCAAACGTCGAGTCCGGGCAATCCAATCCGCCGAAGTTCTGGGAGGCACGTAGTTTCCAAGCAACCTTCCTGCGATGAGTCCTGTCAGCGGATCCGCAGGTTTGTCATCCAGCTCGAGGCAATCGACCGACCAACCGCTCAGCGAGGGCAGTTCCCTGGCCCCATAAAAGAAATCGGACGGCCCGTCGGTTCCCCGAAGATGCCGTCCGCCTGCGTAGACAAATGCAACTTTCATTCCCTCCTCACTCTATACCTGATTCCCGAAATAACAGTGTTGAGGCATCGAGCCAGCCAGGCATCTAGGGCTATCCCTCGACCGAGCAATTGCCCGGGACCACTCAGAAACCTGAACGTACAGGGCGATGCAGAGGCGACATCAGGAAGGAAAACCCTTGGGCTACCACTCTTGTTCAATGAAGCCGACAAGCCCTCGTAATCGGGATGCCGCCCGTGAAGGATCTTGATGCCCCCTCTCCCCGCAAACGACGGCATGATGAATCGGAAATTGTATTCCGGAGGCAGCGCAGCGAAGGAAATGTCACTCTGCCAAAGTGCATCCCTTAGTGACGGCTGATCTTCCACCACTCCATTATTTTTGAGCCGCTCCTGATAGAGCTTTTGCCAAAGATCGAATAGCCCCCGCGTTCGATTGTTCATGTTGAAAGCGATCACCCCGCTGTTGCACTCTGGGAAGGTAGACGGCGCTTCCGAAGCGGCCGTATATCTCATCGGGGCGTGGGCCATGGCAACATCATACCGATCCAAGATGGCGAACATCTCGGGAACCTGCTCGCAGAGCCATGTATCGGTATCGAGAAACACCGTTCTTTCAAATGGCGTCGAAAGAAGCGGCCCGATCTTATCGGAGAAATCATACTTGGGCTCCATGATCGGGAGATGATGATCGAAGAGTTCCTTCGGCCCCTGAAGATCCGATGCCAATGCAATTGGCACTGAAGGCATCAGCTCCTTGACCCTGACAGCCGATCGACATGCCTCCTTGAGGAAACGCTCTCCCGTGGCCACATAGAGAATGCCTTTTTTCATCAGCTTTTTCGGAAATTGGCGCCTTAATCCAGGGTAATCTTCCCTGGAAGATTCGTAATCATTCTCGATTCATCACTTACATTAAAGCGCAGTATCTGAATCTCACCCCTGGTGCCAATAATCCAATTCTCCACTGCACCTGATCGGAACATAAGCTGGGTAGCACGGTGAATCTCATTTTCCGACCTATCCCCGCCGGGCAGATGCACGCAGATCTCGGGAGCTCCGCTGTAGGCAGGCTCGCGGCACAGGGTGGATCGACGGGCATTCGAGATCCAGGCGACGTCGGCCTTTCTGATCCCGTCGTTCGTCTCGACCGGCACATCGATAAGAACATGGCCATCGGGAAGCGATCTGGCCAGCAGGGCGCTGATAGCCCCCACCATTTCCCCCCTCCTGCTTGCACTCCCACCCTTATGAGTTCCGCCATGGAGGTGGAGCCCCTCCGTGTAGAAATCAGCAGCCTCCAGCGCCGGGGCATCACAGACCACCCTGCCCTTCTGAAGGACGATGGCCCTGTTGCAGAGCTGCTTCACGCTCTCGGCGGCATGACTCACGAAGAGAATGGTGACCCCCGAGTTCTTGGTCGCCTCGATCTTCTCGAGACACTTCTCCTGGAAGGCCGCGTCACCCACGGCGAGAACCTCGTCCAGAATCAAAATCTCGGGATCCAGGTGCGCAGCCACGGCAAACGCCAGTCGTACTCTCATGCCGCTGGAGTAACGCTTCACCGGGGTCTCCATGAACTGCTCAATCTCTGCGAAAGAAATGATCTGGTCGTAGCGATCATCGATCTCCTTCTTTTTCAACCCGAGGATACTCCCGTTCAGATATACATTCTCGCGCCCGGTCAGCTCGTGATGGAATCCTGTTCCGACTTCCAGAAGGCTGGCGACACGACCCTTCAGGTAAGCCTCTCCCTCTGTCGGCGCAGTAATCCTGGAGAGCAGCTTCAGCAGGGTCGACTTCCCGGATCCATTGCGTCCCATTACGCCCACGATATCACCCTTGCGCACCTCGAAGCTGACATCCTTGAGCGCCCAGAAGTCTGAGGGCTTCGGCATGATATGGGTGTCCTTCTCGTGGACGTAGGAGTGTGGATCAGGCTTGCCAAGCTTCCGCGCCACATAGCTCTCGATCTGATCTACCAGCATCTTCCGGGTGATCACCCCGAGGCGGTATTTCTTGGAAAGGCCCTCGGCACGAATCACGCACTCCTTGAGCGCGGGACTCGATGACGTCGATAGTTCATTGCTCATTGTTGGTATCTTGATGCTATCCGGAATCAACGGAAGAGATTGTATTTAAGGATCGCATAGAGTGCACGGAATCCGTCGCGCCATCCGATCTTTTTTCCCTCGGCATAGGTCCGTCCGTAATACGAGATGCCGACCTCATAGATCCTCACTCCAAGCCGCGCCACTTTGGCGGTGATCTCAGGTTCAAAACCGAAGCGATCCTCCTCCACCGTGATCTTCCGAATCACATCCAGCCGAAATGCCTTATAGCAAGTCTCCATGTCCGTGAGGTTGATGTTGGTGAACATGTTGGAGACGGTTGTCAGGAACTTATTGCCGAGCGAATGCCAATAGTAGAGCACCCGATGAGAGGACGAACCCATGAAACGGGATCCGAAAACAACATCGGCACGGTCGGCCAGAATGGGCTTCAGTAACAGATGATATTCGTATGGATCATACTCCATGTCCGCATCCTGAATCAGGACGATCGGTGCGGAGACATGGGCCATCGCCGTTCTGAGCGCCGCACCTTTCCCCATGTTCTTTTCATGTTTGAAAAGGCGGATTCGGGGATCGCTGCCTTCCATCTTCTTCAGCACGGAAAAGGTCCCGTCACTGGAACAATCATCAACGATCACCAACTCTTTCACGGGATGCTGAGCAAGCACCAGTTCGACCACCCTCTCGATCGTTGACTCCTCATTGAAGACCGGCATCATGATGCCAACACATGGGGCTATATCGCAGTTGGATGTCAATTGGATGCCGCCCTGTAATAAATTGATGTTTTCATCGATCATAGGAATCATTAATGCATGGTTGCTTCGGCAACTGAATCAAAGAGATAGATTTTTCCACATTGGTCTTTCTCCCAAATAATTCTGCATTCTTTTGGGAGGCTTACATTTCTGTTGTGGCCACTGGCAAGAATAAGCCATGGCCCGGTGCCTTTGCCATCCAATGACCTTTTTAGATCTTCAGTATCCAGCTTTATTTTCCCATTGATATTTGGGATAATAATCCACCTGCCGGCCCTTTTGTTTAAAAATGGCAATGCACTATCATCCGGCCCCAAGATCACCGCCATTAAATAGGATTCTTTTTCAACAATGCTTATAGCCGCTTTGATTTCTTCAATATTGGATTTTATTTTGCTTTCTTGAACCGCTTCTGTTCCATGGTTGCAAGCAGCATTTTTTATACTAACGGGGCCGCGATTCCACGAACACAATGGCACAAGAGCAGCCAGGAGAAATATCATAATCTGCAAGCATAGGAGCATTCGTTTGTGCTTCAGGAAATACGGTGATGCATGGAGTATTGCCGCAATGATCAGTGGCAAAGCGGCTACCAAGATAAGCCTCATCACAAATTTCTGCCATCCGATCGTAATACAGGCCACGGCTAACAGGATCCAACCCAGTATTGCAAGGCGCCCGGCAATTCCCCGGATTCCCGAAGTAACGACAGCGGCCACGGCTAACGGGATGGATGCCAATCCGATAATGCCATAGGTGCTGGCACATTCATGGCATCCCAACAAAAAGATCTTGTCGGACGAGTAAGGAGCCATTCCTTTTCCATTTAGAGCCAACATTTGCAGAAGAGAATCGCAAGTACTCCAGAGCTCCATCCTGTAATCTCGAATCAGAGCCCGGCTTTCCAGGCCCGTTGCCAAGGAGTTAAAGAAATATCTGACAAGATTCGCCAGCGCCCCCTGAACTCCATCGATATTTTGATGGCCGTTAATAAAAATGGGATCCCCGGTTGCCCTGCCGTAGATCATGTAATTATTCAGGTACGTCTCCAAGCTTCCCAGCAACAGCATCGAGGGTAAAATCATGGCAGCCAGGCGCAGCGCACCCAACTTCCCTTGCAGCTGCCACCTCAGTCCCAGAGCATAAAAAGAAAGCATCGCCGCGGGAACGATCCCCGATGTCTTGGCCCCTGCTAACATTCCCAATGAGATCGCGATACCAACATCCCTGGCCATGCTTCGCCCATCCCGGGATAACTCGATAATTGTGAATGCCGACAGCGCAAAGAATGCAACCGCGATGTCATTCTTGGCACATGTTGCCTGAAAGACCACGAGAGGACTCGAGAGTAGCGCCAGCATGCATAATGGCGTTGCACCCGGAACTCCTCCACGCCTGAAAAGAATGGCAACGCACAGGAAAGAGCCGATCAGGCAGACAAATGCCGGAAGGTTTTCAAAAAGTCCGATTTTGAGAAATGGATAGTAAACGGCATCAAACCCCCATGGAAAAACAACCTGGTGGGTATTCGTCCACAGGGGATTGTGAAAAAGCCCCTCCCTTTCGGCTATCAAGAGCCGGGCCAGATTATATATGTGGCTGTCGGATGTCGTGACCGGTGCCACTGCAACATAGACTGCCCAGTACGCAAGGAGTATCGCCACCAGGAACCAACCGAACCGCTCCACTCTCTTCACGTTCAATACGGTCATTTTCCGAGGGAAGGTACTGACATGAGATATATTCTGGAAATCAGTGAAATCGTAGCAAATACCACGATTAATCCGATCAATGTTCTTTCGAGCTTCAAATCCATAAACTAAAAGAATCGAACTTGATGGTAGCGGCCATTTGAAAAAAATCTAAAATGGGAAATTGAAAATCGGGCAAGAGGTGATCGTCCGTGCGAAATGAGGAAATATGGAAATTAGTAATAGGAAAATCGAAGATTTGAACAATATTGTAAAAGCTTGGGCCTGAGATTGTTTTGCTACTCAGGTTTCACGTTTCAGCTTTCAGGTTTCGTTTCCAAATGCTACGCCGTATCGACACTCGTCTGCTCCACCTTGTTGAAGACGATGAGACCCAGGAACAGAATTCCAATGCTCAGCACCGCGCTGACGGCGACCTGATGAAATGTCACGGTTCCCTCACCCATGAAGGCGAAGCGAAATGACTCAATGACGAATACAATCGGGTTCCAATCATACATCCAACGATAGGCCTCAGGGACGACCTTCAAGGGGTACACCACACAGCTGGCATACATCCAAAGTTGCATGAAGAAACCCAAGAGTACCTGCAGGTCCCTGAACCTGTTGGTGACTCCCGAGATCAGACACCCCACACCGAGCCCGAGCGCGGCCATCTGGATGATCAGCACGGGCAGCACGATGATCCTCCAGTCGAGGTGGATGGGGGCTCCCTTGAAATAAAACCAAGCGTAAAAGACCATAAACAACACTAATCCCATGGCAAAGCCCACAAGACTGGTGATCAACTGGGATATGGGGACGGCCAACCGTGGGAAATAAACCTTATCGAACATTCCCTGATTCGAGGTGAAAGTGTTGGCCGTCTTGGTCACGCACTCCGAGAAGTAACGCCAGCAGACCGTCCCGGAGAGGAAGAATAGCATCGGCGGGATCTCCCCTGTTGGAATTTTGGCAACCTTGCTGAAGACCATCACGAACATCAGGCTCTGCAGAAGTGGCTGCAGCACGTACCAGAAGGATCCTAGAACCGTCTGCTTGTATTGGGAGACAAAATCCCGGTGGGCCATCAACCCGATCATCTCCCGGTAGTCCCAGAGTTCCTTGAAGGGGATGTGCAGAAGGCCTCGACGCGGAGTGATGACCGTAGTCCAGGATTGGGAAGTGGAAGAGGTGGACATGGGGAATGAGAAGATAGTTAAAAGGAAAATCTAGAAATTAGAAATTGGAAATTGGAAAGGTGAACCAAGACAGTAGGGACCGTTGCGGACGATTACGATGCAATCCTAGCCCGACAGGGCCCCACCGCATTCGGGGGAATTTGGAATCAAAGTTAAATGGAAAATCTAGAAATTAGAAATTAGAAATGGAGAAATCTAAAACTTGAAAAGCGGAAATGTTAAAATGAAAAACTGGGAGATCCGAAACTTGAAAAGTGAAAATTAGAAATTAGAAAAGGTGAACCACGTTTGCGCAGAAGGTTTTCAAATCACGCAAAGATTTTTCTCTTCCGCATCGTTGACTGCAGAAATGGGAATTTTTGTATCAAATGTCACAAGTCGCCCCTGGCGAGACACTGCCAATCCTAACAGGTAAAGATCCGTTAAATGTCGTGAACCATGAATGCGCTCGCATGCAAAGATGGTTTTGTTCCGAAGGGAAATGGAATCACCCCAAAATTCATGATCCGTGGAATCGACGAACTGGCGCATCTGGCCGATCAGATCACCGGGCAAGAACTGCATTGTCCGGCTGTATCCGGGATTGGACATGATGCGTACAGCTCCGTTTTCCGTGAGCGGACAACTGGCCCATCCATCCCCTCCATGCATTGCCCACCAACCATGCGCCCTCTCATGAAATGCGTGATCGGGATCAAGCAACGCAATGATCACATTGATATCCAACAATGCCCGCATCGCTTCAGATTCCCTCCTGATCCATCAACTTTCGGGCATGCTCCAGAGTCACAACCTCACCGCGCGACTGCAGCAATGGAACCCCCCCGCGAGTCACCGGCGATCTCTTTTTTTCGTGCGCGGGAATCGTCAACCCTCGTCGAGCTAAGACGGAAAGAATGTGGCCGGCGGTACTCCCCTCGCGTTGGGCAAGCTCCTTGGCAGCCTGCAAAACATCTTCCTCTATATCCAACGTGGTTCTCATGCATCTGATGTTAAGTCATCAATGAATCCAAGTCAACCCTAGTTGAAGCATCGTTGAAGCCTTTGTGGCACTTTTCACTCTTCCCTCATTTCCATTTTCCCCGCGCCTCACTCCGCCTCCTAAAGAAGCCTCGTTTTCAACCCGCAGACTTTTACCGCTTCACCTTGGGGCACCCATTGAAAACATCGAAGCACCCCTATTCCCAATCTCCTAGCTACCGATCACTGATCAACGGGATTAATGACCTCCATGAAACCGGCATCCATAAAATCCTTAGTATTTCTTGTGTAGAAGGTTTTGACGCCATGACTGATGAGCGTCGCCGCCAACACGGCATCATGTGTGCGCCTGAATGGGAAATCACCTGCCTCCAATTTACGGATTAAAGGTCCCCAACACTCAGACATATAGCCACAATGCATAATACCCATTTCATCACGCATGACTGACACATGGCTCGCCGCCTCTTTCGGTGATAACGGGCATGACATCACCTTGGGATTCCGAAGTGCGCGATAGAGTTCCAGGTACACCTGATCGGCAATCATCCAATCGCTCGGATCCCTCACGACCTGCTCGAGAAATCCCTTGCAGACACCATGCTCAGGAGCATCCTCATTGGCCGCGTAGAGCAAAATATTTGTGTCGAGACTACAGACCATCATCGTCATAAAGGGCATCCTTCAAGTTCTCGGAAGAGACCAAAATCTTTCCACCGCGGAAAGTCGGTAGCTCGCGGTGTTGACGCGGCTTCTCCGGCTTCATCTCCAGAAATTTTTCCACCGCCCTGCGGATAAGTTCGCTAACAGGACGATCCTCTTCTGCGGCCACGGCACGCAGTTTCCCCATGAGAGGATTAGGAAAGAGGATCTGCATCTTTTGCATGGATCACTGTATCGCATGGATAGTTCCTTGGGTCAAGAGTGACTTTCCCTGTCTCTACCTCTTTACACTTTCACTCTCCTGTTCTCGTCCCCATTTCCCAATTTTGGTGATTTGCATCATATTTTCACGCAACGGTCGCAAAGGTCGCCAAGAAAGGAACAAAGAGTGGTGCCCTATGAAACTAAGGGCGTGAGAACGGAGGGTTTTTTTGGAATTTCCTTAAACGACCCTGCTGGTAAAAACAGAGCGACGGGAAACAACTCGTTGCGATCGTTGCGTCCTTTGCGTGAAACTCATGCCTGTCTTTTACGGAATATTTCCCAACTCGGAATAGCGAAGAGCCCCAATTTTCATCCTCCCCTCCCCTCAAATTTGACATGTAGTCACTTTTATGTCATTATGTCGTCATGATCAGGACTCAGATCCAGTTGAATGAGGACACTTATGGAGAGTTAAAATCCACTGCTTCTGCGTTGGGGTGCAGCATCTCAGAACTGATTCGGCGAAGCATCCAGGCCACCCTTCCCTCACAGAAAGCCAAGCCCAAGCTGGCACGATCTCTCAAAGCCATCGGCCGCTATAAGAGCGGCGTCAACGACCTCTCCCGGAATCACGACGCCTACCTTCCCGATGAGTGGTAATCTCATCTTTGTCGACACCTCAGGCTTTATTGCCTTGCTGGATGCCGACGATGCATATCATCAGCAGTCCTCAAGCGCTTGGCAGAAATACATCAACGAAGACTGCACCCTCTGCACCAGCGACTACATCAGGCTGGAATCCTGGGCCCTGATCCAGCGCCGACTCGGCATTCAAGCGGCCCTTGATTTTGCAGACTTCATCCTGCCTGCCTGCGAAATCATGCAGGTGGGAGACGAGGGGTTCACCTCATCGGTTAATCAATGGCGCCTCGCCCGCAGACGCAATCTCAGCTTGGTCGATATCACCAGCTTCCATGTCATGCGCAGGCATGAAATCACCAAGGCCCTGAGCTTTGACACCCACTTTGCTGAGGAAGGATTTGAGATTCCTGTATTCAACAAGGCCTCGAATGATTAAGCCGCCTTTGATTCGCTCGCGCCCGCTCAGTTAGGTGGCACTTTGAACTCGCTTGCTTCCGCAAGGCTCGCCTCTTTGAGGCTGCTTTCAGCAGTCCTACTCACCCTTCCCAAGGGTTCGTTTGCTCCCGCAAAGCGGTGCCACCCTCACGGGCTTGACTGCGGCAACTTCTCCGCGCCTCTTCCCAGAGCCTTGGTTCACCCTTGCGGGCTGAACTTTCGTTCAGTCTACCCAAGCCATTCCCACGGCCATGTGTTCGCCAGTCGCTGATTTGTTACGGTAGCCCACTGAGGGGGTGCTCGTGCCAAGCCGCCTTGCCCGCGGCCCGTTCTTTACGCAACGGCCTCTATGCGATTTAATCGGCGTTTCCCTAGGGCTGGAGTAATTGGAGCCTTGGAAAATACCTTCTGATGTATCCTCGATCGATCGTGGCTAAATGCGTGCACTGAACCTCCGCATGAGCCGCGATCAGAAAGTCCGGGATCATTTGAGTTCTAGGGCCTCCTTCTCGGCGGTATTTGAGAAATATGTTGCCTGCCATATACGCGGCTTCGGGAGTGATCTCATCGTATGAAATCGCAAGAAACGAGAGCCCTTTTAATACCTCTTCGGCATCCGATCGACCTGGTGAGATCTCGGCGAATGTGACTGGGCAGATAGACAAATGTCCTTCCAAGGCTGCATTTTCCAAAAGACTCTGCCAGCCTTCATATCCAGCTTCCTGCTTCTGGATACACCATAGTACCGACGAATCGATGGCAGTCTTCACGGAGTCGGAGGGAGTTCGATAGAGCCACGAATCGCATCAATCACTTGCCCTGAAGTCATACTAGGGAAGGGATCCTGCCACCCCTTCCGGAATTTCTCCCAAGCCCTAGGCTGGATCGCCTTGGAAGCCTTTAAAAAAGGCGCCTGCTCGTCAAACTCCAAACGATCCCCTGCATGGAGCTTGAGTCGCCTCCGCAACTCCACGGGAATAGTTATTTGCCCCTTGGTGGTAAGAATTGCTTGCATGACTAAAAGGTAAGGAAAGTTTTTCCGAAAATCAAGTCTGACTATTCAGAGATTGTTGACCACATCCTCTTCATCCTCTTCATCCTCTTGATCCATGTGATAATTGACCAAGATAGCAATCATTCAACGTATTGTGGCCGCTACCCAGGCGTTCAGTAGTCTCCACAGCCGCCTCTCTGAAGACCAAGGAACCCCTCTCAGCTCCCGCCAGTCGCTGATTTGTTACGGCAGGTTTGACGCCACTTCCTTTGCCTCAGCATCTCCCGATGCATTGACGCCACTTCCTCCCGGAAGCCGTGGCGCCCTATCGGGCTACGATTTCATCGTAGTCTATTATCTGCCGGTCGTTTGACTCGTTCGCTCCCGCTCAACTCGCCCCTGAAGGGCTACCTTCGGTAGTCTATCCGAGCCGTTCCAACGGCTACGTATTCCGACCAGGCATTTGACGGCACTTCGCTCCCGCAAAGCCGTGCCGCCCTGCGGGTCACGCTATAGTGTGATCTTCCGCGCACCTCCCAGGCGCTTGGTTCTCGGCGCCTCACCTCGGGACTGCTCGGCTTGCACCTCGCATGATTAAGCCGCCTTCCCAGGCGCCTTTTGCACACTCTCCCAGGCGCTTGGTTCAACTTTTGACTGTCTTGGGTGCGCTTTTAGCCTTTCGCCTTTGACTCGTTCGCTCCCGCTCAGCTCGCCCCATTGGGGCTACCTTCAGTAGTCTATCCGAGGCGTTCCCACGCCTACGTATTCCCCTTTAAGCACTCGACATCTCGTTTGACGGCACTTGCCTTTGCCTCAGCATCTCCCGATGCATTGATGCCGCTTCCTTCCCGGGAAGCCGCGGCACCCTTCGGGCAGCGACAAAGTCGCAGTCTTCCGCACACCCTCCCGGGTGTTTGGTTCGTCCCTTTCGGAACTGTCCACGCAATGCGGGACAGGCTACTCCGTGACACCCGTCACTCGGCGTTCGGCAAGCCGTGCCGCCCTTTCAGGGCTGCCTTAGGCAATACCGGAACATGGGAATGTTCGCGATAGCCTACGCACAGCCTAGCCCGCAGGGAGCTACTCGCTGGCGCGAGAGCTGCAATCTGCCGCGTCACCACCAGGTGACTTGGCTCTCGACCCTCGTCTCCATTCCCACCCATTCATCATTCATCATTCATCATTTTGCCTTTTCCTCCACTACTCAGGTTTCAAGTTTCAGCTTTCAGCTTTTTCTTCCTCCCTCCACCCCTGCACCATCAGCGGAGGATCCTTGAAGAGGTTCCAGCAGAGGTGATCGAAGAAAGATCGGGGCAATCTGAAGGGTTGTTTGGAGAGAAGATCACGTATCTGGAAGGAGAGGTTATTCCTATCCAGGGGACCATTGTGACGCCGTCCGATCAGGGCGATTTCCCTCATCCGCTTCCAGCCTCCGGTATTCGTCTTGGTCTCCTCGTAGTAGCGGATATTGGCCAAGCGTTCCGGGATTGCCACGATCTTACCCAGCTTTGAGAGCTTGATAAGGAGATCCCAGTCCATCACATAGTGTAGAGACTCATCCAGCCCCCCCACCTTCCAGTAGGCATCACGCCTGAAGAACATGGAGGGCTGCACGCCTTCGAAGGCCTTATTGATTCTCCCTGGGATGGCACACTTGGGCTCCACTATCTTCATCAGCTTGCCATCACGACTCACCCTGCCACCACTGCCACAGATGACGACCGCTTGGGGATTGAGACGGAATGCCTCGGCAACCGTATGGAGAGCCCCAGGGAGAAGGACATCGTCAGAGTTTAACCACCCAACGATCTCCCCAGTTGCCACCCTCATCCCCTTATTGATCGCATCACTCTGACCTCGGTCGGGCTCTACAAAAAGCTTCAGCTTTCCCTCTGATTCCGCTTTCTTCCAGATATCAATCACCCCGTCAGTCGATCCTGCATCATAGACGATGTGCTCTAGATCTGGGTACTGCTGCACATCCATCGAGGCCAGCATCTCAGGAGCAAAGACAGCCTGATTCAGGCTGGGGGTGATGATGGAGATTTTCATTTCAGTCTTCGATAGTTTCAGCAAATGCGCTGCTTTCAAGAGCAGTGAATCAGAAAGCAGGAAATCAGGATTTTGATGGTAGATATCTGGCTCCTCGCAGATTCAAGTGGGTAGGAGAGATATCAGAGATTAACGATCAGGAAAGGGGAACCAACCCCTGAGGTTTTCTTTGGCCGCGTTTTTTTGAGCGTTAAAAGTTGATGGCGGATGGCTGGCTGCGCTGCCACAAGGCAGGTGCGGAAGAAGGCAACAACCAACCATCCACCATGAAGACGAACAAAAAACCAAAAGGGAAGATATTACAAGGAATGAAGCAAGGGCTGTGCACTGAGGAAGTGTTTTGCGCCTACATGCGAGAGTCGATCAGAGGAGCTCTATGGGAGCTGATGCAGGAGGAAGTGGAAGCGCATTGCGAGATGAGGCATCGGCCTGATCGGGAGGGACGATACCGGAGGGCGGGGAGTGACGACGGGGTCTTTTACTTTGCCGGACGCAAAGAAGCGGTGAAGAAGCCCCGGATGAGGGAGAGAGTCCCCGGAGTTGGGGAGCGGGAGGCTGTCTTGGAAAGCTATCTGGCGGCCCGCTCAAAGCGGAACATCCTCTCAGAGATCATGGCGATGGTGGATGAGGGCGTGAGTGCCCGAGGGAGTCAGCGATTGACGGGAAGGGCACTGAGTTCGAGCGAGGTGTCGAGGCAATGGGTGAAGCACAGTGCCCGGCGCATAGAAGAGATCCGGGGAAGAGATCTCTCCAAAGATGAATACTTCGGCCTGATGATGGACGGGGTGTTTTTGAAGGAAACGGTGGTCCTTGTGGCCCTTGGGATCAAAAAGGATGGAAGCAAGGAGGTACTGGATTTTAGCGTCGGGAGTTCAGAGAGCTACGAGGTGGCCCGCTCCCTCTGCTCACGCCTACAGGAGCGTCGGTTCAACGTCAGGGGCCGACTGCTGGCAGTGCTCGATGGAGCCCGCTCCCTCCACAAGGCGGTTGGAGAGTTCTGGCCCGATGCAGTGATCCAGGATTGCATCATTCACAAGGAGCGCTGGAGTGCCCCCGTTTTTCGTACCAGGTGCTATGAGAGACTTGGTTGTGTTGTTGGGGTTTGATCGCTGCCTTGCGGAGCTGAGGCCGTAGGCCGAAGC
>Ga0208327_1000036_pt1 | contig 37079 bp, 34 predicted proteins | sample LakMenEpi26Jun08_FD_150733 | JGI IMG/M metagenome (GOLD analysis project Ga0208327, IMG submission 150733) | Freshwater microbial communities from Lake Mendota, WI - 26JUN2008 deep hole epilimnion (SPAdes) | ecosystem: Environmental > Aquatic > Freshwater > Lake > Epilimnion/Euphotic zone ...
TTCATGCGTTGGATGTGGTTGGTTTTTTTGGATCTTCATTTACCCAAGTATCCCAACTCTCCTTCGCATGAACAACCTCCTGAAACTTCACACTTAGGGGGATCAACACATCCCCCGGAAAATCAAAGCGGTTACGGCCTCTGTTCATGGATTTTTCATGATTTTCGGAGCCAACTCCCTGACTGCATCATTCAACATCTCATCTGTTAGTTTCAAATCCTTTCCTCCCGGCACGATCCCCTTGAGCACAGGAGCGGAAAGCACCACGTAGGCCCATCGGTGATTCACATTATGAAATACCATGTCAAAATTAGTCATGAGAATCCTCTTGAGGTGATAGGGGGTGGCTACCCCGTGTCCCACGAACCAGTAATAGAAGACATTCTCAAGTTCGGCCTTGCTTCCGTTATTTAGCATTACGGATCTCCTTGCCGTCAACCTCATCACTTCAAGTTGCTTCCCATTGGAAAGCTTCACGGGAACCGTTCTCCCCGATTCCAAAGTCCATCCCTGCGCTGGCAGACAGATTTCAGGGCGATGGATACTCCTCTTTTCACCCCCGGAAAGGACGATTTGCACCGACAAGGGTGCCTCGACTCCCGATTGATAGACCATCTTCGCGATCTCGGTATCCTTGGGAAGGATGGTTTTTTCCCCTTCGGATATCGGCGCGGGAGTTCCGCTCTTGCTCAAAAGAGTGTCCGGGAGATTCATGATCACACCGGATTCTGAAGCGCTTTTGGCCACGCCACCTTGGAAGCAGGCGAGCAGTGTGAGACCAGCCATCATCAAGACGATCAACTCACGCCCGAACGGAATTCCGTCAATAGACGATTCAATGCTTATGTGATTTGCACTCATGATCAGTTAAGATCCCCGGATATTTTGAGGGAGGAAGGCCTTACGAGCGCCATTTTCCACGCTTTCTCCGGCATTTGGGCTCTTGAACCGCACCTATTGATCAAACTGGAAACCAGAATCATACCACCCAAGGCCACCATAAAGACCACATAACCTGCCAGCATGTGAAAGAAACTGGGGTGCTCCAGACTACCAATGGCTCGTTCGGAACCCATGACCATGGTTCCCATCGTCAACATCACGATTCGGCAGATGTTTCCGGCAATTGCCAGAGGGATCGACACGAGAAACAGGGTCACGCGGCCCCATGCCCCCTTGATGGAAAAATACCCGTACAGGGAGCTGACCATCATCAGGGCGAAAAGCGATCTCATGCCGCTACAGGGTAGTGCGACATCGACGGCAAACCGCTCACCCTGGGCAAGGTGAAGCAGGGGATCAGCCGCAGAGAGGATTCCTGTTCCGTTCAACACCGAGTGGATCCCCACGACGTTGAGAACCACGACCCCGGCGTGGCTCACCATCATGCGGAGAGGGAAGGAGATGAAGTTCTCGAGGAACAACAAAGGCCACATGAAGATCAGAAACAGCCACGGAAAACTCAGTTCCCTCATCCATCCCCATCCGCCAAACCAGACGATCAGTCCCGCCAGCAGGATTTGGGCTGCCGCGTACGAAAAATAAATATTATCGGCTTTGAATCCGAACCAGTAGAGGAAGAAGCCGCAGCACAGGATCCAGAAACCAGATACCGCTCCGGCCATAGGAATGGTTATCAGCTTGGCCCGGTCAAGAAAGACGATGAACCCCGCTGCGAAAGGAACCATCATGCAATGCCCCCAATCCTCTAACTGCCATTGGGCGAGCACGGCCTTAAAAATGGTTTCACGAACCTGGCCGTAGCCCAGGCTGTATTTGATGAATCCCAAGAGCACTACAAACACACTCAAGGAAACCAACGCCGCCATCAATTTCCCGCGCAAGGCTCGCTGGTGGGCTGATAATCCCTCGGTGATGACGGATGACATTATGATGCTATTCTGAAGGATTTACGGGCTTTTCCCAGAAAATCCCGCAAGGGATTTGACCTGATGGAGGGACCAAGCCCCTTCCTGAACCCATCTAGGTGCATAGGGGGAGTCAACGGGAATAACCTGAACGAAATGGTCCTGCACGCCCTGATGACGCACCCTAAATCCCAAGTGATGGGCAAGCGATGGCAGGTAGAGTTCAAGATAAACAGGAAAGGGCTCTGGCCGAGCAGCAACTTCTTCAAAAACGGCACGGCGCCAGACGGAACCTGTCATGATGGCATTGAGAAAAACCGTCTTTTCTTCCCTGAGCGAGCAGGAGCGCCACATCTCTGCGAACCCCTTCTGCGGGAGATGATACAAGTAGTGGGCCGAGTTCGTGCCATCTACCCTTCTGAGGTGATGGCAGAGCACGTCGGCCCGCTCTCTTTCCATGAGGGCGCACAATCTTTCACCCCAGTCGGGGACTAGGGGAATGTGATCATACTCGACCAACGCCACGGAAGAGAAATTCCGACCGCGCATCCATGCTGATACCTCTCGAAAAACGCCATGGTAGCTCTGCTTATCAAGGGGATGTCTGGTCGTCCTGATCTCCTTATCAGGCACAAAGACCTTATTGGGAACATCGAGGGCTTTGAAATCCTCCTCGTTGCCGGCATGGACCAGGAGCATTCTCTCCAAGGGATATCCCAGAGCCTTCCAGTAACCGAGAAGATCCTGAATCATCCCTGGTTGCTGGTGAACCAGAATAGCCCAGAGAAGTGAATCGGCGGGGGCATCACCCCAATCCCGCAATGATGGGTAATCAGGGTCTTCGTGCGTTGCGAACCCGATGCGGTGTCTTGTATAGCGCGTTGTCTTTTCCGGCAGAAACATCATCCGGATGGCATGGGGAAGGCCGATCATCCAGATTCCCCATGGTCCAGCTAGACAGAGTGCCCTGCCCAGCTTTTGACCGGTGCGCTCATCGGTCACCTCGGCTCCCATAAGGCGGGCTATTCCAAGAAGAAGTTTCTTAAGAAGGGTCATCACTTGGTGTTAGCACCCGAGTCGTGCCCCCTCGCAATGCGAGGGCGACATGACGGTCGGGTTATGGTTAGTCTGCACGGCAGGCGTATTATCCAGTAAATGGCGACATCTTCCACCTCCAAAAAACGCCTCCGGATCGGCATTGATGCCCATGCGCTGGGGTCGAACCTGGGAGGAAACGAAACTTATCTGCGATGCCTCCTTCTGGGGTTAAAGTCTCATCCAGAGCATGACTATGTGCTTTATCTTGCCCATCCAGAGGCAGAGAGAGTCGCCTCAACGATTCTTCCCGAAGCTGAGTGCAGATGGATATCTGCAAATCCCTTCAAACGCTTGGGGATTGATCTCCCGATTGCCTCTTGGCGACACCATCTTGATATCCTCCACCTTCAGTACGTTGCCCCATTAGTCTCGGGATGCCCCACCTCTCTTCTCATTCATGACCTCTCCTATGAGCATCACCCGGAGTGGTTCACACGTGGTGAGGTTGCACGGTTCCGGGCGACGATCCCCCGATCCGCAAAAGCCTCGCGCATCGTGATGACCGTGAGTGAATTTTGCAGAGAGGATATTATCCGGCGACTGGGGATCCCCCCGGAAAAAGTCATCGTCACTCCCAACGCACTTCCCCCGCACTACAAGCCCGCTGAAACAGACAAGATCAGTGAATTCCGTTCAAGGCTGGAGATTCCCGAGCGCTACATCTTGGCGCTTGGGAATCTCCAGCCGAGAAAAAACATCATCTCGTTGATCCGCGCCTGGAGACGAATCAAGGAGAGGCATGAAATGAAAGGCACGTCGCTCGTCATCACAGGAAAGAAGGCGTGGCTTTTTGATGAAATCCTCAGTGAGGCCGGCACCGGGAATCAATCGGACGATCGGATTATTTTTACCGGTTACCTCCCAGAGGAGGATCTTCCCGCCCTTTACTCAGGAGCCCGTCTCTACGTTTATCCCTCGTTGTTCGAGGGATTCGGGCTTCCGCCACTTGAGGCAATGGCTTGCGGCACCCCGGTGATCGTTGGCCATCATTCGGCCCTTCCCGAAGTATGCGGCGACGCCGTTGCCTATGTCGACGTCACCTCGGAAGAGCGGCTTGGGTCACGGATTCTGGAAATCGCAACAGACATGGAGAGCAGGGACGCGCTTTCATCAGCCGGCATCATCCGCACCCGATCCTTCCCCCTCGATCGACTTGCCGACTCCACCGTTCGGGGGTGGGAAGGCATTGTGACCCCCGAACCCGGCAATCCATCCTGACCGAGCATTCCATGAAAATCGCATTCCTCGGATCCCGTGGCATACCGGCCAGGTACAGCGGATTCGAGACCTTCTACGAACAGCTTTCAACCAGGTTGGCCGAACGGGGACACGACGTCATCGTCTTCAACCGCTACCCATTTGTGCCCTTCAAGGACCGAACTTACAAAGGGGTTCGCATCATCAGGCTTCCCACCATCAACAAGAAGTCGCTGGACACCATCGTCCACACCTTCCTTTCCGTGCTGCTTCTTCCGTTTCTTCGCCCCGACATTGCCTACTTTTGCGGTGTGGGCAATGCGATTTTCTGCCTCCCGTGCAGGTGGCTCGGCATCCCCACGCTGATCAATGTCGACGGGGAAGACTGGGCGAGAAAGAAATGGAGCGGCTTTGCCAGCAAATGGCTGTTGTGGAGCGAGGACTGGGCCGCCCGCTTCGCCGATATCGTGATCGCTGATGCCAAGGTCATCCAGAAACGCTACCGGGAACTCTATGGACGGGAAACCATCTATATACCCTACGGGGCGAATATCCCCTCGGAAACACCTCCCAGTGACATCCTGGAAAGACTTGGGCTTGAGCACGACGGATATGTCTTGTTCGTGGGCAGGCTTGTTCCGGAGAACCGCGCGGAACTTCTGATTGAGGCCTTCAAACTCGTGAAAACCAACAGGAAACTGGTCATCGTAGGGGATGCCCCTTACTCCGAAGGGTACAAGCAATCTCTTTGCGATGCAGCCGACGAGAGAGTCATCTTTGCAGGGTATGTGTTTGCCGACGACTATGCGGCGATCAGCAGATCAGCATCACTCTTCTGCCTTCCCAGCGGGATCGACGGAACACGCCCCGTATTGCTTGACCAGATGGGTTTCGGTAACTGCATCATTGTCAGAAACTCCGCTGCAAATGTCGAGGTTGGAGGGGAGGCTGTTGCCACCTTCGATGGAAACCATGAGGTTTCGAGTCTTGCAGAAACCATCGGGCATTTGCTCCAGAATGCCGAGCAGCGACGGAACTTGGGGGCGGCAGCCAGGGATCGTGTGGCGCGTCACTACGACTGGGAAGTCATTGCAAACCGGTACCAAGAGATGTTTCGTGAACTGATCTCGAAAGTTTAAAAACCATTGAGGTGGGCTATAAGAGAGCGACTGAATCATTGTCATTCACTCGAGATCCGAAGGATCCAGACTGCTGCCACAAAATCCAGGCAAAGCGTGCTACTGAAATTATCCGGGGGTCGCAAGCGAACCCTTGCCTGAGTGCACTCTTGCCAAATAGGGCTCGGCAGCGAGACATCCCACCATCCAGTATATCATATTATATGATGGAATCGCACCTCCGATGGGGGAGACGAGTAGGGTCACAATAAGGAGGCTGGCGGAAAAGACGCAGAGAGTTTGCGCGAAACTTCCTTCGGGGCATTTTTTCATTACCCGGAGAGTTCTTCTGAGAACTTCAATCATGAACCCGTAATAAAAAAGAACTCCGGTCAGCCCGAAAATCGTCAGGATACTGAAAAAATGGGTTTCGGTGGCCCCCATGCGCACCGCCATTTTGACAGCGGTTTCATAAGCCGCGCCATAAGTGAACATCTTCATATCGATCGAGTCATCCCATCCCTTGAATCCGTTTCCAAAGAGGAATGTTGTCATGTCCTTTGTAGCCGCCTCCCAAGCTCCATTGACAAGATCCTGATGCCACTGATTACTGCCCTCCGTCATGATCTGGGAATCATCCTGCTGATCTGCAGGCATGAAAATTGAAATTGCTCTTTGCACTTTCTGAAGGCCTTCCGGCATTCCTTGAAGAACCTTTGCATCGATGGTGTGACCCATAATGAAAAGTCCTCCTCCGGCAATCACAATCAACCATCCGGAGATCACAAGTTGTCTCCACTTCCCACGAAGTGCCATCCAAACAAGTAAAAAGAGCACCATCATCAGTAATCCAACACGCCCTCCTCCAAAAATGCTCATGCATAAAAGCAATACAGCCGATAATCTGTAGAAGATTTTTTTTTGGCCCCTGGAACTGCCGGCCAGACACACAGCCAGCATGAAGACAGGCAGGATGGTCCACCTCAGGAATCCTGCAGCGCCGGCAGGGTCGGCCCAGCTAAAATTGATGGTGTCACCACTGATGAACGGAATAGGAATCAGAAAAAAAGTGACCACGACCGCTATGAGCGCAAACAGTAGAGACAGGATTATTTGAGCATTAACCGCTTTTTTTAATCCCTTGCCCTGCGCATAGGCATCAATCAGCCAGAGAAAGACAAGCGGAATGAATGCCCCATAGTAGGCTTTCACGATGTTCTTGAACTGCGTGTCTCCGGAAAAATAGTTGTTGATGCCGTAAATCACTGTATGCCCCCCCACGTAGAGCATTGTGAGATAGAAAAAGATCCCAAGGTTTCTCTCTCTTGGAGCTTGCTTGAGCTGTCCCATGCTCAACATTGCCATGAGACAACTAAGCCCCAGCGCTCCACTAATATCGGTTCCTTGGATTTTGAATCCCAGCGCGGTACTGGAAAAGCCGATCACCAGGAAAATAAAAAGGGGGATCCACCAGAACCGCCTGATCGTAATGACGGCAAGAACCCAAAGGGTTCCTGCAATGTATAGAAACACCTCCCCGAATCCTCCGTCGGCGATGATATTGCCTGCTTGGAAAGCGGCGTACAATCCAAGCGCAATCACCCCCCAGATGATCAATTGCCCTGAGACGATGCTGGATGCTTGCCTGCTCATTGATGCGCTAGGAAAATCTCTAATTGGAGGTTTATTGGTTCCTTGCTTGAAGATTCGTCAACAGGCAGGATTTTAGATGATGATACCAGCTAGCTTCCGGAGCAAAAGCGGGCTCCTCTTCGCCCGGGCTACAGAGATGGTCGCCCCATTGCTGCGGTGTTCCGCCCAATTGCATTGCGGCGCCGCAACACCAAAAGCCACTTGGCGCAAAGGGCTTCTGATCGGTGCGAATCATATCGGAGATATCCTATACCGCACATCCTCCCTGATGCAATTGGCGAAGGGACTTCCGGGATGCACATGGGACATACTGGCCCCCGATCCTGCGGCGCAGGTTCTTGAGGGCAATCCTGCAATCCGGAAAATCCACCAAATGGAGATCCCTTCCTTCGAATCAGAAGGTTTCATGAAACTGAAGCAGGTGCAGTATGATGTCGCAATCTGCTACGACACAGGGATGTATACACGCCCCCTACTGACGGCAACGGTTCTGGGGATTCCAAACAGGGTCGGGTATGTCCACAAGGGATTTTCGGGACTGGTCACGCACCCGGTTGCGATAAAGTACCCCCAATCCTATCCAGCCTATTTTCGGGATCTGGTGGCTCAACTCACCCTGCAAGAAACCAACTGGGATTTGCGTCCGAAAGTCACTCTGACTGACCAGGATCACAGGAAAGCAGAAGCCCTCTGGTCCGATCTCAAGTTGGCAGATGATCGGCCGGTCTTGGCCTGTTTTGTCACGACGCGCCAACCGACTGGTGTATGGCCGCTCGAGAAGTTCCGCGAGACCCTGGAGCTACTCCACGGCTCGAGCACTGCTCAGATCGTGCTATGCGGCGCTGCTCAGGACGCAGAGAAGTTAAAATTACTGCAATCCTCGCTCAGTTTACCGGTCAGCATCAATGCGGGCCGTCTGGAGCTTCGGGCCTTGATCGCCTTTCTCACAAAATGCCATGTCGTCCTGAGCACGGACTCCGGCCCCCGCCATCTTGCCAATGCGGCGGGGGTGCCTGTTGTCTTTGTGCGCAATCCGTGGTTCTCCAGCAAGGAAGCCGGAATCTATTGCCCCGACTCGGAATACGACATGGCCCCTGACCTGGAATTCGTGATTCCAAAAAATCAGGGGGCTTACTGGCAGAATGTCACTGTAGAAGCAGTTGCTTCAAAGGTCGTCGCTCTCTTGCATCCTAAACAACCTTGAAAAATCGCCCTCTCCTGATCGACGGTCGTTCTCTGATTCTTTCCTCCGTGGGGTTGGGGGTTTATTCCGCAAGACTCATTAAGGGACTGCTCCGTTATGCACAGGATCTCGACTTCAGGATCTTACTTCCGCAAGGAACGGACTTCGGGAAATTGGGAATTCCCGCGGATCGGGTCGTGGAGATCCCGATCGCGCCCCGACTTGGCAATGCCTATCTCGAGGGGATTGCCTCGGACATTCAACTCTCGCTTTTCCTAAGGCGCCATTATCCCAAGTCACTCTTTCATGCCACGAATTCCTTTTGGTCCCCCTTTCGTTCAATGCACGTGATCGTCACGATGCATGATCTTATTCCACGTAGATTCCCGAGGTATTTCGGACGTACTCCCCTGAGGAAATTCATGCAGACTCGACATGAGCGCTTTGCCGCCTCTAGCGACCTAGTACTGGCTGTTTCTCACTGCACAGCCAGAGATCTGACCGAACTGGCCGGCATCCCCCCAGAAAAGATCTCCGTGCTTCACAACTGGGTGGGACAGGAATTCACCAGTCTCGACAAGAAGTTTTCGGAACCACGAATCCTAGAAATGCGTGAGAGACTGGGGTTGCCAGACTCTTATTGGCTCTACATGGGTGGATACGACTACAGGAAAAATATCGAGTTCCTGATACAAGCGTATGCGAGGGCCCGGGATGAAGCCGCACTCCCGCCCTTGGTGCTTGCCGGATCGATCCCCGCGGATCTCAGCAAGCCGTACTGCGATGTCCTTGGTGCTCTTCGTGACGCAGGCCTATCTTCGCAAGAGGTACTGATGCCGGGTCGGATCGAGGAAGTAGATCTCCCCTTCCTCTATGCCGGAGCTTCGCTTGTGATCTACCCATCACTCTATGAAGGTTTCGGCTATCCGGCTATAGAGGCAATGGCGGCAGGAACTCCTGTTCTTGTTTCCGATCGGAGCAGTCTTCCGGAACTGACCAAGAACTTGGCATCCCTGTTTGATCCCCAAAACCTCAACGAATTAAAGGAGAAAATGCTGCTGGCGATCATCGATCCAAACCATTTCCTTGCACCTATCCAGAAGCAGTTTGCGGAGCGGGAGGCTATTCGAGAGTATCGCAATAAGATCGAGCCATTAATGAGACGCCCTGCGTGAGTTGTCTCATCAGGGGAGGGATTTTTTACTATGCAATAGCGTCACGGATTGAGGAAATCACCTGATCCTGAGAGATACCGCAGATCAAATCACACGAGTTATATCCGCTACAGGTGGACATAGACTTGCAGAGCTTCCGACAGAGTGCTTCTGGCACGCTAAGATTCATACACTTTAACCCGATCGGCCCCCATGCCTTGGGATGAGATCCAGGATGGGGGCAATAGATTCCAACGGTCGGGGTCCCAAGGGCAGCGGCAAGGTGGATGATACCCGTGGATCCGCAGACAACCGTATCGACGTTTGCACAGGCCGCCATTATCTCGCGCAGGGACATGGTTCCCAACCAGTCATTACGAATGAGAGGATGAGCGGGGGCATTCCAGCCGAGCATGTCGTTTTCACCCCCGGTGATGAACACCTCGGCACCCAGTTCCTCGACACAGCGGAGCGCAAGATCTGCATAGGATTGCAGGGAATAGTTTGGAGAGGATCCGTGACCGAAGGGATGAATGATGAGTCGCTTCTTTCCCTGAGTTCTGGGAAAGCGATTTGAAAAAGAATGCGACTCCTCTTCCTTGAGATAAAGTCGAGGGTTTCCCTCATCCCCCGGCGGGAGGAATGCACCGGCTTTTGATGCCACCTCCAAATAGTAGTCTCGGTAATGCAAATTTCTTTTATAGGCATGTCGCCGGACCATCTGGTGCCCTAGAATCTTTGCCAACCAGGTCCCCCCAAGTTGCACCACCTTGGGGATTCCCGAAAGGGCAGCCACCATGTTCCAACCCGACCAGTTTGCATAAAGAATGAGAGCTAGGTCGAACCGACCAGCCCTTAACTTTCCGGCAATGGAGAGAATCGAGTCATGCCTTCCAAGAGAACGACACTTCCAACTGATGGGGATCAACTCGTCAATGAAGGGATCATCCTGCAGGATTACTCCATAGGCCTGATCGGTCAGCACCGAGATCTTAGCCGAGGGGTAAGTGTGTCTAAGAGCTCTTAAAACAGGAGTCGCCACCACCAGATCGCCCAACTTTTCGGGGCGGATAACAAGAATGCTGGGTGACTTCATGGAGTCGTAGGCTTTCTGAAAAAAGCTAGTAGTTTCGGACAATAACGAGCGTTTTTTCAGTGACAGTCACCGCATCATCGGAAATTCCGAAACTACGCAAAAGCGCCAAAACTCGCCCCAAGGTAGGGTGGCCCTCTCTCTCGTGGTAGGCCTCGATCAAAAGAATGGGGTGATCCTTCATGATAGTATTGCGCGCTCCCTCCAGCGCCTCAATCTCAGCACCCTCGATATCCATCTTGATGACATTGATTTTTGTGATCCCCAACTGCTTCACTATATTGTCGATGGTGTCCACCTTGATTTGATTTAGTGCAGGGAGTGTGCTTGGAATCATCCCAACGCCCTTGATCGAACTCATGGCATCATGGGAACGGAAACTGAGAACTTCGGATTTATTCCAGGCACCGATTGAACACACTTGAATATCCAACTTGTTGGCACGGATATTCCTCCTCAAAAAGCGCCTGTTGTTAGGGTCAGGTTCAATGGCATGGACGATTGCCCCCGAAGTTGCGGCTAGAAGACTGTAGGATCCTATCTGGGCACCAACATCAAGATGAACCTCTCCCTGAGTGGGGGAATGGGCTTTCCAGTAGGGAACCAATTCCTCCTCCACAATAGACTGCAACTGAGTTGTTGCCGCCATGCCCTTCCTGATGATGACTTTTTTCCCATTCGGCAGAAGAACCTCAGAAGCCCTGCCAAAAAAAATCGATTCAAGGCAAAGAAAAATGCCCCTAAGTCTGTATTTTACATTTTTCATTTGGGCGTAGAGGGAGCTACCTGCAGTCCAACATGAGGTTGGGCAACCATTTGTTCTGCCCCCAGAAAGGCCGATCCCAGATACGCCTGAACGTCTCCCTGATACCGAGACGAACCCCAAGAAAATTGCGACTGGATGTTGTTAAGAACCCTTGGCTCTTGGCCATACCCTCCAGAAGAATACCGGGATAGAGTCTCTTGTGAGTCAAGTCACCCCAGAAAACTCCACCCAACACACTAATATCAGCTGGATTATTTGTAATGAAGCGACACCGGACTCCATGGGCGCAATATTCTTTAATAGCCTTGAAGAGTTTGAAGACCTCTTCAGGCTCAAGATGCTCAAGCACATGGGCGCAGTAGATACCATCACAAGTGCCGGCAAGTTTCTGCCCCTCTTCTGATTCGAAGAATGAAAATATATCCTGAGTGACAAACTCCAGTCCCTTTCCATTCCCCTCAAGCACCGAAGCCTCGTGGGATTCAATGCCAAGTCCTTTAATTTTTTGCTCTTTGAGGCATTCCAGAAAGAAGCCGCGTCCGGCCCCAAGATCAAGGACCTTCTCGCAGCCCTTGAAATAGTCGACATGTTTTGAGTGAAAATCCTTCATCCACCATTCGGGACCTGTAAACTGGAAAGGGTTAAAATTGTATTTGGAATAGTCCATCAGGAAAAGATTTGCTGCTAGTTTAGTAACTCTTAAGGATCACGCAGGATCCAGATTTGTCCGGCATGGGAATGGGGATAATCCCAGTCTCTGCACAAAACTCGTCGACCGCTTTCCTTGATCCTAACCAAGCATTATAGTCATGCGCCACAATGATTCCTCCCCTTGAAAGAAGGGGGTAGAAGTTTTTAAGACCGGCCAGCATCGGTTCGTAGTGATCGGCATCAAGATGGACAAAGGCAAACCCCACCTTCCTCAATTCCGGTGTAAATGTCTCAGGAAAGAATCCTTTGTGAAAATGAACGTTGCCGTTCAGTAGCCCGATAGAGGATCGGGCCAACTCTAGGTTGGTATCTCTGAATAGGGTCGTGTCGACAGTGTTGGTTAGCGACTTATCCTTGGCTCCATCCCGATCATCAAATCCGGAGAATGTGTCGAAAAGATGCAGGCGCCTTTCCGGAGCATAGTGGTGGATGAGTCGTGCTGTCCCCCCTCGATAGACTCCGAGTTCTGCAAAACTACCCTCCACCTTTCTTTCCTCCACTGAACGAAGCAGGAGAATAAGCATGTCCCTGCGGACCCCGTCCCAGCATTCATGGTCGAGCATCCTTCTACCAGCGACCGATCCCCGTGGGAAAAAGCCGCCTGTCAGAGCCATAAAATCGGCGTTGCGCCAAGGTGAACTGGGATGGATATCCATCTGACCTTGGATAAAGAAAGGAGTGTTTCTCCAAAGTCTGGAAAGCCGAACCTGGATAGATATCAGCATCCTTTTTTTAATGTGTTTCAATGTTTTTAGCATGTTTCCTTGATCTTAATAAAACCGAGATCCTTGATGCATAACAGAGGCGTGTACCACAAATTCATTAAAGCTTGGGCGCAGAGGGGGGCGATAATAATCCCTACTATTCCGCAATAATGACCAAGCGGGAAAGCGACTAATACTGCCGCAACTCCAGTTAACAGTGTTACCTTCATATGGGGCACATGATTTCCTGTAAGAAGAATTGCATTGCAAAGGCCTAAGAAACAGTCAACCCCCACGACTGTCAGAAGAAGTGCCAGAGGGACCGGACCTAGGAATTGAGTCTTGGAATGAAAAAGATGCAGCGCACCCGGGGCTATCGACCATGCAACGAACCCTCCGATAAGATAAGTTAACAGCGAAAGGCCTAATCGCTTGGTAATCAGCGTGCGTATTTTCGAATAATCTCCACTTACCCTCATCGCCCCCATACGCGGCCACGTGACAGCCATCCATGTTGCGGAAAGTCCATGCAGCATGAATGCCAACTGGAGAGACAGGCCGTAACTCGCGGTATCCGCGAGTCCTACAACTTGGGCGCAAACCAGCGTCATCACAGGGAGCGAGAGATATGATCCGAAGGCGCCGACCCCACTCCTCCAGGTCATCGGCCAGAGATCACGCCAGGAAACTTTTTGGAGAGCGGGGGTTACACTAAGGAAGTCACTCGTAACGATCCTCCGCGCCATGAATCGAGGAACCAAGGCAAGGGCGACCTGGCCTAAGGCCAAAGCATACAATCCCGCGCCCAAGAGAAGACCCGCCACGCAAAGCAGGTAATTCAGCACTAATCCGAGCGCAAAGATCTGCTGGCCCTGCCTGACACGATCGACGCCAAAAAGGAGATTCATCCAGAAGTAGCCGTACATATTCATCGTCATCCCGGCAGCATAGAGAAAAAAGGCAGGAGCCACTCGCCAACTCCAAAATGCATCACCGAATTTATAGTGAAGCCAAGTCCCGCCACCGACCGTCATGATGATGCCCATCGTCGCGCCAATCTTGGGATAAAGGTTCATGGACATTTCTGCCAATCCTTTGAGAGCAGCGAGATTAGGCTCGTTACCCTCCTCTGTTGCATGATCGATCCCTAGGGATCGGGGACCCGGGGCCCCTCCCATAAAATAACTGGCAAAGCGCGAGATATTGGGAGCGAATCCTAATTCAACAATTCCGCTAAACTGTGCAATCCCGAGAAAGACATACCACACACCGAGTTCTTCGGTTGGGATTTTTTTTAAGACCAAGGGTAGAACGAGAAAGAATCCGCCGGTCCTGAGGAGGGTTACGAATCCCGTCCAGAAAACAGGTGAATTGAAAAGGGGCCTGATCATCTGGAAGCAGTCTAGATTCCTACATCCGGTGATTGCGGTTGCAGTTAATTCGCTCCAGGACGTTTCGAAAAACCAGGGATGCAAGTTTTCTGCGATCTTGCATCTGAAGGAAGTATAGCAATATCGCTGGAAGACCCCTTAACCAATCTAAAAGCGTGCCGTTTTTGGAAAACGAGATGATCGCGTTTCTGGTAGACATTCTTGAGATACGCAATTCATCGAACCTAGATCGCGATGTCGTCGACTCCTCATGGTAGATCGTTGCCGAAGGGATGAAGACATTCTTCATTCCTGTTTTCCTGCGAATGGACCAGCCAAGATCAATATCCTCAAAATACCAGTCCATCGACTCGTCGAATTTCACACGCATAAAGATGTCTTTTCTGATGGCACACGCCGCCCCCCACAGATAATAGCGGGCATCCACGGGAGCGTCGAAGCGACTGCTGAAAGAGCGACCAGGAGATAGCACTTTCCCAAACTTACGAATAGGACCGCAGGGGTTACATGGAAACGGTTGACTTCCCTTGTTTCTGTCCAATCCCTCGAACGACACGGAAGCCACATCAAGGTTGTCTCGGAGAAAACCAACCGCCGCCTTTACCGAGCCCGGATGAACAATTGTGTCGTTGTTGAGAATGAGGATTATCTCCTCGGACCGAGTGGCAATCGCACGGTTATAGGCTGTTCCATAATTAAGGTTTTCTTTGTTTTGTATGATTTCCACATCGTGATGATGTGTTTTCAAATGAGTAATTGAAGTGTCGGTGCTTGCGTTGTCGATTACGACAATGGCATCTAAGCCTTCCTCCCCGCGAAGAGAAGTCAGCACTCCATCCAGCAGCGAGGTATTGTTATAATGAAGAATTAATGCTGCGCAGTTCATGGAATACAGAAACTGAGTTTTCAATGAGTGCTGTGATCACAGTGGAATATTTAACCATCACTTTCTCGAACGCGAATTGCTGAAGGTTCTTTAGGCCCGCCTCACCGAGCCGGTTTCTAAGTTCTTCCGAGCGGCAGAGAAGGATAAGTTTTTCGGCGAATCCCTGCACGTCACTAGCGGGCACAAGAAATCCATCAACCCCGTCGGTAACGGAGAGCCTTACCCCGTCGACAGCATTGGCAACAATTGGTTTCTGGCAGGCATGGGCCTCCATGGGAATATTGGCATGTCCTTCGTAGAGGCTTGTCATGGCGACTATGTCAGCGGCATTGATGAAATCGATGCCTTTCGTTTGCGCGCCCAAAAAGGAACAGGTGTTGGTGATCTCCAGCCTGTTCGCCAATTGGTGCATACGTTCCTCCTCCTCACCGTCACCTACGATCCAAAGACGGGCCTCAGGAACCTCCTTCTGAACAATCACCCAGCTTTGAAGAAGCCACTCAAGATGTTTTTGAGTAGCGATTCTACCCACGGAGACAACATGGATGAGCTCCTTGCTCCACCCCCACTTCTGCCTTGTTTCATCTACTTCCCCCCTAGTTGGCAAGCAGGAGGTGTCGTAGGGATTGCTAATATGTATCAGTTTGTCGAGATGGCCTGGAAAACGTATCTGATACTGGTAAAGATTTCCGGGAGAGATGCAGATTACCTTGTCGCAGAGATGCACGGGTATTGATTCGACGATATGGTTCCGAACGACCCTGAAAAGATCCCAGTCCGTATAAAACGCCGGCCAATGCGCGATGTAGAGCATTCTGCGGATGCCCGCTAACCTCCCGACCAAAGCACCGAAGGGTGCACCCCACTGCCCGTGAAGGATCAGTAGGTCCGGATCCAGTCTTCGAAGATGCCACCATAGGGGAATCCAACCCCACAAGCATTTCCACAGTCGTTCGATCGGAACCTTGATGTGCTTGACTCTTTCCGTTTTGCAAAATTCAACAACACGCCCCTCCCCTCCCGACAGGAAAACGATGTCGTAATCACGGTAGTAGTGCTTTAGGTGCTTGATCACGGTAGTGGGGCCGCCACCAGGACCATCCTCATGAATGAGGTGGACAATTCTTTTGAATTGTCTGCGAGTCTTGTTTTTATTTTCGTGGAACATCGTTTTGGTTCAGGAGAAACTCCTGACTTTTTAACCGATCGGAGGATAAGTCCTGTGTCTCCATTGATCGATCAGCCTCTCCACGAGATATGAAATCCCTATGTCGTCAGGTATCGTGATTGCAAGCAAGCTCCACGGAGAACGACCTTGATAAGCTTTTGCTCCTGTTCCCAAAAGCAACCATCGGAGGGCAATATGGCTCATATAGATCGGGTAGGAGAGATCCCCGATCCAGCGATCCCAAGCCAGTGATTTGATCCAGTCTAAGACAGCAGGCAAAATGGGTTCTTCTGCGAAGTATGACTTCCTCGTTGGTATTATTTCGCGGGGTCGGGACCCACTATAATCAGCGAAGGGCCAGTTTCTCAAACTCTGTTAACGCCATTCCAACCACCTGGTCCATGTTGTAGTAGCGGTAGGCGCCGAGGCGGCCAATGAAAGAGACATTGCTCAAGGCCTCGGCTTTTTCGGCATATTGACGATAAAGCTCGGCAGTCTCCGGCGTGGGGATGGGGTAGTATGCTTCCTTACCGGGGGCATAGTCGTCGGGATATTCGCGGACAATCGTGGTATTGGGCGTCTCCTGGCCGGTGGCGTGCTTAATCTCGATGATGCGAGTGTATTCCTCGTCGTTGGGATAGTTCACCTGCATGGCGGGCTGCCAGTAGCCCGGCTTGCCGGCGATCGCTTCCCTCCCCTTGAGTTGTTCCGGAGTGAAGGATTCGTTCTCAAAGCGGAGCGACCTGTAGGGAAGCGGGCCGAAACAAAAATCAAAGTATTCGTCGATCGGGCCAGTGTAGATCAGATGATCGTGGGGAATCTTTCCTATCACGTCGCGGTAGTCGGTATTGAGCAGAAGCTCGACGCCGGGTGACGCGGCCAGCATCCGCTCGAACATGCGGTGATACCCCTCCTTGGGGAGTGCCTGAAATTCCTCTCTCAGGTAGCGGTCGTCGCGGTTGGTCCGGATCGGGATCCTGCCGCAAACGGAGGCGTCGAGATCCCGGGGATCCTTCTTCCACTGCTTGAGGGTGTAGTTCTTGAAGAACTTCTCGTAGAGTTTCCAGCCAACCTGAGAGACGATGACCTCTTCCGAGTTGACGGGGTTCTCGATCTGCACCCGCTTGGATGCGAGCCATGACTCGAACTCTTGGCTGGTGCTCTCGCGCCCGAGGTACTGCTCGAAGGTGTTGAGATTGATCGGGAAGTTCCAGTAGCGCCCGTCGGAGTAGCTTAGGATCTTGTACTTGACGGGATGCCACTCTGTGAACTGCGAGAGATACTCGACGATGCGCGGGGCATTGGTCCGGAAATAGTGAGGGCCGTATTTGTGAACAAGAACCCCAGCCGCATCGTATTCATCCTGGGCATTGCCCCCGATGTGTCCCCGCTTCTCAACGATCGTGCACTTTGCTCCAAGCTGGGAGGAGAGTCTTTCCGCTAATACTAATCCCGAAAAACCAGCTCCAACGATGAGAAAACGGTCTCTCATCTGTTATCCTTTCAGAAACTTCTGAATGAGGGGAAGGAACGTTCCAGCCCTCCTGTGCCATTTCGAGGCACGCCCGATCCGAAATCGGAGGGTTTCCTGATCTGATGGGCAGAGACCTTCTAAGGCACGTTCCAGATCGGCAAGGCGATCGGAAGACTTGCCGAGGCGCGGAAGGAGTTGCTGGTTCAGAAACATGGAGACAAATGGCCGGAGCTCCAGCTTCGCGGAGTAGCGGGTGACACGCTCACCGTCGGCCTTGCTTGGGACGACGGCATCGAGTTCCACAAGTCGTCGAAGCCCCTGACTGGCAGTTCCGGTGCTGATATCCAATCGATCGACGATCTCATCCATTGAGAGGGGTTCCGGTGTGGCGAAGAGCAGTCCGTAGATGGATCCCAAGGAGGAAGGATTCCCAAGAAGATCCGCCAAGTCGGCGAAGATACCGGCCATCCCCCTTTGGATATCAGCCAAGCCATCCGGCGATGCTGCCGCACTTGGCGGATGGTCCGAGGATCCGTTCGCCTTTCTCTTTCCTTGTGGCGCTGTGCTCGCCTTGGCCGTTGAAGCCTGAGGCATAGGGTCAACAAAGCAGAAGTTTGCGATTCTTCAATTCAAAATGAAGTGAATCTTTTAGCGCAGCCCAGTTTCCCTTTTCAGGAACCCATGATTCGGGTGAGATTATTGGCTTCCACCCATGCTCTACACCTTTGATCTTCATATGCACACCCATTACTCGGCGGATGCCTGCAGTTCGCCCGAGGCCATGGTGGGGGCGGCCAAACGCAGAGGATTGAGTGGCATTGCGGTCACCGACCACAACACCTGCGAAGCGGTCGAGTATCTCACCCGCAAGGGGCTCATCCGACCCGACGGCCAACCCGTGGAGGGATTCCTGATCGTCCCGGGAGTCGAGGTCTCCACGGCCGACGGCCACCTTCTCTGCCTCGGCACCACCCTCCCTTACATGAAGGGAAAACCGGCCACCGAAGTCGTCGCCGCCATCCGGGAGCGCGGGGGGGTTGCCGTGGCACCCCATCCCTATGACAGATTCCGGGCCGGGATCCGCGAGGAGGTTCTCGACGACCTCGACCTGGCGGCGCTCGAGACCTTCAACGCGGCCGTGAGTTTCAAGCGCTTCAACAGGGAGGCCTCAGATTACGCATCCCGACGCGGTCTCGCCGCCACGGCAGGCAGCGATGCCCACCATGCCTCGGCGGCGGGAATCTCCTCAACGGCCTACGACCTGCAGGAGCTTTCCCTAGCCGCCCTCCTCCAGACGATCCCCAAGGGAGGCTCCCTGAACGCCAACTACCTCCCCTTCTCCGAGGCGATGAAAAAGAATTTCGGCAACTGGTTCCGCATCTTCAATCCGAAGCCAAAGGAGAAAGCTGAAACCTGATACCTAAGTTGGCTTCTTCATGTTTCAGGTCTCAAGTTTCATTCCTCCCCACCATATCCATATCCTTCAGTCCCCAGCTTTATTCATCATTTTCCCATCCCCTTGATCCCCTTCATCCCTGTGAGTCTATTTGCCTAACAGTCTAACACCCTTCAGCCTAACCACCTTTCCCAATGATCGAAAAACATCTCGTCCAGATTACCCAGGAACTCGGGCTTCAGGCCCGTCAGGTCGCCGCCACAGCAGTCCTTCTCGAGGAGGGGGCCACCGTCCCCTTTATCGCCCGTTACCGCAAGGAGCGGACAGGGGAACTCGACGAAGTGAAGATCACCGCGATACGCGACCGCCTCGAGCAGCTTGAAACCCTCGACAAGCGGCGTGAGTCGATCATCTCCTCACTCGAGGAGCGCAAGCTCCTGACCGAGGAACTCCGGGCCAAGGTCGAGAGCGCCGCGACCCTGAATTCCCTCGAGGACATCTACCTCCCTTTCAAGCCGCGCAAGCGTACGCGCGCGACCATCGCCAAGGAACTTGGTCTCGAGCCGCTTTCCGAAATTCTCTGGGCACAGGATCCGGCCACTGATCCCGAGGCGCTCGCCGCCCCCTACATCGGGAACTCCGTCACCGTCGACGCCAAGACATCCACTGTCGACAGCGTGGCAGCCGTCCTCGCCGGAGCACGCGACATCCTTGCCGAGCGGATCAACGACGATGCCACCGCCCGCGCCCAACTCCGCAGCCTCTACCTCAACAAGGGAGTCATCAAATCGACACTCGTCTCCGGCAAGGAAGAGGAGGGAGCCAAGTTCAAGGACTACTTCGACTGGAACGAACCCGCCGCCACGGCCCCTTCCCACAGGATTCTCGCAATGCGACGCGGAGAGACCGAGGGATTCCTCTACACCCGGCTGACACCTCCGGAGAGCGAGGCGCTTGGCACACTCTACGGACTCTTCGTGCGGGGTAACTCCAAGGCATCCGAGCAGGTGAAACTCGCCTGCGACGACTGCCTCAAGCGACTTGTCGGATTCGCCATGGAGGTGGAGGCGCGCGGCTTCTACAAAAAGAAGGCCGACGAGGAGGCGATCCGTGTCTTCGCCGACAATCTCCGCGAACTCCTTCTCGCCTCCCCTCTCGGCCAGAAGATCACCCTCGGCATCGATCCGGGCTTCCGCACCGGCTGCAAGGTCGTCCTGCTCGACCGTCAGGGAAAGCTCCTCGCCAACGAGGTCATCTATCCCGGCAGAAGCCGCGGCGAGGAACTCGAGGCCGCCGAGGCCATCCTGAACATGGTCCGCCTGCACAAGGTCGAGGCGATCGCCATCGGCAACGGCACCGCCTCGCGCGAGACCGAGGCCTTCGTCAAGAAGCTCAAGCTCCCCCCATTCATCCAGATCGTCGTCGTCAGCGAGAGCGGTGCCTCGATCTACTCGGCAAGCGAGATTGCCCGCGAGGAGTTCCCCGACCTCGACCTCACCGTCCGCGGAGCCGTCTCCATTGGCCGCCGCCTCATGGATCCGCTCGCCGAGCTGGTGAAGCTCGATCCGAAATCAATCGGCGTTGGCCAGTACCAGCACGATGTCGATCAGGCCGCGCTGAAGCGTTCCCTGGACGATGTCGTGATCTCCTGCGTGAACAAGGTCGGCGTGGAGCTTAACACCGCCTCCCGACACCTCCTTGCCTACGTCTCGGGGCTCAACTCCCGCACCGCCGCCAGCATCGTCACCCACCGCGACACCAGCGGCCCCTTCAAGTCACGCCAGGAACTCCTCAAGGTCAGCGGCCTCGGACCCAAGGCCTACGAGCAGGCGGCGGGCTTCCTGCGCATCCGCGACGGCGCCCACCCGCTCGATGCCAGTGCCGTCCATCCCGAGCGCTACGAACTCGTCGACCGCATGGCTGCGGATCTCGGCTGCACGGTGCAGGATCTCCTGCGTGATCCCGCCAAGCGTGCCGCCATCAAGCCCGAGCGCTATGTCACCCCGGAGGTCGGGCTTCCCACCCTCAAGGACATCATCGCCGAGCTTTCCAAGCCCGGCCGCGACCCGCGCGAGCAGTTCGAGGCCTTCAGCTTCGCCGACGGGGTTGAGAAGATGGAGGACCTCCAGCCGGGCATGAAGCTCCCCGGCATCGTGACGAATGTCACGGCCTTCGGCGCTTTCGTCGACATCGGCGTCCATCAGGACGGACTCGTCCACATCAGTCAGATCAGCGACGACTTCGTGAAGAACCCCGCAGAGTTCCTCAAGGTCGGCCAGAAAGTCCAGACCACCGTCATGGAGGTCGACCTGCCGCGCAAGCGCATCGCCCTCTCACTCAAGACCAAGGTGGATCTCTCGCCGCGCCAGCCGAAGGGAGCCCCCGGCACCGATCGAGGAGGAAGGAAGGAGGACTTAAGCCGCTACATGCGCAACGACTCGGGAAAGCCAGGAACGGGCGGCGGCGACTGGTTCTCCATGGCCCAGCAGAAGAAGTTCTGAGGCCAATCCATCACCCCGCATCCCCTCCACACCGAAGCCAATCCATTATGAACGCCGTCTTCAGCTCCCCATGCCGTTACACCCAAGGCCCCGACGCCACCCAATCACTCGGCGCCGAGATGGCCGGCCTGGGTTTGAAGGGTCCCGTGTTGATCGTGGCCGGGCGCTCTGCCCGTGCCCAGCTTGGCCCGGTTTGGGAAAAGACCCTCGGCGCGGCAGGCATTGAAATCCGGATCCATCCCTTCGGCGGTGAGTGCACCCTCGCCGAAATTGGAAGGATTGTCGCCGTGGCAAGGACTGATGGAGCAAGAACCATTCTCGGAGCCGGAGGAGGCAAGGCGCTCGACGCGGCACGGGCGGCAGCGGCCGAACTCGGTCTCCCCGTGGTCAACTGCCCCACCATCGCGTCCACGGACGCCCCTTGCAGCGCCCTCTCGGTGATCTACAATGAGGCGGGGGAATTTCAGGAATTCAGGATTTACGGCAGGAACCCCGACCTCGTCCTGGTCGACACACGCATCGTTGCCAACGCCCCGGTGAGGCAACTCATCTCGGGCATGGGGGACGCGCTCTCAACATGGTTCGAGGCAAGGGCCTGCGCCAAATCGGGGGCCCGAAACATGCGCGGCGGATTGCCAACACGGGGTGCCCTGGCACTGGCGGAACTCTGCCACAAGACATTGCTTGCCGATGGCGTGGAAGCCATGCATTCCGCCGAACTCAAGGCCATCACCCCGGCCCTTGATCGCATCATCGAGGCAAACACCCTGCTCTCGGGACTCGGTTTCGAGTCCGCAGGACTCGCAGCCGCACATTCCGTTCACAACGGTCTCACCGCCGCACCGGGCACCCATTCCTTTCTGCACGGCGAGAAGGTTGCCTTCGGCGTGATTGTTCAGTTGGTAATGGAAGGAGTCGCAAAGGCGGAATTGAACGAGGTGCTCTCGTTCTCCGCTTCCGTCGGACTCCCCATGACCCTTGCGGATATCGGATGCCAAGGCCTCTCCACGGAAATGCTTCAGACAGTGGCCGCACGGGCAACCGCAACCGGAGAAACCATCCATAACGAACCCTTCAACGTGACTGCCGCCATGGTAGTCGATGCCATCGTGGCGGCGGATGCGGCAGGACAGGCTTTCAAGGAGAAGGCAACACGCCGGGGATGAATCGCCTTTCTTGAAAAAATGCCCACTTCAACCACCCCACACTCCCCCGCGACCAACTCCACGGCCAGGATCCTTCTGGCCAGCCTAGCGGGAACCGCCATCGAGTTCTTTGATTTCTACATCTATGCGACCGCGGCGGTGCTCGTCTTTCCGAAGCTCTTCTTCCCCTCCTCGGACGCCACGGCGGCGACGCTTCAATCACTCGCCACCTTCGCTTTGGCTTTCTTCGCCCGTCCGGTCGGATCGGCCGTGTTCGGACACTTCGGCGACCGCATCGGCCGGAAGGCCACGCTGGTGGCGGCTCTGCTTACCATGGGACTCTCGACGGTCGCGATCGGACTGCTCCCCACTTACGCATCGATCGGACTGGCGGCTCCCGTACTGCTAGCGCTCTGCCGCTTCGGCCAGGGATTCGGCCTCGGAGGGGAGTGGGGCGGGGCCATCCTGCTCGCCACGGAGAACGCGCCGCCGGGGAAGCGTGACTGGTACGGGATGTTCCCCCAACTCGGTGCTCCGTTGGGATTTCTCTGCTCCGGAGGAATCTTCCTCCTTCTCACCGCCTTCCTCGATAACGCGCACTTCCTGAGTTGGGGATGGCGCATCCCGTTCATCGCAAGCAGCCTCTTGGTCCTGGTTGGCCTCTATGTCCGGCTGCATATCACCGAGACTCCCGCGTTCCTGGAGGTGACCGCCCGACAAGGTCATGTTGCCGTGCCGATGATTGAGGTCTTCCGCAGTCACCTTGCCCTCCTCCTTCTGGCAACACTCGGGGCCGTGGCCACCTTCGTCATCTTCTATCTGCTGACGGTCTTCTGCCTCTCGTGGGGGACCTCCAGTCTGGGCTACACCCGCGAAGATTTCCTTGTGATCCAGTTGGTCGGTGTCCTCTTCTTCGGGCTCTCGATCCCCTGCTCCGCATGGCTGGCCAAGCGCATCGGACGAAGAGTGATGCTCATCGCATCTTCCGCAGCGATTCTTGTTTTCGGACTCTGCTTCGGACCCCTCTTCTCGGCGGGATTCCCGGGAGTCATGGCCACCCTGATCATCGGGTTCATCCTGATGGGAATGACCTATGCGCCGCTGGGCACCTTCCTCTCGGAGCTCTTCCCCGTGGAGATCCGCTACACCGGCTCCTCTCTGGCATTCAATCTGGCCGGCATCCTCGGTGCCTCGCTCGCGCCCTATGCGGCGACCTCGCTGGCCATCAGTCACGGACTCTGGTCGGTCGGTCTTTACCTCGCCATCATGGCGGCGGTCAGCCTGCTGGCGCTTCTCTTCACGGTAAGGAAACCGAAGGACTCACTAAAGAACTCTGGCTCCTCCCTTGGATGAAAATCAGATGTCTCCCGCAGGTTCCGAGACGCAGAGAAAGGATTAGGCACAGGGATGAAGGGGATGAAGGGGATTGTTAGGAAGCATGGCAGAAGTTGCTACTAGGCAGAACTTCGGTAAGGTTGTGCTTGTTTTCACTCTTGCAAGTGAACTTGCAAAGATGATCCCAGAGGCACCCGGCTTTGCGTTGCAGAGCCCATACCTACTGAATTGGACAACCTGAACTCAGCTTCGGGTCGTCCTCGGAGCCAAGGGCTCGGCGCTTAACATCCCTTTATCCCCTTCATCCCTGTAAAAACTTCCATACATCTCCATCCCTGCTTTGCTTACCTCGCAGTTGCTTCCAGTCAACTCGACCGAACTGAAACCTGCCGGATGCTGAAAAGCCTCCTGTAATACCTAAGGGCTTCCACCGGCACACCCAGTTCCTTGATGGGATAAATTCTCCCCCCGCCCGATCCGGCGGGATCACGTATCAGGTAGTCGAAGCCTCGCTTTCCCACGATCACCACGAAGTGGGTGATCCCGTCGGGGCGGCGGATGCGGATGATCACCGGATTGCCCCGCAGCAGATTCCAGTCGATCAGGGCATACGAGGGGAGATCCTCATAGGCCTTCTCCACCAACCCGGGAGTGAACTCCGCCGCCGACTCCCACCTCAGCCATCCCCTTCCCTCGTAGCCATTGTTCTCCCTGAGGAAGCGGTTCAGGCGCCGCGGATCGAGATCCATGCCGTAGTGGGAGAGAACCATCGACGCTGAGCAGACGGCGCATCCTTCCCCCCCGAGACTCCCGGGAGTGTCGGCCAACCGATCGTTCCTCCATCTGACGTCACCCTGATGGAGTTGCGGCACCCCGATCACTATCTCGCCCGGGATCGGCATTCCCCCCGATCCCGCGATCGGTCCCCGCAAGCACCAGAACCACGATGCGATCAGGATCAGCAGGACTAGAATGATGCACGGGACGAGGATCACCCTTGCGAAGCGGGGTGATTTGTCGATGCTCCGTGGTAATGATGACGATGAGCTCACGTGTCGTATGGATACTGGCGATGGCTACCTGTTTCATGAATCCATTGCGCGCCGATGACAACACCCTTCCACTCATGAATCGCCTGATCCTTGAATCCGTGAGGCAGATGCCGGTCAAAGGGGGCTACTCCGCCTCCGCCGCGGCGAACCACGCCCTGAACCAAGCCGTCACCGCTTCCGATGGCATCCTGAAGGTTGATGCCTCTCACGCCATCCCGAGCTACTGCTCCGGGGCCACTTACCTGGTTTTTCTGAAAACACTCTCCGGACTCCAATCCTCGGGAAAACTCACCCTCGCACCTGAGATCGCGGCAGCACTCCGACCCGCCGGACAACCCGACGGCACCGGCATCTGGGGACGCTGGAATGCGAACGGTCCCGGCACCGCGCGACTCTTCCACGAACTGGGTCTCGGCCCCAACTTCACCGATCTCCGCACGGCGCTCCCCGGCGACTTCCTGAAGATTTTCTGGAGCGATGCCATCGGCTCCGCCGAGCACGGCCACTCCGTCATCTACCTTGGCATGGAGACGAAGGAAGGCGTCGACCATCTCCGCTTCTGGTCGAGCAACATCCCCGGCGGCTACGGCGAGAAATCGGTGCCGCGCTCCAAGATCCGCCGCATGCTCTTCTCCCGATTGGAAAATCCCGCAAACATCAACCGCACCCTGCCTTCTCGCACCGACAGCTATTTGGCCTCCCTCGTGCACCGGCCCTCCGATCCTGCCGAGATGGCGCGTCAGTGCGGCCTTGGAAATAGCCTGGTCCGGTAAAGCATGAAGGCGGTGATGATGAGTCCCGCCGCCGCGAGGTAGGCGAGACCGCTCCAGGCGATCGCCCCACTCATCCGATCCATTTGCTCCCCCGTTCCGTAGGTGGCGGCCAAGCCGATCGCCACCGGACCGAGAGCACCGCCACCCCATCCGAGGAGATTCATCAGGCCGGCGACCGAGGCTCTCTCCTGCGGACTCACAAAGTCAAAGACCGAGGCGAAGATCCCGCCGTCATACGCCCCCTTGCAGAGGCCGAAGCAGACCATCGCACCCATCAGCGCCTCCATGGTCGGGGCACGACCGACCAGCACCACGCAGAATGATCCCGCCATCAGCGCGACCGCCTGCACCAGCATCCGCGCTCCCGGGATCGTGAGCGACAAACGGTCGGCAAGCATCCCAGAGAGTGGGGCGCTCACCGCGCTGGCAAGCTGGATCGCGGCCACGGCCGAGAAACCCGCCGCCACCAAGCCGAGATGGAATTTCTCAAAAAGGAAGGTCGGGGCCCAGATCAGGAAAATGGATCCCACCGCATTGGCGCAGGCAAAGCCCCCCATGAGCAGCAGCACCGCCGGACGCCCGAGCAATCCCCGGAATGTAGCCAGAATCCCTTGATGCTCCCCGTGCGATTGCGTCGAGACATCCTCCGATGCCCCGCGGATCGGCTCGCGCAGACGCCACCAGAGGAGCAGGGCGACCACGATGCCGGCTCCTCCGAATCCGTAGAAGGCCCACCGCCAGCCGTAGCGCTCGGCCAGCAACGCTCCGAGCCATCCTCCGGCGATCGTTCCGATGTAGACCGCCGACTGGTGGAATGAGAGGGCCGTCGAGCGGGTGCGGGGACCGTGGTAGTCCGAGAGCATCGAGGCGGCCGCGGGAAAGTAAACCGACTCCCCCAACCCGATCAGGGCACGCGCCGCAACGAACTGCCAGAGACGACCGCACCATCCAGTCACCCCGGTCATGAGACTCCAGAAGAGACATCCTCCCAGGATCAGGCCCTTGCGGGAATGGCGGTCACCCGCATACCCGGCGAAGGGAGCAGAGGCGGCGTAGACCCACATGAAGGCGCTGCCGATCAGTCCGAGTTGCGCCTTGGTGAACCCAAAATCACGCTCCAGCAGCGGGAAGAGACTACTGATCGCCTGACGGTCGGCATAGTTGAGCAGGCAGACCATCCAGAGCATCCCGAGCACGATCCACTTCTCACGACCGGCGATGGTCGCGATGCGGTTAGGGATGGGATGGTTCATCGGGGATGACTCCGGGGCATTTCATCCTGCGGTGCAATCTGGAAAACCTCCCCTCCTTTTCACAGGAGCGGTGATGCCGTCATCGCATCCGTGGTTGCTTCTACTTTGATTCGGACACGGAGCGGTTGAGGGCGGTAATCACGGCGTCCGCACCACCCTGCTTGAACTGGGAGTCGAACTGCGTCCTGTAGTTGGCAACCATGCTGACCCCCTCGATTACCACGTCGGTGATCCTCCAGGGGGCGCCGTCCGTTTCCTCGAGACGGTAGATCACGTCGTAACGGCTCCCCTTGTAGAGTAACGTGGTGGGGATCTCGACGCGGTTGGGCGCAGTGGAGGAGGCCGTCTTGTATTCCACGCCGGGCAACTCGCCCGGCGTGAACTTCGCGGTGTAGGTGCGGAGAATGAGGGTCGTGAAGAGGCGGATCGCCTCCTTCTGCTGCTCGGGCGTGAACTGCCGCCATCCGGGACCGACGGCCCGACGGGTCATTGCATCGAAGCTGAGGATATTCTCAAGGACCGGCTTCACGCCCGCGATCAGGGCCTTGCGGTCGGGGGCGCTCTTCGCTACGGCAACCACCTTGTCGACGGAGGCTTTCAGGCGCTTCTCGGCCTCCTCGGTGGAGGCGCGGAGGGCACCCTGGATCAGCAGGAACGGCAGAATAAGGAGCAGCAGGGATCGTGGGTTCATGGGTTGGTTTTTTTAACTTTCTCCTTGGTCTCTTTGGAATCTTTTTCCTTGGACTCTTTATCGTTTTTGGAGACTGATCCGAAAGCCATTTTTCCAATCAATGACTCCAGATCCACCGCCGATTCCGTCATGGTGATCCTTTCGCCGGGTTTGAGATACTCCTCCTCGGCACCCGGGGAAAGGGCGACGTATTTGTCGCCGATCAGGCCGGAGGTTTTGACGGAAGCCATGGAATCGGTGGGAAGCCTCAGTCCGGAGAGCAGGCGCAACGTCACGATGGCACTGTAATCGGAGGGTTCCATCCTCACTCCTTCCACCCGTCCTACGGTGACTCCGGACATCAGCACGCTGCTGCCCGCGTGGATGCCTCCCGCATTCGCAAAGCGGGTCTCGATCAGGTAGGTGTCGCCGCCGACCATCGATCCGTTTCCCAGCTTGATCGCCATGTAGGCGATCGCCGCGATCCCCAGGATCACGAAGATCCCGACGGAAAGTTCAAGTTTGGTGTTTTTCATAAATCGTCAGAGAGCCACGGTATCGCGACGGATCTCGGTAAGCGAACGGGCCAGGGCATCCGCGCTGTCACGGAATGCCGAAACAACCCGGTGGGTAGAGGCGCTGAACTCAGAGGGGGCTCCCTCGAAGCAGATCCGCCCCTGATCAAGCAGGGCCACCCGGTCGCTGGCGACCAGAGCCTCAGGCACGTCATGGGTGACCACCAGCGCGGTGAAGCTGAAACGCCGCTGGTATTTCGCGATCATGGCGAAGACCGCATTCCTGCGGAGCGGATCAAGCCCGGCCGTCGGTTCGTCGAAGAGCACGAGCTCCGGGCGGGTCACGATCGCACGGGCAAGGGCGAGGCGCTTCTGCATCCCGCCCGACAAACGGCCCGGGTACTGGTTGCGGTGCTCGTCCATTTCCAGTTGGCGTAACGCTTCACGACTCCGTTCCAGGATCTCCTTCTCCCCCAGATCCGTGGTCTGCTCAAGCGGAAGGGCCACATTCTCCAGTGCGGTCAGGGAATCAAAGAGGGCGTTGCTCTGAAACAGGAAGCTGCAACGCTTCCGGAAGCTGGCACGGGCGGCGGGATCGGCACCCAGGGGACGGCCGTCGAAACTGATCTGTCCCGCATCGGGATGGAGGACATTGGCAAGGCACTTGAGAAAGACGGACTTCCCTGTTCCACTGGGGCCCAGCACGGTGAAGACACTTCCCCGTGGCACCGCAAGATCGATACCGTCGAGAACAACGCGACTGCCGAAGCTCTTCCGCAGCCCCTTCACCTCAAGCACATATCCCGGATCGGCGACACTCATGATCAGATGAAGAAGGAGCTGACGACGTAATCGGCCACCAGAATGATGATGCTGGAATAAACCACCGCCCGGGTCGTGGCGGCGCTGACGGCCCTGGCTCCGCTTGCCGAGCGGTTCCGGTCGGCATGGAAGCCCTGATAGGCGCAGATGGCAACGGAGAGCAGGCCGAACGATGCGGCCTTCACGAAGCATTCCCTGAGGTCACACGACTCCACAGCCCGCTCCACCGATGACCAGTAGACCCCCGAATCGACTCCGAGCAGAAGCGACCCGGAGAGGGCGCCACCCCATAGCCCGACAACCACAAAGAGGGCCGCCTGGATCGGGAATGAGAGCACCGACGCGATCAGGCGCGGGGCCACCAGGTATCCGTGACTGCTCACACCCATCGTCTCCAGCGCCACGATCTGCTCCGTGTTGCGCTGCATCCCGAGCTCCGCGGCAAGAGCCGATCCGGCCTGACCGACCAGCATCAGGGCAGCCAGGACAGGTGCCATCTCGCGCACCAGACTCAGGGAGACCAGGGCCCCCAGCAGTCCCTCCGAACCGAAGCGGTTCAGGACATGATATCCCTGCAGTCCGAGGACGAGCCCCGTGAAGATCCCGACGATCAGGATGACGGGGAGGCAGACGGTTCCCTGCTCATGGAGTGCCCGAATGATCCGGCGGCCGATCCTTCTGGCATGCAACACGGAACGGAACGACCTTCCGGTGAATAGGGCGAAATCGCCGAATCCGGAAACCACCTGCAGAGTCTCTCGTCCGATCAGAGGCAACATTCCTACCATTCATGCATGAAACGTCGTATTAAACAATACAATGCCATGTCCTCCCGAGGGCTGCGCGTCGAGGAATTACTCATCGCTGTGTTTTAACCCGAACTCCGAAGATGAAAGAGATGACTTATAGCAAGATGGCGGCGTATCGGAGTTGCTGAGATCCCCCAGCTTTTCCCATTCCCCGTCCCCCAACGGGTTCATCCCGTTGGAGTCCAAGTTCTGTCGCGGTCAGCAGATTGTTTCAGTCGCCGGTCATCCTTCAGGTTTCAAGTTTCAGCTTTCAGGTTTCCCCTTCCCCATTTTTCAGCCTTCAGCCTTCAGCCTTCAGCCTTCAGCCTTCAGCCTTCAGCCTTCAGCCTTCAGCCTTCAGCCTTTAGTCTTTTTCATGATGCCTTTTGCCTTCCGAGAAACTCCCCGATGACCCTGAAGGCAGTATCGATCTGCTCGTCGGTGATGCAGTAAGGTGGGATGAAGTAGATGACGTTTCCGATCGTCCTCATCAGCAGGCCATTCTCTTGGGCATAGGCTGCCATCTCCCGCCCCGCGGCCGCTGAATAAGCACTCTCCACCCCGGCCAGATCAAAGGCGGCGATCCCTCCCAGAATGCGGAGATGCTCGATCCGGGGGTTGCCCGCCAGAAGTCCTAGATGATGCGCCATCCGGCGGTTGATCCGATCCACCTGCCCCAGGGAATCAGTCTGCTCGTGGAGATCGAGACTGCAGAGAGCGGCCGCGCAGGCGACGGGATTGGCCGTGTAGCTGTGGCCGTGCGCGAGGGCGGTCGAGAAGTCATTCCCCAGAAAGGAGTCGAAGAGGTTCTCCGCAACGATCGTCACCGCGAGCGGAAGAATGCCACCTGTGATCCCCTTGGAGAGGCAGATCATGTCGGGAATGATGCCGGTCTGCTGGTAGGCAAAGAAGCTTCCTGTCCTTCCAAATCCGGTCATGACCTCGTCAAAGATCACGGGGATGCCCCGGTCACGGAAGAGGGCGCAGAGCTTTTCAAGGAAACGGGGCGAGTGAAACCTCATCCCGCCGGCCCCTTGCACAAGGGGTTCGACGATGAGAGCCGCCATGGAGTCGGCATCACCCTCAAGAAGACGCGCGACCTCCTCCAGCGCCGCCTTCTCCCCTTCCTCGTTGGCGAATCCATTCCAGATCAGTGGGACAGGCAGGGAGACGGTCTCGAACATCATCCCATGGAATGCATCGAAGAACCCGGAACTGCGACCGACACTCATCGCCCCGACCGTGTCGCCATGGTAGCTGCCGCGGAGCGTCGCAAAGAGCCGGCGCGGCGCACCGCGATTCACCCAATGTTGGTGGGCGATCTTCAATGCCGCCTCCACGGCCGTAGAGCCGTTGTCCGAGTAGAAGACCTTCGCACTCCCGGCGAGTCCCGCCTTCTCCAGCAGACGCTCTGCCAGACGGACGGCGGGCTCGTGGGTGGCCCCAGCGAACTGCACATGGTCGAGACGCTGGATCTGTTCCGCGACAGCTTGGGCCAACTCCCGACGGCCGTGGCCATGGAGGTTCACCCACCAGGAAGAGATCATGTCCAGGTATTCCCGGCCCTGCGTGTCACGGAGCATGGCACCCCTGGCCTCCGCCACGGGAAGAAGGGGCCGTCCCAGACCATGCTGGGTGAAGGGATGCCAGATCACGGCGCCATCGCGCGCTAGCAGGGAGTCCAAGGAATCCAATGATACCATTTCCATAATTAGTCTGGTGGAATTAGCGAAGGGATTTTGTTGCTGGGCTAGGCGGAAGAGCGATGGATATCTGAAGATAACCCGAGGGATGACAACAACACCCATCGCCGAAAGAACCAGCTGATTTCACCGGAATAAGAGTGGAGATGGTATGAGTCCACGGGAGGGATGTTGCATCCCCTGCCCAACTTTCGGAAGCCGGAATCGCTACGGGAGATTTCAAAATCCCTGCCTTTGGCCCCTTTCACGGCAGAAACGCATTGCCATTCTGTTCCGGGCATGAAAGGTAAGAGGAGGTTTTCATCTCGATTCCAACCCAATGACCAAAACCCGGACCATATTGCTGATCATGTCACTCCTGTGCGTCGCGGCTTCGGTCGGGGTGCTCCAAGCCGCTTCGGATGATTCCGATTCCCCCATCGTCATCATTACCCAAGAGGGGATCGTCCCCGTCAGGACCAAGGGGACAAGAAGCAGAAACTCTGGCGAGACCTGCTATCTGCGTAGCGCTGTGGAACCGCAGGCAAGAGTACACGCCGCCTGCTCCACATCGTCAGCAAAGCCTGCAAAGCCAACGCCGACTCCCAAGCCAAAGGCAACTCCAACACCCACTCTTGCGCCTGCCAAAATCACCGTCGTCAAACCGGCAAAAGTCCAGGCGGCCAAAAGCACGGGCAAATCCACCGCTCCTGCCAACGATGATCTCGACGAGTACAGTAATGCTGCCCTGATCGCCGACCCCATCGAGCCAGTAAACCGCGGCATCTTCTGGGTCAACCACCAGTTCTATAGGTATATACTCAAGCCGGTTTCCCGCACCTACGACGCCATCCTGCCGAAACCCGTGAGGAAGGGAGTCTACAACGTCTTTGACAACCTCGAATATCCGGTTCGTTTCGTGAACGACCTGCTCCAGTGCAAGTTCCAGCGCGCAGGCAAGGAAACCGGGAAGTTTGTTGTCAACAGCACCGCCGGTGTCGCCGGCATCATGAAAGTCTCCGACCGCATCCCCGCCCTGACCGATGTTCCCCCCGAGGACACCGGCCAGACATTCGCCCAGTGGGGTATCGGTCACGGACCATACATCGTCCTTCCGCTTATCGGCCCCAAGAGCCTGCGAGAAACAGTAGGCTTTGCCGGCGACGTCGCCCTGAGTCCCGTGACATGGGTCACCTTTGGAGTCATCGGAGGACTCGGAGGCGCCACCTCGCTGGCCGTGAACTACCCCAATACGGCACGTAGCATGAACGGACGAATGAGCGCCTACGACGCAGTCACCAAGGATGCGGTGGATCCTTATCTTGCGACTCGGAGCGGCTATGTCCAGAGCCGCAAGCAGGCTGTATCGAAGTAGAAACCCGTTTCACGACCTCTCGGACAAAAAGATGTTCCTTCCTGGTCAAGCCGTCGTTTGCGTCGACGACTCCTTCCCTCTCGGGATTCAGGCTTTGTACAACCAGCTTCCCAAGAAGGGGAACACCTACCACATCCGGGATCTGGTTCCGGGATGCGACTTTAACGCCAATCCCGGCGAAGTGGCCGTCTACCTCACGGAACTTCGCAACCCCACCAACAAGCTGGGGATCGAGCGTGGATTCAAGGCCGAGCGATTTGCCCCTTTGGAAACGGATGAGACCGAAGAGGAGGACATTTTTCACCTCGATGAGGTACTCCCCTCGCCCAACCAGAAGCCGGTCAAGAAACCGGATCTTGTTCCTGCCGGAGATTGAAAGCGGGAATGCCGCCAACTCCTTGACGACAAGGTGTGAGTGGGCGAATGGGTTGCGAATCGACTCCGTGCTCCCACACGTCTCGCCTTTCAGACTGGCTACGCCAGTCTACCTCGCTTTTCGCCAAAAGCTCGGTTCTCTTCTCGGGTTGAACGGCACTTTGCTCCCGCAAAGCGGTGCCGCCCTACGGGTTTGCTTTCAGCAACTTCTCCGCACCACTTCCAAGAGGTTTGGTTCAAATCCATGCCCTTAATAGGGATTCTATTTTTGATGGAGAGCTAGGCGCGTGAGCGATGCCGCAGCTAAACCTACGGCAAGTAAACAGCAACAATGCTCACCGCAAAAAGAGTGGAGCGGGCGAAGGGATTCGAACCCTCGACATCAACCTTGGCAAGGTTGCACTCTACCAACTGAGTTACGCCCGCATAAACTTATTTTTTACAAGTACTGGAGCGGTTCCGCGGTGTCAACGCGGTTTTTTTCCTGCCGCAAGTTCTTTCGTCCCTTTGAAACAACTAATCTAGCGGGATTAGTATTACCTCGTTTTTCATTTCCCTTTTGACTACTCCCGATCCAGGACGTTATACGATATACGTCTCACTCTCTGTGAGATCATACTTGCATGGAAAAGAATACCCCTATCACCATCCCGCCTGAGATCATCTCACTTCTCGAGGCGACCGCACTTGCCAACGACTGCAAGTCCGAAGAGATCATCCTTGCCGCCATCAAGGCCTTCCTGGATGGCGACAGGGAGTATCAGGTCGGGGAATAGAGAACTACTCTTCCTCGGGAGAAGGGATCTGAAGCAGGTCGGCAACCGGGTCGGAGGGCACTCCCCCGGGGAGTTCCTCGACCTTGCGCAGGCTGCGCTCCACTGCACGGGAACGCACGCCGACGGTCTCAATCTTGTTGGTGGCGGCGATGAGCGATTTCTTCACTGCTTCGAGCGAGTCTCCGAACTTGGAGAACTCCGTCTTTACCAACCCAAGCGTCTTCCAGACCTCGCTCGACTGCTTCTGGATGCTGAGTGTCTTGAATCCCATCTGCAGGCTGTTGAGGACGGCGGCGAAGGTCGTGGGCCCGGTCAGCACGACGCGGTGCTTTCCCTGAAGCTCCTCGACGACATTCGGAATCCGGAGGATTTCTGCAAAGAGTCCCTCGGTCGGGACAAACATGACACCGAAGTCGGTGGTATGCGGAGGATTGAGGTACTTGGTGGAGATATCCTTTGCACACTTGAGGACCGCATCCCTGAGCGCCTTGGTCGACTCCTCGATGGCTGAGAGATCCGCACGCTCCTGGGCCTCATGGAGGCGTTTGTAATCCTCGACGAAGAACTTGGCATCCACGGGAAGCCAGACCACCGAGTCATCCTCTCCGCGTCCCGGGAGCTTGATCGCAAACTCGACCACCTCCGATGAGGAGGGATTGGGCCGGACATTCTTCTCATACTGGTTCGGTGTGAGCATCTGTTCCAGGAGGGCACCCAGTTGGACCTCTCCCCAATTCCCGCGGGTCTTCACATTGGTGAGGACCTTCTTGAGATCCCCGACACCGGTCGCCAGGTTCTGCATCTCTCCGAGTCCCTGGTGGACTTTTTCCAGTCTGTCGGAAACAAGCTGGAACGATTCCCCGAGACGTTTTTCCAAGGTTGTCTGGAGCTTCTCGTCGACCGTTCGGCGCATCTCCTCCAAGCGCGCCCCGTTGTCGTCGCGGAGCTCCTTGAGCTTCGCCTCCACGGTCTTGCGGACATCTTCCAGCTTGGCTTCGTTGGATGCCGTCAGCTTGCTGATGGTGTCGGCGAATGCCTGCAGGCGCTCCCCTTGGTTCTGTCCGAGAACGCCCAGTCCGTTCAGGAGAGTCTCATTGCCCTGCTTGAGAATAGTGAGGGTTTCGGCGCGACCCTCACGGGCGTGTGTCGCGGCTTCCTGACGAAGATTGGCGAGTTCATTGCCGAGAACAGCCCCCTGTTTCTGATGGGAGACATCGATCTGCTCCAGCCTGGAGCCGATGGCGTCCATCTCGGCGACTCCAGCACCAGCCTTGCGGAGCTGGATCACGAGGATCGCAATCAGGAGAATCAGGATAAGGATCAGGAGGATCGGTTCCATGGGGAAGAGGGCTGAAGGATTTTAGGCTGAATGAAGCTAGACTGTCGGGCGGAGGACTAAAGACTGAAAATCTTAGGGATCACAAAGAACGTGTGTCAGAATTGATAGTTTCATTAGGGAACCGCTGATTCAATCGCATAGAGGCCGTTGCGGAAAGCCGTAGCGGATGCGAAGCAACGACCGGGCAAGCCACTGGCCGCGGGCAAGGCGGCTTCGCGAGCGGATCCCCGCAACCCGAAGGGCTGAAGCCATTTGTCGATTTTTGCCTCGCCGTTTGACTCATTCGCTCCCGCTCATTTCTCCTTTCAGGCAGCGCATGCGCTGTCTATCCGGTGGCCTCTCGGCCAACCGTATTCCCGACGGGTTGATGCCACTTCCCTTCCGGGAAGCTGTGGCACCCTTGTATCTCGAAAATGAGGTAGGGTTTGGACATCAGCGGCACTGATGCCGTTGGTAACCAGATCCCAGAGGGGGCCGGCCGGCCCCCTCTGGGGGCATCGGTGAGGTTGATGCGCCCCGGCACGTTTTAGTGCGTCCCGAAGCTGAACCCACCGATGCTTTTGGTTCGAACTTGAACAGTTGCCTGAACCCTCCGAGAGCCAAGGCTCCAGGAGAGAGTTCGTATCTACAAGGAGAAGTCTAACCATGATCACTGAAGAAGTCCACGTCGTCGGAGTCGATGTATCCAAAGCCACTCTTGAGCTTGGGAGCCTGAGCCTGACGCTACCGGCATCCATCCCCAATACCCCAGCAGGGTTTAAGATCCTGCTCAAAAGCATCAGCAAATGCATCACGCCCGTGCATATCGTCTGTGAAGCCACAGGCCCGTATCACGGCCCTCTTGTCAGGTTCCTGCATCAGGCCGAGATCAAGGTCAGCGTGGTCAACCCTCGCCTCACCCGTGATTTTGCACGGGCTAGGGGCAGGCTAGCCAAGACCGATGCCATCGATGCTCTGCTCCTGGCTGATTATGGCCGTACCATGAAGCCAGATCCGACGACACCTCCCGAGGAGCATGTGGTGCTCCTTGATGAACTGGTCACCCGTCGTGCCCAACTGGTAGAGGATCGTGCCCGGGAGCGCAATAGACTCGAGCAAGCAAAAAGCTGCCCGGATGTTGCCGCTTCCCTGCGTCTGCATATCCGTCACCTTGACGAGCAGATCAAGAAGCTGCTCAAGCGTATTGCAGAGGTTGTTGAAAAACATCCCTCCTTAAAGGCCAAGGTCTCCCTTCTTGCTCAGGTGCATGGGATTGGGACTCTCACGGCCTCAGTCTTGCTCGCTACCTTGCCGGAACTTGGGACCCTCTCCAAAAACGAGGTAACGGCCCTAGCGGGACTGGCTCCCTTCAACAGAGATAGCGGAGCTTTTAGAGGCAAGCGCTCGATCCACGGAGGTCGCATCGGGGTTCGATGCGCCATCTACATGTCTGCTCTCTGTGCCTCGCGCGGAAATCCCATCCTCAAGGCCTTCTATCAACGTCTCAGGGCTGCGGGAAAACCACACAAAGTCGCCTTGGTGGCTGTCATGCGGAAACTCCTGATCTACCTGAACTCACTCCTCAAACAACACTCTCTCTCACCAGCTTAAAAGCTCCCTTGGAAAGACAGTTGCTTCGGGCAGCGATTGCATCGCTCTCTTCCGCAAACCCTCACGGGTGTTTGGTTCGTCCTACGGACTGCTTGAACGGCACTTTGCTCCCGCAAAGCAGTGCCGTCCCTTCGGGATCCCTCCTTTGGAGGGCTTCTCCGCGCCTCTTCCCGGAGGCTTGGTTCGCAGGCTACGACGCGGCTCCCGCCGCTCGTCGTTGTGGCGTTG
>Ga0208327_1000037_pt1 | contig 37056 bp, 31 predicted proteins | sample LakMenEpi26Jun08_FD_150733 | JGI IMG/M metagenome (GOLD analysis project Ga0208327, IMG submission 150733) | Freshwater microbial communities from Lake Mendota, WI - 26JUN2008 deep hole epilimnion (SPAdes) | ecosystem: Environmental > Aquatic > Freshwater > Lake > Epilimnion/Euphotic zone ...
CTCCCTTAACAAGAGGGAAGTTCTTCAGCCAGAAAGTTACGCTGCTTCAGACCTACAAGGTCGCCAAGGTAGGATCAAAGAGTAGCGCCCGATGAAACAAAAAAGAGAAACAACTCTGTTTTTATGCAAGTTCTTGAAAAGCGATCCTTGAAAAGCTCAGCGACGTGGAAGCCCTCTTTGCGATCATTGCGTCCTTTGCGTGAAACTCATTCCGTCTCTTTTCCGGAACATTTCCCCACTTCCAATAGCGAAGAGCCAAGTGTTGAGTCTCCTTCGCATCTTTTTCGTTTTCCCATCACCTATTCCCTATAGCCTGAATACCTTTCCGCGCCTCTTCACTTGGCATCCGTCCCCTGTTCATCCATAGATCGCTCTTTCCCATGAACCATCTTCTCTCCATCGAGTCGCTCACGGCCGCCGAGATTCTGGCAATCGTCGACCTGGCCAAGAGGCTCAAGGCCACCCGCGGCCAAGAGGCCCTCAAGCCGCTGGCGGGCGAGTGCTGGGGCCTCCTCTTTTCGAAATCCTCCACCAGGACGCGCGTCAGCTTCGAGGTCGGCATCCGTGAGCTTGGCGGCGATGCCCTCTTCCTCTCCTCCAGTGAGATCCAGCTCGGCCGGGGCGAGCCGATCGAGGATACCGCGCGCGTGCTCGGAAGGATGATCCACGGCGCGGTGATCCGCACCTTCAAGCAGTCCGACATCGAGATCTTTGCCCAACTCTCCGGCATCCCGACCATCAACGCCCTCACCGACGAGGAGCATCCCTGCCAGATTCTGGCGGATCTTCTCACGATCGAGGAGCTGCGCGGTTCGCTCGAGGGAGTCAAGGTCGCCTTCATCGGCGATGCCGACTGCAACATGGGGCGTTCCTGGATCTGGGCCGCCGCTCGTCTCGGCTTCGAGCTGCGCCTCGCATGCCCCGACCTCTACCGCCCGCCTGCCGAACTTCTGGAAAGAGCCGGCGCGGCCGTCACCATCACCGGTGACCCCGAGGAGGCCGCGCACGGCGCCGACATCCTCTACACTGATGTCTGGGTCAGCATGGGGAAGGAAGACGAAGCCGTACATCGCGCCGCCCAGTTCGCTCCCTATCAGATCAACGACAGCGTGGTGAAAGCCGCCGCTCCGAAGGCGCACGTTCTCCATTGCCTGCCGGCCTACAGGGGCAAGGAGATCACCTCGGAGGTGTTCGAGCGGAATGCCGGCGCGATCTTCCAGCAGGCTGAGAACCGCCTCCACGCCCAGAAGGCCGCGATGACGCTGCTGAAGAGCTGAGGAGAGCAGGTGTTTAGACTGAAGTCTGTTAGACTGTTAGGATTTTTGCTCACGCAAAGGTCGCAAAGGCCGCGAGGAGGAGATGGTGCAATCGGAACAGATAACCTCAGACATGACGTTGGGCTTCTCTTAAATCCGGCATGACGCAATTTCGGCAGAGCTCTTTCCCCGTTGCGATCTTTGCGTCCTTGGCGTGAAATCATCCCATGCAGGATCACATTCAGCTCACGGCGGTGGCTCCGTTCGGCAACGAACTGGCTCTCTCCTGGAGTGATAGTCTCGAGCAGTTCCTGTCGCTCGAGAAACTGCGCCGCGCCTGCCCCTGCGCCGTCTGCAACGGCGAACCCGACGTCATGGGTCGCGGTGATGCCCCTGCTCGGAATTACAAGCAGGGCAGCTTCGAGCTGAAATCGTACGAATTTGTCGGCGGCTACGCTCTCCTCTTGCGATGGGCCGACGGCCACGCCACGGGAATTTATTCCTACGACCTGCTGAGAAAACTTTAGAAGTTGGTGACGATTGCTTTTGGCATAGGACGCTCTATGTCCATGACTGCTGTTAGGATCAGTTCATGAAAACACTCCTGAACCTCTTCTCTGCCTCTCTGCTCAGCCGTCGCGCCTCTTCTATTCCAGCCGAGCAGCTCCTGCTGCCGCTGCGTGTTACTTCAAGGCACTCAGCCCGGCGGCGGTAAGCGCCCCCAGCACAACGGCCCAGGGGGCGACCCCGAGCGAGATAGCCAGCTGGATCCGTCGTGGTGATTCACCGAGTGTCAGCGCAATCACCGCCGTTGCCTGCGGTCCGATGGTGACGGGAGCGACCAGGCCCAGCCCCCAGATGCCGAAGCGATGCCAGATCCTCCAGAAGAACTTTGTGGGATCGGGCGTTGGATTGATTTTCAGCTTCCTCGTGATCCAACTGCGGAGAGGAGCCCCGGCCATGAGCACCACGAGTCCGCCAACCGAATAGCCCAGCCATGCTGCGAAGGCCGCAGCCCAGATAGGGGCATGAGCCGCCACCCCGGCGGGAATGGCACTGATGAAATAGAGAAAGCCGAGGCCGAAGGCAGTGATCAAACCGGTCATGAGCGGGTCCTAGAGGGTCGGCTGATGCAGATATCCGCCCGCGAGCACGGTGAACTCTTTCAACTGCTCCGATTCCCATGCCTTGTCCCGGCCAAGCTCCTTGGCCAGCACGGCGGCAACAGCCGGGGCGGCCTCGATCGTGGCACGGGCATCAAGCAGCATGGCGCGGGTTCGACGGGAGAGGACATCCTCGAGGGTGCGGGCCTGTTCATGGCGCGCCCCCCACACCACCGTGGCGAGTGGGTAAGGAAGTCGTGGATGCATTTTTTTCGCAAGCCCCGGATCAGACTCGATGAGCTTGCGGATCTCTTCCTCATCACTGCCGTAGACCGAGAGCCAGTCGGGTAGAGTCGCGGCATTGGGACTGCGCCAACCGAGAAGCTGCAGATGCTCGGTCACACACGGCTTGTCGGGAAGTCCAGCCAGCGTGACGGCATGATCGACGGCATCCTCCGCCATCTTGCGGTAGGTGGTCCACTTGCCTCCGACGAGCGTCACGAGCCCGGCATCGGAAATGAGCACTTCATGATTCCGGGAGATCGCCTTGGTGGCGGAGCCGTCCTTGCCCGGCTTGCGGACGAGGGGTCGCTGTCCCGCGAAGATGCTCAGGATGTCCTTCTCCTCAGGATCGCGGGCGAGGTAACGCGCGGCATTGCGCAGGATGAAGCCGACTTCCTCCTTGAGGGCGCGCGGCTCGATATGCGGTTCCTGCATCGGCGTGTCGGTGGTACCGACCAGCACCTTGTCGTGCCACGGGATCACGAAGAGGACGCGACCGTCGTCCGTGTGGGGCACCATGATCGCGGAATCCCCCTGCAGGAAGGATCGATCGAAGACGAGATGAACTCCCTGGCTCGGCTGCACGGCGCGCACCGCCTTGGCATCATCCATCAGGCGGATCTCGTCGCTGAAGATCCCGGTCGCGTTGATAACAACGGCTCCCTCAGCCGTATGGCTGATTCCCGTCTCGAGATCCGTGAAGGTGACGCCGTTCACCAAGCCATCGCTCTTGGTCAGGCCTGTGACGCGCGTGTAATTGAGGACGCAGGCGCCGTGATGCACCGCCGTGCGGGCCAGGGTGACGGCGAGACGCGAGTCGTCGAACTGGCCGTCGAAATACTCGACTCCGCCGAGCAGGTGCTCCTTCTCGATGTTCGGAATCCGTTTCATCGTCTCCTCGCGGGAGACGAGGTGGGAAGGGGAGAGATTCAATTTTCCCGCGAGGGCATCGTAGACCTTCAGGCCGATCCCGAAGAAGGGCCCCTCCCACCACTGGTAGCGTGGGATCAGAAAGGAGAGATGATGGACAAGATGCGGCGCGTTCTGATGCAGGAGACCGCGCTCGCGCAGCGCCTCGAGAACGAGGGGGATGTCACCCTGCTCGAGGTAGCGGACACCGCCGTGGACCAACTTGGTGCTGCGGCTCGAGGTTCCCTTTGCGAAGTCCGATGCCTCGAGCAGCAGGGTCTTGTAGCCGCGGGTCGCCGCATCGACCGCAACCCCGAGGCCGGAGGCTCCGCCGCCGATGACGATCACATCCCAGCGCGGGGTCTCGTCGAGTTTCTTGAGGAGTTGGTTGCGGTTCATGATTGAGTCTCCCAGTTGCTGGCGCGCTTGACCGCTTTTTTCCAGACCTTCATCCGGGCGCGTCGGGTCTGGGCGGTCGTCTTGGGTTGGAAACAGCGGTCCACCGAACGGATCTTCGAGAGCGTCTCCACATCCGGCCAGATCCCCGCACCGAGTCCAGCCAACATCGCCGCACCGAGCGCCGTGCTCTCGATGTTGACCGGTCGTTCCACTGTGCAGCCAAGCGTGTCCGACTCGATCTGCATGAGGAGGTCGCTGGCACACGCCCCTCCGTCAACACGCAGGGTGGTGATTTTTTTACCGGAGTCTTTCTGCATCGCCGTGACCAGATCGGCAACCTGGAAGGAGATCCCCTCGAGGGTCGCGCGGGCGATATGGGCCGATGTGGTCCCCCTGGTCATCCCCAGGATCGTGCCCCGGGCATCCGCATCCCAATAGGGTGCACCGAGACCCGTGAAAGCCGGGACAAGGTAGACGCCACCGCTGTCGGGGACGCTGTTTGCCAAGGCATTCACCTCGGGGGCGCTCTTGATGATGCCGAGGCCGTCGCGCAGCCATTGGATTGCGGCACCCCCCATGAAGACACTCCCCTCAAGCGCATACTGCAGGGGCCCGTCGCCGATCTTCCAGGCAACGGTCGTGAGGAGACGGTTCACGCTCGCCACGGCATCCGCTCCCGTGAACACGAGCAGGAAGCAACCGGTCCCGTAGGTGCACTTCACCTGTCCCGGTTTCGTGCAGAGCTGCCCGAAGAGCGCCGACTGCTGGTCGCCGACGGCGCTGCGCACGGGAATGGGAGCGCCGAAAAGCGCCGGATCCACCGTTCCGAGATCACCGCTGCTTGGTCCTATCCTCGGCAGAACGGCTGCCGGAATGTCGAAGAGCGCCAGCAGTTCGGCATCCCATTCGCCGCTACGGATATTCATCAGCATCGTTCGGGAGGCATTGCTGACATCGGTGACATGGGAGGCGCCCCCGGTGAGCTTGAAGATCAGCCAGCTGTCGATCGTGCCGACCGCAAGCTCCCCGGCGGCGGCACGCGCCTGGCCGTCGGGGATCTCCTGAAGGATCCAGCTCATCTTGCTTGCTGAGAAATAGGGATCCAGGAGCAGGCCCGTGCGTTGTTGGACGAGGGTTTCCTTCCCAGCCTGCCGCAGGGCATTCATCGCCTCACCGGTACGACGATCCTGCCAGACAATGGCGCGGTGGACCGGCTTCCCGGTTTTCCGATCCCAGACGACAACGGTCTCGCGCTGGTTCGTGATCCCGACGGCCGCGATCTCGTCCGGTTTGATCCCTGCGTTGGCGATCGCCTCGCGCGCCGTGGAGAGAACACTCTCCCAGATCTCCTCCGCATCGTGCTCGACCCATCCCGGCCGGGGGAAGTGCTGCGTGAATTCCTTCTGGGCGCTGGCGACGACCTCAAGCCGCTCGTTGTAGATGATCGAGCGGGAACTGGTCGTCCCTTGGTCGAGGGCGAGAATGTGCTTCATGGGGGAGGGGTGTCTTTTAGGTTCCTTAGAAACGGCCCAGCGCCATGTAGAGGAGTGTTGCCAGCACGCCGCCGACCACCGGGCCGACAATGGGAATCCACGCGTAGGACCAACCGGAAGGCCCCTTCCCCGCGATCGGCAGTAAGGCATGGGCGATCCTCGGCCCCAGATCGCGTGCGGGATTGATGGCGTATCCGGTGGGACCGCCTAGTGAGAGTCCGATCGCCCAGACAAGCAGCGCGACCGGCAGTGCACCGAGCGCTCCGAGATCAATCGGGAAGACTGCGTCGCTCTTCGGTGCGCCGACCGCTCCCTTCATGCAGAAGATGCCGAAGATGAGCACGAAGGTGCCGATGATTTCGCAGATCAGATTGGCGGGGACGCACCGGATCGCGGGGGCGGTGCAGAAGCAGGCCTGCTTGAGGGCGGGATCCTCCGTGATCTTCCAGTGAGGGAGATAGGCAAGCCAGACCAGAACCGACCCGAGGATTGCCCCCAGAATCTGGGCGGCGATATAGGCGGGAACGGAGGCCCAGGGGAAGTTTCCCGCGGTTGCCATGGCGATGGAGACGGCGGGATTCAGATGGGCTCCGCTGATGCGCGCCACCGAAAAGACGGCGACAAAGACCGCAAGGGCCCATCCGGCCGTGATCACGATCCAGCCGGAGTTCTGGCCTTTACTTCGGTTGAGAAGGACGGTTGCGACGACGCCGTTGCCCAGGATGATGAGCAGCGCCGTCCCGATGAATTCTGCGAGTGGGGGAAACATCGTCTTTCAACCTACCTCTCTCATCGACCGCCGCAAGCACGATGAGCTGGGGGGCTGTCAGCGGTTTCTTAGGGAATCGCTGATATCAGGGCTTCCCCATGGTATAGTGGGCGCCGCGGCCTTTGCCCCTGGCGACGAGGAGTTCACGTGCCGCCAGGTTCCGCAGGGTTGCCTTGACCGTGTTGCGGTTGGCCCCAGTGGCCTGCACGGCCGCGGCGACCGAGAGAGCCGGCACATCGGCGAGAAGTCGGATCAGGCGCGACGCCAACTCCGTCAGCTCGGGGAGCACCTTCTCGCGGGAGTCCATCCGTGCCATCAACTGATCCTTCTGGTGTACCAGCGAACGCAGGAAGAAGAGAAGCCATGAACCCCAGTCGGGCAACGGGGAGTTCAGAGTCTGCTGGGTTTTCCTCAGCGCGGCATCATGGAATGCCATGGTTCCCTCGATGATCTGCTCAAGGCTGGCATAGGTGACATGGGCATATCCCGCGCGCAGCAGGAGCAGCGTCGTCAGGATCCTCGAGAGACGCCCGTTCCCCTCATCAAAGGGATGGATGGCCAGAAACCATGCGATGAACATTCCCGTGACCAGCAGGGGATGAAGCTCCCCCGAGCGCTCCGCCTCCGCGTACCATCCGAGCAGGCGCTCCATCTTGCGCGGGGTTTCAGCCGGGCTGGAGGTTTCAAGGATCGTTCCCTTCATCTCCCCCGATTCATCAACCACGGCCACATGATTGGGAACCCTCTTATACTCTCCCCTGAGATGGTGATCCTTATCACCCTTGGCCGAATGTTGAAGAAGCACTGTGTGCAGTTGCCGCAGATGCTCCTCACTCACCGTGAGGGAATTCCACGAGTCCAAGACCAGACGGATCGCGTCGGCATATCCCGCCACCTCCTCCTCATCCTGGCTGGATAGAGGCCTCCTCTCGGGATTCGCAAGCAGGGTGGCTACCTCCTGATTCGAGAGAGAGGACCCCGCGATTCTTGTGGAGGCACCGATGCTCGAGATCGTTGCGAGCCGGCGCATCTGCTCCAGGGACTCGGAAGAGTGGTTCCGAAGGGTGAATGAATGGGCGCCCCATCGCCCACGGAACTCCTCGATCTCCGCAATGAGCCGGAGCATCTCCGGCGAAATCTCTGGAATCAGTGTCGACATGCGTGAACCAAGACTACCCAATTAAAATATCCAATTCAACCCATTTCCCGATATCCAGTTCTCACCATGATATAGAGCAATATCAGATTAGATTATCGATCAAGATATCCATTTATATCCGTTTTCCCGGGCCGCAGGCTCGGGGGAGGCTTTTAGTCTTCAGACTGTTAATAACTGAAGGGGACATAATTCACCATGAAGAGCATGAAGATGAACAGGCCGTTAGTCCAAGACTGAACCAAGCTCCTAAACGAGGCCATGGGAAGGTCGAGTTTTAGTCATCTGCATGCGGCGGATGAACCCCCTCTGGGCGAGCCTAGCGGGAGCAAGCGAGTACTAAAGAAGCGCGGTAGATCCCGCGCACGCGGGACCCAAAGGGAGCCATGGCTTCTCGGGAGGGAAGTGGCGTCAATGCTGTTAGGTTAGAGGGGATCGGGAAACAGTAGCATACTCTAAAGCATCAATACTTGGGACTGCCCCCTGTTCCTCGCGGAAGCGCCCCACTTAGATGGGTTTAGCGCCTGAGTTTGTATCCAATGATTCCGCCCCCTAGCATTACAAACGGAACCAAGCCTGGGTGAGAGTGCCCTGGAGATATTAAGGCCGTCCCGAAGCTTAAAAGAATAAAGATGGCCAACCACAGGACAACCCCCACCCAATTCACAAAGAGCAATCCGAGAGGCCCGAAAAAGAAGCCCAAAGCAAAAGCAATAATCGGCGATTGACGCTTATTTGCTTTCTTTGCTCGTCCTATCGTTACGCTTTCATCGTCGAGAAGATCGTCATTGGCATCACGATCCCCCTGGGGCTTACCTACCCTTAAAGTATCGGGCAAGTAATCTCCTACAGTTGCCCATTCTTCCTGCCCCTCAAGAATGGCTGCTGTTTGTCTCGTAATCGTCCGGGCACGAAGCAATGCAGCAAGACCATTTACGTCTATCGGGCCTACGGTATTAACACCATCTGGGGAGTAGTAGTAATTAGGCATATGATGTCCTATATTCAATCGAAGGGTTGGAGGCAAGTCCGAGAGGTTAATCCACTTGTTCCCTGTCCTGCTGGTTATCGGGGTGCATAAAAATCCCCCCTATAATCATGATCCGCTACAGAGGGGATCGCCTTCTCTTCCTTCCGCATAAAAACTATACTGCAAGCGCACGGCAACGACGCACCCGAGCGAAATACCGGACCATGGGAATGGTCGGGATAGCCTAACGTGAAGCATTAGCCCTTTAGGGCGAGACGAGCGGGAGCGAGCGAGGCAAAGAACCAGCCTAGCTTCTGCCTCTTAGAGAAGCAGAAGCGCGGGCGATTCCAGCAGCTTGCGGAGGACTGTCATATACTCCGCCGCCACCGCTCCATCCACGACGCGATGGTCGCCGCTGAGGGTGATGCTCATGCGGTGGCCGATCTCGATCTCGTCACGCTCGTTGACCACGGGCTTCTTGACGATGGCTCCGACAGCGAGGATTGCGGCCTGGGGAGGATTCACGATGGCGCAGAACTGTTCGATGCCGTAGGAGCCGAGGTTGGATACGGTGATGGTGCCGCCCGCGTATTCGTCGGGCTTAAGCTTCTTGTCCCGGGCGCGGGTCGCGAGATCCTTCACGGCGGCGCTGATCTCCTTGAGAGAAAGCTTCTGGGCGTCGCGGATGACGGGGGTGACAAGGCCATCCTCGACAGCGATCGCGACGGAGAGGTTCACGCTGCCGTACTCGATGATGGCATCGCCGGCGAAGGCGGCGTTGACCTTCGGCTTCTGCATGGCGGCGCGGGCCACGGCGGAGAGGGCGATGTCGTTGAAGGTGATCTTCCCGCCGCTCGCAGCGATGTACTCCTTGCGGAAGGCCATCATCGGGGCGGCATCGATCTCGATGGTGAGATAGAAGTGCGGGATCTGGGTCTTACTCGCGAGCAGGCGCTCGGCGATGACGCGGCGCATGCCGCTGAGCGGCACCTTGGTCTCGGGCATCCCGGCGATCGGGGTAGGGAGGATCGTGGGTACGGGGGATGCGCCGGTAGCGGCGGGAGCGGCTCCTCCAACCGGTGCATTCTCGACGTCGAAGGCGATGACGCGGCCGCCGGGGCCGGTTCCCTTGACGGTATCAAGACGGACGCCGCGGGCGTCGGCGATCTTGCGGGCGAGAGGGGTCGATTTCACGCGAACACCTGCGTTCACATTTCCACCGGCTCCGCCGCCACCGGAGCGGAGTGCGGCTGCGCGTGCGCGTGGGGTGAGCGGGCGACCTGTTGAAACAGCAGGACGGGCGGCGGGAGCATCAGCCGCAGGGGCGGCGGGAGTGGGCGAGGCCTTTGGCTTGTCTCCGGCCTTCTCGCCATCGGCGAGCACAAGCGCGATGGCGGCACCGACAACAACCTTGCCACCCTCGGGGACATAGATGTCGGCGAGCGTTCCCTCCTCGAAGGCTTCCATCTCCATGGTGGCCTTGTCGGTCTCGACTTCCGCGAGGATGTCGCCGACTTCGACCTTGTCCCCCTTCTTCTTGCGCCAGCGCAGGAGGGTTCCCTCCGTCATGGTGTCGCTCAGTTTGGGCATCGTGATCTCGGGCATGGGAGTAGGAGGTGAAAGGTGGCGGAAGGGAAAGGTTGTTAGCGGTTTAGGCTGAAGGCTGTTAGGTCAGAAGGGAGGGACTCAGAACGACGACAGGACTTTGGCGACGACGGCCTGGGCGTCGGGAAGCTGAAGCTTCTCGAGAGGCATGCTGTAGATGGCGGGTGCGTCGAGTGCCGTCACGCGGAGAACGGGGGCGTCGAGTTCGTCGAAGGCGTGCTCGGCAAGGAGGGCCGCGATCTGGGAGCTGACTCCGCAGAAGGGCTTGTTCTCATCCACGAGGACGGCGCGATGGGTCTTGGCGACGGAGTTGAGGATGGTCTCCTCGTCGAGCGGACGGATGGAGCGGAGATCGACGACCTCAGCCTCGATGCCATGCTCGGCGGCCAGAATCTCAGCCGCCGCGAGGCAGGTCAGCACTGCGCGGCCGTGGGCGATCAGGGAGACGTCGAGGCCTTCGCGCTTCACGTCGGCGACCCCGAGCGGGATCGTGTAGGAGCCGTCGGGAACTTCACCGAGGTCTCCGTAGAGGAGGGTATTCTCCATGAAGCAGACGGTGTCGTTGTCGCGGATGGAGGAGATCATGAGCCCCTTGGCATCGTAAGGGGTGGCGGGGCAGACGACCTTGAGCCCGGGGGTGTTGGCCAGGAAGTTCTCCGGGGTGTGGGAGTGGGTCGCGCCGACGTTGGTGCCGCCGTTGGCGGGGCCGCGGATGACCATCGGGACATTGATGAGGCCGCCCGACATGTAGCGGATGCAGCCGGCGTTGTTGATGATCTGGTCGAGGCCGACGTAGGCGAAGCTCCAGAACATGAGCTCGACCACGGGGCGCAGTCCCATCATGGCGGCGCCCACACCCATGCCGAGGAAGGCGGCTTCGCTGATGGGGGTGTCAATGATCCGCTTCGAACCGAAGCGCTTCCAGAGTCCCTCGGTAACCTTGTAGGCGCCGTTGTACTGGGCGACTTCTTCTCCCATGAGGAAGACATTCTCGTCGCGGGTGAGTTCCTCGGCGAAGGCGTCGTTGAGTGCCTGGCGGTAGGTGATGACGGGCATTGGGGAAAAGGCTAAAGGCTGAAGGCTAAAGGCTTGGGAAGCGGGAGCATGGTTTACTCGCTGAAGAAGTGGCGGCCGGTCTGGCCTGCTTCGGTCTTGTGATCCACCTCGTGGTAGATGTCCTCGAAGATGCTCTCCTCGCTAGGCCAGGGGCTGGAGATCGCGAACTCGGCGGCGGCGGCGGCCTCGCCCTTGGCCTCGGAGTCGATCTTCTCGATGCCGGCCTCGGTGATCACCTTCTCCTTGAGGAGCTGCTTCTCCCAGAGGGTGATCGGGTCGAACTCGGTCTTGTAGCGCTCAATCTCCTCGGGGGAGCGGTATTTCTTGGCGTTCGCATCGGCAACGGAGTGGCCGTAGTAGCGGTAGGTGGCCACCTCGAGGACGTGGGGGCGGCTCTTGGAGCGGGCCTTCTCCATGACGGCGCCGAGGTTGGCGCGCAGCTCGTAGAGGTCGAATCCGCCGCAGAGGGACCAATCGACATCGAAGCCCTCGGCGCGGGATGCGAGCGAGTGGCGGATCGCGGAGGAACGCTCGAGGCTTGTGCCCATGGAGTAGCCGTTGTTCTCGATCACGAAGACGATAGGCAGATCGAAGAGGGCGGCCATGTTGAGGCACTCGCTGAAGACGCCTTGGTTCACGGCTCCGTCACCGAGGAAGGCGACCGCGCAGCCCTTGATCCCCTTGTACTTGAGGGCAAAGGCGAGACCCATGCCGAGCGGGGCCTGGCCACCGACGATGCCGTGGCCGCCCCAGTAATGCTTGTCGGGTGCGAAGAAGTGCATCGATCCCCCCTTGCCCTTGGAGCAACCGGTTCCCTTGCCGAAGAGTTCGGCCATGCAGGGGTTCATCTCCATGCCGACGGCGAGGCCGTGGCCATGGTCGCGGTAGGCGGTGATGATCTCGTCCTTGCCATTCATCAGCGAAGCCGTGCCGACGGCGACCGACTCCTGACCGATGTAGAGGTGAAGGAAGCCACCCATGAGTCCCTGATTATAATACTTGAGGGCCTGCTGCTCGAAACGGCGGATGCGGAGCATCTCGCGGAGGAAGCCGATCTTCTCGGCCGGCTTCAGGGAGGAGTTGATCGGGTCCTTGGAGAAATCTTTCTTAGCTGCGGCGGAAGAAGTGGCACTAGGGGAAGCAGGGGCGGAGGCGATGGCCTTCGCCTTGGCGGGCTTCTTGACGGGAGCCAACTTGACTGGTTTAGCCACCTTCACCGCCTTGGCCGGGGCTTTTTTCACCGCTTTCGCCGGTTTTTTGGCGACGGCTCGGGTCACGGAGGGCCGGGCCGCTTTCTTGGCGGCGGTCTTCGGGGACTTTTTTGATTTGGAAGGTAGGGAAAGTATGCGAGCCATGGTCCTTACCCGCCGGAGGCTACCGGTCGGGAAGCGGAAACTATCCCGAAATCGGGCCCCGGAGTGAAGGGGAAAGTGTTGAGCGTTCGGATTTGAGGCGAAGCGAGTTGGCGATGACCGAAACCGAACTGAGGCTCATGGCCGCCGCGGCGATCATCGGGCTGAGGAGGATCCCGAAGAGGGGGTAGAGGAGTCCTGCCGCGATCGGGATCCCCAGGATATTGTATGCGAAGGCAAAGAAGAGGTTCTGCCGGATGGTCTTCAGGATCGCCCTGCTCAGCAGAATGGAGGAGACAATCCCCTCCAGGGAGGGCCTCAGCAGGATGATCCCCGCCGTCTCCTTGGCGATGTCCGACCCGGCCCCCATGGCGATCGAGGCATCGGCGATGGCGAGCGCCGGGGCATCGTTGATCCCATCCCCCGCCATGGCCGTGCGGTACCCCTCGTTCTTCCAGCCGGAGAGTAGGGCCGCTTTTTCGGCAGGCGAAAGCTCCCCGTGGCATTCTGTGATGCCGAGTTCCCGCGCCACGGCGCGTGCCGTACTCGCGCGATCCCCCGTGAGCATCACGACCCGGATACCCATCCTTCCAAGCATTCTGATGAGCCCCTTGGCAGAGGGGCGGATGGTGTCGCGGAAGAGAAAGATGCCCGCCGGTTGACCGTCAACCGCCATGGCGACCACCCCGTCGCCCGGTTCGCTGGCGATGGAATCGAAGGGAGCCGCGTCGACTCCCTGCATCGCAAGGAACGATGGGGAGCCAATCAGCACCCGATGGTCATCGGCCGTCGCGGAGATGCCTCCGCCGGGATGGGCGAGGAAGTCTTTTGCTTTCGCCGCCTCGATGCCGCGACTTCGGGCCTGCCTGACGAGTGAGCGAGCCAGGGGATGCTCGCTGCCGAGTTCCGCACCCGAGGCAAGGGCGAGGAGGCGATCCTCGGTGACACCGCCCTCGGGCAGGGGGATGACGGCGCGAAGTTCAGGGGTGCCTTCCGTCAGGGTGCCCGTTTTGTCGAGCGCCAGAAGATCAGTCTGCGCGAGGCTCTGCAGGACCGAGGCTGAGCGGACAAGGATGCCGTGGTGAGCCGCGCGACCGATGCCGACGGTCACGGCCATCGGCGTGGCGAGACCAAGGGCGCAGGGGCAGGCGATCATCAGGACCGAGACCGCCGCGGTCAGGGCATGGTAGAGCCGAGGCTCGGGCCCGAGCAGCATCCAGCCCGCAAAGGTCACGAGGGAAATACCCAGCACGACCGGCACAAAGACCGCCGCCACGCGGTCGGCCAGTTGCTGGATCGGCGCCTGACTGCGCTGTGCCTGGGCCACGAGGTTGATGATCCGGGAGAGCGCCGTCTCCGCGCCGGTCCGCGTGACGCGCATGATAAAACTGCCCGAGGTGTTGAGCGTGCCGGCCGAGACGGGCGATCCGGCACTCTTTTCCACCGGGAGCGGCTCACCCGAGAGCATCGACTCGTCGAGTGAACTCCATCCCTCCAAGACCTCGCCGTCCGCCGGAAGCTTCTCTCCCGGCAGGATGCGCACGCGGTCGCCGATCCGAAGTTCCGTGACCGCAACAGGGCGGTCTCCCTCCGGCTCCACCAGCAGGGCCATGGCAGGAGTCAGGTCGAGAAGTCCGCGAAGAGCCGAGCCGGCGCGGGCCCTCCCACGCGCCTCCAGCCATTGGCCCAGAAGCACCAGCACGATGATGACCGTGGCGGCTTCGAAATAGAATCCCTCGCCGTGCTGACCTGCCGATCCGCGCGGCATGAGAAGAGTGGCCATGCTCTGCAGGAAGGCTGCCCCGGTTCCCAGCGTGATCAGCGAGAACATGTTGAGATTTCCGGAAGCGAAGGAGCGAAACCCTTTCACCCAGAGCGGCCATCCGCACCAGAAGATCACGGGAAGCGAGAGCAGCATCTGCACCCACGCCGAGAGCGATGGAGTCAGCAGGTGAAGACCGACCATCGGCAACATCGCGAGAAGAAACACCGGAAGCCCGAGGATGACCGAGAGGGCGAAGCGACGTGCCAGTTGAGAGGTCTCCTGTTCCTCCCCTCCGTCAGGCAACAGGGGCTCCAGCGGCATCCCGCACTTCGGGCAATCTCCCGGCTCCCGTGTCAGGATCTCCGGATGCATCGGGCAGGTATGGAGGGAGCCTGCCGCGGCGGGTTCCGTGGAGCGTGACTCCTTCCTGTGGTGATGACAGCAGTCGCTCATGGGGAGGGGGCAGGGGGCAGACTGAAGGGGTTTAGGCTGAGGGCTGAAGACTATTAGGTTACTGCAATCAATCCGCATCGAGGGCATTGGTCCATTGGAAGTTTAAGAAGCAATCTCTTCGGTAGATTTTGGACTTTCTGAAATGGCGGCCAGATTTCATTCCTAACAGCCTTCAGTCTTCAGCCTAACACCCTATCCACCTTCCGGCGGAGCTGACAGAGTTCGCGTCCTTCCCGTCCCTCGAAGTTGTTCCGCGGGGTCCACTCTTCGAGCAGGATGAAGCCGGGTTCAAAGAGCGAGGAGATTTCCTCCCTAGTCGTGCCGTGCGGCGGTCCCTGGGGTGCGGCGGGATTCATGTAAAAGATCCCGAGGTAGTGTCCGCCGGGCTTGAGGGCAAGCGAGATCGCGCGCGCGTAATCCGCGCGGCGCGCCGGTGGGATTGCGCAGAAGCAGGTATGCTCCACCACCCAGTCGAAGCGGCCGTGCCACGGTGATGGAAGGTCAAAGAGATTACCTTTCACATAGCACTCACCGCCCGCGCGGGGAAATCCTTCGGCAAGGGCGACCGCCGTCGGCGATAGATCGAGTCCGAGCACATCGGCGCCCTGCGCGGCAAGGGCCCTGACATCGTGGCCGGCGCCCGAGCCGGGAACGAGCACTTCGCCGCGGATCGGATGGCGTGCGAGGAATTCCACCAAGGCCGGTGCGGTAGTCCCCTCGTCCCAAGGTGTGTCGCCCGCGCGGTAGCGTGCCTCCCAATCCACCGGATCGGGAAGGGGGTCGGGCTTTTGATCAGACACGCAGCCAGCAGGTGCCGAGGGCGATGCCAAGTTGGTATTTGCGTTCATGCTCCCTGATCAGGAATGGCAGATCGCGACGGCGATGCAACCGGAACTCGCCGGAGAGTCGCCTCGAGAGTTCCTCTTCGCTGCGACGTCCCTGCTCGATGCCGCCGATCCATCGGTCGCGTGGCGTGTACTCCTCGAGCCAGGTGAAGGGCGTGGTGAGCAGCAGCTGGCCGCCCGGTTTCACGAGCCCCGGCAGGCGCTTCAGAAAGGCCTCGGGATCGGGCAGACGGCAGATCAGATTCGCGGCAAGCACGACATCGAAGGGGCCCGTTCCATCGGAAAGTGCGGTGGCATCCTGCACCTCGAAGGAGACGCGGTTCCGGTCAATTTCCGGAGGCACCGTCGCCGTGAAGGGCTCCGTGATGATTCCCTCCACGGTGCGAAGCGCCTCGTGCCTTCCCTCGCGGGCAAGTGTACGGGCCGCCGTGATGAAGGAGTGGGAATAGTCGCTTGCCTCGACCCGGGCACAATGACGGGCCAACTCGAAAGCCGAGGCTCCGACCGAGCAACCGGCCTCGAAAGCCGTGGCATCGCGCAGGAGAAGATCGGGATCGAGCAACTCGCGGACCGCGCGCACGGGGAATGTCAGCTCCGTGATCGCGTGATCAACGGGGAGCGCCGGGTGGCGGAGCCTCTCCGCGGTGCCGTAATGAAGGAGGAGGTATTCGCCCAGGAGCCTGGGGGACTCGTAGAGCGAAGCGCCGGACACGCGTTATTCCCGGGAGGGTTCTTCCGTGGAGGAAACCGTTGTAGCGGTCGCCTCAGCTGGTTCGGAAATCATGTCCGACTCGCCGATCTCGCTGTGCTCCGCGGATCCGGAGACGATGACCTCTTCGGAGTTCCCGATGACCGCGCCATCGGTGGATTCAGCGGCCGCAGCAGCGGCTGCTGCGGAATCTTTTTTGGAGGGTTGCTTGGGCGCGGGACGCGTGGCGGCCTGGAGGTTGCCCATGGCGAAGTCGATGACATGACCCTGGTGCAGAAGCCAGAGAAGGTCTACTCCGAGAGCCTGTTCGCGCTTCTTCATGGTCTCGGCATCGGGAGTTGCCGATGCGGCCGGGGTCCCGGTCGCCTGAATGGCATCCGGGGCAGATTCCGGTGTGGTCTCTGCGATGACTGCAGCGGCGGCTTCAGTTTCCGCAGATCCCTCGGGTGCTGCCGAAGCGGCGGTTTCCGCGGTTTCTGTCCGGAGCGCGAGGAGTGCGGTCCACTGCTTGTCACGGCGCTGGTTCGGATGCTCCTCGAGATACTCGAGGATGGCGCGGAAGTTCTCACCGATCGGGGTGGTCTCCCTGTCGAGATAGCGGGGACGCGCCATGGAGACATGGATGATCTTCTTGTGCGACTTGAAGAGCTGGAGTCCGCATCCGGTGAGTTCCTTGCCGATGGCCTGGGCCAGCGGAAGAGGGAAACGGTCCATCTCGCGGAGGTTTTTGAGCAGCAGTTCGCGCAGGAGCTGTGTCGAGTCGTGCAGGGCGGCGCGGCCGGAGAGGGTGATCTCACCCTCGGCGGCTTCCACCTCGTTCTCCGCGTGGTGCTCCTGGAAGTGTGCCGTGGCCTGCTCGAGCGAGAGCCCACCCTCTTGGGAGGCTGCCGGCGCGGTGCCTTGCTCGGCGACCGCTTCCGCTGCGACCTCTTGTTCCTCAGCAGCGTCGCTCTCCGCGGTTTCCGGCGCAGGTTCCCCGGCGGGTGCCTCCGCCGTTGCGCTCTCTTCGGAGGCTGCCGCTGGAGTGATTTCCTCGGAGGCTGGAAGTTCGGTTCCCTCGGCGATCTCGGTCGCTGCCACCGCTTCCGTCGTGATCCCGCTGTCGTCAGCCGGAGCCACGGCAGGTTCCTCAGCCGCAGGTGCCTCATTTTCCGACCCGGGGGTCATGGGGATGTAGATGGTCTTGGTCGACTGCTCGCTCTTCCACTGCTCGATGAGGGCCTCGTCACGGACCATGCGGATGCGTGACTTATAGACCTCGAAGGGCATGTTCTTAAACCGCGAGGCATGGAGAGAGATCACGCGGGAGGTGTACTCGTGATGGTTCGGGGGTCCGAGCAGGACACCGCTCATGCCGCACTGGGCCACGACGGTGAAGGCACCCTTGGGAGGCTCTGTCGCCACCGTTGACTTGCGGTAGAATTGACCGAGGTGCTTGGCGAGGAGATGGTTCACCGCCTCCTTGCGCGAGGTCCAGAGGGAACCGTCCCGCTTGACGCGGAAAAGTCCGGCCGTCTGATCGGACTCGGGGGTCAGCTTCACGCTATAGCGGTCCGAGAGTTGGAGGATGAGGCGGGCAAGCTCGAAGAGCGGATAAGCCTTGGCACGGGAACGGACCTGCTTGGCGATTCCTTCAATGGCCGGTTCTTCGGAAACGAGATCGAGCTTCCAACCCTCAAGTACGGGTTGCTGAGGTGGTTCGGGGCGGCGCTCCCTGGAATCGCGCGCACCTCTGCGGTCGTCGCGGCCACGGCCTCCTCCGGCCTGGCCGTCCCTCCGTCCCTCGGGACGGGAACCGCGATCGCGGCCTTCTCCACCTTGTCCGCCGTTCCCACGGGGACCTGCGTTGCGGGGACCTTCACGGCGCGGACCACGTTCGCCGTCGCGCCGGGGGCCGCGGCCTCCCGGTCTACCCTGGCGATCGTGGCGGTCTCCACGGGCGGGTCTGTCGCCTTCGTCGAATTTCGCGGCAAGCCTCGCGGTGGCATCGGAGGTGCCGGCCGTTTCGGTCGTCCAGGAAGGACGGAACATTTGGGAAAGATCAATTCCCAGATTGGAAAGATCGGCGGGTGCGTTGGATTCGTCGCTCATCGGATGGTCAGTCACACTAGCATGAGAGGAGTGCCTCTGGGGAAGCAGGAAACCATCGCGCGTGTCGGGGCGTCGGATCCGCCTGCACGGAATGTCCGCAGCTCATGCGACGGAAAACGGCGTCACCAGCTCGCGAAGACGCGAGGGGACAGTGGCGCGGATGCGGCTAAACTCCTCTTCGTAGGCGGTCTCGTGCACCACACCCTCACGGTGGAGTCGGGCCAGGAGATCGGAGCGGTCGTGCGGCAGATGAAGCACGATCTGCTGACTGCCGTTGCCGACGAGTTCGCCGAGCTTTTCGACCAGAAGGTCGAGTCCCTCGCCGGAGTGGACCGAGATGAAGAGGGCGTCGGGATGGGTGTTCCGCAGCATCGCCCTGGTGAGGGGATCCTCGACGCGGTCGATCTTGTTGAAGACGGTGAGTGTCTTCTTGGTGTCCGCGCCGAGTTCCTCCAGCACCTTCATCGTGGTCCCGTGAAACTCGAGCACGCGGGGGTGGGAGGCATCGAGCAGGTGGACGAGGAAGTCGGCCATGACCGCCTCCTCGAGCGTGGCGTTGAACGACTCGACCAGCTGGTGCGGCAGCTTGCGGATGAATCCGACCGTGTCGGTGAGGAGCAGCGGCTGCCTGTTGGGGAGGTCGATCTTGCGCGTCGTCGTGTCGAGGGTGGCGAAGAGGGCGTCCTCGACCAGGACATCCGCACCCGTGAGGCGGCGCAGCAGCGAGGACTTGCCGGCGTTGGTGTACCCGACGATCGCGGCGTTGGGAACGGGTGCGCGTTTGCGGTCCTTGCGCTGGTTGGCGCGGTTGCGCCGCACCTCGACGAGGTCGCGCTTGAGGCGGTCCATCTGGCCGCGGATCTTGCGCTTGTCCTGCTCGAGCTGGCTCTCGCCTTCACCCTTGGAGCCGATGCCGCCGCCCTGCTTGCCGAGGTGGCCCCAGGCGCGGGTGAGGCGCGGGAGCGAGTAGGTCATGCGGGCGAGGTCCACCTGGATCTTCGCCTCGCGGGTCTGGGCCCGGGCGCCGAAGATATCGAGGATGATCTCCTGGCGGTCGATCACGGTGATCTTGGCGAGGTTCTCCCAGTTGCGCTGCTGGGCCGGGGTCAGCTCGTTGTCGAAGATGATGGCATCGCATGCGAGCGACTTGGCGTACTCGCAGATCTCCTCCGCCTTGCCGGAGCCCATGAGGTAACGGGCCTGCGGTTCGCGGATCTGCACGAGCTGCCTGCCGACCACCGGGACGCAGAGTGTGCGGACCAGTTCGCCCAACTCGGTGAGGAGGTCGTCGGCATCCTCCCGTCCGGCCGCCTCGAAGTGGGCGCCCACAAGGAGGGCGCGCTCGACCATCTTTTCGCGGCGTTTGATTTCGAACATAGGAGAGGCTGAAGACTGAAGGGTTTTAGGCTGAAGGCTGTTAGACTGTTAGGGAAGCGCTGATTAAATCGCATAGAGGCCGTTGCGGGAAGAATGGGCCGCGGGCAAGGCGGCTTGGCACGAGCATCCCCGCAACGGGCTGTAAGTGCCAAGCCAACACAGCCCCCAGCCTGTTATCTCCGCAACCCGGAGGGCTGAAGCCATTTGTCGATTTTTGCGGCGTTGCTCGCTCGGGCGAGACCGCTGCGGGTATTGACTCGTTCGCTCCCGCGAGGCTCGCCCTGTCGGGTTTGCCTGCGGCAAATCTACCCAAGCAGCCCCCGCAGCTACGTGTTGCCCAGCACTCGCGCCTTCAAAAATCAGCAAATGGTCTTCAGCGGCCTTCATGGGATTTAATCAGCGCTCCCTTAGGTCAGAGGCGAATGATTGAAGAGAAAAGCATCGTCCAAGACGGCGTGGTCTGCATCTCTTGATTTAGCCTCCCTGGTTTCTGGATCGGGTCTCTTTTACGCTAACAGCCTAAAAGTCTTTAGACTGAAAATATGAAGGATGAGGGATGAATTATGAAAGATAAGAAGCTCTTCGCTATTCTGCGTGGGCTTCCGTGGTCACGGAGCCCAATGCCTCCTGCCCGGTCTCTCTGCAGTACTCAACCTCGGATTTCCCTCGGGAAAAAGGACTCGGTGGTGAACATCCCTGTTTTCCTGTTTTCTGATTTTCACTTAATTTTACCCACTTGAAACAGCGAGGAGCTTCAGTCTAAAAGCCTGCCGATGCCGGTGCCAGCGGCATCGGCCGATCATGATCGAGATGACTGCGGCAAAGTTCGAAGAACTCCTCCTTGCTTCCCGCGCGGCGGACGGCGTGGAGGAATTCCGGATTGATCCCCTCGCCGAGGAAGTTGGCGTATTTCTTGATCTTCTGGACCCCCTTGGGCTCGGGGATCGTCGGGTCGCAGACCGTCTCGTAGAGATCGTGGACGTAAGCGAGGACTTCCCTGCCTGTGGGGAACCTTACGGGCTTGCCGGCCAGATGGTCGCGGATCTGGGAAAAGATCCAGGGATTGCGCACCGCGCCGCGACCGATCATCAGGCCCTTCGCGGAGGTTGCCCGGAGTGCCGATTCCGCATCGCCCGGCGTGGAGACATTACCGTTGGCCAGCACGGGGCAGTCAAGGGACTCCACGGCAAGGCGGATCAGGTCGTGTCTGATGCCGCCGCGGTACATCTGCAGCACGGTGCGCCCATGCACGGTGACGAGGTCGACCGCGTGCTTCGCAAAAAGCGGGAGTAGCGACTCGATCGTGCGCTCCGCGTCGAATCCGAGGCGTGTCTTGACGGTGAACTTCCCCGGGATCGCTTCCCGAAGAGCTCCGAGAATCCCGTCGATCCGAGGCAGGTCGCGCAGCAATCCTCCGCCCGCGCACTTGCGGTAGACGACGGGCGCGGGACAGCCAAGATTCAGGTCGATCGCCGCGATGGGATGGTTCTGCAGTTCACGCGCGCTCCTCACCAGCGAGGGGATTTCGTTGCCGATCATCTGCGCGATGGCGGGTCGGCCCGTGGGATTCTTCGTGATCGATTCGAGGATCGGCTTGTCGAGCCGCGAGGTCGGATAGACCCGGAAGTATTCCGTGTAGTAGAGATCCGCGCCGCCATAGCGGGTCATCAGCCGCCAGAACGGCAGGTCGGTCACATCCTGCATCGGTGCCAGCGCCAGCACGGGGGCGGGTGAGGCCAGCAGCGTGTCGAGATCTTCGGGCATGCTCATTGCTTGGCGGGGCGGGGATCCTTGCCCGGGTTCTGCAGGAGCTTGAGGAATTCCGAAGCGGCGCGACCGGGAGGGCGCTGTTTCGGCCAAGCCGCCACGACGGTACGTGCGGGTTTCTTTCCCGAAAGGGAACGGTAAACCGGCATCTCCGCATGGCCGCGGCGGGTGGCCATTGCCGGGACGAGCGAGACTCCCATGCCGGCATGAACGAGCGACTGAAGGGTCTCGAGTTGGGCGCTTCGGAAGCTGATCCCGGGACGCAGATCCCCGCGTGCGCAGAATCCCAGGACCTGATCCCCGAGGCAGTGCCCCTCCTGCATGACGATCAGCCGCTCTTCTTCCAGATCGCGCGGCTGAAGGCTCCGCTTCCGCGCGAGGGTGTGGCCCGGCGGGAGTGCAATCAGCAGTTCCTCGGTGAGCAGGTGACGACTCGCCAAGCGCTTCTGCTCGAAGGGGGTGCTGAGAATAGCGAGGTCGACTTCATACCCGTGGAGAAGCTTCAGCAGGCGCGCCGTGGTCTCCTCATGGACCGCGATCTCGACGCCTGGGAAGCGTTTCATGAAGGCGGCGGTCGCCTTCGGCAGCAGGTAGGGTGCGATGGTGGGGATCACCCCGATGGTAACGGTTCCGGAGAGCAACTGCTTGGCATCCTCGGCATCCCGCTTCGCCGCATCGACTTCCTCGAGAATCCGGACGGCCCTGCGCAGGAAGACCTCGCCGTGGGGCGTGAGTCTTGCCTCGCGCTTCGTGCGGTCAAAGAGGCGCTCCCCGAGCTCCTCCTCCAGCTTGAGGATCTGCTGGCTCAGCGACGGCTGGGCGACATGGCACTGCTCCGCCGCGCGGGAGAAGTTCCCCGAGCGGGCCACCGCGACGGCATAGCGGAGCTGATGCATTTCCATAGGAAGCTCCTATGATAATCAGAGGAAATCAGTCTTTCAACAATGACCGTTGTTCCTGTTAGATATCCCCTGACAGGTATTTTCCTCACCCCACCCACCCTTCACACCTCACAGAAGACAACTCCCATGACGACCGAATCCATGTGCCCCTTCTCCGGCGGCACCCGCAAGCAAGCCGTGGCCGGAGCCCGCACAAACGCAGCCTGGTGGCCCGAACAGCTCAACCTCAAGATCCTGAACCAGCATTCCCCCCTCTTCAATCCCATGGAGAAGGGCTTCAACTACGCCGAGGAGTTCAAGAGCCTCGATCTGGAGGCCCTCAAGAAAGATCTCCACGCGCTCATGACGGATTCGCAGGAGTGGTGGCCCGCCGATTTCGGGCACTACGGCCCGCTCTTCATCCGCATGACCTGGCACAGCGCCGGCACCTACCGCATCGCCGACGGCCGCGGAGGCGGAGGGAACGGCACCCAGCGCTTCGCCCCTCTCAACAGCTGGCCAGACAACGTGAACCTCGACAAGGCCCGCCGCCTGCTCTGGCCGATCAAGCAGAAGTACGGGCAGAAAATCTCCTGGGCCGACCTGATGATCCTGACCGGCAACGTCGCCCTCGAGTCGATGGGCTTCAAGACCTTTGGCTTCGCCGGAGGACGCGAGGATGTCTGGGAGCCCGATGAAATCTACTGGGGCCCCGAGAAGACCTGGCTCGCCGACGAGCGCTACAGGGGCGAACGCGATCTGGAGAACCCCCTCGCCGCTGTGCAGATGGGACTCATCTACGTGAACCCAGAAGGTCCCAATGGTAATCCCGACCCCGTGGCCGCCGCTAAGGATATCCGCGAGACCTTCGCCCGCATGGCGATGAACGACGAGGAGACGGTCGCCCTGATCGCGGGAGGTCACACCTTCGGCAAATGCCACGGAGCCGGTCCCGCCAGCCATGTCGGTCCCGAGCCGGAGGCCGCCCCCATCGAGGAGCAGGGCTTCGGATGGATCAGCAACTTCCGCAGTGGCAAGGGTGGCGACGCGATCTCCAGCGGCCTCGAGGTCACCTGGACGCAGACCCCCACCAAGTGGAGCAACTACTACCTCGAGAACCTCTTCAAGTATGAGTGGGAGCTGACCAAGAGCCCCGCCGGAGCCAACCAGTGGGTCGCCAAGAACGCGAAAGCCGACATCCCGGACGCCGCCGATCCCTCGAAGCATCATCTCCCGACGATGCTCACCACCGACCTCTCGCTCCGCTTCGACCCCGCCTACGAGAAGATCTCGCGCCGATTCCTCGAGCATCCCGACCAGTTCGCCGACGCCTTCGCGCGCGCCTGGTTCAAGCTCACCCACCGCGACATGGGACCGCGCGCCCGCTACCTCGGGCCCGACGTCCCCTCGGAGGAACTTATCTGGCAGGATCCGATCCCCGCGGTCGATCACCCGCTCATCGGGGAAGCCGAGATCGCCGCTCTCAAGTCACGCATCCTCGCCTCCGGACTCTCCGTGTCGCAGTTGGTCACGACCGCCTGGGCCTCGGCCTCCACGTTCCGTGGCAGTGATAAGCGCGGCGGAGCCAACGGCGCCCGCATCCGCCTTGCCCCGCAGAAGGATTGGGAAGTCAACCAGCCTGCCGAACTCGCCAAGGTTCTTCAGGCACTCTCCAAGATTCAGCAGGAGTTCAACGGCGCCCAATCCGGTGGCAAGCAGGTTTCGCTCGCCGACCTGATCGTTCTAGGCGGCGGCGCCGCAATCGAGGATGCCGCGAAGAAGGCCGGCCACGCAGTGAAGGTTCCCTTCACCCCGGGTCGCGCTGATGCGTCCCAGGAGCAGACCGATGTCGACTCCTTCGCCGTGCTGGAGCCGGTTGCGGACGGATTCCGCAATTACCTCCGCAAGGGTCACGAGCCCTATGCCGCCGAGCTGCTTCTCGATCGGGCCAATCTGCTGACCCTCACCGCCCCCGAACTGACGGTGCTTATCGGCGGCCTGCGCGCCCTGGGTGCGAACTTCGGGCAGTCGCAGCATGGAGTTTTCACCGATCGACCGGAAACATTGACCAACGACTTCTTCGTCAACCTCCTCGACATGAACACGAAGTGGCGGAAGTCCGACGCCGTTGCCGGGGTACTGGTGGGACACGACAGGGCGACGGGCAAGCTCAAGTGGACGGGAACGATCGCCGACCTGGTCTTCGGGTCGAATTCCCAGCTCCGCGCCCTCGCGGAAGTCTATGCCAGCAGTGATGCGCAGGGGCTCTTCGTGAAGGAATTCGTGGCCGCTTGGAACAAGGTCATGAACCTGGATCGCTACGACCTCGGAAGCAAGGACAGCACAACCGCTTAGTCTCCAGGTCAGTTTCAGCAAGGTCCCTGTTGATCGAATCGACAGGGACCTTGTTTTTTTCTCCTGATCGGACGTTCTTCTGCGGACCGTTCTGATCAGGGGAGCGAGGCTATCCTTGTTCCTGGCTCTGGCCCGCGAGCACTTCGCTCACGACGCGTGCGAAATCGCCGAAGCCGGAGTCGGGGACAATAACCGTGTTGCGGCGTCCCTGATTCTCCTCGGTGATGCGCAGGAAGCGCCCGCGGTCGTTCTCGCGGACTTCGAGGCGGAAAAACTTTCGCTCGACCTGCAGTTCGCGGCTCTCGAGAACATTGTCCCGGGAATACTGGCGGTAGGCGTTCGAGTAGGAGGATTCGTTCTCTTCGTACATGGGTTGAGGTTTTTAAAAGCGAGCGGAGGGAAAATCAATTGGATTAACCGGAAGATAACTAATCAGGAACCCAGGAAATGATGAGTATCAGCATCTAGATAGTGTAGTCGTGAGATATTGGCCCAGATGGCAATACTGCGGTTTTGGATGGCAGCCAGGAAACAAGAGGCATTTTTTGCGTAACGGCTAGCGACGTCGCGCCAGCGTTTGAAGTGCCGGAAGGCATTTTCGAAGAGATGACGTAATTGATAGAGATCCTTGTCATAAGGTCGTTGGTTTTTTCTGTTTCTTTTTAGGCTTTTGGATCTTCCATCCACCACTTATGAACGAGAATCTCATCTCGTGACTACACTACCTAAGAAGAGTGGAAGGAAACTTTCCCGACACTACCTTGAGAGATCGCCTTGGGTCAGGATCTGATAGCCCTCTCCCTGAAGGACGGTGGAGGCGCACTCGTTGTCATCGACATGGAGGACGAGCAGGGCCTTGCCGCGGGGGCGGACAAGGAGGGGGTAGCTGAAGAGCAGGTTCACTTCGGCCATCAGCAGGCAGCTCAGCACATGACCGAGATCGGCGGCTCCCTCCGCAAGTTCCACCACGAGGACGGTGGTCTGACTGAAGGCGATGTCATGGTCGTGCAGCAGCTTGGAGACCAATGCGGGGTCGCTGACGATCATCCGGGCGATGGAGGACTCGGCCGAGTCGACGATGCTGAAGGCGAGCACGATGACTCCCTTTTGCTCGATGAGTTTCACGACTTCGAGGAGGGCGCCGACCTTGTTGTCCAAAAAGATCGAGAAATGCCGGACCGGGGCTCCAGCAGTACCTTCCTTGGTGGATGGGGCGAATTGGGACATGAGGGATCTCTTTCTTCGGGTTATTTGTAGGCGTAGACGAGCGAAAACTCCGCGGGGGCGGGATCAGCCTGTTCCAGCAGCTCCACTCCGACAAAATACTTCCCGCTTTTCTCGGGCGCAACCCCGGCGGCGCTCCGGGCTCCTCCACCATTACCCAACACCCCCTTCCACTGCTCGCCCTTCAAGGCCTTCCCGGCGGAATCGTAGACGGTGACCCGAAGTACGGCGCCACGCGCGGGCGATGCGGCGACAAACCAGTAGTTCTCCCCGGCAAAGAGGGTGACCTGAAGAAAATGCGGCGATCCTTTGGCCAGGGTTCCGTTCCACTCCCCATCGCGGATCCGGAATCCGTCGTTCACGAAGGCACCGGCGGTCTCAAGCGCAAGCCGGCGCGATTCGCTTGGCAGGATCGGCGCGCGGTTTTTCACTGCGCCGGGTGCTGGCAGATCCTCGGCCACTGCCTTGCCTGCCACGAGTGCGGCGAGGCAAACACCCGTGAGGATGAGGGGGAGTAGAGGGGTTCCGGGCCGGGTGTTCATTTCGTGACGGAAGCGGAGGAGTTTGTCCCCGTGGCCTTGGGTGAAGGACTGGGCACAGGACTGACCGTAGGGGGGGAGGCAGGGGCCGGCGTTCCCGAAGCGGTTGCCGAGGTGAGGATCGATTTGACAACTACGGAGCAGTCGTCGTGGATCTTCTGGAGGGTGCTACGCGACTCCTGCTTGGAGAGACCATTTGCCTTCAGGAGTGACGCGACCGAGTCCAAAGCCTCCCTGGTCAAGGCAACCTGCGCCCCTCCCTTGAGGCGCGGAGGCAGCTCTCCTAGTTGGGCGGCAAGCTTGGAGGCCAACTCAGGCTGACGGATGACTTCGATCCCCTGGAGCGACTCGGTGGCGAGCACCACGCCGGAGGCGATCTCGAACCCCCGGAGCCAGGCGGCGGCGGAAGTCATGCAGACAAGATCGCGGTCCTTCTGCTCGACCATGGTTGCCTTGACCTCGTTCTCGGTCGCTTCCAACTCATCGGCCAGCGCCTCCCATGCGTTGTTCTCCGCAAACTCCATGAGGCTGTTTCCACGTCCCAACAGACTCTGGCTGACACCGAGAGCCTTGGCCACCGACATGATCTCACGGCCGACATTCCGCACCTGCTGGCCATCCTGTGCCTCGACGGCAATGTAGCCGTTGGCGGCAAGGACCCCGACGGCCAGAGCCAGTTGGGCCCGGTCCGTGGTGACCGGGGCGGTGGCCGGAGTGACGAGAGTGGCCCAGTTCGGACGACACACCTTGTTGAGCGCGACAAAGACCTCCCCCGGGCAGGGAATGCTCATGGCATCCAGAAAAACAGCCTCCCCCCGCTGCGCCTCCGTCATCGGCGGGATGGACGGCGTGGCGCCCCGTGCCGGAAGACAAAGGAAGAGGGATATCAGGAACGCCGGAATGGCAAAATGTCTGCCCGTGACCATGTTTTATGGATACACCAGAGGATCGCATGATGCCAGAACCGAACACGCCCGCCACTCGGGACAGGACTCCCCGCCGCACAGACCTTCCGATCGAGGAACTGCGCGGGGCGATCGTCTCCGAACTGACTTCGGGCAACCGCCTGATCGTCGAGGCTCCGACGGGGTCGGGCAAGTCGACCCAGATCCCGCAGATGCTCCTCGATGCGGGGATTCTGGGATCCGGCCGCGCCGTGATCCTTCAGCCGAGAAGACTGGCGGCACGGATGCTGGCCGCCCGGGTGGCTCACGAGCGCGGGGGGCGTGTCGGCGACGAGGTTGGCTACCGCATCCGGCTCGATGATTCCTCCAGCGCCGCAACCCGCATGCTCTTTGTCACGGAGGGGATCCTCGTGCGCCAGATGCTTGGGGATCCCGACCTCACGGGCGTCAGCGCCCTGCTCTTCGACGAGTTTCACGAGCGGCACCTCTACAGCGACATCTCGCTGGCCCAGGCCCTTGCCCTTCAGGCGACACGACGCCCCGACCTGAAGATCATCGTCATGTCGGCGACCCTCGACACCTCGGCCCTTGCCGACTATCTGGAACCCTGTGCTGTCCTTCGATCCGGCGGGCGCACCCACCCTGTCGAGATCGGCTACCTGAACCGCGATCCGGGCGATGAAAAGCCGTGGGATCTGGCCGCCGAGGCCGCCGCGTCGATGCTCTCCAAGACACCGGGCAATCTTCTGGTCTTCATGCCGGGCGCTTACGAGATCTCGCGGACCATCTCCACCCTCCGCGTGCGCCTTCCCAACAACGTGGCGATTATGCCTCTGCATGGAGAACTCCCACCGGCAGACCAGGACGCCGCCGTCGCACCGGGAGGGGGGCGCAAAGTCATCGTGGCCACCAATGTCGCCGAGACATCACTCACCATCGACGGCATTACGGGCGTGATCGACAGCGGCCTGGCCCGTATCGCCAGCTTCGATCCGCGACGCGGGATCAACACCCTCCTGATCGGTAAAATCAGCCGCGCCTCGGCGGACCAGCGGGCGGGACGCGCCGGACGCACGGCGCCCGGCGTCTGCCTCCGACTCTGGACGGAGCGGGAACATGCGCGGCGCATCCCCCGTGAGGCGCCCGAGATCCACCGTGTCGATCTCAGCGAAGTGCTCCTCACGCTGAAGGCCGCGGGGTTCGCTTCCCTTGACGCCATCCGGTGGCTCGACGCCCCCCAAACCCATGCCTTGGAGAAAGCCGAAACCCTGCTCCGTGATCTCGGGGCCCTTGATCACGGCGGTGCGATCACCCCGCTCGGCCACAGGATGCTCGCCTTCCCCACCCATCCGCGCTACGCCCGCATGCTGATCGCCGCGCAGGAGTTCGGCTGCGTGCGTCAGGCAGCCCTGATGGCGGCCCTCACCCAGTCACGCCCACTGCTCCTGCGGACCGACCGCAAGACCGAGGAGGAGCGGCAGGATCTCTTCGGAGGAGGAGGCTCCGACTTCCTCGTCATGGCGCGTGCTTTCCGCTGGGCCGAGCGCAATGACTTCCGTGCCGACCGATGCCGCCAACTGGCGGTCCACGGCGACGCCGCCCGCCAGACGGGCCGCGTCTACGACCAGTTCCTGAGCCTGGCCGAGAGGCAGGGACTTGATGTCGATGCACCGGCCGCGCCGGACGAGGCGCTGGCCAAGTGCATTCTCGCGGGGTTCGCCGATCAGGTGGCCCGCAGGAAAGGGGCCGGCACGAACTTCTGCGACATCGTCCATGGCCGCAGGGGCTTGCTTGCCAAGGAGAGCGCGGCCTCGGAAAGCCGTCTCCTTGTGGCGGCTGAGATCAGCGAGATCGGACAGGGAAGCGGTGATGTCCGTGTCCAACTCTCGATGGCGACGGCCATCGACGAATCGATGCTCCGCGAACTCTTCCCGGAGGATTTCACCGACCGGAACGACTACTTCTTCGACACGGGCACCAACCGCGTCGTGAAGCGATCCGAGAAAGTCTTCCGCGACCTCGTGCTCGAGTCGGTCCACCGTGATGCGCAGCCCTGTGCAGATGCTTCACGCGTGCTCGCTGCCGCGCTTGCCGAGGGGGACCTCCCCCTGCCGACGTGGAAAGAGGATGCCGAGGAGTGGATGCACCGCGTGCAGTGGCTGGCCCATTATCACCCCGAACTGGAGCTCCCGTCATTTGACGAGACGGATCGACTCCTGGCGCTCGAGACATGGTGCGAAGGGGCGATCGGCTACCGCGATGTGAAGGACAAGCCGGCGATCCCGGCCCTCCAGTCGCTCCTGACTCCGGCCCAGCGGGCCGCATTGGAAAAGCTGGCCCCAGAACGCCATGAACTTCCCGCGGGACGCAAAGCCCGACTCCTCTACAAGCCGACCGGGCAGGTGACCATGAGTGCCCTCATCCAGGATCTCTACGGAGTGACCGCCACACCCAAGCTCGCAGGAGGCAAGGCGGAGGTGACCATCGAAATCCTGGCGCCCAACCGCCGCCCCATCCAGATCACCAAGGACCTCAACTCCTTCTGGAAAGAGACCTACCCCAAAATCAAGCCAGAGCTCTCACGCCGTTATCCGAAGCATCAATGGCGTTAAGCCATAGATGCGGAGTTGGTAGCTGGAAGAAGGTTCAAGGAAAACATTCAGTTCCGAAAATCCGTATCACACCTCCCAAAAGAGGAAGCCAATTCTTTCGGTCGATTTCCCAGTTCCCTGAAAACTTAAGAGTCGGACTTGTGTTCTCCACCCAACAGCCTGACAGTTTGAGAACAAGCTCTTTCTTCAGTTCCCCATGCTCCTCCGCCATCGACTGATCGTTTTCTTGCCGCTTTGCGCCATGCTCTGCATGATCGATCGCACTCCCGCAGCTCCCGTGACAAAGCCCGCCGATGCAACCTCACCCACCGTCGCCGTGCGACTCGTCGGATCCGATGGCAAACCGGGTCCGGTCACCGAGGTGTCCCGCGTGGTGAAGACCGACTCGGAGTGGGAGAAGCAGCTCGGGCCCACCGCCTATCGTGTCCTACGCGCCAAGGGAACCGAGGCACCCTTCTGCGGCAACCTCCTGGACAATCACAAGACCGGCATTTACTTCTGCGCGGGCTGCGACCTTCCGCTTTTTTCCTCCGGGTCGAAGTTTCATTCAGGTACCGGCTGGCCGAGCTTTTACCAACCCTTCGCCAAGGAGAACATCACCGAACTGCGCGATGCCTCCCACGGCATGATCCGCACCGAGATCCTCTGCGCCCGCTGTGGAGGCCACCTCGGCCATGTCTTTGAGGATGGCCCGCCACCCTCCGGGCTTCGCTACTGCCTCAACTCCGTTTCCCTCACCTTCCGCGACGAGTCCGAGGTGAAGGCGATGGAGGCACAAGCCAAGCGCTGACCCTGATCGGTTGGAGGGTTCCCTAATCCCGCCAAAGGAAAAAAGTTGCCTCCGGACGCCGGGGAATTATGATGCACAACCCTTGAGGTGCCCTCGGCATCTCGGAATCGCGCGGTTAGCTCAGTGGTAGAGCACTACATTGACACTGTAGGGGTCACAGGTTCGAACCCTGTATCGCGCACCACTTCCAAATTGGCCTCAGTTACTCTTTGAGGCCGATAAATAGAGGCCCTACGGGCGATTGACCTCCTCCTCTCGCTCTCGCGGATTCCCGCAGATCCCGCAAACTTTTTGTTACCTTTTGTTACCATTCTGGGGGCTCTCTCGGGCAACTGCCCTTCGATGGGGGATCCTCACCCCACCCCGACCACCTTGGATTGATCCTTTTCCCCCCTGCGCATAGAGTTTTTCAGATGCCTCTCCCCGTCAATATCTCGGAACTCCTGACCGGTTCGCTTGTCGAGTCCGAGAGGATTGAGTTCAAGAAGGGATGGAACCCAGTCAAAGCAATCCAGACCCTTTCTGCATTTGCCAACGACTTTCACAACCTTGGCGGGGGCTATCTCATCATCGGCGTTGAAGAGAAGAACGGGCAACCCGTTCTGCCCCCGGAGGGCCTTTCTCCGAGTGACATCGACTCCATCCAGAAGGAAATCCTCAATTTGGGGAATTCCGCCATTCAACCCGCCTACCATCCGGTCATCGAGCCGGTAGTTTTTGAAGGGAAACACATTCTGATCCTCTGGGCACCCGGAGGGCAGACCCGCCCCTTCAAGGCCAAGACAACGCTCGGTCAAGGAACCAGCGACTGGGGCTACTTCATCCGCCAAGGCTCCTCAACCGTTCGCGCAAAGGGAGCAGATGAACAGGAGCTCCTCTCCTTAGCAGCCACCGTCCCCTTCGACGACCGGATCAATCATCATGCCCAAGTTGAAGACCTTTCCCGTGATCTCATCGTCTCTTTCCTAGAGGAGGTAGGAAGCGACCTCGCCTCTCCTGCCAGGAAACTTCCCATTAGCAACCTTGGCCGACAGATGAACATCGTCTCTGGCACCCAGGAAGCCCCTCTACCCACCAATGTCGGCTTGCTCTTCTTTAACGAGCATCCGGAGAAATTCTTCCCGGCTACCCAGATTGATGTGGTCTGGTTCCCATCCAGCCCAGGTGCTGGAAAATTCGAGGAAAAGGAGTTCAGAGGCCCACTGGGCAGGATGACCAAAGAAGCGCTGAGCTACATCCAGCGGAACTTTATCTCTGAGATCGTCATCAAACACCCTGATCGAGCCCCAGCTACCCGTGTCTTCAACTTCCCCTACGACGCCGTTGAAGAGGCCGTCGTCAATGCAGTTTATCACCGGAGCTACGAGACCAGAGAACCGATAGAAATCCGAATCTCGCCGGAGGAACTCATCGTCCTCAGCTTTCCCGGCCCAGACCGCTCCATCAAGCTGGCCGACCTCAAGCAGGGCAAAGCTGTCTCCAGACGTTACCGCAACCGCCGCATCGGAGAATTCCTCAAAGAACTCGATCTCACAGAAGGCCGCGCAACGGGAATCCCCAAGATTCTGGCCTCCATGAAGGCCAATGGTTCTCCCACCCCTCGATTCGAGACCGATGAGGACAGATCCTCCTTCCTCATCCGCCTCCCGGCGCACCCTCTTTCGATAAAGACCGGGGAAGTCACCCCGCAAGTCACCCCGCAAGTCACCCCGCAAGTCACCCCGCAAGTCACCCCGCAAGTCACCCCGCAAGTCACGGCATTGCTACAAGCTTTGGAAGGCGATCTTTCCAGAGATGAGCTGCAAGCTAGAGTAGGCCTTACCGACAGAGAAAATTTTAGGAAGGGCTACTTACTACCGGCTTTGGAAGGTGGACTCATTGAACGCACGATTCCAGATAAGCCCCAGAGTCGTTTGCAGAAATATCGCCTGACTCATAAAGGGAAAAGCCTCCTGCAATAAAACCAGATTGGATTAATCCGACTGCCTATCCCCAGAAGCATCCATGCTCGTCCTGGTTGACGAGATGGAGCCATTCCTCCAAGGAGCTGGTTTCAGGACATGGGTCGTAAGGATGCCATTTTCCATCACCACGCCTCCAATAGACCTTCCAGACGTTGCGGCTGCGCACATAGCTGGTCTTGGCCACCGGACTCTTGATCCACTGTGTCTTGTCGCGGAAGTAAGGCCTTTCCTCAAAAATTTCAATCTCCTGCCCCTCGATGCTCTGTCCCTCCCTGACCATATTACGGAGGTGAAGAGGTGGACGGCGATGAGTCCAGATGATCCGCTCGATCTGCTCAGTGTATGTTGCGATTTCGTCCTCTGTGAAGGCCATGAATTCATCAAATCGGCATTCCGAGAATCCGTCAAAATTTTCTCCCCGCATTCCCTCTCAATTTACCGAAACCCTGCAAGTCACCTCGGCTCATTCCTTCTCTGGCAGGGGAGGCACTCAGGGGAGTAACCGGCAGTTCCCAATGGATCAGGAAACTTGCCAACGGCACTACACTCGTTCTCAAAGGATCATGAACGGCCGCTATCTCGATACCGTCAGGTTGCTCCGCCTTAACGAAATACTCTCCTGCTACACCGACTAGAACAGAGTGGGTGTTGCCCATGGAGCGATCAGCCTTCCTCAACGAAGGTCGAGGTGTGGGGCAATGATTATATTAAGACTGTTTTTTTGCGTTCGGAAGCTTTCCCTCGGCCACCGCGATCCGGGAAACTCCGAGGTGAATGGCAAGATTGACCGATGCTCGCTTACCGGATTCGGTGTTCTCCTTGTAGCGGTTGATCTTCCGGATCGCCTCCTCAAGTCCGAGATTCAGTTTTAAAGCCTGGTCCAGTGTCAGATGAATATTGAAGATTTTTGTCTGTTCCGACAGTTCCGAAAGGGCTGGTGAAGTATGCGCGTATCCAGTCGTGCAGAAGGCGAATGTTTTTTCGTTGGTGCTCATGGTTTATCGTTGAGTTGGGTTAACAGCCATTCTAGTTGGGTGCGGGCGGTCGCGATAACGGCGCGATAGGAGAGGAATTTGGTGCGTTTACCGGAATAGTCGGATTGAAGCTTGGGGTCCACTTGGCCGCCGACGATTAAAATGTCCAGACTGATGCCAAGTGTACCAGAGAGTATATCAGCATATTTCATTGCCTGAGACTCTGCATCTCGACCCACCGAAATCGATGGACGTTTGAACTCAACGAGGAGGTGGCGATTTTCGACATTGGCGGCGAGAAGGAGGTCGGGGCGGTCGGTCGCGTCCTTGGCCTTGTAGATTTTGTCGGTGAAGTCCTTTACAATGGTTTGGAGCTGTCGGTTGCTCGCCATGAGGCTGTATTCGTTGCCGAAGATCCATAAGTTATGCTGTAGGGCCGTGTGCATTTGGGCCTCACTGGTTGACGAATCGGCCGCGAGCTTGTCGAGGTTATCGATAAATAGTCGGCGCCGTTCGGCCTGTTGACCGATGAAGGCAAGGTCGGTGAGGCCGAATTTGTCGAGGGCTTGGGCGAAGATGAAGACATCCGCTTTTTCGGCGGCCTCGACCTCCCGACACACCGTCCAATACTCGTCCATCTCCATAGCATCGAGCACGAGATTGATGAGGACGGTGATGCGTTCTTCCTTTTCCCCTTCCTGGTAGCTGCGTGAGATGAGTTTTTCGAGCCGTTCTTCCACGATGCCTCGCCGGTGCTCGGGCACCGATTCGAGGCGGCGCTTCATGAGTTGAGTCCACCGACCTTTTGCGAGATTGACTTCGTTCGTGTGGACTTGGGTGAGGCTGGCTTTGACGTCTTCCTGGATGGCCTTCGTGAGATATTCAAAGCCTTTGTCGCTTTCGATGACGTCACTTCCGGCGGCAGTGAGTTCGATTGCCTCTGAGTCGATTTTAACCTCTCCCACAACCCGGTTTCGTAGTCGGTCTGTGAGTTGTTCCTCTTGCTCAAGTCCCCAGTGGTGAGCTTTGCCGATGGCTTTTTCTCCTGCCCGTAGGATGAGACCAGCATTCCGACCCGCGACTGGTTTGTCGCTTACGGTGTAGGTCGCCGTTGCTTTGGAGCCGTTTGGTAGAGTGTATTCCTTGGTGAAGGTCTCACCCCGGATGTCGTGACAAGCCACCTTCTCCCCATTGATGAAAAGCTCGATTCCGGTTTCTCGACCGTAATCGTAGGCGAGGGTTTCGCGGAGCTTGTCGGGTTGAGGAAAATTGAGTCGTGGGTTGAGGTGGCGAAGTGTGATCGTTGTTCCCCGGTTGTCCGCAGGACATGGCTTGACAGTCACGGGTAGAGGAACTTGTTCTATGTCCTTGCCTGCCGCCATGAGAGCGCTTTTGGAGATGATGAGGATAGTCTCGACGCCATGAGCCCGAGTAACCACTTCCATTTCATCAGCGAGAATAAGCCCCGAAAATTTCCCTACTCCGCGGCGGCCTTTTACCACGCGGTTGAGATTGGGAGTGCGGTCCCCTTTGCGGCTGATGCGAGGGCTTGCGATATTGAGATATTCCTGGCGAAGCTCTTGTTCCTTCATGCCATTGCCATCGTCTGAGATGACGATGGGATCTTCCATCATGGCAGCCGGGAGCGTGATTCGCACAGTCTTAGCTTCCGCGTCCCATGCGTTGTCAATTAGCTCGCGCAAAGCACGCTCGCTGGATGAGTAGTTCTCTCCGAGAATCGTGGCGAGTCGTGGGTCAACGGAAAGGTGGGCGGGCGTAATCATACCTAGGGGAGGCAATTTTGAGTTTGTCGATAATTTCGAGGGCTTTTTGGACTCGGCCGAGGGTGACTAGGGTATCGAGGATTTCCTGTATTTCGGAGATTCTGGTGGGAATAGAGTTCTTACCGAAGATTTCAGCCATGAATTTGGTGGTCGATTCTGAATTTTTTTCCTCTCACGGCCCTGCATTTCACGCAGTTAGTGAAGATTATCTCATAAATAAATAGCAGTTAAGCAACATATCTACTGCTGTAATATTATTATTGCTGTTTTGTTTCTTTATACTTTTTATAAGCCGACTGAATTATTGATAATACAAGAGTTGCTATAAATATTATTTGAAATAGTCCAAACCACCCCAATTTGTATATGTAATATATTGATGAATTATCATCGATGGATATTTTTGTGATAACATTTCCAATTCCTTCATTATGAGTAATGTGAATTTCTTCTGCGGAGTAAGTGCTTAGCGGGAGGCGAGTCCAGCAAATAACCTTTGCATGCTCTAACGGGTTGAGATCTCCTAAGCATATTGGTTCTGATGAAATTTTAAATTCGGGCTTTTTCCCATCTCTATAAATGCTGCGTGCTGCAACTTCAGGAACAGTAACTTTAACATTTTGTAGTGTTTTTGTTCCATTATTTACTATGTCAACAGATACATAGCCTGACAAACCAATTATTTCATAACTAATAGATTTTTCTGCAAGCGTATTTCTTATGCAATTACTCGCCTCATATATTGCTTCGGAAACAATTTCGTCCGAATTTTTTGAGCTTATTTTAAATTTATTTACAATGTGGCTTTTAATTCCATCGTATGTTAAAGCATCGGCAATCTCTTTTGGGAAATTCAAAAAAGTTTCCGGGGTCTTGTATTCTGAGTAGCTGACAAAAGCTTTTAGTTCACTTCTTGGTTTATTAAGCCAATCAAATATTGTTACGCAGGAAGCGACTATTGTTGCCACAGCTGCAACACCAGCTAATATAGAAAGCAGCTTTCTCATATTTTATCTCAATATATTATTTCGTCTGTTATTAGGGGCGGGTTCTAAACCGGGCCACTTCTTCTAGAGGTTGGGGTGACAAGTGGGGCTGTGAGCTTTTCGTAGAGGGAAAAGAGGAACTCGACTCGTTCCCGATCACTGCTGAAGGGTTCCTTGCGATAGCATTTTTCTACCTCTCGATCTAGTTCAGCATGAGCCTTGGCGAGAGCTGGGGGCATAGCGGTAGGGTCGTAGAGGTCTGCGAGGGTGCTTCTTCCTGTAGGAGGTAAAAAGTCGCTGCGGGCCTCCAGGACCGCCTGTGCAGCCCGTTCAACTGCTTCTTTCTGTTCTGCAGCTACCTCCGCCCATGGGAAGTTGTTGTAGACCGCAGGAGCATAACTAAAGCGGCTTTCTAATCTCCCAGCTACTACCCTCATCCACGCCATGTGCATGGTGGAGCTCATGATGCCAAAATGGAAAAGCGACGCCCCCGGTATCATCTGGAGCTTGTTGCTGGCAATGATCTCAGGGGATAGGAACCCTATTGGAATAAAGCGTCGTGTCTCGGATGACACCTCTGGAACGACTAGGTGTGAAGTTTCAGGAGGTTGTTCATGCGAAGGAGAGTTGGGATACTTGGGTAAATGAAGATCCAAAAAAACCAACCACATCCAACGCATGAACT